>ERZ1034365.259-NODE-259-length-29700-cov-3.728623_pt1 | contig 29700 bp, 25 predicted proteins | sample MGYA00520615_ERZ1034365 | MGnify/ENA primary metagenome ERZ1034365 (study PRJEB33736, sample SAMEA104284505) | Azolla filiculoides | biome: Urban; feature: Water surface; material: Ditch water | place: Netherlands | collected 2015-10-28 | depth 0-0.1 m ...
CCGTCAAGCGAAAATTCATAATCGCCAATACCAGTATATTGTATCGAAACAGAATTGGCATTTCCGTTAAAATCAGTAATTATAGAATCGGTTATAATTGCTGTTTCAGAGGGAATTACATTAAAATTCTTTGTCTTTTCACAACCATTTAAATCGGTTACTTTTACAGAATAATTTCCAGAAGTTGTGATTGTAATCGAATTTGAGACAGAGCTTGTGTTCCATAAATAACTCGAAAAATCATTCGCAACAGTTAAATTTACAGCGCTGTCTTTACATAATATCAGATTTTCATCTCCAAAATTTGGAACATCAAAAGTATGTGTTATCAAAGTAATCGCACTGATTCCGTAACAATCAGAACCATTTATAATTCGTGCAAAAAGGGTCTGTTGATTGGGAATTGTAGTCGTAAATAGATTTGGCAAAGGATTTTTTTCTAAAACAGCATCGTTTTCATCTAAATAATAAGTCACCAATAATCCGGAAGGCATCCCATTCAAAATTTGTGGTGTTATTTGTGAATCAAGATCAAATTCATGTAGACCATCTTGTACGGCATCAGCATCACATGTGGCAATAGTTTGAGATGCAATTGTATGATTCGAAATAGTTAATGTTAGCTCCGCAAAAGCAGGACAACCTAAATTGTTGGTGGTTCTAACAAAAATAATTTGGTCAGGAACCGTATTTTTATAAGCAGTCGGATTTGCTATTGGATTAGTTTGTCCGTGCGCAGCAACCGAAGATTCAAAGTATTCTAAATTACTCAATCCCGAAATTCCATTTTTTATTACGGAATCTATTTTGGTTAAATCAAAAACAGAAATTCCGTCATTATCATCGTCACATTGTATTAATATGGCATTTTTTAAATCGGTTTTTGGAGTGTATTCAATTTTAATATCTTCGGTTGCTGTACACCCCACAGATAAAATTACATCAACTTTATAAATTCCCGGAGCAGTAACAGTGTAGAAAGGATCTGTTGCCAAAGGTATTTCTACACCATCTTTAAACCATTTGTAGGAATAATTTACAGGCAATTTCGTGTCAATGATGAAGCTTTCGCCAAAACAAACCGCATTATTATTGACTAAAAGTCGGTCTTGTCCCAAATCGATTTTCGAAGAAAAACTTCCAGCCTCCAGAAACACAGCAGAGTCATAATATTCTTCTTCATCATCAGCAATTACCAGTTTTATGTGATAGGTTTTATTAGGTATTACATAAGTTTGTGCGGTCAAAACCTTTGTTTGACCACTGTAATTAACAGGGCTGTTAAAGGAATTATATCCGTTGAAATAGGTTTGGTTTATAGCGGGACAACCACTTATTATACCGGATGAACTGTTGAAATCATTAATTAAAGGATGAACGTTTGTAGATGAAACCGGAGTTGTAGTGCCTGGTAAAACAGCAATATTCTCATAATTTGTTGAACTTCCTGCTTCTTTTATCAAAAATGCAAATCCGTCAGAGAATTCACAAGGAAAATAATCCTGATATTCATTCGAGGCAAAAATATAATTAAAACTGATGAAATTAGTTAAAGGTGTGAAATCAAATTCTAATGAAGTGGCATTAACGCTTTTAATTTCTATTGTTTGGTTTAAATCCGCATCACCTTTCCAAGACGAATCTCCGCCTCCCAGATTTCTTATGAAAGGACCAACAGAATTAGTACTACTCCAAGTGCTCAAAAGGACTCCTTCTGTAAAAGGAAAATTAGAGGTTCCTGAGCTGAAAGCGGCATAACTTTTTTTACTTCCAGACGACAAATCTCCAGAGACACTAAAGTTAGAAACATTGGCACAAGAACTGTTTACCAAAATATCTTCGGTGAGTTGTTGGGCATTTTTTGTTTCATCTACAGTAATATATTGCGCCTTAGCAGCATAAAAATTACCAAAAATAAATGCAGAAAGTAAAATTATTTTAAGACCTTTCATAGTCTGCAAATATACTATAAATCTCTATTTTTCAATAATCTATGCGATAGGTAAATGAAAATAAAAGTCCAAAACAAAACAATTAAAAGTCCAGAAAAAGGTACGCCATAATCTTTACTGTTTTCAACACCAATTTGATTTCCAATGGTTTTCACTATTGAAAGTCTTGTAAAGGGTTCTACTATTAAATTAGACATTGATTCCAAAGGAAAAAATTGGGTGATTTGGCTTGCAATTTTGCTTTCGGGAAAGATTTTAAAAGTTAAAATTCCTTTGATAATGCCTTCAATAATATTCCAGACAAACAAAAAACCTAGTGCAAAAGCAGAACGTTTTACCAGTATTCCTAAAAATAAACAGAAAGAGAAAAATCCAACCAACTTAACAAAAAAGGCCAAAAGATATTCTAAGTTAGAAAAAACAATTCCTATTTCGGTATAGGATGAAAATCCATAACCTAAAATCAAACTTAATATAAAAATAAAAACAGTCGATAAAAAGGCAAAAGCCACCACGGTCAAAAACTTAGAAAGTATGAATTCTTTCTTACTCATTCCGTCAATAAGATTTTGTTTCAGTGTGCCGTAACTGTATTCATTTGCCATCATTGAAACGATAACTATGGCTAGAAATAGTTTTAAAATAGCAGCAATATAGGTATTGAAATGCCAAATAAAAGGAAAATTAAAAATCCCCATTTCAGCAAGATGGAATTTAAAAATGCCAAGATCAAATTTTATTGAGGCAATCAATGCAATAAAAGAGAGTAAAATAAAATAGGTTAATGTCAGCACTCGGCTGGCTTTGTTTAACCAAATTTTTTGTAATTCTATAGAGAGTAATCGTTTCATGTTTGTGATTTTATATTTTGTGATTTTAGAATTGAAAGGATCAGGATTATTTATTTTTCGTTAATTCCAGAAACTGTTCCTCAAGACTATTTTTTCGTTTAACCAAATGGCTTACACTAATGTTTTTCTCAAAAAGAAACCGATTCAAATCTTTTGCTTCTAATTCTTCTTTTAAATAAACTAAGACTTTTTCTTCTTCTTTTTTAATATTTTCTACAGCCGGATGTGTTTTTAAAATAGCAATTAAATATTCAATATCATCGGCCTGCAATTCGAAAAATCCTTCGTTAGCTGACATTCCGTCGACTAAACCAGTATATAAAATTTCGCCTTTTCTCAAAACCAAAACATGGGTACATACTTTTTCTACTTCATCTAATAAATGAGAAGCGAGTAAAATGGTAGTTCCTTGAGAAGCAATTTGTTTAATAATATCCCGAATTTGATGAATTCCCTGAGGATCTAAACCATTTGTAGGTTCGTCAAGAATTAAGATTTCAGGATCGTTTAACAGGGCAGAAGCAATTGCCAAACGTTGTTTCATTCCTAAAGAAAAAGTACTGAATTTACTGTCCTTACGTTCGTTTAAACCCACGAGTTCCAGTTTTTCTTGTATCTTAGAATAGTTGATGTTTTTTATTTTGCAAACCAATTTCAGATTTTCCTCTGCCGTCATGTACGGATAGAAATTGGGTCTTTCAATGATAGCACCTACTTTTTTTAAGGCTTCATGAGTTTCCATTTTTCCGTCAAACCAGTTGTAATTTCCTGAAGTTTTATTGACAACATTCAAAACGATGCCCAGAGTCGTTGATTTTCCGCTTCCGTTTGGGCCTAAAATTCCATAAACATGTCCTTTTTTTATTTCGAAAGAAACATTTTTCAAGGCTTGTATGCGGCCATATCTTTTGTTGAGGTTCTGAATTGTAAGTATTGTTTCCAAAATGATTTTTTTTGATTTCAGATAGGACGAACAACAGTCAATTTTGTTACTGTAAAACTATAATTTAATGTAAATTTGTATCAAATATTTTCAAAATGAGCGAGCCTTTAATGCTTTTCAAAAAACCATCTTATCCTATAAATCCATCACTTTTAGATTATTTGGAGCGATTTGACCGTATCTCAAAAGTGCCAATTTCTTATGATGATTTGTTGCGTTTTTCGGGTTCTATAAATGTATATGATAAAAACGAACATGATACACTTTGGATTCGGGTGTATTATAATGAGTTTGAAAGAAATGAAATTGATTTGACTTTAAAAAAAATCTATTCTCTTTTGCACTCAGATGGTAATCTCGGGATTATTAAATTTTTGAATGTCGATTCTATCGATTATTGCACTTTTGGAAACTCAAAGCCTTTTCGAATAAAAGTAAGAAACATTCTCAATGATAATTACACACATTTCTACATCAAGAAAGCCGATGCTTCAAGGGTTTACGGATTAGAATTGGAACATATTTTATCTCCTGACAAAATCAATTTTTTGGTTTACCAAGATACTTTAATAGAAGAACACATTATGGGAATTGCCGGAGATGTATTCATTAAAGATTATTTGAAAGAGTGCAGCGAAACCGAAAAATCCCAAATTGCGAAGGAATTTGTTAAGTTTAATGAGCGAAGTATGATTCGATTATTAGGTGACATGCGTGCCTATAATTATGTAATTGTACCTATTCATGATTTTGACCAAGTGGTTTACCGAATTCGGGCAATTGATTTTGACCAACAATGTTACGAAGGAAACTTTAAAGTGTACAGACCTCAGTTTTTCAAAGAAAATTATCCAATGGTAAAATTGGTAAAAGATAAACTTCAAACCAGTTCTATTGAACAGTATAAAGACGAGGAACGGGCAGTTCTGGCAAAAAGAATAATTTCGGCCGAAAACAGGATAAAACGACTCATGAAAATTATGGGGAATGATGTCATTTCGACCACAGAACATTTGGAACAATTAAAATTAGAATTGTATCGCTATACCAATGATTTGAACTTCAAGAAGGCACAATCTATGGGGAATATCATGAGCGCTGCGTTTGAGTTTATTACCAGAAATTTCAAAAATACCAATTTATTTAAATAATAAAAATAGCAGTTTTCATCTCAAAATTACTTCGGAGTTTAGAAGTGTTTAATTAAAAAGCGATGCAAATCATTTTATGAAAAAGTACAGTTCCATATTTCTTGCTTTTGTTGTATTGGCTTGTCAACAAGATTCAGGTTCAATAACAACACTTTATTCTTTGCCTAAAAAGCTAAAAGAAGTTTCGGGAATTATATATTCTCAAAAAACGAATGTACTTTGGACATTAGAAGACAGTGGCAATGCCAATGCCATTTATGGTCTGAATGCTGAAAACGGAAGTCTCGAAAAGACAATAACTATCGAAAATACCCAAAATATAGATTGGGAAGACATCACAAAAGATAGCGAAGGCAACTTGTATATTGGTGATTTTGGGAACAATGACAATGACAGACAAGATTTGTGTATTTACAAAATAGACAAAAATACATTAGATAAAGAAAATACAACTCCGGCGTATAAAATTTCGTTCGCTTATCCTGAACAAAAAGAATTTCCTCCAAAAAAGAAAGCATTATTTTATGATGTAGAAGGCTTTTTTGAATTTCAAAATAGTTTTTATCTCTTTACCAAAAACCGAAGTAAAGGATTTGACGGAACCGCTTTTTTATATAAAGTTCCCAATGCAGCCGGCTCTCAACAAGCTATTTTGGTAGGAGAATTCAAAACTTGTGCAGACTATAATCATTGTGCAATTACCAGTGCTTCCATAAGTCCTGATGCTTCAAAAGTGGTTATTCTTTGTCATGATAAAGTGTTTTTATTCGAAAATTTTAAAGGAGATAATTACTTGAAAGGAACGCAAACCGAATTAAATTTGGATCATTTTTCTCAAAAAGAAGCCATTTGTTTCAAGGATAATGATCTTTTAATTATTGCCGATGAGCGAACAAAACAAATAGGAGGGAAGGTATATCAAGTGTCACTTAAAACATTAAAATCCAAATCCTAAACCAAAAGCAATTCGGGCTTCTTCCTCTTCCAGGCTTTTGAACCACGTTATTCTTGCTGTAATCACATTCAGTCCGTTGAGCCATAATCCGCCACCAAATGATTGGTGCCATTTGCTTGAAGTATCACCTGTTGCCCAAACTCTGCCGTAATCAAAACCGCCTAAAATGCCATAAGACATAGGGGCAAAGCTTCTTTTTATCTTACCTAAATTCCAGCGAATATCACTGCTTTGATAAAAAGACTGTTTGCCTAAAAAGCGTTCGTTTCTAAATCCTCTCAAATCATAATCTCCACCTAATGTTGCTCCTTGGTAAAATTCAAAATTATCATTGAACAGTATTTTTGCCTTTATATGTGTGGCCAAAACTATTTTTCCGTAGGCATCAAGTTTATGGTTAAAATTGATTTTAGTATCTAAAGCTGGAAAATTCCGTTGGGTTTCCTGAAGATTCATTTTCCAACTTCCCGCTGCTGAAAATCCAAATCCCATCGTTGGCAGTGAAGGAATATCGTAATTTTCAAAACTGTATTTTAGTGTTGCTCCGGCATATTGTTGGCTTTCAAAAACAGCTGAATGAACTGTTTCCGGGATATTTATAAATCGATTAGAGGTTTCTTCAACTTGAATTTTTTCGAAACTTGTAGAGAAATAAATCTCACTTCCGAATCGTCCCATTTTTTTGATTGATGGCGATACATTTAACGTTCGGAGGCGAACACGATTGTAATCCATCCCTAAAGTGGCATCATTATTTACGGTTTCGTTTCCAAAACCAAAATAATTAACAGTAAAATTAGGACTCGTAAATTTTGATTCTAAATCTATATCCCATTTTCCAAAAGCTTTTGGAAAATGTCCGTTGTAAAGCAATTCAAATCCATCTGTAGCAAAGAAATAATTGGCTTTTAGAATGTGTTTTTGAGTATATGGATTCTGATTGAATTTATTCACCGTGTAATTGGCAATAAAACCTAATTTTACACCATCATCAGGATTATAGCCACCAAAAGGGAGTCCTGAAAAAATATTATATTTCGGTTTTTCATAATCATACAAATTGGTTTCGTATTCGTCTGTCAAGACAGTTTTTGTTTTTGTGTCTAATGAGTAGGTATTTTCTCTGGATTTAAAATCATATATTTTTACTTTTTTTCCGTTTGTTACGGTATAAGAATCGTTATTTTGTCCGCCAATTAATCGGAGATTTATAGCTGCTTTGGCATTGCCTTTTACTTCATAAACATCATCATCGTCTAAACCATAAACCCATAGATTTTTCGTTTTTCCGGCTGTAAATTTTTTGGTGTAAACCAATTCATCACCCTCTTTTTTGATGCGATAGACAGCTACTTCAACAATTTTTTTTGTATTGTGAGTAATGATAAATTTGTCTTTTTTATCCGTTCCAACAATTAAAACAGTCTTTTGTAGTACGTTGTAATAATTTGATGCATAGTGTTGTAACTGGTTTTTTCGTGCTTTTAATTTATGTTTAATGCTTTCAATGGTTTCATCCTGAACTTCTTTCGGTAAAGTCTGAAAAGCAGCATCAATATCAGCATCCGAAAGGTGTTCCTGAATGTATACAGCTTCTTTTATCCAGTCGTTTTCATTGGCTGTTTTCAAGAACGCAATATCTTGCGGATACGGCTCACGGTTGAACCATTTTACATTTCGAATATTATCTTTAAATGTTTGCATGTGACGCAATGCCGGCATATTCATCAAGAGCGAAAGTAAGGCTCCGTCATATTTTGTAAAAGCTTGATCTCTGTCTCGCGGAATGGGTTTGTAAACGATTTTTCCGTCTGTTTTATATTCGCGCCAGCTCCATTGATCGCTGTGTCTGTCCCAATCGCCAATGAGCATATCAAATAGTCGGGCTTTGATATATGATTTTTCATCAACCAAATATTTCTCGTCTTTGTGAATGTTTTTCAATACGTCATCGGTGCTGATAATCGCATTTGGTTTACCAAAACTTGCAACTTCTTTTTGACTATCTGTCGGACGTTCTTCTACCATATACAATTCATTTCCAAAAGTTGTATTGAACTCTTCTAATGCTTCGTGTTTCGGAATATAATATAAGGTTGGGTTGGTATGGGCAACACCAATTTTTTCGGCTAAATCCCCCACAATAAATGGAGTGTAAGGATGTGAAGTAGTGTAGAAATCAAATAAAAAATCTTCGGCATACGTATCTTCAAATTCATTTACAACAAATTGATCTTTAAATGCTACCGCTTGTAAAAAACGGGAAGCACTTTTTTTTAAGGCTCGCATTACATATTCTTTTCCGTCTTTGTCAACGAGTTGTAAGGACTTTGATTGATGTCCGCCACCTGCTCTTTTGGGTTTTAATCCACCAAAAAGGGTATCGATAGTTGCGGTTTGTACTTGGATTGGTGTGCTGTATATTTTTCTGTAATGTTGTCCGAAAAGAAACGTGTAAAAGGCATTTTTATGAGTTTGTTTATAGGAATAAATTTCGGCAGTTGTGGTTGTAGCAAAAGAAGAAGATGTAATTGGGGTGTATTTGTCTTTTGAATTTAAAACTGTAGTTTCAAAAAGTAATTTTTCTGCGTTCTTTTCATTACCATAAAAAGAGGCTTTTGCGGCTCCGTTTTCATAAATAGTCAAAGCTGTGAAACCATTTCCTCCATAAGAAAAATCATTAGGAAAAACGGCTTTTGCAGCTTCTGATTTTGAACCTGCACCACTAATGATCTGTTTAATATTTTCTTTTTCAATGTATTGTAAATTATGGTCATGACCCGAAACAACGATAATATTTTCCTGACTTTGTAATAGTGTTTTTACTCTTTTTATAAAAAATGTATATTGTTTATTTTGAATGTCTTGCGGGCTGATACCGGACGTTTTTCGGAGTAAATTGAATAGTGAACCAATAACAGGAAGCGGAATTTTTTGTTCCAAAGGGAAAAGCTGTTTTTCTGCTGAAAATTGTCCGCCGTGTGTTCCGTTGCTCATCAGCGGATGGTGTAATGCCACAAGTATTGTTTTGTCTTGGTTTTTATTCAAAACATTTTCTAATTCTTCAAAAAAAGCATCTCGCGTTTTGATGTCACAATCATCATTGATAGTTGGACTATCATTCCAATCTTCTAAAAACCATTGGCTGTCTATGGCTATTAAAGTGATTTCATCATTAATTTTCACATCATCAATTCCGCAACTTTTTCTTGGTAAAAATGCTTTTGTATCATTGAGATATTCATTTACAAACTTAGCTTGGCGTTCTAATCCTTTAATGCCACTGTACCAATCATGATTTCCAGGGATAAAAATAGTTTTTCCTTTAAAATCTTTTGATAAATTCAATTGGTTGGTGAGTTTTGTTTCTGCCAAAATTCGTTCTTCGGGATGGTCAGTATTGGGTAATCCTTTTGGATAAATATTATCTCCAAGAAATAAAAGAGTACTATTTTTGTCCGATTTTTTTAATCTGTTTTCGAGTAACTTAAGTGTTTGTTGCGCTTTATCTTCATTAGCATTTCCGGCATCTCCAACTAAAAAAAAAGTATGGGCAATTTTTGAACTGTCTGTTGCGTTTAGGGATACAGGATTTTCTATGTTTTTTCCAAATTGCACTTGATGTGTCGCACAAGATTGCAAGATCAGAAAAAGAATAATAAAGCCAATAGTTGTTTTATTCCGGTTTATAAAATGGTTATCCAAAAACAATTCCATAATTTAGTAGTATAAAAATTTGTTTATGACTCTTATTAATCAAGCACAAGATTTTGTTTTTAATTTATTCAAAGATAAACTTTCTAAAGTTTATACCTATCATAATTTGAATCACACAATAGGTGTAGTTAAGGCTGTAAATATTCTTTGTGAAAAAGAAAATGTAAGCCCAGCGGATACAGAAATTTTAAGTCTGGCAGCTTGGTTTCATGATACAGGATATATTAATGGTTGTACAAATCATGAAGAATACAGTAGTGATATTGCTGCCGATTTCTTGAGGAAAAACGGAAAATCTGACGAATATATTGCAAAAGTTGCCGGTTTAATCAAAGTCACCGTTAAGGAAAATGTGCCTCAAACGCTTTTTGAAAAAATAATAAAAGATGCGGATTATTACCACCTTTTGAGTGAGGAATATAGTAATTCTTGTCAAGATTTAAGAAAAGAATGGGAAAACACAGAAGGAAAATCATTTTCGGATATAGAATGGAGCGCAGAAAACTTAGATTTTCTAAAAAATAAGCATCGTTTTTATACTGATTTTGCTAAAGAAAACTGGGAACCATTAAAGCAAAAAAACATTGAACAGATTCAAAATGTAATTGATTCAATTGAAAATAAGAAGGGTAAAAAAGTAAAAAAAGGCGGTAAAAAGAAAGATAATGAGGAAAAACCGGAACGAGGAATCGATACTGTTTTTAGAGTTACATTAGGAAATCACACCCGTTTGAGTGGCATTGCAGACAGTAAAGCTAATATTTTATTGTCAGTAAATGCTATTATTATTTCGATAGCACTTTCTACAATTATTCCAAAATTAGACAGTCCCAAAAATGCTCATTTGGTGATTCCAACTTTTATTATGATTATGTCCAGCGTAATTACAATCGTTTTTGCCATACTTTCAACTCGACCAAAAGTGACAAAAGGTATTTTTACCAGACAAGATATTGAAGATAAAAAAGTGAATTTACTTTTCTTTGGTAATTTCTATAAAATGCCTTTGGAAGAATACCAGTGGGCAATGAACGAAATGATGAAAGACAGAGCCTATATTTATAATACAATGATCAAAGATTTGTATTTTTTAGGGATTGTTCTAGAAAAAAAATACCGTTTATTGCGTATTGCTTACAACCTTTTTATGTTCGGAATTGTACTTTCGGTGATTGCTTTTGTAATCGCTTTTAAAACTACCGGAGCTTAATTCAGTTCATCTAATAAATCCTGATAGGAATAATTTTTAGTTTCAGAATTTAAAGTGTCATTTACAACTTTTACTCGAATTGCTCTTAAACCGGACACACCTTGTAATTCTTCAACTTCAAATTGCTCTATTGTTGGTTCTAATATTTTCTTGAACTGCAGGTATTTGATGTATTTTAGATATTCGGTTTCCTCGGCTTTGTGAGAATATACAATGGTGATTTTTTCTTTTTGTGTAATTCGTTCTTTGGTTCCTTTAATATTCGCTTTGTCAATTCGTTTTTTGACTACTTCGTAGCGTGCATTGTAAGTTCCGTCTACATCAAATCGTTTTTCATCCATTCTAAATCGTATAGAAATAGGCGAACTAAACACTAAAATCAAGGAGGTTACCTCTAATTCATACGGTAAAGATGATTTGAGTTGATGGTGTTCCAGTTCCATTTCGCACAAAGTTTGCAACTGCCATAACCTTAAATTATTAAGATATAGCATATCAAAGGTTTGATTTGGCGTAATTGATGCACCAATATACAGGTTGTGTTCAACGCCATCGGTTTTAAACCGTTCGTAATAATGAGGATAAATTTGTTGTGCTTCGATTTGTTTTTTATCCAAAATGGTCGCCAGTTTTTTATTGATAATTGACATGGCACTATCAAATTTCTTTCTGGAATGATAAAACATACCGGACTTTTCATCCAAACTTTCAAAATAATTTTGTTCTAATGCTTTTCCAATTGCATTGGTTTTGGTATTCCTTAAAATCGGATGAATTTCATTGGCGATATAATTCTGAATTTGTTGCTCAGTATCTGCTTTTAGCGGAAAATCAAGTTCTTTACAAAAGGATTCTAATTCAAATTTTCGTTGCTCCAGTAAAATAAGATTTGTATTTGATTCTTGGTTTTCAAAGATTTTTACCAGCGTAGACAATTGGTTCTTCAAATCTTCTTTTACCGTTTCATTTCTATGTTCAGAGGAACCTTTAATGTCTATTTGCCCATACAAAGGATAGACTTCCTTGAACACGATTTCTTTAAAAATATAGTCTTTATTTTGATTGTTCGTCTGGAAATATTTGCTTGCTTCTCTGCGAAATTTCCAATATACACTAGAATGAATAGCGGTATATTCCCGCTGAATTATGGCTTCAATCTGATTCTGCATGTCTGTATTATAGCGTTCTACAGTATCTACCAGATAAGGTAAAATTAAATCAAGTTTAACCGCATTGATGCTGTTTAGCTCTCTGGGACTGGCCGAAACAAGTTCTACAACACCTAAAAGGATGTCATTTTTTATAATTGGTGCAAAAATACAACTGTGAATATTTTGTTTTAATAAATGGTTTCCAAGGATCTCATTTCCAGCTTGTGTAGCAAATTTTTCAACATTAGAAATGCAGATTGGTTTTTTGTTTTCCAATAAATTTTCGAAAGAGCAATTCAAAAGAGCATTTTTACAATCTATTTCTTTTTCAAGCGGAAGAATAAAACTTGCTGATGGTTGACCATTGAAAATAGGTTTTATAAATTTATTTTCTTCTTCATTATAAAAAAGATACCCTCCTTTTAGATCCGCTATTTTAAATATGGAACGGAAAATAGCTTCAAAGTTTTCGTTTAAGGTTATTTTTTCTTTTTCAGATTTCAAAAGATTACTTTTCAATTTAGAAATAGAACTTTCTGTTGTTGAATCAAAAAGACTTACGATACCAAAACCTTTTAAAATCCAGCTTTCGTTAGGAAATTTTTCTTTCCACAGATCAATATCTTCATAATTGTCTATCAAAAAATCAATCTCATCCTGAGTCAGTTTAGGTGCTTTTTCTGTCGGAATAATTTCGATAAAATCAGCATTATACAAAATTCGATATTGATTCATTATCGCTTTTGCATTTGGAATCTCATAGAATAAGGGTTTATTATAATCAATTTTTTGATTATAAAATGCATTCAAGATCATTGTGCAACTCATGACGTAAAATTGGTGCTCGTCAAAATCACGAATGGCCATATCAAAACTGACACCTGCATCTGTCACAATTTTTTTAAATCTTTCGGTATAATTGAAGCTAAAATTTTGAAACGGAATAGTAACTGCTTTAATTTCGTTATTTGTTAAAGCCGTTGGGAACAAATCAGCCAATAAATGTTTGATTAATGTTTCGTTCTCTAAAATCAGATTTAAATCCTCAACACCACTTCTAAACTCCGGGAAAGGAGCTATTTCCTGCAATAATGCTTTGGCATAATTTGAGCGATAATCGACATTGGTTGCCGCAATCTCCTCTAAATTTTCAATAAGTTTATGAAATGAAATTAAAGTTTTGAATGGGCTGTCTTTAAAAAAATTATGATTCATTTTTGCGGGGTATTAGAAAATCAAATTTACAAATAAACCCAATTTGAGGTGTTTGTTTTTATTTTTATTTTAAAAAATAATCCCCAACTACAGTGTAATTGAGGATTAGGAATTATTTTTTTATCTAAGTATTAACTTTTTTCTTCTTTATTAAAATAAACTAAGTAGTAATACATTTGTTTTTCTTCGTCCCATCCTTTTTCAACAAATTTCTCTGCACTTTCAGGGTTGATAAAATCCATTTTTATCTGGATGTGTGTATCTAAATTAATCACGTTTTTGATTGATTTTCTAGCATCAGAAACTGCGGCATTTGCAATAGGGAATGTAGTTACATCCTCAATGCTGTATTTTTCGCCTTTATCTATTTTGTAGTTTTTAAATTCCGGAATCAAATCAGGATTGTCTAAAACTTCATTCAAGAAATTGGTTTCTTCAAATTGGTCATTTTTGGCAAAATAATTTACAGAACGATTCATGAACATTACTTCTTCTTTCTTGTCTTCGGCAGGAAAAACGACGTCTTTGGCAAAGTTCTGACAGAATTTCAGATATTTTTTGGTGATGAAATTTTCATCCTCGAATGCATCAACACATAAAAAATGTTCCAACCAATATCTGGCATCATAACGATTGCTGTCTACGGTTAAGATTTTGTATCCTTCTTCTTTTTTGTAATTAAAAATCAAACACCCTTTGTCTAATTTATTCAAGCTTACTCCATGTTGCAAAATCATTTCTAAATGCGTTTCTTTTTCTTCAAATTGTAAAAAGTCTGCTTGAATTTCACTTTTAAAAATCCCAATCGCATCTACAACCGTGTTGTCAATATTTACATTAGTCAAATACGTAATGTAAACTTCTCCATTCTTGATGTGCGGATGATTCGATTGTTCAAATAAATGTTTGGTGATTTTTTTTGAACCGTCGTGCAACGTATTTGGATTCTCAAAAATTTCTGTAGCAAACTTAAACATATCATTGTAGTCTAAATCTACTTCGTGTGCAAATTGAAAATAATTTTCTTCTTTTTCCCGAAAAGGCTTCAAGAAAAATTCTTTCATCAGCGGTACAATTTCATCATTTAAATTAAAAGGTTGTTCCGATAAAAAAATAGCTTCGTTGCGGCTTTTGTTTCCAACGCGATGTATGGATAGCGTCTCGATGTGGGTGTTGAATAAGTTGATCATTTTTTTATTTTTTTTATTTTAGATGAAAGAGCCAAGATAAAAGATGAGAATGAAGTCTTTTATCTTGGCTCTTGATACTTAATTTCTTAATTTTCTAATTCCAATTTTCTTCAAATCCGTAATCTTCAAAGCTGTCGTCGCCCTCAAACATATCAAGGTCTTCTTCGTCTATATCATCTTCAAATTCTCCGTAAATATCGTCATGCATGTCCGCTTCAAAGTTTTTCTCCATTGCTTCATCAGGCATTTCTCCGTGTGAAAAAATAGTTTCCGGATACATATTTCCTGCAATAGGATCTTCAATAGCGGCCAGTTCTACCAGAAATGTCCACATGTTGATGAAATCATAAACGTAGATAATTTTGGTATTCTGTTCATCTAAAATATCAGATAATTGGTAATCGCTCATGACTTTTTGTTCTCCTGGCACATCACCGGTATCAAAAAGCGAAATTTCATCTTCCTGATTCCAAGTTTCATCACAAGTGTAGAAAGAAGCGACTTCCATACCGTCAAAACCAAAAGAATTGAAGATTGCATTGTGTAAATCTTCTAAAGTGTCCTCTTCAAGAATGGCAATGTCTCTAAAAACATCTTCTTCTGCATCCAGAATTACTCGAAATTTATAAACCATAATCTTTGTTTTTATTGAAAAGCCAAAGGTAAAATTTAATTTTGATTTAATTTTTCAGATTGTTGATTTGTTGAAAAGATTATTCAAGTAATAGTATCGGTTTTGAAAACTGCCCGAATTCTCTTTTTTATTTTATGATACTTTTTGTGATTTGGATATTGTCTTTTTGAAGTCATATTATTGAAAATTAACGCCGCTAAAAGTAAAATCAACACACCAATGAGTACCGGAGATAATAGATAAGTATATCCAAGCGCTTTTATTTTATCGGAACCAATAATAGCTATAAGAGCTGTTGCGCCTCCCGGAGGATGTAAAGTTTTGGTAATTTGCATCAAAACTATAGAAAGCGAAACTGCCAATGGAGCCGCAATCCAAATAATATCAGGAACTAATTTGTGAACGGTAACACCTATAAATGCCGAGATTAAGTGTCCGCCAACCAAGTTTCGGGGTTGCGAAAATGGACTTTGGATAATACCGTAAACTAACACACTCGATGCGCCAAAAGAGCCAATTAAATACACCGCATCATTTCCTGAAAAATGGATCGATTGGATATAAGCTAAAATTCCGATAGCTACAAATGAACCTATGAAAGACCAAAAATGTTCTTCAAAGTCTATTAAAGTCTCTTTATAAAGAATGTATTTTGTTTTACGATAGCTACGTTTTATTTTCTGAATTGGCATAAATTATTATTTTGATAAACTGGGAGAATAAGAATAAACGGTAAATGGACAGATTAATTTTGCTGTATATTTTGAGATGAGACAAACCGCTAAAATGGGAATAAATAACGTGTAATCATTCGTTAATCCGCAGACTAAGAAAATAGCAGTAAAGGGAGCGTGAATACTGGCGCTCAAAACAGCTGCCATACCAATGACCATAAAGTTAACAGGAATTACATTTGCGTTTAAATAGGTGTTTAAAATCAGCGCAACCAGCAGCCCTAAAAAAGCACCTATGAAGAGGCTTGGCGCAAAAACTCCTCCGTCACCACCTGAAGCAAGTGTTACTGAAGTTACTATTGGTTTCAAAAGTATAATTCCAATAAAAGTAAATGCCAATGAAAAAGATAACGGGATTTCATTTGAACCTGCAAATAAAGTTTTGATGGCATTATAACCTTCGCCATAAAGTTGAGGAAAAATAAATAAGGAAATACTCAAAAGGAGAGAACCTGTAAGGATTTTGAAATATTGAACTTTTATTTTTGAAAATTGGGATTTGAAAAACAGCACACAACGCGTGAGATAAACTGAATTTATTCCGGCTAAAATTCCCAAAAGTATAAAATAAGGAATCGCTCTTAGATGCCAAGTTGTAATCGTTACTATAAATAAAGGCTTTTCATTCAGTAAAAAAACAAGCCCGAAAGCTGTTGCAACAGCAATTAGATTACTTATTAAAAAAGCACGGGTTACTTTTTTTGAAATAACCTCTAATGCAAAAAGTATTCCTGCAACGGGACTACTGAATAAAGCTGTTATTCCTGCTGCAACTCCTGCGCAAATCAATTCTGTTTTGTATTGTCGGAATACGTTTTGTTTTCGTTGCGCTACAGCCCCTATTGTAGCTGAAGCGACAACTGTAGAAACTTCAATTCCTGTTGAGCCTCCAAAAATTACAGTTAGTAATCCGTTAATGAAATGAGATGGAATTTTATAAAGTGGTAGATTTTTAGATGTAGAATTTGTGCTTTCAAAAACTTCCTTAATACCTTTATTTTCTTTTTTTCTAAAAAGATATTTGCGAAGGAAGTAAATGATTGAAAGTCCAAAAACAGGAAATAAAATAAAAAACAGCGGATTTGATTCCGTTTGATTAAAAAAAATATCCTCGTAATATTCTGTTATTTTTTTTAACGAAATTCCTAAAAATGCTGAAAGAAACCCAATTAGAATGGAGACAACAATAAGTTTTTGCCATTTAATTCTTAGGTAATTTTTTTTAATCCAAGTGGTGTTATTCATTTTAAAATAAGTTAACTCTCCATTGATCAAAGGGCTTAATAAAACAATTTGTCAGAGTGTTACAAATTTAAATAAACAAATTTAAAATGAAATTAAAAAAGGAGTTTTTTATCTTTTTTGTGTTTTTGGTCTTAATTTTAAGATTTTACAATTCAAAATTCTTTTATTTTTCATAAAATTCTATTGGTAAATCATCTGGATCGGCAATAAAAAAATAATTTTTATGTGTATGAATATCCATTCGGATTTCTTCCGCATTAATGTTTTGTGAGGTAAAATAATTTCTGGTTTCCTGGATGTTATTTACTTCAAAAGCTAAATGTCTAAGACCGGCTGCTTCTGGTGCGGAAACTCTTTTTGGAGCATTTTTGAATGAAAACAATTCAACAATAAAAGTGCCGTTTAGTGCCAAATCTAATTTGTAGGATTCTCGTTCTTCCCTGAAAATCTCTTGAACAATCGTCAATCCTAAAGTTTCAGTATAAAAGTGTTTTGATTTTTGATAATCGGAACAAATAATGGCAATATGATGGACTTTGTTTATAGAAATCATGGTTGGTCGTTTAGAATTGTAATTTTATTTTTCAGAGCATAACCCAACAATTTCATGAAAAATATCATGCACTTCGTTTAAGGTTTTTGTTATTTCCGCATTTGTAGTTTTAGCCAGAATCATTTCGTGTAAACTTTTTGTTTTCAATTGCAGTTTTTTGATGGATTCAAGCATTGCTTCAGTTTTGAATTCTGTTGGAATTGTTGCAGTTGATAATGCAGTTGCTTTTTGAACCATTTCTTCAGAACGCAATTTAATTGGTTCTAGATTTCCTTCTTCAGCAGGATGAAAGGTTTGCGAAATTACTTCGTGAAATGTTTTTATGGACGGCCACTTCTCAAAAGTAGATTGCGCCGATGTGGTATTTGCAATAAAAAGAAGAGCGAAAAATGTAATTACTTTAAAGATTTTCATAGTATTTTATTTTTAGGGGTTTAAAACAAAAATAAGGTTTTATTCGTTTAGTTTCCGAATCACTTTTGCAGGATTTCCTACAGCCAATGAATTGTCTGGAATATCCTTAGTCACCACAGAACCAGCCCCGATAACACAACCATTTCCGATGGTTATACCTGGGCAAATCACAGTGTTTCCGCCAATCCAGCAGTCGTTTCCAATGGTTATTGGTAGCGCATTTTCAAGCGTTTTTCTCAGTTCAGCATCAAGCGGATGGGTTGCTGTGTATAATTGAACTCCGGGTGCAAAAAACACATTGGAACCTATTGTTACTTTGGCACAGTCTAAAACAACACAATTTACATTGAAATATACATTTTCTCCACAACTGATATTGTAGCCGTAATCACAGAAAAAAGGAGGTTCAATATAGAGGTTTGGTCCAGCATTTGGGATTAATTCCCGGAGTATTTCACGGGCTTTTTTAGTAATTCTATATTCAATGACGTTCAATCGATGCAGTAAATTTTTCGACCTTCGTCTGTCTTTTACCAAAACAGGGTCGCCTGCCAAATAATAGTCTCCCGCAATCATTTTTTCTTTTTCTGTATTCATAATAAAAGGTCATTTTAGTAAAAGGCTTCAAAAGTAAAAATAGCGCATCCTTTTCTTTTTTGAAATAAAATAACAGAAATTTATTATTCTAAAAAAACCTTCTGTTTATAAAGCGATTATTTCTTTACAAACAGAAGGTTTTTTAAACTGATTTTTAATTATTGTACAGACACCACTTTTCCGGTATGAATGTCATATAACATCGGAATTACTTTGATTTCTTTTTGATTTAGGAATTCATTTTTCAAAATTAAGTTTGCAGAATGCTTGATATTTGCAACAACACATTCTTGTAAATGGGCTTTATGCGGTCTTGGCACTTTATTTTCTTCATCTTCCGCTTTCAGAGTGTTTATAATATCTTCGATGTGGTCGTGTTTTAAACTTTTAGTTTCAGTTTCGGTTGTGGCATTTTCGACAAAAGCTTTTACAGCACCACATTCGGTATGGCCAAGCACAATTATCACTTTGGTTTTTAAATGTTCCACTGCATATTCGATGCTTCCCATATCTAAATCCGAGATTAAGTTTCCGGCATTTCGCACCACAAATAAATCGCCTAAACCTTGGTCAAAAACAATCTCGGGACTTACGCGACTGTCTGAGCAAGTAATTACGACCGCAAAGGGATGTTGGGATTTTTCGTTGTTTAAAATAGCATCTTTATTTTGATGCGGATGAAGTTGTTTGTTGTCTAAAAAGCGTTTGTTCCCGTTGGCCAGTTTTTCAATGGGATTGGTAGCGTTGTCTTCATTAATTTGTTCTTTACAGCTTGATAAAAAAAGGCTAACAAGCAAAAAGCTAATGTAAAAGGGTTTCATTTTTTTTAAAGTTTTAGTTACGTTCAAATTTAAGGATTTTGTGCGTATTAGCTTGGCTTTATGCAGAAGTAATCGCCCTTTTTTTGTGTCGAAAAGGATATTTATAAACGGTCTGAATAAAGTTAAAAAGAGTGCTTATTTCTACAAATAAATGAGAAAATAAAAAGGATTCACAATTCATCCTACAAATTCAACAGTTCGGTAATCCCTTTTTCTGATTTATGTTTTTGTGGAAGATATTTGCTTCATCAAAACCGAAATATTATGAAGACTATTTTTACTCTTGCTGTTCTTTTTTACTCGATTACCATTTTTTCGCAAGCGACACTTTCGGGTAAAGTGGTTGATGAAAAAGGAAAACCTGTTGCAGGAGCCAATATTTATATAGAAGGTACTTATGACGGAACTTCAAGTGATGAAAAAGGAGATTTTAATTTTAGTACGACCACAACCGGAAATCAAATTTTGGTAGTGAGTTTCTTGATTTATGAGACTTCAAAAATAGAGATGCAAGTTGCTGATTTTAAAAATAAAACAATCAAATTAAGAGAAAGTGTGACAGCACTCGACGCTGTTGTTGTTACAGCGGGAACACTTGAATCTGGTGATAAAGCGAGAGTTTCTGTTTTGAAACCATTAGATATAGTTACTACGGCAGGTTCTGCGGGAAATATTATTGCGGCTTTGCAAACGTTGCCGGGTACGCAAAATGTAGGGGAAGACGGAAGGTTGTTTGTACGTGGTGGAGAAGCAAATGAAACTCAAACATTTGTAGATGGTATTCGGGTAGCGCAGCCGTATGGCGCAAGTACTAATAATGTACCAACGCGCGGGCGTTTTTCACCGTTTTTATTTAGCGGAATGGCTTTCTCTACTGGTGGATATTCTGCAGAATATGGTGAGGCTTTATCGAGTATTTTGTTATTGAATACACAAGATGAACCGGATCAAAATAAAACAGAAGTATCTGTAATGACGGTTGGTTTGGGAGTTGGAAATACTCAAAAATGGAAAAAAAGCGCTTTGAGTGTAAATACCGCTTACCTTAATTTAGCTCCGTATCAGGCTGTAGTTCCTCAAAATGTAGATTGGAACAGCCCATTTCAATCTTTGTCCGGAGAAACGGTTTATCGATATAATTCCAACAACGGAATCCTGAAATTATACGCTGCTTTTGATGCCTCAAAATTTGATATTAATCAAGAAAATAGTAATTCAGAAGAGAAAATCAGAGTTAATTTAAACAACAATAATTTCTATTTTAATACTTCCTATAAAGGCGTTTTTGGAGACAATTGGCAAATTACTTCGGGTTTGAGTTATGCTTTAAGTAAAAATAAAATAGACATTGATTCAGATGCTGTTGCTAATGATGAAAAAGCGGCACATTTGAAATTAAAATTGAAAAAAAGTTTCTCAGACCGATTCAAATTGTCCTTTGGAGCTGATTATTTTACGACCCATTTCAATGAAGATTTCAAAGAAAATCTAGGAACAATAAATACCAGCGGATACAACTCAAACATAGCAGCTTTTTATACTGAAGCTGATGTTTTCTTTTCTAAAAAACTGGCGGCAAAAGTAGGTTTAAGAGCTTCAAATAATGATTTGTTAGGGGAAACGGCTATTTCTCCAAGAATTTCATTCGCATATAAAGTGGCTAAAAATAGTCAGTTTTCATTGGCCTACGGAGATTTTACACAAACGCCATCGGTTGATTATATCAAATATGCTAAATTTCATCAGTTTGAGAGCGAAAAAGCGTCGCATTACATTGTGAATTTTCAATACAATGAAGCAGGAAAAACCTTTAGAGCCGAAGCATATTACAAAGACTATAGCAATTTAGTTCAATATGATACGCCGTCTGTTCAATATAATTCTGTTTTTAGTAATGGCGGTTCCGGCTATGCGAAAGGATTGGATTTGTTTTGGAGAGACGGAAAATCAATTCAGAATTTAGAATATTGGGTTTCCTATTCGTATATCGATACGGAGCGACTGTATAAAAATTTTAGCGCCCAGACAACGCCGAGTTTTGTCGCCGATCATAGTTTATCTGTTGTTACAAAATATTGGATTTCGGATTTGAAATCACAAATCGGATTCACTAATTCCTACAGTTCAGGACGTCCCTATAACAATCCGAATGAAAATCAATTTATGAACGGAAAAACAAAATCATATCATAATTTGAGTTTTAATTGGGCGTATTTGTTGACCTCACAAAAGATTTTGTATTTCTCCGTTTCGAATGTTTTGGGCAGTCAAAATGTATTTGGCTATGATTACGCGAAACAACCGGATGCGACAGGTTTTTATAAAAGGACAGCAATTACGCCTACTGCGGATCGCTTTTTCTTTGTTGGTTTCTTTTGGACTATCAGCAACGACAAAAAAGACAATCAACTTAAGAATCTTTAGTTCTGTTCAGAGTTACTGAGGGTTTTATAACTTTCTATAGTAATGACAATTCATCTCTCAAAAATGACAGTTCAGTAAGTATAACTTTTAAAAGTTGAAAAGCAGACATACTTTTGAAGTATAATTATTTGAAGTTTCAATCATCAAAATAACTAACATTTAAAACCAAGAAATCATGACAAAAATTAGTATCGCAATCGCATTTTTCATTTGCAATTTGTTATCCGCACAAGGACAGTTTGAACAAGGAATGGGAAAAGCTTTTCAGTTATGGGGAGAAGGAAAAAGCACCGAAGCTTCAGATGTATTTGAAAGAATCGCCGCAGCCGAAAAAACGAGTTGGTTACCCAATTATTATGTTGCATTAGTCAACACTACTTCTGCTTTTGGAACAAAAGATAAAGATAAAATAAACCTGTTGTTGACCAAAGCGCAAAATGCATTGGATACAGAAATGGATAAAAATTCAAATAATGCAGAGCTTTTGGTACTGCAAGCAATGATTTATACAGCTTGGGTTGCTTTTGATCCAATGACTAACGGACAAAAATTATCAGGAAAAGTGATGGAATTGTATGGAAAAGCTCAAGTAATTGCGCCTGAAAATCCAAGAGTTGTTTTTGGGAAAGCCGAATTTGAAATAGGTGCAGCCCAATTTTGGGGAACCGATACTAAACCAATGTGTGCTCAAATCGAAAAAGCTATCGGACTTTTTGCTACTTTTAAACCTGAAACGCCTTTTTCTCCAAAATGGGGTTTAGAACGAGCGCAAGAAGCACAGAAAAACTGTAAGTAATTTAGCTATTTTAATAAAATAATTCCGAAGATGAAAAATGATTATGTAAAAGAATTTCCAAGAGCGTTTTTTATTGGCCTAAGTATTTTTGGAGTGCTTAATTTAATTCAGATTTTAAACGGAGGAACTGTTTCTTTTGATGAACATTTAAAACTAATGTTTTTATACACAATGCTTTATAGTTTTGCGTTGCATATCGCAAATGCTTATTTATTTATCTCATTAGATAAAATTTTCGTCAACGAAAGATTTTCAAAAAAGAGAATATTTATTGGTTTTGTTTCTTCGTTTTTCCTTTCGCTATTTGTTATTTTTTTGTTGAGACTTTTTATCTCGGTTTTAATTGAAAAACAGTCTTTTACCGTTTTTGTTGCCAATGAAAGCGCCTCAGATTATATTGTGGCTTCTGTTTTTACTTTTGTGGTGTTGTTGATTGTTCATTTTGTTTACCTCTACAAAGGATATCAAGAGAATAAAGTTAAAGAACAAAAAATCATCGCAGGAACTGCAAATGCTAAGTTCGAGAGTTTAAAAAATCAAATTGATCCTCATTTTCTTTTTAACAGTTTAAATGTTTTGAGTTCTTTAATTGAAGAAAATCCTGAAAATGCGCAACGATTTACAACTTCATTATCAAAGATTTACAGGTATGTATTGGAACAAAAAGATAAGGAGTTGGTTACTGTTGAAGAAGAGCTTTCTTTTGCTAAAACATACATGAATTTGCTTAAAATGCGTTTCGAAAACAGTTTGTTTTATGAATTGCCAACTGATTTTCATAATCCGGAAGCTAAGGTTGTGCCGCTTTCTTTACAGCTTTTATTAGAGAATACCGTAAAGCACAATGTGGTAAGTGAACAAAGGCCGTTGCATATTCGCATTGAGATTGAAGGCGATTATTTAGTAATTCAAAATGATTATCAAAAGAAAGAAGTGTTACAGGAACGTCAAGGTGTTGGTTTACAAAATATCATCAATCGCTACGGAATTATTACTAAAAGAAAAGTGCTGATAGCGCAAAACGAACAAACATTCACCGTTAAAATACCCATTTTAACCAAACAAATTACGGTTATGGAAACCAGTACAGATTACAATTCAAATAATGCTTATTTCAGAGCAAAAAAAAGAGTGGAAGAATTGAAAGGGTTTTATGGAAACCTAATTTCGTATTGTTGTGTAATTCCAATTCTGATTTTTATAAATCTTACATATATGCCACAATTTCAATGGTTTTGGTTTTCGGCAGCTGGTTGGGGTTTTGGTTTAGTGATGCATGCTTTTAAAGTATTTGGATACAGTTCGAACTGGGAAGAAAGAAAGATTCAGGAGATTTTGAGTAAAGAAGACACTAAAAAAAGTTGGAAATAATGTTTAATAGAAATGTAAAACAAGCATGATGGAAGATAACTTTGAAAATGAAGAACGCTATTTTAAAGCGAAAAAAAGAGTAGAGGAGATGAAAGGATTTTACGGAAATTTGACTTCGTATATCGTGGTAAACTGTGTTCTATTTGTTATAAATATGGTTACGTCGCCACAATATTTATGGTTCTTTTGGCCTTTGTTAGGCTGGGGAATTGGAGTTGTTTTTCACGGGATTAAAGTGTTTAATTATATGCCTTTTCTTGGGAAAGATTGGGAAGAAAGAAAAATTAAAGAATTTATGGAAAAAGAGGAGCAAACAAAATCCTCTTGGCAATAACTCAAAAATATATAACAATGGGAAGATTTAGAAAACAGCGATTAGAACGCTTTCAAGCAGAAGGTTTTAATCCGGATGAACGTTATGAATTAGCGTATAAAAGAGTAAAAAGAATCAAAGGATTTTACATTCATGCTTTGGTTTATGTTCTTGTGAATGCTTTTATTCTGATATCAAGCTTTAATAAATGGGAAGGTGATACGGTTTTTTGGCAGTGGGAAACGTTGAATACGGCATTATTTTGGGGAATTGGATTGGCTGCTCACGGATTATCTGTTTTTGGTAATGCTATTTTCTTTGGGCAAAACTGGGAAGAAAAGAAAATTCAAGAATTGATGGATAAAGATAAAAGCGAAAAATGGGAATAGAAATTTAGTTGTTAATCAAGTTGCCCCATTCAATTTTAAATAAATAATTCAATTAATGATTCCAAATTACATGACCACAATAATAATTGAAGATGAAAAACCAGCTGCTCGTTTGCTGCAAAGAAAACTGGAAAAATTAAATGTAAAAGTAGGAGTGATGTTGCATTCTGTTGCAGAAGCCATTGATTGGTTTTCGAACAATGAGCATCCGGATTTGATCTTTCTGGACATTCAATTATCGGACGGATTATCGTTTGAAATTTTTGATAAAATAGAAATTAAAAGCGCTGTAATTTTCACAACTGCTTACGACGAATATGCTTTGCGGGCATTCAAATTAAACAGTATTGATTATCTTTTGAAACCCATTGATGAAGACGATTTAGAAGTGGCTGTTTCAAAATTTAAAGTCCGTTTGCCAAAGAAAGAAAATGAAATGCAAAACTTAAGTTTCGATTTTGAACAGATAAAAAGAATGCTTTCAAATCCATTTGAGAAGAATCATAAAAAACGCTTTACCGTAAAAATAGGGCAACATTTAAAAGTGATTTCAACCGATGAAATTGAATGTTTTTTCAGCGAAAATAAAGGAACTTATTTACACACTTTTGACAACAGAAATTATCTGATTGAAACAACTTTGGAGCTTTTGGAACAAGAATTAGATCCGGCGGCATTTTACCGAATCAGCCGAAAATTTATCATTCCGCTCAAGGCAATTAAAGAAATTGTGGTCTACAGTAATTCCCGTTTAAAGATTATTTTGCCTTCTTATAAAGAAGATGAAGTTATTGTAAGCAGAGAAAAAGTAGCTGATTTTAAAACTTGGATTGGGTAAAAATAAATCAAAAATTAAGTTTAAGTAATTTATTTTAAAATGCTGATAAATAATTATTTGATTGTGTAGTATAGATTATTTCTATACTGGTTTTAAACCTTAAAAACTACTTTTCTGATGCCAATTATCACGAAGATCATTAAGGTATACACAATAAAAAATGGAACAATGTATTCTATCAAATTTAGCGGAAGCATGATGGCAATAATTAATAATTGAAAGCCGAGTCCGTAAATAGAAAGTAGTGTCATAAACCAATTTGGAAACGTTTTTACTTTATAAGCATCCTGATCTAAGGTGTGAATTATTTTGTCAAAAGTACCATAAACAACAGTGTAAATCAGAAACAAAATATCGACTGATTTTTGAGTTTCTCCAGGCAAAGCACGAGGGGATTTGTATTCGAAAATCTTGCTGGTCGAATCTCCTCCTACTGATTTATTTCGTAAAATAACATAGTAATAATTGTATAAAGTTCCTTGTAATTGTATACCGATAAAAGCTAAAAGGGTGAGCCAGATACTAGTTTTAGATACGTAACAAATGGCCATCAAAAACATAAAATTAAGGGTAATATCAAATACGCTGTCTAAATATCTCCCAACATATGATGGCGTGTTTTTTAGTCGGGCTAACTCGCCATCGGCAGCATCAATTGCAGATTTTAAAACAATAAAAAATCCGGCATAAAAGTAGTGATTTTGCAAAATGCAATACATCGCTATAAGTCCGGAAAGTCCAAAAAGAAGCGTAACATGAATTGGAGTAAATCGGGTATTTTTTAATTGATTAGCAAAAAATTTCCCAAAGGGTCTTCCATAATCGGATAAATCTAAAAATTTATCTTGAGCAGCAAGTTTAGACATTTAAGTTAGTGAACAAAGAAATGCGACAATATAGTCTGGTATTTATTTTATTATTTTGATAATCGATGTAAAGTGAATGTCATTGCCGAAAGTAAAAAGAAAGCCATTATTTGATGTGCTAATCCCAACCAAAGCGGAACGCTGTAAAGCAAAGTAAAAACGCCTAAGCCAAATTGCAAAAACACAATAATTACTAGGGTATTGATTCCTTTTTTCTGTAAAGAGGAAAGTAAATATTTTTTGCTTTTGAAAAATAACAACAGGATGAGTCCAACTACAATATAAGCCATAGTTCTATGCACAAACTGTACACCGCTTTTTCCTTCGACAAGATTAAGAAACAATGTTTTTTGTTCGATAAAAACACTTTCGTGAATAAACTCTCCGTCGCTCATTAAAGGCCAATGATTGTGAATTAAACCGGCATTTAAACCCGCAACAAAACCGCCATAGATGATTTGTATCAATAAAAAAACCAAAGCAATACGCGCGATTTTCTGTAACGGAAGTATAACAGTCGTTTTGTTTGGATAAATTAAATCTAAAGCAACCCAAAGAGTATAAGCAAAAGTGATAAAGGCAAATGTTAAATGCAATGAAAGTCTAAAATGGCTTACATCAGGATTATCAATTAAACCGCTTCGAACCATAAACCAACCCAAAAATCCTTGAAAACCACCCATTCCTAAAAGAACGATACATTTTTTTATAGTTTCGGTCGAAAGGCGTTTTTTGAATAAGAAGTATACAAAGGGAACGATGAACGCCAAACCAATTATTCGTCCTATGAAACGGTGGAACCATTCCCAAAAATAGATGAATTTATAATCGCTGAGCGTAAAGTCGTTGTGGATATTAATCTTTTGATATTCGGGAAATTTCTTGTATTCTTCGAAAGCTTGCTCCCATTTGGCTTCAGAAAGTGGCGGAAAAGTATCCGTTACTAAATGCCAATCCGTCATTGATAATCCAGAATTGGTCAATCGTGTAATTCCTCCAACAACAACCATCATAAACAATAATAAACAACCGGATAACAACCAGGTAATGACGTAATTATTCTCTTTTTTCATTATTTACACATTATTTTTTGCAAAGATATTTTAAATACACTTAAATAGTAATTCAACAACCGTTAATCTTTAATCCTAATCTTTCTGCCCGTTTCAACATAAAAGCATAAGCTTCATTATAATCGTTGGCGATTTCGCCTTCTAAAATAGCTTCTTTGATTGCTTCTTTCAGCACGCCGATTTCTCTTGATGGTTTCAATTGGAATATTTCCATAATTTCTTCCCCGGTTATTGGCGGTTGAAAATTACGAACATGATCTCGCTCTTCGACTTCGACAATTTTTTTGCGTACAATTATAAAATTATTATGGTATTTCTTGAATTTATTCGGGTTTTTTGTAGTGATATCCGCCTCACACAAAGTCATTAAGTTTTCTACATCTTCTCCGGCATCAAAAACCAATCTTCGCACTGCACTATCCGTTACTGTATCTTGAGATAATACAATAGGTCGCGAACTCATCATGACCATTTTTTGCACAAATTTCATTTTGTGGTTCAAAGGCATATGTAATCTTTCAAAGATTTTCTTTGCCATTTTTCCGCCCAAAAATTCATGTCCATGAAAGGTCCAGCCTTGTTTTTTATTAAAACGTTTGGTAGGAGCTTTTCCAATGTCATGTAACAAAGCTGACCAGCGCAACCAAACATCATCTGTATTGGGGCAAATATTATCTACGACTTCCAGCGTGTGATAAAAATTATTTTTGTGTGTATGACCTTCAATTTCTTCTACTTGATTCAGCGCTGTTAACTCAGGAAGAATAATGTCTAAAAGTCCGGTTTTGAATAACAGTAAAAATCCAACCGAAGGTTTATCGGTAGAAAGGATTTTGTTCAGTTCATCTACAATTCGTTCTCCAGAAATAATCTTAATTCGTTCCGCATTTTTAGTAATCGAATTCAAAGAGTTTTCATCGATTTCAAAACCCAATTGTGTTGCAAAGCGAATGCCTCTCAACATGCGTAAAGGATCGTCAGAATAGGTAATATCAGGATCAAGTGGTGTTTTTATGATTTTGTTTTTTAAATCCTGTATACCATTGAAAGGATCTAATAACATTCCGAAATTATCTTTGTTTAGCGAAAGTGCCAATGCATTGATGGTGAAATCACGACGGTTTTGGTCGTCTTCAAGTGTTCCGTTTTCTACAACCGGATTGCGGCTTTCCTGATTATAGGATTCTTTTCGGGCGCCAACAAACTCAATTTCAGTGTCTTCAAAACGCAGCATTGCAGTTCCGTAAGTTTTAAAAACTTGTACTTTTGGTTTTTTGGGAAGTAGTTGAGAAACTTTCAATGCTAATTCGATTCCGCTGCCAACAGCAACAATATCAATATCTTTTTTGAAATCTCTGTTTAAAAGTAAATCACGAACAAAACCACCAATTACATAGCTTTCTACGTTAAGTTCTTGGGAAGCTTGTGAGATAACTTCAAAAATTTTATTATGTAAGGCTTCTTTATACGAAGTTTTAATACTCATTTTTAAAATGTTTAAAGCTTAAAGCTTAAAGTTGCTAAACTGAAAACTGAAAACTGAATGCTGAAACTATTTACGAATCACTTTTACCTGAGAATCATTAGTCAACTTAATGATCGTTGATGGTTTTCCACCAATTTTTTCGCGATGCAAATTTACAACATAGTCTACACCTTTTATAATTTCCGGACTAATATCTTTGAAGGCAATAGGAGTAGGTTGTCCGGAGATATTTGCTGATGTAGAAACCAATGGTTTTTTCATGCGTTCCAATAATTTAAAGCAAAACGGTTCCTTCACAATACGTATTCCTAAAGTATTATCCGTTGCTATTAGATTTGGCGCTACATTTCTGGGCTTGTCTAAGATTAAAGTAGTTGGGTTTTCGGATAAATCCATGATTTGCCAAGCTACTTCCGGGATGTCTTTGAAAACATTGTACATCATTTTTTCGCCATTCATCAAAACAATCATGCTTTGAGTTTCCGCTCTTTGTTTGAGTTTATAGATTTTGGCCACAGCCTCAGGATTAGTAGCATCACAGCCAATTCCCCAAACAGTATCAGTAGGATATAGAATGATGCCGCCGTTTTTGATTACTTCGTAGGCATTATGGATTTCTTGGTTCATTATATTTTAGGTTTTAATAAATAACTTTCTATTTTTGTGAAGATTAATTATTTTACAAAGATAGCAATAATGAGAAAAACAAAAGCGATTGCAATTCTAACTACTCATTCTTTTGGCTATATTGATTTTTTGGTAGACAAGCTTAATTTGAATGAAGATGTTGATTTGACTTATATTAACATCG
>ERZ1034365.263-NODE-263-length-29389-cov-6.658945_pt1 | contig 29389 bp, 27 predicted proteins | sample MGYA00520615_ERZ1034365 | MGnify/ENA primary metagenome ERZ1034365 (study PRJEB33736, sample SAMEA104284505) | Azolla filiculoides | biome: Urban; feature: Water surface; material: Ditch water | place: Netherlands | collected 2015-10-28 | depth 0-0.1 m ...
GCTCGACATGAACCGTAGCCTGCTGGCGTTACGTGGCGAGTGGGGCAAGGAGGCCAAGGAAGAGTTTGCCGATCTGCACGAAACGCCGTCCGAATATACGCAACTGACCGACTGGACCTTCGGCGAACTGCCGGAGCTGATGGAAGTGCCGGTCGGCAAGCAGACGGTAATCGGCTACCCGGGGCTGGTCGATGACGGCGAGGCGGTCAGCCTGAAGGTTTTCGATTCGGCCGAGGAAGCCGCCGAAGCGCACCGCAAGGGCCTCGCCCGCCTGTTCATGCTGCAATTCAGGGAGCAGGTGAAGTACTTCGACAAGAACGTGCCGGGCATGAGTCAAATGGGCATGCAGTACATGCCACTGGGTTCGACCGATGAACTGAAGCGGCAGATTGTCGATCTGGCTTTCGAGCGGGCCTGCCTGACCGAGCCGCTGCCGAGCACGCCGAACGCCTTCAAGAGCCGCTGCGGCGATAGCAAGGCGCGTCTCGGCCTGATCATGCAGGAAGTCTGCCGCATGGTCGGCGCCGTGCTCACCGAGTGGCAGGCCGTGGTCAAGAAGCTGCCGGCCTTCAAGGCGCAGGGGGCGGCGGTGGCCGACATCGAGGCGCAACTGAAGCGGCTGATGACGCGGAATTTCCTGATCGATACGCCGTTCGAGCGCCTGCAGCACTACCCGCGCTATTTCAAGGCCATCGTCGTACGTCTCGATAAACTGAAAGCCAACCCGGCGCGTGATGCGCAATTGATGGCCGAATACGGCCCGCTATGGACCAATTACGAACGCCGTGCCATCCAGTTGGCCAAGCTCGGCGCGCTCGATCCGCAGGTCGAGCAGTTCCGCTGGCTGCTCGAAGAGTTGCGCGTCGGGCTGTTCGCGCAGGAACTGCGGACGCCGGTGCCGGTATCGACCAAGCGTCTGCAGAAACAATGGGAAGGGATCAAGAATGGCTGAAGTCATGCTGGCGCTGGCGCGAAGCTTCGCCAACCTGAGGAGCGGCCGGGTCTGGCTGTACGTCCTGACCCCGGCGTTGTTTTCCTTGTTGCTCACCATCGGGCTGGCGGTCTGGGCGCTCGGCGCCGTTGTCGAGCAGATGCTGGACTATCCGCCGATGACCCTGCTGGTCGGTTGGGGCCTCGTCTGGCTGGCACATATCCTGGCCTACCTCGGTGGCTGGATGGCGATTTTTGCCGCCGCCTACCTGAGCGCCTCGCTGCTCGCCGCCATCGTCATCATGCCGCTCATGCTCAAGCACCTGTCCGAGACCGAGTATCGCGATGTCGCGCCGATGGGCCGGGACAGCTTTGTTGCTGCGGCCCTCAACAGTGTTCTGGCCACCATCCTGTTCATCGCCGGCTGGCTGATGACCATCCCGCTCTGGCTGATCCCCGGCTTCTCCCTGCTCATTCCCCTGTTGCTGATGGGCTGGCTGAATCGCCGGACTTTTGCCTATGACGCCTTGTCCCTGCATGCCACGGCGGGCGAGTGGCAGGCTATTCGTTCGCGTCAGAAAGCGCCGCTCTTCATGCTCGGCCTGACCATGGCCCTGCTCGCCCACATTCCCGTCATCGGCTTGCTGGTTCCTGCGCTGGCTGCGCTATCCTTTGTCCATTACGGGCTGGAAGCCTTGCGCCGGGAACGCGGCGAGGCGATCGTCACCATCGAGGGAGAACGTTTATGAGTCGTACCTTTGGCGCCGTCATCATCGGCGACGAGATTTTGTCGGGCAAGCGGCAGGACAAGCATTTCGCCAAGATTGCTGAACTGCTTGGCGCTCGTGGCCTGCGTCTGAGCTGGGTGGAATACCTGGGCGACGACCGCGAACGGCTGGCCGCCACCTTCCGCCGCACGATGGCAGCGGGCGACGTGGTGTTCTCCTGCGGGGGCATCGGTAACACACCGGATGACCATACCCGGCAGTCCGTGGCGGCAACGCTAGGCGTCGATCTGACTCTGCATCCGGAAGGTTTCGAGGAACTGAAGGTCCGTTTTGCGGGTGAGGAGATCACCGACAAGCGCAAGTTGCTGGTGACCTTCCCGGCTGGCGTGCAGATCATTCCCAATCCCTTTAACCGGATTCCCGGCTTCATGGCGAACGATCACTATTTCGTGCCGGGCTTTCCACAGATGGCGCACCCGATGATCGAATGGGCGCTCGATACCTTCTACAAGGATCAGTTCAAGGCAATCGGCGGCATGATCGAGAAGGCTTTCCTGCTGACCGGGCCGACGGCCTACGAAAGCGCCCTGCTCGACCTCATGGAGCGCATCGTTGCCGAGTATCCGAGCTTGCGCCTGTTCTCGTTGCCTTCGCTGGTCGGCAAGGAGCGCAAGCATCTCGAACTGGGCGTCGAAGGGGCGCCGGAACTGGTCGATCAGGCGATGGCTGAAATCCGTGTCGAGGTGGAAAAGCGCGGCATCCATTGGGTCTGGCGGCCCTGAGCTTCCTTAAACGCCAGACGTAAAAAAACCCGCGATTTTCGCGGGTTTTTTGTCAGCGCAGGGGCTGGAATTACTTGGCAGCCTTCTTGGCGGCAGCAGCCGTGGCGCTCTTGGCCGGGGCGGCGACCTTGCCGGCAGCAGCCATATTGGCTTCGGCGATGTCGGACAGTTGCTTGGCCATGCCGGTCATGTTGTCGAAAGCCTTGGTCGAGGCGTTCAGCATGGACTGCATGGTGGCGGCAAACACGTCACCACCGACCGGGGCCGAGGTCTTGGCCTTTTCGACGGCGCTGGTGGCGTTCTTGGTGAAGCTGCTGTACTGGGCTTCCATGACCGAAGTAACTTCCTTCTGCATTTCGGCAACCAGTTCGTAGACGCTACGCGAGTAGTCCATCCACTTGGCGGCGTTCGGCTGGGCCAGTTCGGTGTTCAGCTTGGCGACAGCACCGGCGTCCTTGGCGCTCAGCAGTTGCTGGGTACCGGCCATGGTGTTGTTGAAGAACTCGCGGGAAGCGGCCATGTTCAGGGCGGTCAGGCGCTCGACGCCGCTGAAGGCGGTGCGCAGCAGGGTCGTCATGACTTCGGCGTTGGCTTTCTGGGCGGCAGTCAGTTGTTCAAAATTCGGGTTGCTCATTGTTATCTCCTGTGTGTTTTTGCGGTGCGGATGCAACAAAACCCCCGCCGAGGCGGGGGTTCAAAGAGGAATTACTTCTTCTTGGAAGCGGCGGCGGTGGCGCCAACAGCCTTGACCGTAGCGTTGGTCGCGGCAGCGACGTTGGCTTCGGTGATTTCGGCAACCTGCTTGGCAGCCTTGTTCATGTTGTCAAAAGCAGAGGTGGCGGCAGCGATGGCCGACTTGACGGCAGCAACGGCAACATCAGAACCAGCCGGGGCAGACTTGGCAGCCTTGTCGAGCAGGCCGGCAACGGTCTTCTGGAAGTCGCCGAACTGGCCTTCGACCATCTTGGAGAGTTCTTCCTGGGTCTGGGCAGAGATTTCATAGACGGAGCGCGAGTAGGCAACGGCCTTCTCGACATTCGGCTGGGCCAGCGAAGCCTGGATGGACAGGGCTTCCTGGACGTCCTTGGCACCCATCAGGGCCTTGGCGCCGGAAACGGAATCTTCAACCAGCGAACGGGCGGTGTTCAGGTTCAGGGCAGCGATGCGCTCGGCGGAAGCCAGGGCGGTGTTGGCCAGGGAGAGCAGGGAATCGACGGTAGCCTTGTTGGCAGAAGCGAATTGCTCAGGGGTGGTGAAGTTGAAAGCCATGGGTATCTCCAGAATTAAAAGGTTATGCAGAACAGTTTTGAACCGTTGCAGCGCGATCCCATGAGGCGATGTTGCACTGCACCATGGCCTTTATTATAGGGCTGATTGTTGTATTGTCAACATTATTTTTGTGCAGTGCACAAAAATAAATAAGCCCATGAAAATCATGGGCTTGGTTAGGTTTGTGGACTCAGTAAACGCGTGGGTTCCGGCCGGGGGGCAGCGCGCGATGCACTGCTATTGTGCGTTTTGCGATTCGAGCTTGCCGGCACCCTTGAGCTCCAGGCGTTCCCCGCGAGAGGATGCTTTTTCATCGCTCTCCTTGTTCTTGGGCTGGATGACGGCACGGACACGAGCCGGCGCTCCTTTGGGGTCGCGCGCCTGGCCGGCGGTGACCAGGTATTTTTCGCTCACTGCGTCGTACCAGATGTAGTCGCCCCGAACCAGATCCTCACCGTTCTTTACCCAGGCACGATGGAAGAGTTCGAGGATTTCGCTGTTGGTGTTGTATTCGATGCGCTCGCCTTCACCCTCGACGTATTCTTCCTTGCCTTCGCGTTTCTGACGGAAGTGTGCCAGCCCGTTCTTTCCGCTGAAAGCGGTGCCTTTCTGGAAACCGTACTGGTCTTCGGTGATGACGACGCGGTCGGCCTTGAGGCTCATGGTGCCCTTGGTAATCAGGACGTCGCCTTCGAGAATCTGGATTTTCTTCGCATCGTCGATCGAGACACGATTCGCCTCGAGCAGCATCGGCTTGTCGCGGTCGGCCCTTTCGGCGTGGGCGGACAGACTGATCATGAGGCAGAGGGTGAGCGTGGCAAATCGAGTCTTCATGGCGCGGCCCTGGAGCGGATGTATGTCCCGCGCGCCTGCGATTGCAGGACGAGGGTCGAGGTGTTGTTGTCAATGTGCAGGCCGACGCCCTTGAGCCACGATTGGCCCTGGGTGATTTCCACCGGACTGCCGGTAAAGGCGAAGCCGGCTTCTGGGCGGGCGGTGAGGTCGGGCATGCGGGCGATCATTTCCTGCCGGTCTGAGGTGGCAGGCCGGGTAATGATGACGTTATCCCAGAGAAAGACGGTTGCGCCCTTTTCGGTGACTTTGGCATGGTCACCGGTGACGATGACTTGCGAGCCGTCGGCCCGGTAGCTCGTCAATACAGGGGATTTGAGTTCCGAGCTGTCGTCGTCTGGGTAGTGCACGAGATGGGGGCCGGTGAGCCGGTACCTGATTTGTCCCTGCGGGTCGAAACGACGCACAATGAAATTCTCGGCGAAGGCATCGGGATCGTGACGGAGTTTGCCGTCATTTCTGGTTTCGCCGCGATCGACGGTACTCTGCAGCCAAAAGCTCAGTCCGGCCAGGACTGCCAGAACAATGACCGGAAAGAAATGGCTGGGCCAGTGCTTCATTGGGCGACGAGATAGGGCGCGAAAGCGGCGTCGAGCTTGCCCTGGGCGGCCAGGATGAATTCGATGGCTTCGCGCACTGCGCCCTTGCCACCACCGGCTTCGGTGACCATGTGGGCGCGCTCCTTGACGATGGGGCGGGCGTTGGCCGGGGCGATGGCGAGCCCGCAACGGCTCATCGCCGGCAGGTCGATCAGGTCGTCACCCATGAAGGCCAGTTCATCCCATTGCAGGCCGAGTTTCTGCAGCAGGTCGGCCGATACGGAACCCTTGTCGCCAACGCCGTGGAAGACGTGCTCGACGCCCAGATCGCGGGCCCGGCAGCTGACCACGTTGGAAGTGCGGCCGGTGATGATGGCGACCTCAAGGCCGGCCCGCCTGAGCAGGACGACGCCGAGGCCGTCCTGGACATTGAAGGTCTTCAGCTCGTGGCCGTCGTCGGTGTAGTGCAGGCCGCCGTCGGTCATCACGCCGTCGATATCGAAAGCGACCAGCTTGATGCGGGCGGCGCGGGTGGTGTTGTCCATCAGATGACCTTGGCGGTGAAGAGATCGTGCATGTTGAGGGCGCCGATCAGGTGATTGTCGGCGTCGACGACGAGCAGGGCGTTGATGCGCAGGCGTTCCATCATTTCGACGGCTTCGACGGCCAGGCGCTCCGGCCCGATGGTGCGCGGCGAGGCATGCATGACCGAGGCGATATCGCCCTGCTGCAAGTTGATGCGTTTTTCAAAGGCGCGGCGCAGGTCGCCGTCGGTGAAGATGCCGAGGACGACATTGGCCGGGTCGGTGATGGCGACCAGGCCGAGGCCGCCGCGCGACATGGCGATGATGGCATCGGTGATCGGTGTGGCGGGGGCGACGGCGGGCACCCTGTCGTCGGCCCGCATGACGTCGCGAACGTGGGTGAGCAGGCGACGGCCGAGCGAACCGCCAGGGTGCGAGCGGGCGAAGTCGTCCGGGCCGAAGCCGCGGGCGTCGAGCAGGGCGACGGCGAGCGCATCGCCGAGGGCCAGGGCGGCAGTCGTGCTGGCAGTTGGCGCCAGATTGTGCGGGCAGGCTTCCTGAGTAACGCCGGCGTCGAGGTGTATATCGGCTTCGCGGGCCAGGGTCGAGGTTGGCGCGCCGGTCATTGAAATGATCTTGGCGCCCTGGCGCTTGAGCGCCGGCAGGATGCTGAGCAGTTCGCCGGATTCGCCGGAGTTGGAAAGGGCGAGCAGGACATCGTCGCGGGTGATCATGCCGAGGTCGCCGTGGCTGGCTTCGGCCGGATGGACGAAATAGGCCGGGGTGCCGGTGCTGGCCATGGTGGCGGCGATCTTGCGGGCGATGTGGCCGGATTTGCCCATGCCGCTGACAATCAGGCGACCGTGGCTGTTGAGGATCAGCTCGACAGCGCGGGAGAAGTCTTCGCCGATGCGGCCTTTGAGCGCATCGACTGCCGCTGCCTCGATGCTCAGGGTCTGACGACCCAGTTCCTGAGCGCGTTCCGGCGAGAAGCGGGCGGTAGATTGGCTTGGGTTCATGGGCTGGCTAAGGTTATGATGGCCGAAGTATACCTGACTTCAGACACGGCCTTGAGCGCACTCTCCCTCGTCCTCCTTTTGCTCGGTGCCTCGGTGATCGCCGTGGTCATCTTCCGTCGTTTCAATTTGCCGCCAGTGCTCGGTTACCTGTTTGTCGGCAGCGTTATCGGGCCGCATGCGCTGAACCTGATGAGCGACGTTTATCGGGCCGAGCATCTTGCCGAATTCGGTGTCGTTTTCCTGATGTTCTCGATCGGCCTCGAGTTTTCGCTGCCCAAACTCTATGCGATGAAGCGTATCGTCTTCGGGCTGGGCATGCTGCAGGTCTTGCTGAGCATGGCCCTGATCGCTGGGCTGGTCATGCTTTTTGGTGTCAGTTGGCAACTCGGTATCGCCCTTGGTGGCGTATTCGCCATGTCGTCGACGGCGGTGCTGACCAAGCTGCTGGTCGAGCGTCAGCAACTGGATTCGGCGCACGGGCGGGAAATCATGGGCGTCCTGCTCTTCCAGGATCTGGCCGTGGTGCCCTTGCTGGTCATCATTCCCTCGCTGACCCAGCCGCCGGAGAAGCTGGCCATGCTGCTCGGCGTGGCGTTGCTCAAGGCCGTCGTCGTGCTCGCCGTGATTCTCGTCTTTGGCCAGCGTCTCATGCGCAAGTGGTTCCACTTTGTGGCGCGGGCCAAATCGTCAGAGGTGTTTGTCCTCAATGTGCTGCTGATTGTTCTCAGCCTGGCCACCATCACCGAACTGGCCGGGCTGTCGCTGGCGCTCGGCGCTTTTGTCGCCGGCATGCTGATTTCGGAAACCGAGTACAAGATGCAGGTGGAAGAGGACATCAAGCCCTTCCGCGATGTGCTGATGGGGCTTTTCTTCGTGACCATCGGCGTCAAGCTTGATCTGCACATCCTGGTCGGCCTGTGGTGGCAGGTCTTGCTCGCCTTGCTGGCCCTGCTGCTGATCAAGGCGCTGATTGTCGGCCTCGCCTCGTGGCGTCTCGGGTCGAGTCCGGGCAACGCCATCCGCACTGGCCTCTGGCTTTGTGCCGGTGGTGAATTCGGTTTTGTGCTGCTCGGTGAAATCATTCGCCTGCCGCGAGAAATCCAGCAGGTGTCGCTGACTGTCCTCGTTCTCTCGATGCTCATTGCGCCCTTCATCGTGCAATACAGCGAAAGGATCGTTGTGCGCTTCGTCGCCAGCGAATGGCTGATGCGTTCAATGCAGTTGACGCGTATTGCTGCCCAGTCGATGGGTTCGGAAAAGCACGCAATCCTCTGTGGTTTCGGCCGGAACGGGCAGTATCTCGCCCGCTTCCTGAATCAGGAAAATATCAACTATATCGCTCTCGATATCGACCCTGATCGCGTCCGCGAGGCCGCAGCAGGCGGCGAAAACGTCGTCTATGGCGATGTCGGCCGAAAGGAGTCGCTGGTGGCAGCGGGGCTGATGAGGGCCAGCGTCGTCATTGTCACCGTCAGCGACACCCTGTTGTCCGAGAAGGTGTTGCACCATGTTCACGAGCTTCGGCCCGATCTGCCGGTGGTCGTTCGCACGGCCGACGAGCGCGACATGGAGCGCCTGTCGCGGGCCGGCGCGGCTGAAGTCGTGCCGGAAGCGCTGGAGGCAGCCCTGATGCTTGCCTCACACGCCTTGGTCCTGGTCGGCGTGCCGATCAATCGCGTCCTCAAGCGCATCCGCCAGACCCGCTCGCAGCGCTACAGCCTGCTGCGCGGCTTCTATCGCGGCATGACCGACCGTGATCACGACGAAGTGGACGACCACCAGCCCCGTCTCCACTCCGTGCTGCTGGCTTCAGGCGCCGCCGGCATCGGTCAAACACTGGATGATCTCAATCTCGACGAACTGGGCTGCGAAGTCAGCGCCGTCCGCCGGCGCGGCATCCGGGCCATGGAGCCGGCGCCGGAAACCCGGCTGGAGGAAGGCGACGTCGTCGTCGTCCTTGGTTTGCCTGAGGCGGTGACCGCCGCCGAGGAACGCTTGCTGCAGAAATGAAAAAGCCCGCCGGAGCGGGCTTCCAGAAGCAAGCGGATATTGACTTACAAGCCCATGCAAACAATATAGCTGGTGGCGTCATCAACATTGGCTCGTGCCAGCGCCACATTGCCGCGCGTGTGGTTGGTGGCAACCACACGCATCGAGCCGGAGTCCGTGTTGCCATCATCCATCGTGGTGTCGAGTTGCTTGGCGAATTTGCCAAGGATGCCTTGCGAGCAGACGACATAAGAGCCTTGAAGAAAGGTCGTGTTGTCGGTGTTCTTGATGAAATGGCCGCTGCCGCTTTCGATGCCGATACGACCACCGTCGGCGTTGGTCGGCCAGTAGGTGTTGTCATTGGCAACGACGGTGCTGCCGCTGGCCAGACCTGCCAACCGTACATGCTGCCAAAAGAGCACAGACTCGTCGGTCAGCGTTGCGCTATTCCAGTTGCCATCGATCACACCGTTACCTTGGGAGCTGGCAGGTGTTGATGCAAGAGTGCTGCCAGTTACATGACTGACCACACCCGCGTCGTCGCCCGGCAAGGCTTTGAATTTGTCCTGAAAACCGTAGATGAACAGCGGGATGTTCCTGAAATCGTTGGCGAAGTTCTTGACCTTCGCACTGTTGATCAGCTCCTGCCCCTTCAGCACGCCACCCAGCAGCAGCCCGATGATGACGAGGACGATGGCGATTTCGACGAGGGTGAAGCCCTTTTGTTGGGAATTCATGGCATGCTCCGTTTGATATTCTGCTTAACCATACGCAAAACTTGTGCCTATGCGGTTAGGCATAGATATGGCAATTTTCGGGCAAAAACAGGGTGTTGGGTGTCGAATTATGGACAGGGTGTCTGATATATGAACAGCGGGATTATCGGTGTAACTGCCCGCCGGCTGGCCGGGTGGCCGCATTTCCTCCTGGCGACCCACTTGTTCATGTTGCACACCCTGGCTTTCGGCGGCTGGCAGATTCCGGCGGTTCGCCTGCTCTGGGTGGTCGCGCTTGGCGTTTTCCTGATCTGGCAACCCTTTGTGACGGGCGAGAAGCGGATCGAGTGGCGCCAGGGTGTCGTTCTCTTCGCCCTGGTGCTGGCGTCGACCCTGCTGCTCGGTCCGTGGTTGTTGCTGGTCTGGTGCGGGGCGCTGGCGGCCGCCATCGGTGGCCGGGTGCTGGGGACAGAGCGACGCCCGGAGCGCTCGGGCTATCTACTCGCTTTCGGCTATCTGATCTGCATCATCGTGCTCGGCGTTGTCCCGGAGATTTCGCCGGTAGTCGCGCTTGATCCGCTGTTGCGCGGGGTGCTGGCCCGCTTCATGCCCCTGGTGCTGCCTTTCCTGCTGATTTTTCCGGCGCAGGCCCCGCAGCGCAAGTCGCCTCAGGCTTTCGACCTGTTCTATGGCGTCATGGTCTTTCTTATTCTGGCTGTTTTTGTGCTGGGGTCGCTGGCCTACATGCTGGTCGCCGGTGCCGGCTATGTCGAGGCCCTGGTCAAGACCTCGCTGACCGTTGCCGGCGCCTTGCTGGTGGTGGCCTGGGCATGGAATCCGCATGGTGGGTTCGCCGGCATCGGGGCGGCCATTTCGCGTTCGATGATGTCGCTCGGCATGCCGCTTGAAGATTGGCTGGCCGGGCTGGCCGAGGAAAGCGAGCGTTATGCCGATCCTGCGCTCTTCCTTGATGCGGTCATTTTGCGACTGCAGGAGATTCCCTGGGTGGTCGGCGTTTCCTGGAGTGCGGGTCAGCGTCTGGGCTGCTTCGGGCTGCAGACGGCGTATGCCCACACCTGCGCGGCAAACGATGTGTCGCTGCGGGTCCATTTTCGCCAGGCCCCATCACCGGCCATGGACTGGCATGTCGAGTGGCTGTTGCGACTGGTCGTCGAGTTTTACCTGGTCAAGCTGCAGACCCACCAATTGCAGCGCATGGGCTACGTCCAGGCCATTTACGAGACGGGCGCGCGCGTCACCCATGACGTGAAGAATTTGCTCCAGTCCTTGCAGGCTCTTTGTTACGCCGCGAATCAGCCGGGCGATCCGGCTCAGGTGGCGGCATTGCTTGGCCGACAGTTGCCGCAGATCACTGATCGACTGAAGTCGACGCTGGATAAACTGCAGTCGCCCCAGCTGGAATACGTCGAGCCGGTTTCTGCCGCCGCCTGGTGGCGTGAGTTCAAGCAGCGCTACGCCCATTTGCCGGTTGCCTGGCAGGGCGAGGCGGGGGCTGGCGAAGCCTTGCCCGGTGCCCTGTTCGACAGTGTGGCCGAGAACCTGCTGCAGAACGCCTTGGCCAAGCGTCAGCGCCAGCCGGGCTTGGCGATCAGCGTGCGTTTTGCCGATGCCAGCCTGACCGTTGCGGACGACGGGTCCGCTATCGCACCATCCTTGTCCTGTGCCTTGTTCCGTGAACCCGTGATGTCCGAGGACGGCCTGGGTATAGGCCTCTATCACGCCGCTCGGCAGGCTGAGGCAGCAGGCTATTTGCTGGCACTGTCCGACAATCAGCCGGGAGCCGTCGCGTTTACCCTGGCGCCCCGACCTTAGGACGCTACACGCTCGCCATCGAGCCGATAAACCACGGTATCGCCCTTGCCCTTGAGGTGCAAAACCCTCGGCTCATCGAAAGAAAATCGGTGGAGCAGTCGCTGATAGGTGGTCTCGTCGACGTGGATCATCCCTGGTGTGCCTTCGCTGGTGATTCGGCTGGCCAGATTGACGGTATCGCCCCAGAGGTCGTAGATGAACTTCTTCTTGCCGACAACGCCGGCCACGACAGGACCGGTACCGATGCCGATGCGCACATCGAGATGCATGTCATTGACCGTGAAGTCGCGGTGCAGCAAATCACGCATGGCGACAGCCAGTTCGGCAATCGATTGCGTGTAGTTGCTTTGCTCGTTATTGAGGCCGCCAGCCACCATGTAGGCGTCGCCGATGGTCTTGATCTTCTCGGTGGCATGATGCTCGGCCAGTTCGTCAAAAGATGAAAATATTCGGTTGAGCATGGCAAAAACCTGCTGCGGCGTCATTTTCTCGGCGATCCGGGTGAAATTGACGATGTCGACAAACATCACCGTGACGTCGGCAAAGCCGTCGGCGATGGTCTGGCAGTCATGTTTCAGGCGTTCGGCAATCGGCCCGGGCAGGATGTTGAGGAGCAGTCGCTCGGAGCGCTCCTGCTCGTCCTGGAGCAGCCGGTGGGTGGCCTCCAGGCTGGCCTGTGCCTTGGCTTTTTCCTGGACCGCGTAACGCAGGAGCAGGTAGACGATGCTGGAAATGGCGGCGAAATTGAGCGCAAAGAAGAAGACGCTGGTCCGGATCGATATTTTGGGCGCGTTGCTGGCCAGGGTGTCGGCCAGGAAATAGTCGAAAAATCCGGAAAGTGCGGTCAGGAAGATGTAGGCGATGAACCAGGCCAGCGATTCGCGAACCCCGAAGAACAGCACAGCGCCGATCGGGGCGAGCAAGCCCCAGAGACTGGTGCCGCTAGCCGTGATGAAGTTGCCGATACTCCACTGAACGGCAAACGGGGCGAACAGGAAAAGCGCCAGTTGCGAATAGCGGAAACGGTCGAAATTGCCGCTGCGCAGGTAATAGACGAGATTGCCGACGAGCAGCAATTGAAAAATGAACGGCGCAGTGGCCGAAAACTGGGGCCCCATTTGCCCATACAGGAAGAGCCAAAGCATGGAGCCGGCACAGACGAGGCCGGTGGCAAAGACCAGCAGCGACTTCTTCAGGCGCGTTTCGGCGTCATCTTCGGGGCGGACGCCGCCGGAGCGCAGGGTGGCGAGAAAAGAGGGGCGGTTCACGAATGTGTCTTGGCTACGACAAAGTTATTCGGAACTCAGTGTGGCAGTCGAGGTGCCCCCGGTCAATACGCCGAAAGTCAGAGGTGGCGTCTGCTCTAGGGAAGACGACCGGCTGCGATCAGGCGGTAATAGAAAATGTTTGGCGATAGCCAAGTCACAATGTCATCGAATTCATTGGCTGTTCCTGCAGCCGTCTGGGTATGTGATACGAACAGGCGGTCGACATTGCCGTTGGCTGATTCGTCGAGGCTGCGGGGAGGCGCACCGCCATTGGCGCCGCGCGAGAAAATCACGGCGACTGCATTGCTGGCCAGCGTGCTTCCGGCGGCGCAGTTCGCGCTGGCACCGTTGCCTGACATGCCGGTAGCCGAGCTGCAAACGTGCAGATCGGGAGCTGCTTGCTTGTTGAGCCATGCGGCCTTGAGACAGTTTGTCGTCGCAAACATGTGGCCTGCGCAATAGTCAGTGTCACCGTAGGTCGTTATCCCATAGCGTATGGGATTGCCCCAGTCATCAAGCGCGTAGCCTTGAGCATTGGTCGGCGCCAGGCCGAGGGTGACGGCCGGCAGAAAGCCATCCCAGGGATTGGTGCAGGTGCCGCCACCCGGCGGCGACTCCAGGCCCGTCTTTCCGGGCGCGGCGGGACAGGGCAGGCGACCATTGGCGGCGGCGAATCCGAGCAGCGCATCGCGGGCGTTGTTGATCCGATGCTGCGTTTCGCTTGTCGCAAGGGTGTTGTGTCGAGCCGAGAGTGCCATCATCAGGCCGCCCGAAACGAGAGAGACAATGACCAGCGAGATGGCGAGTTCAAGCAGGGTAAAGCCCTGCTCGCGGCGCCGATTGCGAGTCCTTGTGGGCATCAGCGGCATGTGCTGTCTATCGTGAGATCGGGGGTGATGCAGACCAGCTGGTCGTTGCCGGTGGCCGTCAGGGTGCGCGCCTGGGCCAGGCCCGGCGAGACAAAGGCGAGGGCATTGCTGTCGTCGAGATAATTGGCGATATTCTGACGGTCGGCGAGGCTTGCTCGTTGCTGCCCCGGCCGGACTTTGCCGGCAAATGCGACGACGGCCGCGTAGCGACGGTTCCCCACGGTGATGCATCGGCTCGTTGCCGTGCAGGGGTCGGGATGGGTCGTCCAGTCATGGCTGGAGTTGGGCGAAAATTCCGGTGCCACGACATAGAAAAACTGGTCTTTCCACTTGTCCCACCAGCCGTCCGGGCTCTGCATCTTCGAGCTTCCGCTACTATCCAGCGGCTTGCCGGCGAGGCGCCACCAGCCGGGCAGGCAGCGATCAATGATCAGGAGGCGGCAATTGTCGGGTGACGAAGAGCAGCCGGCAGGGACGAGCGCGTTTTTGGTCGAGGTTCGTGAGCTGCCAACGCGATAGGCGGGGCGCCCGGCATATTGGCCGCTCAGGTCGTCGAAACTGTCGTTGTCGAAATCGGCGACATCGAGGCGTGAGGCCCAGGGCAGGCGCTTGTCTGCGGGGTCTGTGTTGTTTTTTCCGTAGTAGGCGAGGCAGGCTGCCAGTTTTTGCGCCAGGCCATATTTGCTTTCATCGCTACCATCCGCGTCGCCGGGATCGTACAGGTGCCTGGTGAAATCCGTGCGCTTCTCGATGGCGCGGGCAAACAAGTCGTTGCGGCTGATGGTGATCAGGCGGTCATTGCTCAGCGTATCCCCGCTCGGGCCATGCACCGGGCCGGCAATCAGAACGTTCTTGCCGTTGGGGTCCGGATTGAGGGCCGCATTGTCGTAGCGGGTGCCATTCAACTGAATGCCATCGAGATAGGCGCTGGCCGTGTAGTTGCCGCCGCACTGATCAGTGCCGCTCAGCGGCGAGCGATCCTGGCCGGCCAGGGCGGGGCCGGGGGAGAAGACCACGGCGATGACATCGGATTCGATGAGCCGGCCTTGTCCATCATGTATCTCGAAAGTGCCCGGCGAATCCCAGTTGAGGAGGTGGGCTGAAGGGTTGGCCTTGAAGGCGCCGGAGACGGCATACCACAGACATTCGCCATGGCCGTCGCGCAGCGGGCCACTGCCCAGCGAGCGCCAGGGCAGGCGGCCGATGGCGGCAAGGTCGCGGCGGTTGCAGGACGAATTTTGCGACCCCTCGCCGGTGATGTTCAGGCCCGTTTCGGGACAGGGCAGCGTGCCGGGTGGCAGGGTGATGTCGTCATCCGTGGTTTTTCCCGGTGGATGGGCATTGGTCCTCTGCAGTTCGCCATGCGCCAGGGCAAAGGCGATCAAGGCTTCCCTGGCCTGCCTCAGGGCGCCTTCGGTCCGCTCTTCCTGCGCCTGGTCAATCCTGTTGTTCCAGGCCTGCAGGAACAGGGTGCTGCCCAGGCCGAGGGTCAGAAAAACGAGGAGCAGGGCATTGCCGTGCTGCGCCGTGGCCGGGGCCGACATCAGGGCACGGGCAAGGACATCCGGATGCTGTTTGCTTTTGAAAATCGCTGGCAAAAATGGGAGCGACATCGGACTGCTCCAGAGTATTGGATGTCAGCCGATTCTATGTAAATTTCCCGCGAGAGGCGAACTAAATTGACAATGGCATATTTCGGGGTGCCGCGAATGTCATCGCGGGGCCATGAGGACCGTCCGATTTATGGCCGTCGGTCGCCCGGTTTGATGGTGATGCTGCCGCCGCGCAGGAGGCTTTCGCGTTCCCCTGTTTCCGGATTGAAGGTGTCGCCCACGGCGGTACGGGCCGGGGAGGCACCATCCCAGCTGGCTTGTCCGTTGATCCAGCGCATGCGACGTCCGTTGCTGCTGCGGACTTCGCCGTTAAGCGTCTGGCTGGCTTCCGCCTCGCCGGCGTTGGGCATGAAAAGGGGGTTGTGCCGGCGCTGGAGGTCGAGTCTGGCCCGTTGCTCCGGATCGAGGAAGAGGCGGCCGAGCGGGCCTTCTTCGGCAAGGCATGGGGGCATGCTCAGGGCCAGCAGGAGATGAACCAGCAGGAGATGAGGCAGCGGGCGGGCGGCACTCATTTCTTCTCGCTCACTTGGCGTGCCGTGAGCCACTGCATTTCGCATTCGGCGGCAAGCTTGGCCAGGGACTGGCGCGCATCGGCCTGGGCCGGAAGGGGCGACAGGCTGCAGTGGCGGACGATGATCAAGGCCTTGGCATTTTTCTGGAGCGCGACCAGGAAGTTGAGCAGGTCTTCTTCGTGGAGCAGGCGGAGCTCCACGCGCAGCGGGCTGGCGTACCACGCATAGCTTGCGTCGCCCGCCTTGTCGAGAGCGGTCTGGATGCCGAATTCGTAGCTCATGCCGGGGATCCGCAGCTCGCGCTGAATGTCGCGCAGCAACTCCATCCAGTCCAGGCGTTTTTCTTCACCGGTGATGCCGGCATTCTGGAGTTGCTGGAGCAGTTGGGTCCGCTCCTTGATGTCCTGCTCTTCGGTGCGCACCTGGCGCAGGCGTTGTTCGATCTGGTTTCTGGCAGCCGTCGCGGCGTTGCGCTCCTGTTCGGCTTTGTCCGCGTCGATCTGGCTGCCCCAGACAAGCAGTCCGGCGATGACGAACATGACCAGCGCGGCGAGCAGTGGTCCGAGCAATTTCGGGATATCGCGGCCGGTCAGCGTCATGGCGCGTTGCTCCGGACGATTTCAACGGCAAATTGCCGCGGTTGTGCAACTTCAGTCTCCCCGTCGCTGCTGCGCAGGGTGTGGCCGGATTCGATATCGAATGGGCGTTGCAGGATGTTGATGCTATTGGCCGGATCGGCCCGCAACGCGTCGACAAACTGGTCGAAGACCGCCAGTATTTGCCGGGTCGTTGCCCGCTCTAGGCGGATTGAGCCACGGACAGTGGTGATTTCCGGTCCGCCGCGGCGGTTTGTCGCAATGGCGGGAGGGGCTGTAGCCCCTTTGCTCGTGCCTGCATCCTGGCCGTTCTTCCAGCTTATGCCTTCCAGTACGATGGCTGGCATGCGATCGAGAACGCGGCTGACCCTGTGGAAAGCCGGGGCTGGCAAGTGCTGCTGATGAAGCAGGTCACTGTAGCGGTTGGTCACTCGGCGGAGCGTGTCGTTGTCCACATCGAGTTGCGGGAAAGTTGCCGAGATTTCCTGATAGCGGTGGTCAAGATCTGCCTTGCTGAGGAGCAGGGCGCTGGCTTCGGCGCGCAGGCTTCCGGCGTCGTAGGTTTCCTTGGCGGCATAAAGAACGCCGCCGAGCAAGGCACAGAGACCGGCCGCAATCAGGCCGCGGCGAATTTGCGACAGGCGAAAGTGGTGGCGATGGGTGTCGCTGGCAAATTGCTGCTGCGGTGGCGCTGTCGCCAGCAGTTGCAGGAAGAGCAAGTCGCTGCGATTGTCTTCGGGCAGCGTGCGCAGTTTGAGGCGGCCGGCAGCAAGGTGACTGTCGATCAGGGTGAAACTGAGCGGCCCCTTGTCGGCGCAGGCCTTGTCGATGGCCGGGATGGTCTGGGGGTGGCCGACGATGAAGGCCGGCAGGCTCTCGCCGCGGCCGATCAGGCGCTGACCGATCAGGTATTGGTGCAGCTTGCCCGATTCAGCGGCCAGTGCGCTGGCTATGCCGGCAATGCTGCTGTCGGTGACCGGGGCCATGCGCGAGAAATGAGGGTGTCCATCGACCAGGTAGGTTTCGCGGATCGAATGGTCCTGCACCGTCAGCAACAGGCAGCGCTCGCAGTGCTGTCCAAGTTTCCGGAGCAACTGACCACCGAGCTGGGCAACGGTGTAAATGCCGGCCAGGGATACCTCGGCATCGCTGATGCGAGTCAGCCAGGGCTCGAAATGGGCCGGGTTGGTGAGGGCGGAAAGAAGCAGTTTTTCATTTTTACGCTGGCTTTTCTCATAACCCAGCGACGTTGCCGTGGTTAGTGGCGTGCTGAAAAAATGCTGCCCCATCTTGCGGGAAATCAGCGTCTGCCGGTCACTGCCTTTGAGGAAGGGAATGGTTTCCAGGGCATGGCCTTCTTCGGCTACGTTGGCGAGCAACGAAAACTGGCTGTGGCGATGCTGCCGCAGGTAGTCGGCAAACTGGCGCAGGCCCCCCTCATCATTGTCGAACACGCCCTCGGCCCGCAGGCTGCCGTGCTGCCAGCCGTAGGCGAGCAGGCGATGGGTGTTGAGATAGAGGAAGCGACTGGTCACGTTTTGATCTTGCTGATGACGTCGTAGATCGGGCCGATGACCGACAGCATAATCCAGCCGAGCAGGGCGCCCATGAAAAGTGTGAGCATCGGCTCGATCAGTGTCTGTGCCTTGCCGACGGCTTCCTTGACGTCGCGGTTGTAGAAATAGCTGACATTGAGCAGCGCCTTGTCGAGCCCGCCGGTACTTTCGCCGATGCGCAACATGCGGACGACGAGCGGCGGAAAAATGCCTGCGTCATTGAAGGCGCCGGCCACGTTATGGCCTTCGCGAATCGATTGCTCGACCCGTTCGAGCGCCTTGCGCATGACCAGGTTGCCGACGATGGCCTGGGTCGTGCGGATCGATTCGAGGACGGGGATGCCCGAAGCGTAGAGCATGGCAAAGGTGTTGGCGAATCGGGAGAGGATGATCTTCTGCAGGATGGGACCGAGGACCGGCAGGCGCAGCTTGATTTCATCGAGGCGATAACGTGCCAGCGGATTGCCGCGCAGAGCCGCCTGCAAGCCGATAAAGGCAATGACCGGGAGAGCAAGGAAGGCATACCAGTAGGCAACGAGCAGGTCCGAGATGAAAAACAGCAGCTTGGTATGCGGCGGCAAGACCTGCCCCATGTTCTTCACGAACATCTTGAGCTGCGGAACCATGTAGATCATCAGGAAAAAGGTGGCGGAGAGCACGATGGTCGCCACGAAAGCCGGGTACATCAGCAGCTTTTTGGTATGCGAGGCCAGTTCGTCCTCCCATTTCAGCGACTCGGCCAGGCTGGCCAGTACTTCCGGCAACTGGCCGCTCGTTTCGCCGGCCCGGATGAGATTGACGAAGACCTGACTGAAAATTTCCGGATGGGCTTCCATTGCCTGCGACAGGGTCTGACCGCCTTCGATGCTCTCGATCATGCCGGCCATGACTTCGCGGAAGCGCGGGTGTTCGACCGAGTCGCGCAGATCGGTCAGCCCCTCGAGGATGGGAACGCCGGCCCGGGTCAGGTGTTCGAGATGAAAGCAGAAGTTGATCAGCTCCAGGCGCGGCACGCGCTGCGTGCCGAACAGGCTGCGATGGGCGATGGGCGAACCGTTGATCAGATCGAGGTTCATGCGCCGGAGGCGCATTTCGAGGTCGGTCAGATTGATGGCATCGATCCGACCGTAGGTCATCCGTCCGTCTGCGCTTACCGCCTTGTAGTCAAAAAGCATGCTACATCCGGTCGGTCAGGTCGACGACGCGGGCCAGTTCCTCAAGCGAGGTCGTGCCGTTGAGGACGCGCTCCATGCCGTCGTCGGCCAGTGTCGTAAAGCCCTGGAAGAGGGCTCTTGTGCGGATTTCGTGGGTGGTCGCACGGCGGGCAATCAACTCGTCGATGCCGGCGTCGATACGTAGCAGTTCCATGATGGCAACGCGGCCGCGATAGCCCTGGAAATCACAAAGTTCACAACCGGTAGGCCGGAACAGCACCGGGTGCGGTCCTTCGCTCAGGGGGCCGAGCAGCCTGATTTCATGCGGTTCGGCATGGTAGGGCGTCTTGCAGTGATCGCACAGGCGGCGAATCAGGCGCTGGGCGATGATGCCGATGATGTTGCCGGCCATCACGTCGGGCAGGACGCCGATGTCGAGCAGGCGCGGCACGGCGCCAATGGCCGAGTTGGTGTGCAGAGTGGTGTATACCTGATGGCCGGTCATCGCCGCGCGAAAGGCCATTTCAGCTGTTTCAGCGTCACGCACCTCGCCGACCAGGATGACGTCCGGGTCCTGGCGCATCATCGAGCGGATGCCGTTGGCGAAATCGAGCTTGGCGGTTTCCGAGACCGAGGTCTGGCGGACCATGGCCATCGGGTATTCGACCGGGTCTTCGAGGGTCATGATGTGGATGCCCTCGGCGTTGATGTGGTTGAGCACCGAGTAGAGCGTCGTCGTCTTGCCGCTGCCGGTCGGCCCGGTAACGAGGATGATGCCCTCGGGCCGCGAAATCATGAGTTTGAGCTGGTGCAGGTGCTCTTCGGCCAGACCGAGATTTTCCAGCGGGACAATGCCCTTTTGCCGATCGAGAATGCGCAGGACGATGTTTTCGCCATGAATCGTCGGCTGGCTGGCGACGCGGAAATCGATCGGCCGGCCCGAGACGGTGAGGCTGATGCGACCGTCCTGCGGGGCCCGCATTTCGGCGATGTTCATGCCGGACAGAACCTTGATGCGCACGGTCATCGCAGGCCAGTAGGACTTATGCAGGGCGCGGATCTGGCGCAGCATGCCGTCGATGCGATAGCGGATGCGCAGGAAGTTGGCTTCCGGCTCGAAGTGGATGTCCGAGGCTTCGCGCTTGACCGCATCGGTGAGGATGGAGTCGATCAGGCGAACGACCGGCTGGCTGTATTCGTCGTCCGTGGCGGAAAGGCTCTGCCAGTCGATTTCGCCGGTTTCGATTTCGTGCAGGATGCCGTCGATCGACAGCTCATGGCCGTAATACTGGTCGATGGCGTGGTCGATTTCCGATTCGCCGGCGAGCAGAGTCTCGATTTCGGTGCCATCTTCGAGCTGGCTGCGCACACGGTCGAGACCAACGATGTCGTTGATGTCGGAAATGGCCAGGGTCAGCCGCCGGTTCTGGTGGTCGTAATCGAGCGGCAACAGGTGGTGGCGTTTGGCCAGTTCGTGCGGGACGAGCTTGAGGGCTTCCGGGTCGGCGACGGCATGGGAAAGGTCGATGCTCTGCTTGCCGAGGTTTTCGGACAGCGCCTGGCGCAGGGTGGCCTCGGTGACGAAACCCAGAGAAACCAGCAGCTTGCCGATCGGCTGGTTCTGCTTCATCTGCTCCAGCAGCGCAATGCGCAGCTGATCTTCGGACAGGATGCCTTCCGAGATCAGAATCTGGCCGAGCGGGCGGCGCTGGAGAGTCGAGGTGCTCATCGGCTAGGGCTGGCGGTCGGCTTGCAGTTCGCCCAGGCGCTTTTGCAGGCTCTCGCGCTCGAAACCGGCCGGGCGCTTGGCCGCCGCCTCGAGGGCCAGTCGGTAGTGCTGGGCGGCGAGCCGAGCTTGTCGCAGGTGGTCGAGGCTGACCGCCAGATTGAACAGGTAATCCGGGTTGTCGCCATCGCTGGCGACGGCGTTGAAATAGACCTGCTGCGCCTCGGCCCAGCGCCCCTGGCGGGAATACAGGTTGCCGAGCGCGAAGTTGAGCGGGGCGGACTCCGGCTGGCTCGACAGCAGCGATTTCAGGCGGCTTTCCGCAGTATGCGGATCGGCGTTTGACGATGGGCTATTGAGGGCCGCAGCCTGCGTCGCCGGATCGCTGGGGTTGGCAACCAGAGCCCGCTGGCGCAGGGCCTCAGCATCGGCCAGACGCCCCTGGCGCTGGGCGATGGCGGCCAGCGCAAGCAAGGCGTCGGTATTGTTCGGGTCGCGCTGCAGGGACTGTTCGAATTCGCGGCGCGAGCGTTCGGTTTCGCCGCGCTGCAGGCTGGCGTAGCCCTGGGCGAGGTTGCGATCAGGCTCCGGGCGGGTCCTGGTCAGGCGAATCGGGAGGTCTTCCGGCGCCTCCGGGGCTGCCTGCGTCGGACTTGAGCGGCGACTTTCCGGGCGGGGAAAGAGCGGCGTCGGGCTGGTGCTGCTGGCCATCGCGCTGTCGGGAGCGGGCAAAACAGCCGGCGTTGCAGCCGGCAGCTTCGGGGCTACGGGCGGCGGGGAGTGCTGAGCCATGGGCGGGCGGGCACTGACGGCCAGGGAGCCATGGTTGATCGTGTTCATCTGATACCAGACATAAGCACCGATGCCGATGCCGGCCAGACCCAGTGTGCCGAGCGCGATCCATAAGGGGCGCCGCGAGGGCTCGGCGATGGGCTGCTTGGCGGCAAAGGCACTGCGTACTGCTTCTTGCGGCTCGGGCGGCCGGGCTTGCTGCGGGGCGGGACGTGGTGGTGGCGCAACTGGTCTTGGTTCCGGGGTGCCTGCCGATTGTGCCAGATCGGCATCGACAGCGGCCAGGTGCAGGGCGAGATCGGGGAGCGGGTTGGCCGATCCCTTGGCCGGTTCGTTGGTGATCGGCTCGAGAATGAGCATATCGGTGGCCGTCGGCAACAACCCGCCCGGCTGGTTGCGGGCAGCCTCCTGCTTGGCGGTTTCAGCCCGTTTGAGGGCATCCATCAACAGGCTCATGCGCAGGCCTCAGCGACTGGGAACGATATTGAAGGGCTGGGCTTCATTCGGCTGGGCAAAAAAGTTCTGACCGGGAAGGTGGTCGCGCAAGGGCGCGAAGTCGCCATCCAGGCTGGCGTCCTTGATGACGACGGGACGGAGGAAGATGACTAGTTCGGATTTTTTGGCTGAGTTCGAGCGTGACGTGACTAGTTCGCCAAGCAATGGTGTTTGTCCAAGGCCGGGAACACGTCCGGTCTTGTAGTCAATCCCTTCCTCCATTAATCCGCCCAGGACCGCAATTTCGCCATTCGCTACTCGCATTACCGATTCGATTTCACGGGTCCGAATCTGCGGTACCAAGTTTGGTATGCTGGTTGGAATATTGGGGTTCGGGTCCTGCTTGAAAGATGAAATGCTAGAGATGGTCGGGCGAACATTGAGGATGACCGAATTGCTTTCGCTGATCTGCGGAGTGACCGACATGATCAGGCCAACCGACACTGATTGTGGCGTCGTGGTTACTGTGGTTAGTGCAGATGTTTGTTGTTGAGATGTATTGGCAGAAACGTTGAAATAGATGATGTTCTCGACAACTTTCAGCAGTGCTGTCTGGTTGTTCAAAACAGAAAGGCGAGGGCTCGACAGTACCTTGGTGGTGCCAAAAGACTGAAGTAGCCGTATTGCGGAAGTAATGGAGTCACTGCTGTATGCCATCTTGAATGGCGATATGGCTGGCGCAGTGCTCGTGTTGACCGCAGCTGCGGTCAACGAAAATGCACCGCTGCTTAGCATGCGCGACCAATCTATCCCCTGTTCGAAGCCATCACCGAGTTGAACCTCGACAATGGTTGCCTCAATCATGACTTGCCGGTTGGCTGAGTTGACCACGCGATCAAGAAATTCCTGGATTTTTTCGTGCTGCCTGGATGTGGCACGGACGGTAATGGTCCCCGTCTCTGGATGAATGATGACCGATGCCGCTTCGCGGAAAGAGAATTCGCGTTCTGTCTTGGTATTTGTCTCTTCACTTAGCTTTCTGTCGGTTGGTAATGTGCTGGCGGCAGTGAGTGAATTGGCGGTGCTCTTTTGATTTCTTCCAGAGTCTGTGATTTTCTCTTTGCTTCCGTCCGGAAATTGCTTGTCTGTTTCTCTGAGAAGATCCTTGATGTTTTTATCCAGGTTGTCCCAAAAGTAGTGCTTCGAGTGATTCTCGATCAAGGTGCTGGAGGTATTGGTCACTCCGCCCTTTGCGCCACCGCCTCCGCCAGTTGGTGATGCTGCTGCAATTTGACTGCTGACAGAAGAAACGGCTGCTGCGTCACGACTCATATTCAGGTAATCGACCTTGTAATGCTTCAGGAAGGGCGAGTCCGGCATGACGGCGAGGTTGGGGCCGTCGAGTTCGAAGCGCATGTCAACCTGCTTGGAAATCCGGGTCAGCAACTGCGGCATTGTCTGGTCGATGGCGTTGAGCGTGACGACGCCGGTGATGCCGGGGTGGATGTCGACATTGACCTTGGCATCCCGCGCCAGCGCGAAGAGCAAGTCGCGGACGGGGACGTTGTTGACGACAACGCTGTAGGTTTCTGCCTTGCGGGTCGGGCGGGGCTGTGGCAGGGCCAGCGTCTGCTGGACCGGGGCCGGGATGCTTGCCGCCGGCAAGGGGGCCGCAGTGGTGGTGTTCAGGTGTCCCTTGATGGGGTCTCGCGGCGTGGGTGCCGCGCAGGCGGCAAGCAGGACGGAAACGAGGGTGGCGCTGATGAAACCGATGTTCATCGGGTTTTGCCTTGTCTGAGCAGAGTGATCACGGGTTGCATTGTAGCGCGATGATGCTAGCACGTAATCGGCATAGTGATGCGCTTGAGCCCATTCTGATGGCCTAACGCAATTTGCTGACTTGTCTTGGGAATGGCTGCGCTGCCTTGATCGATTCAGGCAGGGCGCGCATGGCCTCGCCTGCCTCTTCGCGGCTGGCATAGTCGCCGTAGATGATACCGACCCGATCCCGCCCGGAGAGGCTGGAGCGATAGGCCCGGATCTGCGCCGGATCGAGGACGTCGGTTACCCGGGCAAGGAAACCTTCTATCTCGCCGGTTTTGGCGGCATCGGTCGCCAGTAGCTGGATGAAATAGTGGTTGCTCGGGGCATTGACGATCCACTGCTCGTATTGCCCGAAGTGTTGGCGGGTCAGGGGAGCGAAGCGGATTTTGTCGGCCGGGGCCTGCGGGTCCGCGCGCAATGGCGCGGGCGACAGGCGCGGGGCCGGTTGGGCTGCTTGCTCCTGAAGGCTGGGCGGCGGTACGTTGCCGAGTGCAACCTCAACCAGGGTGCGTGGCAGCGTGCCCAGGGTCAGTGCGACAAGCAGGGCGGCAATGGCCGCGCCGGTCGCGCCCCAAAACAGCGGAGTCAGTTGAGTGGCCGGCTTCGGCTTCAGGGCGGAAAATCGGGCATCCTGGGCGGCGATCCTGGTTTCGGCACTGCCGACCTGGTGGCGGCCGTTGGAATAGGCGGCCAGCAGGGCCTTGTCGGCAAGAATGTTGATGCGGCGCGATAAACCCTCGGAAATCTTGGCAATCATCGTTACCGCTTCCGCGCTGAATGGATTCGGGCCGCGATAGCCGGCAGCGCGCAGGCGAAATTCGATGTAGGCACCGATGTCGTCCTGCTTGAGTGGGGCCAGGTTGAAGTGCTGGGTGATGCGCTCGCGCAACTGGCGCATGTCGGTGGCGGCGAGGCGTTCGTCAAGTTCGGGCTGAGCAAAGAGGGCGATTTGCAGCAGCTTGGTGGCCTTCGATTCGAGATTCGAGAGGAGGCGGATTTCCTCAAGCGACTCGGCCGGCATGGCGTGGGCTTCGTCGATCAGCAGGACAACGCGCCGGCCTTTGGCGTAGCGTTCGATCAGCGCATCCTGCAGGGCGCGGGTCAATGAGTGGGTGGCCTTGCCATCCGTCGGGATGCCCAGTTCGTCGGCGATGGCGCCGAGGATTTCCTGCCGGGAGAGTGAGGGATTTGCCAGGTAAAGCGTTTCGACGTGCTCGGGGAGCCGCTCGAGCAGCATCCGGCAAAGCATGGTCTTGCCGCTGCCGACTTCGCCGGTCACCTTGACGATGCCTTCATCCTGGGTGATGGCGTAGATCAGGGCGTCGAGGGTGGGGCCCCGGTTGGCGCCAGTAAAGAAAAAGTCGGTGTGTGGCGTAATGCGAAACGGCGGTTCGCGCAGGCCGAAATGGTCGAGATAAAGGCTCATCGGCGAGTCCAGATTTCCATGCGGTTATAGAGTGTCGTGCGGTTGATGCCGAGGCGGCGGGCCGCCTCGCTCATGTTGCCGCCGCTCAGTTCGATGGCAGCCTCGATGTAGCCCCGTTGCCAAAGCTCAAGCGTGGTATCGAGGTTGAGGGGTGATGCTTTTTCGAGATGCTGGCGGGCGGCCCGTTTGACGACATCGAGATCTTCGGCGATCAGCCCGGTGGCGCTGGCCGGCGCTTCGACCGGGTCGGGCTGGTCGAGTTCGTCGCGCAACTGGCTGGCACTGACGGTTTGGCCGGGGTAGCGGGCACTGAGCCGGATAACGATGTTGCGCAGCTCGCGGACATTGCCCGGGAAGCCATAGTCGAGCCAGAGCGACTGGGCTGGCGGGGATAACTCAAAGGGCTCAGCGCGAACGCTGGCGGCGCAGCCTTTGCGAAAGTGCTCAAGCAGCAGAAGTCGGTCCAGGCCGGTTTCGCGGAGCGGCGGGACAGCGACGGAGAAGACGGAAAGACGATGGAAAAGGTCGGCCCGGAAGCGGCCGGCCCGGATTTCCTGGCGCAGGTCGCGATTGGTGGCGGCCACGATACGGGCCGTGGAAATGCGCGTCTGGGTTTCGCCGACGCGCTGGTACTCGCCGTTTTCGAGCACACGCAGCAGTTTGGGTTGCAAATCGAGCGGCAGTTCGCCGATTTCGTCGAGGAACAGGGTGCCACTATCGGCGTCCTCGAAATAGCCCGCCTTGTTGCCGGTGGCGCCGGTAAAGGCACCCTTGGCATAGCCGAAAAGCGTGGGCTCGAGCAGGGTCGGCGAGATGGCCGCGCAGTTGAGGGCGAGGTAGGGCTTGTCGCGGCGTTCGGTCTGGCGATGCAGGTAGTGGCTGGCGACAATATCCTTGCCGCTCCCCGATTCGCCTTCGATCAGCACGGGATAGGAGAGATTTGCGTATTGGGCGAGTTGCAGCCGCAGGCGCTGCATTGGCAGGCTTTCGCCGATCAGGCCACCGGCCGGCGTGCCTTGTGTCTCCCTGCCGAAGCGCAGCGCCTGACCGAACAGTTCGCTCAGGCGGCTCGGGTCGCAGGGTTTGGCGACAAAGTCGACGGCGCCCAGGGTGCGCGCATGGCGGGCGTTGCTCTCGTCGCTCTGGCCCGAAAGGACGATGATTTTCATGTCCGGGGAGAGCGTCAGCAGGTCGGTAATCAGGGCGAAACCCTCGTCGGGTCTGTGCGGCAACGGCGGCAGACCGAGATCGACCAGGGCCAGTTGCGGTGGCTTTCTGAGCTGCCGCAGCAGGCTCAGGGCATGGGACCTGGCGTGGCTGGTGATGACGTCATATTCCTGCGCAAAGGCGAAACTGAGCGATTCGCTGATGAGCGAATCATCATCGACAATCAACAAGAGTGGCTTGGCAGATGGCAAGAGCGCAACATTCCCTATGAAATTTGTTTGATTATAGCCTTGTCGTTTCCCGGCTATGGTGGGGCTTTCTGCTAAAATCAGCCGACTTTTTTCAGGGATTATGCTTTGTCCGAAGACATCCTGGTCGATATTGAGGATCTTCAGTTTGCCTACGATGGCCGACCGGTGCTGCAGGGAATCAACATGAAGATTCCGCGCGGCAAGGTGGTGGCGATCATGGGCGGTTCCGGTTGCGGCAAGACGACGCTGCTGCGCTGTATCGGCGGCCAGTTACGGCCGACCGGCGGACGCGTTCGTCTGGAGAAACACCAGGTATGTGAAATGTCGGAGACCGAGTTGTACGGCCTGCGTCGCCGCATGGGCATGCTTTTCCAGTTTGGTGCCTTGTTTACCGACATGACGGTATTTGAAAATGTCGCCTTCCCGATGCGCGAACATACCGACATGTCGGACGAAATGATCCGCGATCTGGTCCTCATGAAGCTGGAGGCCGTCGGTTTGCGTGGTGCGCACAAATTGATGCCGGGGGAATTGTCCGGCGGCATGGCGCGGAGGGTGGCCTTGGCCCGGGCGCTGGCACTTGATCCCATGTTGGTTATGTACGACGAGCCGTTTACCGGGCTCGATCCTATTGCGCTCGGCGTTATCGGACAGTTGATCCGCAAGCTCAACGATGCGCTGGGGGCGACCTCGATCATGGTGACCCACGATATCCAGGAGTCGCTGCTGATTGTCGACTATATCTATTTCATGAATGGCGGACGTGTCGTGGCGGAAGGCACGCCCGACGAAATCCGGGCGTCTACCGACCCCTTCGTGCATCAGTTTGTTCATGCCGCACCGGATGGCCCCGTTCATTTTGATTATCCGGCGCCGTCGGTGCGTGAGACCTTTCTGGGCGGCGCGGCGCATGCTTGACCCGATAGCCATCATTCGCCAGCTCGGCCATGCGACGGTCGAACGTATCTGGCGCCTGGGTTTTGCCTCACGTTTCTTCTGGGCCGTGCTGATGCATTCGGGCTCGTCCTTTCGCCGCCTGCCGCTGACCTTGCGCGAAATCTATTTCAGCGGTGTGCTGTCCCTGCTGATCATCATGGTCTCCGGTCTTTTTGTCGGCCTGGTGCTCGGGCTTCAGGGCTACGAAATCCTCCAGCGTTTCGGCTCTACGGAGGCGCTCGGTTCATTAGTGGCGCTTTCGCTGACCCGAGAACTGGGGCCGGTGCTGGCCGCCATCTTCTTCGCCTCGCGGGCCGGTTCATCGGTGACGGCAGAGATCGGCCTGATGAAGGCGACCGAGCAGTTGAAGGCGATGGACATGATGGCGATCAATCCGATTGCCCGGGTCGTGGCGCCGCGTTTCTGGGGCGGAGTGATCTCGATGCCCCTGCTTGCCGCCATTTTTTCCGCCATGGGCGTGCTTGGCGGCTGGCTAATCGGCGTCGTCGTCATTGGCGTCGATGACGGTTCCTACTGGTCGCAGATGCAGGCCAGCGTCGATTTCCGCTACGACATCTGGAACGGCGTGGTGAAGAGTTTTGTCTTCGGGATTGCCGTTTCCCTGATTGCGGTTTTTGAAGGTTATGACTCGGTGCCGACTGCCGAGGGCGTGTCGCGCGCCATTACGCGTACCGTGGTGACTTCAGTGCTGACCGTACTCGCGCTGGATTTTGTTCTAACCTCGTTCATGTTCCGGGGAGCCTGATGAATCGTACCGTTCTCGACCTGTGGGTCGGTTTTTTCGTGGCAGTCGGCCTGGCTGCCGTGCTCTTTCTCTCACTCAAGGTGGGGAATCTTTCGTCGTCACATTTGTCAGAATCATACGTTTTGAAGGCCAAATTTGATAACATCGGAGGGTTGAAGGTGCGTGGTCCGGTCAAAAGTGCCGGGGTGGTGGTCGGGCGCATCGTCGACATCCAGTTCGACGCGGCGAGCTACGAGGCGGTGGTCAGCATGACCATTGACGGCCGCTACCATTTCCCGAAAGATACTTTTGCCTCGATCAACACGGCAGGCTTGCTCGGCGAACAGTACGTCGGTTTCGATGCGGGTGGTGATGAAAAGATGTTGTTGGCCGGTGATACGATTGCCAAGACGCAGTCGGCCATCGTGCTCGAAAAATTGATCAGCCAGTTTCTATTTAGCAAGGCAGCGGACGGACAGGACAAGAAATGAGCGACTATTTTTGTGCATCGGGCGTGCGTCGGGCGCGCCACACGCTCCTCGGCGGGCTGCTCGTCGCGTTGACCTGTGGCAGTGTGCTGGCCGACCAGAATCCCCGCGATCCTTACGAGGGCTTCAATCGGGCCATGTTTGCAACCAATGAAGTCATCGACAAATATGCCGCCAAGCCGGTAGCGCAGGTTTATGACAATGCGGTGCCCCTGCCGGTCAAGGCCAGTGTCGGCAATTTCTTCGGCAATGCCGGGGATTTGTGGATAGGCGTCAATAGCGCGCTGCAGGGCAAGTTTGGCGATGCCGGGATTGATCTGGGGCGCTTGCTGGTCAATTCGACGGTCGGCATTTTCGGTCTGTTCGATGTGGCGAGTGAACTCGGCCTCGAGCGCCATGATGAAGATTTTGGCCAGACCCTCGCCGTCTGGGGTGTGGATGGCGGCGCTTATCTGTACTGGCCGGTACTTGGTCCGCGCAATGTGCGCGATACGGTCGGTTTCGCGGTTGGCGCCTATGCCGATCCAGTGCGGCAAGTGCGTCCTGTCTCTGTGCGCAACAGCATGGCGGCCTTGCGATTCGTCGATATCAGGGCCAGTTTGCTGCCCTCCGACAGGGTGGTTGAGGAGGCTGCGCTGGATAAATACGCGTATATTCGCGATGCATACCTGCAGCGCCGTCGCAACCAGGTGTTTGATGGCCGCCCGCCGCGGCTCGATGATTGATTACTTGCTCAAGAGATGATGAAAAAGCTATTTGCCTTGCTGTTTGCCAGTTTCGTGGTTTGTGCCGCCTATGCCCAGGAAGCGCCGGATGTATTGGTCCAGCGCGTCACCGACGATGTGCTGGA
>ERZ1034365.265-NODE-265-length-29373-cov-3.505632_pt1 | contig 29373 bp, 27 predicted proteins | sample MGYA00520615_ERZ1034365 | MGnify/ENA primary metagenome ERZ1034365 (study PRJEB33736, sample SAMEA104284505) | Azolla filiculoides | biome: Urban; feature: Water surface; material: Ditch water | place: Netherlands | collected 2015-10-28 | depth 0-0.1 m ...
TCCCGTCTCCACTTTTTTTCATATACAAATACAATTCATTTACATAATCATCTTTGCGCTCGCGTCCCAGTTTTAAACCACGTTTGATAATGATATTATGCACTTGCTCAAAATGATCAATTTCTTCTTTGGCCAAAGCCAATAAATCCTGAACTAAATCCTGATGTTCTGAATTATTGGTAATAATGGTTATAGCATTTGTTGCTGCTTTTTGTTCGCACCACGCATGATCCGTCAAGATTTCTTCTATATTTTTTTCTACAATATTTACCCAGCGGGGATCGGTTGGTAATTTTAATCTTAGTACAGACATAATTTTAGAATTAGAAAGTCATAATATCAAAAGTCGAAAGCCAAAAGTATGACAGAATATTAAATTCTATTACAAGACTTTCGACTTTCGACTTTAAAAATTTAAGACGTATTTATTAATATACGAAAATAGCTCTTTCGCTCATCATTTCGTTAACTTCATTAGCTACTTCTTCAATAACATCTTCGTTAGTGTGGTTCATCAAAACTTTATCGATTAATGCCACAATAGTTTCCATGTCTTCTTCAAGTAAACCACGAGTTGTAATAGCTGCAGTTCCCACACGAATTCCAGAAGTTACAAACGGTGATTTATCATCAAAAGGAACCATGTTTTTATTTACGGTAATTTCTGCTTTTACTAATGCATTTTCAGCATCTTTTCCAGAAATATTTTTGTTTCTTAAGTCAATCAACATCATGTGGTTATCTGTTCCGCCAGAGATGATTTCATACCCTCTTTTTACAAAAGCATCAGCCATAGCATTTGCGTTTTTCTGTAATTGTAAAGCATATGTAAAGAATTCATCTTTTAATGCTTCTCCAAAAGCTACAGCTTTAGCAGCAATGATGTGCATCAAAGGTCCACCTTGATTTCCTGGGAAAACAGCTAAATCTAATAAAGAAGACATCATTCTGATTTCACCTTTTGGAGTAGTTAAACCAAATGGATTTTCAAAATCTTTACCCATCATAATCAAACCACCACGAGGACCACGTAAGGTTTTGTGAGTTGTGGTTGTTACAATATGACAATGAGGTAATGGGTCATTCATCAATCCTTTAGCAATAAGACCTGCAGGATGAGAAATATCTGCTAATAAAATAGCACCAACGCTGTCAGCAATTACTCTGAAACGTGCAAAATCCATATCACGAGAATAAGCCGAAGCTCCTGCAATGATTAATTTTGGCTGTTCTTTAGTAGCAATTTCTTGAATTTTATCATAATCTAATCTTCCGGTTTCCTTATCTACACCGTAGAAAGAAGGTGTATATAAACGACCTGAAAAGTTTACCGGAGAACCGTGAGTTAAGTGACCACCATGAGATAAGTCAAAACCTAAAATTTTATCTCCAGGTTTAATACAAGCATGATAAACAGCTGTATTAGCTTGTGAACCAGAGTGTGGTTGCACATTTGCATAAGCAGCACCGAATAATTCTTTGGCTCTGTCAATAGCAATTTGCTCAATAACATCAACTACTTCGCAACCGCCGTAGTATCTTTTGCCTGGATAACCTTCGGCATATTTATTGGTTAAAACAGATCCTGCAGCTTCTAATACTTCGTCACTTACGAAGTTTTCTGAAGCGATAAGTTCTAATCCATGTATTTGTCTTTCTTGTTCTTCAAGAATAAGGTCAAAAATTTGTTCGTCGCGTTGCATTTCTTTGAATTTGGTTAATTTGTTGCAAAAATACAAAAAAACGTTTGGTAAATAGTTAGATTATAATATATTTGATGAGTAATTTTCAACAAATTAATTAACAAAACATGCCAATATCCGCTAACAATACCAATAGAAAATCATGGTTAGAAGTTTCTGCCAACAGCGATTTTCCCATTCAAAACATTCCTTTTGGTGTTTTTTTAACCAAAGAAAATGTGGTGACTGTAGGGACACGTATTGGTGATTTCGCTATAGATTTAGGCGCTTTACAACAACTTAACTACTTCGAAGGAATTGAGTTGACAGATGATATGTTCATGCAAGACACGCTGAACGATTTTATTTCGGACGGAAAAAAAACCTGGCGATTGGTTCGAAATCGCATTGCCGATATTTTCGATGAAAAAAATCCAATATTACGCGACAATTCAAATCATCGTGATATCGTTATTTTTAAAATGGAAGATGTAGAAATGCAATTACCAGTACTTATTGGTGATTATACTGATTTTTATTCCAGTAGAGAACATGCAACTAATGTAGGGAAAATGTTTCGTGATCCGGAAAATGCATTATTACCAAATTGGCTTCACATTCCAGTTGGGTATCACGGCAGAAGTTCAACTATAATTCCGTCTGGTATACCAGTTCACAGGCCTATGGGACAAACATTGCCACACGGAGAAAGCACACCTGTTTTTGGGCCTTCCCGTTCAGTAGATTTTGAACTAGAAACAGCTTTCATAACTACTGATGCTAATATTATGGGAGAAAACATTCCTGTATATGAAGCAGAGGATTACATTTTTGGAATGGTTTTATTGAATGATTGGAGTGCACGAGATATTCAAAAATGGGAATACGTTCCGCTTGGACCGTTCTTGTCTAAAAACTTTGCCACTTCTATTTCTCCTTGGATTGTGACTATGGATGCGCTGGAACCTTTTAGAACTAAAGGTCCAAAACAAAATCCGGCACCACTTCCCTATTTACAACTCAAAGGTAAAAATTCATTTGATATTAATCTTGAAGTAGCCATCACTCCTGAAAACGGAACCCCAAATGTTATTTCGAATTCAAACTTTAAATATATGTATTGGAATATGAGCCAGCAATTAGCGCATCACACTTCCAATGGTTGCAGAGTAAACTCGGGAGATATGATGGGTTCGGGAACTATTTCTGGACCAACTCCAGACAGCTTTGGCTCTATGTTAGAATTAACTTGGGGAGGAAAAAATCCAATACAATTAAATGATGGAACTGAACGTAAATTTATAAATGATGGCGATACAGTTACCATGAAAGGTTTTTGTAAAAACAATGAAGTTCGATTAGGATTTGGAGAAGTTTCAAGCCAATTACTTCCTCCTTTTGTTCGAAAATAAAAAAGAATCACTATAATATAGTCCGACATTTTGTAAAATATGTCGGATTTTTTTTGGCATTATTATTGGCTTTCAAAAATATAAAAGTCTTAAAAAAGTCAAAAAAATAAACAGTAAATTTGTAAAAATTTTATACCATGAAAAAAATTACTCTTGTATTAGCATTGTTAATCGTTCTTTCATCATGTGGAGTAAAACAAACTCAAAACTTATTGAGTTCGGGCAATTATGACGAAGCAATCAATAATGCCGTTTCAAACTTACGCACCAATAAAGATAAAAAGAGCAAACAAGATTATGTCTATTTACTTGAAGAAGCTTTTGCTAAAGCCAAAGAAAGAGATTTAAATACTATAAATCTTCTTGTAAAAGAATCAAATCCTGCGCAAATCGAAAAACTGTATAATTTATACATTCAGTTAAATGATCGTCAGGAAAAAATAAAACCAATTCTTCCGTTGCAATTAATTAAAGAAGGAAGAACTGCTATTTTTCCATTTGAAAATTACAATGAGGAAATTGTTTCCAGCAAAAATGCTCTTTCACGTTATTTATATGACAATGCAAAAGCATTAATTCGTACCAAAATAAAAATGAACCAACGCAAAGCTTTTGATGATTTGACTTATTTGAATCAACTTAATCCTAATTATAAGGATATTCAAAAACTAATGGAAGAAGCCCAGTTCAAAGGAACTGATTTTGTTTTAGTAAGTACCAAAAACGAAACAAATATGATTATTCCGGTTCGTTTACAAAATGATTTATTAGATTTTAATACCTATGGACTGAATGATAAATGGACCGTTTATCATAGTAATACACAAAAAGGGATTGATTACGATTATAGTATGTTAATCCGTTTTAGAGGAATTTACATTTCGCCAGAACAAATAAAAGAAAAAGAATTTGTAAAAGAACGCCAAATAAAAGACGGTCAAAAAAAATTAATTGATGCCAACGGAAAAGTAGTTTTGGATGAAAAAGGAAAAGAAATTTATGTTGATAATTATAAAAACGCTACCGTACGTATATTTGAATCCAGACAATTAAAATCCTGTCAAGTAACTGCTAAAGTGGAATATATCAATTTTAAAAACAACGAATTGATGCAATCGTTTCCTTTAACCAGTGAATTTATATTCGAAAATATATATGCTACTTATAAAGGTGACAAACGCGCATCCGACGATAATTACTATTCGTATTTTGATAAAAAGGCAGTTCCTTTTCCAAGTAATGAACAAATGGTTTATGATACAGGAGAAGATTTAAAAGCCAAAATCAAGAATATTTTGAATACAAATAGATTTAAATAGTCTTAGAAAAGAAGTTCAAATTCATAATTTGACAAACAAACTATAAAAAAAGTGATTTTGACTTTACAAAACACTTTTTTTATAGTGAAAAATAAATTATTCGTAAAAATTTAGTTTTAAACTAAAAATTGATTTTTTATTACAAAATTAATTGTAATTTTGCGCCAATGAATACGACAAGTTTACATATAACTTCAATGTCACGGACAAACCTACCTACTACTTCTCCCGAAGTACGGATGCTATTAGTATAGTCTCCAAATTAGCGTTTCGTTTTATTTTTATTCATTTTTCATTTTACCATTTTGAAATCACAAGCTTTTTTTATTGGATTTTCATATCCAAAAAATAACAAAACTATTTTATTAATCAATTATAATTCAATTTGTTGTATAACAAACTGTAATTATTTTAATTCCTAGTTAATCGTGATTGCTTTTAAAAAAAAGAGACCAACTCAAGTTTTAACATCTAATTCGACTATTGAAATGAATATTTCTATCGTAGTAGCACAAGAAGAACACTATAAATATTCGCAAGAAATATGCGAAACCATAGAATTATCGGCCTTATTGAGAGGAACGGGAATTGCCAAAAGAACACCGGAATACATCCAAAAAAAGATGGAAACCAGAGATGCCATGATTGCATTAATTGATGGTAAATTTGCAGGTTTTTGCTATATTGAAAGCTGGCAACACGGAAAATTTGTAGCGCATTCCGGATTAATTGTGCATCCTGATTTCAGGAATTTAGGTTTGGCAAAAAAAATCAAATCTAAAGTATTTGATTATTCTTTAGAAAAATATCCAGACGCTAAAGTTTTTGGAATCACAACAGGATTGGCCGTTATGAAAATTAATTCTGATTTAGGATACAAACCAGTACCTTTTTCAGAATTGACTACAGATCCAAGTTTTTGGAACGGATGTCAAACGTGTACCAATTTTGAAATTTTAAAAAGCAAAGAAAATAAAATGTGCCTGTGTACAGGAATGCTTTATGACCCAAAAGAAAAAGTAAAAGATCCGCCAAAACATCCATTTAACGTAAAAGTTCTTAACCGATTAAATAAAATTAAAGAAGCATTGTTCTTAAAAAAATAATATCATGAAAAAAGTAGTATTAGCATACAGCGGAGGTCTTGACACCTCATATTGTCTTAAATATTTAAAAAATGAAAAAGGATACGAAGTTCACACAGTATTAATCAATACAGGTGGATTTGATGAAGCAGAATTAACAGCAATCGAAGAAAGAGCCTATGAATTAGGAAGTGCAAAACATGCTAATTTGACTATTGTTGACAAATATTATGACAAAGCGATTAAATATTTAATCTACGGTAATGTATTAAAAAACAATACATATCCTCTATCTGTAAGTGCTGAACGTGTTTTTCAGGCAATTGAAGCTATAAAATATGCTAAATCTGTAGGTGCGAGTGCTATTGCTCACGGAAGTACAGGTGCAGGAAATGACCAAATTCGTTTTGATTTGATTTTTCAAACCATCGCTCCAGAAATTGAAATCATCACTCCTATCAGAGATTTGAAATTATCTCGTCAAGAAGAAGTAGATTATTTAGCAAAAAATGGCGTGCATTATTCTTGGGAAAAAGCACAATATTCTATCAATAAAGGACTTTGGGGAACCAGTGTTGGAGGAAAAGAAACATTAACTTCAAATCAATCTTTACCAAGTGAAGCGTATCCTTCGCAATTGCAAAAAGAAGGTGAAGAAAAAGTGACTTTGCAATTTGAAAAAGGACAATTAGTAGGGATCAATGGCGTTTTAGATACACCTACAAAAAACATAGTGCTTCTTGAAAAATTAGCGAATGCTTATGCCATTGGTAGAGATATTCATGTTGGAGATACCATCATCGGAATCAAAGGAAGAGTTGGTTTTGAAGCTGCTGCTCCTTTAATTATCATCAAAGCGCATCATTTATTAGAGAAACACACACTTGGTAAATGGCAACAATACTGGAAAGAACAACTAGGAAACTGGTACGGAATGTTGTTTCATGAAGGTCAATTTTTAGATCCTGTGATGCGTAATATCGAATCATTCTTAGAGGATACTCAAAAAACAGTAAATGGAACGGTAATCGTATCTTTGAAACCATACCATTTTTCGCTTGACGGAATTGAATCTGAAAATGATTTGATGAACACCGGTTTTGGTCAATATGGAGAAATGAATAATGCTTGGACATCAGATGATGCGAAAGGATTTATTAAAATTTTAGGGAATGCCCAAAACATATTTTCATCTGTAAATAAATTGACTCATGATTAATATTGGAATAATTGGTGGTTCCGGATATACCGCTGGTGAACTCATCAGAATATTAATGTATCATCCCAACGCCAAAATTGATTTTGTGTATAGCACCACAAATGCCGGGAAACCACTTTCGATTGCGCACCATGATTTGTTGGGCGATATTGAAATGAATTTTACGGATACTGTAAATCCAAATGTAAATGTTGTTTTCTTATGTTTGGGTCACGGAAAATCTAAAGCATTTTTAGAACAAAATCAATTTGCAAATCATACTAAAATAATCGATTTAGGAAATGATTTCAGATTGACTAAAGATAAAGTTTTCGACGGAAAATCATTTGTTTACGGATTACCGGAACTGAATAAATCAGCCATTAAAAACGCTCAATTTATAGCAAATCCAGGTTGTTTTGCAACGGCAATTCAACTCGCGCTATTACCATTGGCCAAAAATAAAATGCTTACAACGGACGTTCATATCAACGCCACAACAGGAAGTACAGGCGCTGGAGTTACACCTTCAGAAACCACGCATTTTAGTTGGAGATCTAATAATATGTCACATTACAAAGCTTTTGAACACCAACATTTGGGAGAAATTAACCAAAGTGTGAACCAATTGCAAACAGATTACGCAAACGAATTGATTTTTGTACCCAACAGAGGTGATTTTGCAAGAGGAATTTTTGCCACTTTATACACAACGATCGAAGAAAATCTGGAAGATATTGTAGCAAAATACGAAGCTTTTTATAAAAATCAACCTTTTGTAACCGTTACTACTACCGGAATCAACATGAAACAAGTGGTTCAGACTAATAAATGTATCATTAGTTTAATGAAAAAAGGAAACCGGCTTTTGATTACTTCAGTAATTGATAATTTAACAAAAGGTGCTTCGGGACAAGCCATTCAAAATATGAATTTACTATTTGGATTGGATGAAACTACCGGATTGCATTTGAAGCCAAGCGGGTTCTAGATGTTTTTTTGGTTAATCGTTAATTCGGTTAATCGATTCAACAAATAACCCATTAACAGATTAAACTTAGAAAAATGAACTTATTTGATGTTTATCCTTTATACCCAATCACGCCTGTAAAGGCGCTTGATTATACCATTACAGATGAGAATGGTATAGAATATTTAGATTTATATGGTGGTCATGGTGTAATTTCTATTGGTCATACACACCCAGAATATGTTGCTAAACTTAAAAATCAATTGGATAATATTGGTTTTTATTCGAATGCCATCCAAAACCCTTTACAAGTAGAATTAGCAGAGAAATTAGGAAGACTTTCAGGATATGAGGATTATTCCTTGTTTTTATGTAGTTCTGGAGCTGAAGCTAATGAAAACGCATTAAAATTAGCCTCTTTTCATACTGGAAAATCACGTGTAATTTCTTTTGACAATGCCTTTCACGGAAGAACATCTGCTGCTGTAGCCACTACTGATAATAAAAAAATTGTGGCACCAATCAACGCACAACAAGTAGTTACCTTTTTGCCTCTAAATGAGATTGATTTGGTTGAGGCCGAATTGAAAAAAGAAGATGTTTGTTGCGTTATTATCGAAGGAATTCAAGGAGTTGGTGGTTTAGATGAAGGAACAACTGAATTTTTTCAGGCTTTAGAAAAAATATGTGACCAATATAATGTTGTTTTGATTTTGGACGAAGTTCAGTCAGGATATGGAAGAAGTGGAAAATTTTTCGCTCATCAATACCACGGAATTAAACCGGATATTATTTGTCTGGCTAAAGGAATGGGTAACGGATTTCCTATTGGCGGAATTATGATTTCTCCAAAATTTACTGCAAGTTATGGATTACTGGGAACTACTTTTGGCGGAAGTCATTTAGCTTGTGCGGCAGGAATTGCAGTTTTGGACGTTATAGAAAACCAAAAATTAATGGATAATGTAAATGAAGTTTATGCTTATTTTATAGAAGTCATCAAGCAAGTTCCTGAAGTTATTAAGGTAAAAGGAAAAGGATTAATGTTAGGAATTGAATTTTCTTTTGACGTAAGTGCTTTGCGCAAAAAGATGATTGTTGACAAACATATTTTCACAGGAAATGCCAACAATAAAAACTTATTAAGAATTCTTCCACCATTGACAATCAGTAAAGAAGCTATTGATACCTTTATTATTGCTTTAAAAGAATCACTTGTTGAAATACAATCTTAAATTATGAGCCAATTGCTACCCATAGAAAAAAGAAACGCTGTTTTGAACCGAATGGCAGAACTTCTTGAACAAGAAAGAGCCACAATTAAAACGGTGAATCAACAGGATTTAAATAATTATTCTGGAGATGATTTAGCTATGGAAAAAAGGCTTTTGGTTGACGATGCCAAGATTGACGGAATGATTCTTTCTCTGCAACAACTGTTCACTCAAGAAGATCCTGTAGGCAAAGTTCGTTTTGATTTTACCCATGATAATGGTTTAAAAATCTACAATAAAACAGCCGCTTTCGGAACGATTCTAATTATATATGAATCCAGACCTGATGTTACGGTTGAAGCGGGCGGAATTGCTTTTAAATCTGGAAATAAAATTTTACTTAAAGGCGGAAAAGAATCATTACAATCAAATTTAAAAATTGTTGCGCTTTGGCATCAAGCCTTAAAAGAAAATGAAGTTGACACAAAATGGGTAGAATACTTAAATTATAACCGAGAGGAAACGCAGGCTTTTCTGGAAAGACCAACTCAAAAAGTAGATTTAATTGTTCCTAGAGGTGGCGAAAATTTAATCAACTTTGTTAAGAAACACGCCACTTGCCCGGTAATTGTTAGCGGGCGTGGAAACAATTTTGTGTATGTAAATGCCGAAGCTGATTTAGACAAAGCTCTTGCTATAATTATAAACGGAAAAACCTCAAATATATCAGTTTGCAATGCTTTAGATAAAGTTTTAATTGATACTAATCTTGATAATTGGGAAGTATTTGCCCAGAAAGTTGTTTCGGAATTGCAACAAAAAAACGTTATGGTTTTAGGAGATGAAACTATTTCAAAAACCACAAATATTCCCCAAATTGAATCAGATTCGGTTTGGTACGAGGAATTTTTAGATTATAAAATTGTCATTGGTACAACCAATTCTGACCAAGATGCAATTGATAAAATCAATAAATATTGTGGCGGACATTCCGCTTCAATAATAACAAAAAATGATAGTATTGCACAAGAATTTATGGAAAACGTAGATACTGCCGCAGTTTATCAAAATGCTTCTACCCGATTTACAGATGGAGGACAATTTGGACTTGGAGGAGAATTGGCGATAAGTACCGATAAATTACACCAAAGAGGACCAATTGGTTTACAACATTTAGTAACCAATAAATGGTATATTTACGGAGACGGACAAATCAGATAATTTTATTTAATTTCAGATTAAATACGTAAGAATTAAGAATATTAACAGAACAGTTTGCGCCCTTTGCGGTTAAAAAAATGGCTAAAAAAAGAATTTTATTAAAAATTGGAAGTAATACGCTAACCAAAGAAACCAATCATATTTCGAGAGGAAAGATTGAAGATATTGGCATGCAAATTGCCGCGCTGAAAGAAGATTATGAATTTGTAATTGTAAGCTCAGGAGCAATTGCTGCCGCGAAACAATTTGTAAAACTAGAATCTCCGGATAACGAAATTTTTGTAAAACAAGCTTTGGCTTCTATCGGTCAGCCTCATTTGATGCGGATTTTTCATGAAAATTTCAGTGATTTAGGATTGCATACGTCACAATGCTTGCTTTCCTATTCTGATTTTGAAAAAAAACAAACTAAAGTAAATATTGTAAATACGATAAATGTATTAGTCAAAAATAATTATATTCCAATTATTAACGAAAACGATACGGTTGCAACCGACGAAATTAAGTTTGGTGATAACGATAAATTAGCTGCACTAACAGCAGTTTTATTAGACGTTGATATTTTGATTATTGCCACTAATACTAATGGAATTTACACTAAAGCTTCTATCAAAAACACTATTCCTGAAACCATTTCTTTGGTAACTGATTTAGATTCCCTTCAAAATGAAATTGGTGATTCAAAATCTTCCCATGGAACTGGTGGAATGCAGTCTAAAATTGATTCGGCTGCTATTGCCAAAGCCGCTAACATTGAAACTTGGATTGTTAATGGATTAGAAGATAACTTTATATTGAAAGCATTAAATAACGAAATACCTTTTACTAAAATAATTTAATTCGAATATTGAATTGCTAGATTTTTGCACAATTCATGATTCATAATTCATAATTACAATGAACTACATCTCCATAGAAAATATAGATTCACTTCAAAAATGGGTGAAACAAGCCTTAAAAATCAAGAAAAATCCACTTAAAAATAAAAAACTAGGGAAGAATAAAACCTTAGGAATGTTATTTTTTAATCCAAGTTTAAGAACCCGTTTGAGTACACAAAAAGCAGCTTTAAATTTGGGTATGAATGTGATGGTTATGAATTTCACAAATGAAGGTTGGACGTTGGAGTTTGGTGATGGAGCAATTATGGATCAAGGCGCTTCTGAACATATCAAAGAAGCGGCTGCAGTGGTTTCGCAGTATTGTGACATTATTGCTATCAGAGCATTCGCAGGATTGACAGACAAAGAAAAAGACAATGCCGAGACTGTTCTTACAGGATTCCTAAAATATGCAACAGTTCCAGTCGTCAATATGGAAAGTGCAACCGGTCATCCTTTGCAATCTCTTGCTGATGCGATAACTATGGAAGAACACAAAACAACTCACCGACCAAAAGTAGTCTTGACTTGGGCACCACATCCTAAAGCATTACCGCAGGCTGTAGCAAATTCATTTGTACAAATGATGCAATTACAAGAGGCTGATTTTGTAATTACACATCCAAAAGGATACGAATTGAATCCAGAAATAACGAAAAATTCTACAATTGAGTATGATCAAAATAAAGCTTTTGAAAACGCTGATTTTATTTATGCCAAAAACTGGAGTAATTATAACGACTACGGAAAAATCACAAATTCAGATCCTAATTGGACTGTGAATGCAGATAAAATGGCACTTACGAATAACGCAAAATTCATGCATTGTTTACCCGTAAGACGTAATGTAATTGTAACTGACGAAGTGATTGACAGCGAAAATTCTATTGTTATAGAACAAGCCAATAACAGAACCTATTCGGCTCAATTAGTATTGCAAAAAATATTAGAAAATGGAAAATAAAAAACCATTAACCCTAATAAAAATTGGAGGAAATATCATTGACAATCCAATCGAATTAGCACAGTTTTTATCTGATTTTTCTAAAATAGAAGGATACAAAGTGCTTGTTCACGGCGGTGGAAAATCAGCAACCAAAATGGCAACAAGTATTGGTCTGGTTCCCCAAATGATTGACGGACGACGTATCACAGATGCTGCAATGCTTGATGTTGTAGTGATGATTTATGCCGGACAGATCAACAAAGATATCGTTGCGCAATTACAGGCAAATGAGACTAATGCCATGGGATTTTCTGGAGCTGATGGAAATTTAATCCAATCGGAAAAAAGAAACCATCCAGCTATAGATTATGGTTTTGTAGGCGATGTGAAACAAGTAAATACTTCTTTATTAGAAACTTTACTTATCAACGGAATCACTCCTGTTTTTTGTGCCATAACGCACGATAAAAAAGGACAATTATTGAACACTAATGCTGATACAATTGCAAGTGAATTATCCATTGCGCTATCGGAAGTTTTTGAAGTAACTTTGAATTATTGTTTCGAAAAACAAGGCGTATTATATGATGCCGAAGACGATTCGTCAGTAATCACGTCTATAAATCAAGAATTATATGCTAAATTAAAAGCCGAAAAAGCGATACATTCAGGTATGATTCCAAAATTAGACAACTGTTTTAATAGTTTGTCTAAAGGAGTTCAAAAAATAAAAATTGGGCATCACCGAATGTTGCAAGACAAGAAGGCATTGTATACCACTATTACTTTATGAAAAATATAGAAACTCTTACACAAGAAGCCATTACGTTGCTAAAAGCACTGATTGAGACTCCTTCCTTTTCAAGCGAAGAAACCCAAACAGCTCTTTTGATTGAAAAATGGTTTATACAAAACAACATCCCTTTCAAAAGAGAAAATAATAATATTTGGGCTTTCAATGAATATTTTGATGCTAACAAACCAACACTTTTACTCAATTCTCATCACGATACTGTAAAACCAAATCAAGGTTATACTAACAATCCATTTGAAGCCATTGTAAAAGATGGTAAATTATTTGGATTAGGAAGTAATGATGCCGGCGGTTGTTTAGTTTCACTTTTGGCTACATTTGTTCATTTTTATTCCAATGAAAATCTGCCTTACAATATTGTAATGGTAGCTTCTGCAGAGGAAGAAAGTAGTGGAAAAAATGGACTAAACAGCGTTTTAAAACAGTTACCGGAACTCGAATGTGCCATTGTTGGAGAACCTACTTTAATGCAATTAGCCGTTGCCGAAAAAGGATTATTGGTATTAGATGTAATCGTGAAAGGAACCGCAAGTCATGCTGCGCACAACAATCCTGATAATCCTATTTACAATGCGATGTCTGTAATTGAATGGTTCAAAACTTTTCAATTCGAAAAAATATCTGATGTTTTAGGACCTGTTAAAATGACCGTAACGCAAGTAACTGCAGGGAAACAGCACAATGTTGTTCCGGCAGAATGCCATTTGGTTGTTGATATAAGAGTCAATGATTGTTACAACAATACCGAAATTTTAGAAACAGTAAGAAAGCATCTGACAGCCGAAATCAATCCGCGTTCCATGCATTTAAACGCATCTTCAATTCCACTGAATCATGGATTAGTTCAAGCCGGAATTGCATTAGGAAGAACAACTTATGGTTCTCCTACCCTTTCTGACCAATCAGTTTTGAGCTGTAAATCCTTAAAATTAGGACCAGGCGAAACCCTGCGGTCCCACTCTGCTGACGAATTTATATTTATAAACGAAATTGAAGAAGGAATCCAATTGTATATCAAAATCCTAACTGACTTTTTCAAACAATAATATGTACGGACAAGTCGAAAACTTATCCTTGATACAATACGATACAAAAAAAATACACCTATGAAACTTTGGGAAAAAGGAATACCAACAGATAAGCAAATTGAACATTTTACAGTAGGAAATGACCGAGAATTAGATTTGGTCTTAGCTAAATATGATGCTTTGGGTTCTATTGCTCACGCAAAAATGCTTGGCACAATTGGACTTCTGACTGATTCAGAAACCGTTTCTTTGGTTTTGGCTTTAGAAGAAATTATTGCTGATGTAGAGAAAGGTAATTTTGAAATTGAAGATAGTTTTGAAGATGTACATTCTAAAATCGAATATTTACTGACCGTAAAATTAGGAGATGCTGGAAAAAAAATTCATACTGCACGTTCCCGAAACGATCAAGTTTTAGTTGACGTTAATTTATATCTTAAAGATGTTGTTAAAGAACTAAAAGAGCAAGTAAAAACGTTGTTCGATTTACTTATGGAATCGGCAGATAAACATCAAAATGTTTTATTACCAGGATATACTCATCTTCAAATTGCAATGCCATCTTCATTCGGAATGTGGTTTTCTGCTTATGCTGAAACCTTAATTGATGATATTACAATGTTGAATGCTGCTTTAAAAATTGTGGACCAAAATCCATTAGGTTCAGCTGCGGGTTACGGAAGTTCATTTCCTATCAACAGAACATTCACAACAGAGGAATTAGGTTTTGAAACTTTAAAATTCAATTCGGTTGCCGCTCAAATGAGTCGTGGAAAGTCTGAAAAAACGGTAGCTTTTGCCATGAGTAGTGTTGCTGCTACGCTATCAAAATTTGCAATGGATGTATGTTTGTATATGAGTCAGAATTTTGATTTTATCAGTTTACCGGCTCACCTTACAACTGGTTCCAGTATTATGCCACACAAGAAAAACCCGGATGTTTTTGAATTAATTCGTGGTAAATGTAATAAAATCCAAGCTTTGCCTTATGAAATCACTTTGGTTACTAATAATCTTCCAAGTGGCTACCACAGAGATTTACAATTGTTGAAAGAGGGGCTGTTTCCTGCAATACAAAATCTAAAAGCCTGTTTAGACATTGCTATTTTTTCTATTAAGGATATCAAAGTAAAAGATAATATACTAGCTGATAAAAAATACAATTACCTTTTTACGGTAGACACACTAAACGAAATGGTTGTTGCCGGAATTCCTTTCAGAGACGCTTACAAAGCTGTAGCGGAGCAATTAGAAAATGGTAGTTTTCAATCTCCAAAAGAGACCAAACATACACACGAAGGAAGTATCAATAACTTATGCTTAGAAGCTATAAAGGAAAAAATGAAGCGATCTTATTAATTCAAAATAAATCCCATTTATAAAAATCCATTCCATTTTGAATGGATTTTTATATTCTAAAATTTTAAATAAAAAAAGCTCTGATTTCTCAGAGCTTTCGTTTTTGTTTTTATGCAACTTTATTTTTTACAACCAATCTAAATCCTTCACCATGAATATTTAAGATTTCTACATCTTCGTCTAATTTAAGATACTTTCTTAATTTAGCGATATAAACATCCATACTTCGTGATGTAAAATAGTTGTCATCTCTCCAAATTTTTGTCAATGCTAATTCTCTTGGCATCAAGTCATTTTCATGAAGAATTAACATTTTCAATAATTCATTTTCTTTAGGAGATAACTTTATAGGCTCTTCGTCACCAAAAGTTAAAAATCTCAATTTAGAGTTTAAATGAAACTTACCGATGTTAAACTCAAATTGTACTTGCTCCGCTTTAGTATCAGATGATTTTCTTTGAATGATAGCTTTGATTTTCATCAATAATACTTCTGAATCAAAAGGTTTATTAAGATAATCATCAGCTCCGGCTTTATATCCTTTTAACACATCTTCTTTCATAGATTTTGCTGTTAAAAAAATAATAGGCACTTCGTTGTTTTTCTCTCTTATTTCTTTTGCTAAAGTATATCCATCTTTATAAGGCATCATTACATCTAAAATACATAAGTCGTAGGAATCTTTTTTGAATTTTTCAAAACCTTCCATACCGTTTTTTGCCAAAACAACATCAAAATCATTCAGCATTAAATAGTCTTTTAGTACAGCACCAAAATTAAGGTCATCTTCAACTAAAAGTATTTTTTTATTTACATTTTCCATATTTTAATTTATTAGTGGTATTTTTATTATGAAGGTACTTCCTTTTCCCTTTTCACTTTCTACATAAACTTGACCATTATGGTCTTCTACAATTCTTTTAACATAGGCTAAACCTAATCCATGCCCTTTTACGTTATGAATGTCGCCTGTATGTTCTCTGTAAAACTTTTCAAAAATCCTTTTCTGAGCCACCTTACTCATTCCCAAACCATTATCTTTTACTTTTATGAGAACCATATCTTTAATATTCTCCGTGTAAATATCAATCTTTGGAGTATTGGGTGAATACTTAATCGCATTTTCCAATATATTCACAATCACATTGGTAAAATGTACATCATTGATTAAAACTGAAGTTCTGGCAGCATCAAAATGTGTCGTTATAGAACCTTCTCTGTCTTCAAGAATCAAATTTACATGCTCGATAGCATCATAAATAATATCCTCAATATTGCTGGATTCTTTTTCAATATCCAATTCTTTTTTCTCCAATTTAGAAATGCGTAATACATTCTCAACTTGGGCATGCATTCTTTTATTCTCGTCCCTTATCATTTGCAGGTATCGCAATACCTTCTCTTTATCATCAATTATTTTCGGATTTCTTATTGCATCAAGAGCCAAATTGATAGTGGCAATTGGTGTTTTAAACTCATGTGTCATATTATTAATAAAATCATTTTTGATTTCAGAAATTTGACGTTGACGAATCAATTGACTTAACGCACTTGAATATGCAATAATAATAATAAGCGTAAAAATGATAGACAATATTGTTATACTAACGAGTTCTGACAATAAAAATTTCTTTTTATGCGGAAATGTAACTAGTAATTTATATTTTTCATTCCCTTCATTATCTGTAAAAATAGGAATGGAATATGTAGCATTTTTATCGTATTTAAAATCATTAGATCGTATTTTGGTCTGAATACCATTGTTTAATATTCCAAACTCAAATTTGGTTTTTACACCATATTCTTCTAATTCTTTTTTTATCAGTTTTTGCAAAACATCTCTCGAAACACGTTCTTCTAAAGGCATCGCAGACAAAACATCTTTTGCTGAAATTTCAAAAAGCGCATTATCTAAAATGTCCAGATTCCCGGATTTTTCAATCCTTACATCTGGAATTAAACTTTGATTAGTCGCAGAATTATCCAGAGCAATATTGTTATTATAGACTTCAGTTACACGCTTGGAACTAAAACTTTTAAACTTCTCACTATCAAATTTTTTATCAAAGAACGATGGTGATATATTGTAATCTTCAGAAATAATACTGTTAGAATAAATAATTGTTTTATTCGTTCTTGGATTTTTTTGAACATAATAAAATTCCAATAAATCGTCTTTTTTAGGGACTTTTCCCGTACTGTCTTTATAATGATTTATCTTATCATAAAAATTGTAAGCTTCTTGTTTTTGAAGTTTATCGGCGACATTACCAATAACCTGTTTTACATGAAATTTAAACTGTTCGTCATTGTTTTTAAACGAGGTATTAAACCAATATACTTGGACAAGAATTATCCCTATTAAGGACAGACTCATCAATAAAACTAACAATCTAAAAAAAAGTTTATTCATCGAAACAAAATTAGTATTTTAACAATATATTAAATAATAGATTAACCAAATATTAACATCTAACCTTCATTTTGTTGAATATTTAAAATTTTAAGAATTTCTTCTACTTTCAATTTTGCAGTTTCAATATTTCTATTATCAATTATAAAGTTACTTTTTGAAATGCGTTGTTCATCATTCCATTGTGCGTTTATTCTTTTTAAAACCTGTTCTCGATTCGTTTTATCTCTATCAATAACTCTCTGAATTCTAGATTCTAAAGGTGCTGTTACTGTTATTATATAATCACAGTTTTTATAATTACCACTTTCGAACAAAATTGCAGCTTCATAGATAACAAACGGAGAAGCTTCATGGTTTAGTAACCATTTTTTAAAATGATTTCTAACTGCCGGATGAACAATCGCGTTAAGTTGATCTAATTTCCCTGAATCTGCAAAGACAATCTCCGCCAGTTTTGCTCTGTTCAAAATAGTATTGTCAAAAATACTTTCTCCAAATTTTTCTTTAATTGAATCTTTGACTTCCGAGGATTCCATCAGCTTTTTTGCCTCATCATCGGCTATATATACTGGGATTCCCAAAGTTGAAAAATAATTGGCAATCGTAGTTTTACCACTTCCAATACCACCTGTTAACCCAATTATTTTTGTCATATTAAATTTTGAAAAATAATTCCGGAAAAGCTTCTTGAGGTTTTTGTTTCATAATAATCACTTTGATATACGATTTCAAAAAACCCAAACCATAACCATAAAACTGTTTCCAAACTGCAATTAGAGATAAATATCCTATTTTTAGACTTTTATTTTGATAAGTAGACACCAAAAACAATACCAAAAAATATAAAATATACAATTGAAGTAAAGTATCCTGATTAAAAAGAAGTAATACTATTGAAAGAAAAAATCCTATTATAAATACTGTTGGGAAGAAAAACGTAAGTTTATTATACTGAGGATACCAACTGTTTAAAATAGGTCTTGCTTTACCAAATTTATTCACTTGAACCGAAAATTTATCCCAATCAATTCTTCTTTTGTGATAAACGAATGCTTTTGTAAAAAGTTTGGTTTCGAAACCTAAATTCCACAACCGTATTGATAAATCAGGATCTTCTCCGGGATGAATATTTCCAAAACCTTTTGAAGCATCAAAAGCTTTCCTGGACATTCCCATATTAAAACTTCTAGGTTGGAATTTATCTATTTTTTCAGAACCACCGCGAATTCCTCCTGTGGTTAAAAAAGAAGTCATCGCAAAATTAATCGCTTTCTGTATGTCCGAAAAACTATCTAATGCTTTATCTGGCCCACCAAAACAATCGACATAATTTTGTTTTAAAGCTTTATCAACTTCTGATAAATATTGCTTTGGAATAATACAATCGGAATCAAAAATGATGAAATAGTCTCCATTTGCTTTTTTCATTCCGTAATTTCTAGAATCTCCAGGTCCTGAATTTTCTTTATAACAATATGACAAATGCAATTTACCCGCATATTTGCGTACCACATCATCACACCGCAATGAAGAACCGTCTTCAACTATTACAACTTCAAAATTTTCGGTATAATCTTGTTGTGACAAACTTTCTAATAATTCATCAACTTCATCTGGACGATTGTAAACAGGTATAATTAGAGAAAAAAGCATAATTATTAATACGTATTATGGTGTGTATTTTGTGATTTTAAAATTTTAACAAATATACTCTTTATCCATAAAAAAACCATCAATTATTCATTGATGGTTTAGTATAATATTGGGATAAATTAATTAAGCTATACTTGAAATTCCTACAACTTCATTAGTATCTGCTAAATAATCAACTCCTTCGAATCCAAATCCAAAAAGATTAAGAAAATCTTGTTTATATCCGGCTAAATCTCCTAATTGTGGTAAAGTTTCTGTAGTTGCTTCTAGCCATAATTTAGCTACTTTAGCTTGTACATCTTCTCTCATTTCCCAATCGTCAATACGGATTCTTCCGTTTTCATCAACTGGAACTTCATTTCCAGAATACAATCTGTCTTGATACAAACGTTGAATTTGCTCAATACATCCTTCATGAATTCCTTCTTCTTTCATTATTTTGTATAACAATGAAATATACAATGGAATCACAGGAATTGCAGAACTTGCTTGTGTTACCAAAGCTTTATTTACAGAAACAAATGCTTTTCCTTTAATGTCTTTCAAACTGTCCGAAATAGAAAATGCAGTAGCTTCAAGATGATCTTTTGCACGACCAATTGTTCCTTTTCTATACACCGCCTCCGTTAATGATGGCCCAATATAAGAATAAGCAACAGTTGTAGCTCCTGGAGCCAATAGATTTTCTGCTTTTAAAGCATCAATCCACATTGCCCAATCTTCACCACCCATTACGGCAACAGTATTTGCAATATCTTCTTCATTACATGGCTCTATCGAAATTTCAGAAACAATTCCAGTATGAAAATCAACTGTTTTGTTAGTAAAAGTAGATCCAATCGGTTTCAAAACAGAACGGTGCAAAACACCTGTAACCGGATGAACACGAACTGGCGAAGCCAGACTGTATATGATTAAATCTATTTGACCTAAATCAGCTTTGATTAAGTCTAAAGTTTGTTTCTTTATTTCATTAGAAAAAGCATCTCCATTGATACTTTTTGCATACAATCCTGCTTTATGAGCTTCTTTTTCAAAAGCTGCAGAATTATACCAACCTGGAGATCCCGGTTTACCTTCAACAGGAGGTTTTTCAAAAAACACGCCAATTGTAGCGGCATCAGATCCAAAAGCACTTGTAATTCTGGAAGCCAAACCAAAACCGGTTGAAGCTCCAATTACCAATACTTTTTTAGCACCATCGATTGGTCCTTTAGATTGTACATATGCAATTTGATTTTTAACATTTTGTTCGCATCCTTCTGGGTGAGATGTCAAACAAATAAATCCTCTCATTCTAGGTTCTATAATCATATTAGGCTATTCGTTAATTTATTTTGTTAATCGGAGGTCTTTAAATCCGAAAATATTTTTTAATTTTTAACTAAATTTTATTGAATTTGAATGGCAAATATAGCTCATTTTTTTAGTTCAGCAAGGCTTTAGCATGATTTAAGGCTGAATCCGAAACAACAGTTCCAGATAACATTTGTGCTATTTCCACAACCCTTTCATCAGTATTCAACAACTTTAATTCGGATTGAGTATCATCACCAACTGTTGACTTAAAGACCTTGAAATGTGCGGTTCCTTTAGCTGCGATTTGTGGTAAATGTGTGATAGCAAAAATCTGCATAGATGTACTCATTTCTTTCATGATTTCACCCATTCTAATAGCAATTTCACCAGAAACTCCCGTGTCAATTTCATCAAAAATTAAAGTTGGTAATTTTGAATATTGTGCTAAAATTGCCTTAACAGCCAACATAATTCTTGACATTTCACCACCAGAAGCCACTTTTTTCAACAATCCAAAATCAGTTCCTTTGTTCGCCGAAAACAAAAATTGAATTTCATCTTTTCCATTTGCATAATAGTTTAGCGTAGCATTAATATCAATGTTAAAGCGCACATTAGGCATTCCTAACGTTTCTAAAATCGCAATCAATTTTTGAGATAAAACAGGAATTGATCCTACTCTATTTTCATGAATAACGGCAGATAAAGCATCCAATGCAATGGTTTTTTCTTGAATAATATGCGTTAGTTCTGAAATTTCTTCTTCTAGATTTCCAATCTCTAAAATAGAATTTTCTAATTTAGTTTGAATTTCCAATAACTCATCTACTGTGGTAACTTGATGTTTCTTTTGCAAATTAAAAATTAACTGTAACTTCTGACTGATTAATTCTAATTGTTCCGGATCATTTATTAATTTCTCTGAACATCGGTTTAGTTCGTCTGAAATATCATCAAATTCTATCGTAATACTTGTTATTCTTTCTAATAAGGAATGATAATCAGGTGAAAAAGAAGCGATTTTTTGTAAAGAAACTTTAATTTCTTTCAAATGATCCAAAACCCCAATTTGTTCTTCATTGGCAATCGCCAAGGATTTATCAATTGATTCTTTTATTATTTCGACATTATTGAGTTTCTCAAAATCAGCTTCAAGCACTTCTTGTTCTCCTGATTTCAGTTTTGCCGACGCCAATTCATCCAATAAAAAGGTGTTGTATTCTTGTTCTTTTATCGAATCGCCTTGTCTTTTGAGCAATGTATTTAAATGCGATTTATCTGTTTTATAACTTTTTAAAAGAGTTTGATACTGCAAAATGTCGTGTTGATTATTCGCAATAGCGTCAATAATTTTAAATTGAACATTTTCATCCGAAAGTTCCTGAGTTTGTTGTTGCGAATGAATATCAATCAAATACAAACTTAATTCCTGCAATTCCTGAAGATTTACAGGGCTGTCATTTATAAATGCTCTTGATTTTCCCGAAGGCAAGATTTCACGTCGGATAATTGTATCCTCTTCATAATCTAAATCATTTGCCTCAAAAAATGGAAGTAAGTTATATTTTGAAATCTCGAAGTGCGCTTCAATAACACACTTTTCTTCTTTGTTTTTCAATGAAGTTAAATCGGATCTTTTTCCTAAAACCAATCCTAAAGCTCCTAATATTATCGATTTACCGGCACCTGTTTCTCCTGTAATAATAGAAAAACCTTTAGAAAAATCAATGGATAATTTTTCTATTAAGGCATAGTTTTTTATCGATAGTGATGTAATCATTTATATATATTTTGTAATGGAAAACTAGGTTTAGTACTGATAAAAGAAAAAAACTAATACTTAATTGATGCCCATTTACTGGAATTCAAAGGGGAAATTTTATTCAAATTCTCAACTAAGTCTGTTATTGAAATACTTGGGCCACCAGAAAAAACAGAAACAATTTCGTCGGATTTAGCATCAAAAAATACACGGGTCAAAAATGCATTTGGTCGTAATGCGTTTACTTTATTAAGATTAAGTACCGCTGTTTTTATCTTTTCTTTAGCTAATTTTAAATCTTGGTGCATTATATCCAGTCCCGCATGATAATTTAAAGAAGTCTGCCTGATTTCTACAAAAGTTGGAGAAAGCATATCATTTATTAAAAAATACCTGTTTTGATTTCCATCCGATTGACTCCAACCTTTATAACCGCCTTGTTGTGCTACATTAGCAATATTTTGGGCAGAATCAAAATAAGGATTACCAGCTAATGGCAAAAAAGTATCAGCATCCATACCTAAAATCATATAACTGTAAAAAGATACTACAGAAACCAAATTAGATTCGAAAACCGAAGGATTATAAAGTAAATTTTCAAACTCTGTGTAAGTAAAACTAAAGTCTTTATCATTAAAATTTAAAACTGGTGAAGAATAAGACGAATTAAAAATTAGCCTTGAAGACTGCACTTGGATAGTTCCTGTAAATTGGTCTGAATTATTTGATGACAACGTAATGTACATCGAACAGTTTATTTTTTCGTTTTGCTTCAAGGCTTGCCCAGTCCAATCTGTCTTATTTACAAACTCAGTTAATGAAGATTGCAAGGTTTTAAAAACTTGTTGATTAGCATTAGAAAGCCTTTGTGCATTAACGGTAACCGTACAATTCAACTGTTGTGCTTGTGATAGTGAACAAACAAAAAAGAAGAAAAAAGCAATTATTTTATTCATAAAAAAAGGCTATTACTTTGTTTAGTATATCATCCGCAACTGCTTCTTTCGATTTTAATTCCATAGGTTCAATATGGAAAGATTTATCGATAAAAGTAATTTTATTTGTGTCTTTTCCAAAACCTGCTCCTTTATCCTGCAAAGAATTTAAGACTATCAAATCTAAGTTTTTTTTCTGAATTTTTAACTTCGCATTTTCAATTTCATTTTCGGTTTCTAAAGCAAATCCAATCAAAAACTGATTTTTTTTATTTGCTCCAAAAGAAGCCAGTATATCTTTTGTTCTTTCGAGTTCAATTGTAAACTCGTCAGCCGCTTTTTTTATTTTTTGGGCAGCAACATTCTTTGGCTTATAATCAGCAACTGCAGCAGCTGCAATCGCAACATCTACATCTGCGTAATGCTCATGACAGGCATCATACATTTCCTGAGCCGAAACAACAGGAATAACTTGTACCAAAGAATTATGAATTTTACAATTTGTAGGACCGGAAACTAGTATTACCGAAGCTCCTAAATTTGCTGCGCTCAATGCAATATCAAATCCCATTTTTCCCGAAGAATGATTCCCTATAAAACGCACAGGATCTATTGCTTCGTATGTAGGACCCGCAGTTATTAGTATTTTTTTTCCTTTAAGTGGTAGTTTGCTTTCTAAATCGGCTTCCAGAAAGGCAATTATATTCTCTGGTTCCGCCATTCTTCCCTCGCCTGATAAACCGCTAGCTAACTCGCCGTTTTCAGCAGGAATCATAGTATTACCAAATTGAGTTAAAGCACTAAAATTAGCAATTGTAGTAGGATGTTTGTACATATCCAAATCCATTGCCGGTGCAAAATAAACAGGACATTTTGCAGATAAATACACCGCCATCAAAAGATTATCACAAGTGCCGTTAGCCATTTTTGACAATGTATTGGCAGTTGCAGGAGCAATAAGCATCAAATCGGCCCAAAGTGATAATTCGACATGATTATTCCATGTTCCGTTGTTTTCTTCTTCTTGATTGTAAAAAGTGGAATGTACAGGATTTTTTGATAACGTAGATAACGTTAGAGGAGTTATAAAATCCTTAGAAGCAGGTGTCATGATCACTTGGACATGTGCACCTGCTTTTATGAAAAGGCGTACCAATGAAGCTGTTTTATAGGCAGCAATTCCACCAGAAATACCTAGTAAAATTTTCTTACCGTTTAAAACTGACATTGTTGTAGCTTATTTATTTGAATCTCTGTGGTAAATTTTACCGTCTAACCATTCTTGAACGGCTAAAGCATGTGGCTTAGGCAATTTTTCGTAAAATTTTGAAACCTCAATTTGTTCTTTGTTTTCAAAAACTTCTTCAAGACTGTCATTATATGTAGCAAATTCTTCCAATTTCTCAGTCAATTCTTTTTTGATTTCAGAATTGATTTGGTTTGCTCTTTTAGCCATAATGGTTATCGCTTCATACACATTACCAGTAGGTTCTTCAATAACAGTTTTGTTGTATGTTATTGTATTTACTGGAGCATTCGTCTTTTTTAAATCCATGACTTTTTTTATTTAGTAAATTTTTGTAAATCTTTTTCTATTCGGGCAAACATGTCACCCGCTTTTTCTTTATACTGAGTTTCAGCATTAAATTTTATCAAGTTAGAATACGCTGTTTTAGCTACATTCAATCGATCTTCCATTTTTGCAGGAACGCTGTTGATTGCTAGTTGATACGCTGAATCTAATTTGTAAAACAAAGCATCTTCTTTGAAAGGTGTTCCAGGATAATCTGCAATAAAATTATCAAAAGCAACTAAGGCTGATTTATAATCGGAAATCGTATTGTATCCTTTTGCGTTTTCATAGACCTTTTTCTCTATCTTTTCATTTAATACTTTTACAATTGCATTGGCTTCTGCTAAATATTCTGAATTTGGATAATTATCAATAAATGACTGTAATTTATCAATTGCTTTTATCGTATCAACTTGATCTAAACTGTAAACCGGAGACAACATAGAGTAACTTTTGGCTCCTAAAAAGGAAGCTTCTTGTAACTTTTCGCTTTTTGGATAACCTGAAACAAAACTTTCGAATTGGTAACCGGCTAAATAATATTGTTTCGTCTTATAATAGGATTGTGAAAACATGTAAAACAATTTTTCAGCCTGAGGTTTCCCTCTGTAAGCAGGCGCAATTTGTTCAAAAATACGAATGGCTTTAGAATACTTTCCAGCATCATATAATTTACTGGCCATGTCGAATTTAACAGCAACATCTTCGGATTTTAATGCTTTTTGGTATTCGTTACAAGAACCCAAAAAAAGAACAACAAGCAATAGAGATACTATTTTTTTCATTTTTTTACTTTTATTATGATTTTTCAATCGAATTCAACCTACAAAAAATCATACCGAAGTTTCGGTGGCAAATTTAGGTATTAATTTAGCTACTACAAAATATTTTTTTGCTTAAAAAAAAGCGGTATTTATTGGGCTTATTTATCGATATTCTTGATAAATTGGCTGATTCGATTCGCTAATGATTCGTCAACTGTAACCAATGGCAAACGAACGGTATTCTCCGCTATTCCCAATGACAGAAACACTTGTTTGATTCCTGCAGGATTTCCTTGCTCAAAAATCATGTCGATACATTCATCTAAAAGGTACTGCGATTTGAATGCTTCATCTACTTTTCGGTTAAGTCCCAATCGAATCATTTCTGAAAACTCTTTCGGAAAACCTTGTCCAATTACTGATATAACGCCAGATCCTCCTGCTAAAACCATAGGCAAAGCAATCATATCATCTCCAGAAATAACCATAAAATCCTTAGGTTTATTCTTTAACAATCGCATGGCTTGAACTAAATCTCCTGCTGCTTCTTTGATAGCAACTACATTTTTAAAATCATTCGCTAATCTCAGAACGGTTGCCGGTAACATATTACTACCGGTTCTTCCCGGAACATTATATAAAATTACAGGCAAAGGAGAAGCTTCGGCAACTGCTTTAAAATGCTGATATATTCCTTCTTGAGTTGGTTTATTATAATATGGAGAAACAGAAAGTATCGCTGTAAATGCCGAAAAATCTCTGGTTTTTAATTCTTCAACAACTTTTAAAGTATTATTCCCTCCTACTCCAAGAACTAAAGGCAATCTGCCATTATTAGCCTCAATTACGATGTCAATAACTAATTCTTTTTCTTGTTGCGATAAAGTTGCATTTTCGGCTGTGGTGCCCAATACCACAAGATATTCAATTCCACCGTCAATAGAAAAATTTACAATTCTTTTTAATGCTTCTGTATCAATTGAAAAATCTTGTTTGAAAGGAGTTACAAGAGCAACACCAGTTCCTATTAATGATTGCATATTAGATTATATTTTGTTTAATATTTTTAAATATCTGAATAATTCATGCACAAAAACTTTATAATTTTCGGCATTGGTATTAATCATCAAATGATTCAGTCGCTTGTCTATTGAAGAAAATCCAACTTTAAATTGGGCTTTTGAATTATGGGTGATAAACAACAAAGTTGCTTTTTCGACATCATAATAATTAATCAACAAATCAAACTTTTCGTTGATAAAATCATTTATTACAGGATCCGAAACAGTTCCGTTCCAATTAAGGTGTTTTGCACCAAAAGTAGGTTGAATATACTGCTCATTCTTTTTAATTTTATCTCTGTAAACTATGATTTTGATGTTTTTCTCTTCAATTCCATTGGTAATTAATTCTTTTACCAAGTCTTCTTTATCCGAAAAATAACTCTCATCTACAAGTAAACCAACTGTTTGTATACCATCAGAAGCAGCATTTGTTTTTACATTATGCAATCTGTTTTTTAATGTTTTTTTTACAATAAAATCCTTTATATAATTTAAAAACATACTACTTTTACTTGTTTACAAAATTAATTAATTAAGTCACATTTAAAATGGTAAATCTAAAAAAGTATAACGGTGTTTTAAAACTTTTTGTTATATTCTTAACACTTTTTTTTGTTATTTCCTGCAGCAAGCAACCCTATTATGTTTCGAAAATAGAGGGAAAACGAATTCCGATTACCGAAAAACAAAATCAAGTCCCTGAAATTGAAAACTTTATTAAACCATATCGAGAACACATCAACAAAGATTTAGACAGTGTTTTAGCGTATTGCCCGGAAACATTAGATAAAAGTTCTGGAGAATGGCAGACAACAATTGGTAATTTGATGGCTGATGTTACTTTACAAAGAGGAAATCTTGTATTTAATGCCAGAGAAAAAAAGAATATTGATATCTGCTTACTCAACAACGGCGGGATTCGTTCTATTCTTCCAAAGGGGAATGTAACTTCCAGAACCGCTTTTGAAATCATGCCATTTGAAAACAGTCTTGTTGTTATTGCGTTGAAAGGAGAGCAAATTTTAGAATTGGTTGACTATTTTATAGTAACTAAAAAAGCCCATCCATTAGCTGGAATGACATTTACTATTGATAAAAATAATCAACCAAAAAACATACTAGTACAAGGAAAAACGATTGAAAAAGAAGCCATTTATTATGTGGCAACAAATGATTATTTATCTAATGGTGGAGACAATATGAACTTCTTCAAAAAAGGGATTCAGAAATTTGATTTAGATTATAAGCTAAGAAACATTCTGATTGATTATTTCAAAGAAGTGGATACTATTCCTGTTGCAAAAGATGTCCGAATTACTGTTGAATAAAATTTTAATGTCCCGCTAAAAAAATTGTCCTGAAAAAATAGAATGCCTAGCCCCGATTGCAGAGAAAATCCCACGCTTTTTTGCGTGGATTGAAACGGAAAGCGGGATTAAGCTCCAAAAAAAATAAAAAATGAAAAGAAGAGATTTTATAGAAAAAACAGCTGCAGGTACTGCATTACTTGGTTTAGGTGTTTCAATGAGCAGTTTTAAATCTGTTGATATAAAACACTTAACGATTTTACATACTAATGATGTTCACAGTTATATCGATCCATTCCCAGCGGATCATCCCAGAAATCCGAATATGGGTGGCGTGGTTCGCAGAGCGGCTTTGATTGAAACGATTCGAAAAGAAAACCCCAATGTTTTACTGCTTGATGCCGGTGATATTTTTCAAGGAACTCCGTATTTTAACTATTATGGTGGTGAATTGGAATTTAAATTGATGAGCATGATGCAATATGATTTATCAACCATTGGGAATCATGATTTTGATAATGCTATAGAAGGTTTGCGTGCTCAAATGCCTCACGCTACTTTTGAATTTGTTTCTGCGAATTATGATTTTAAAAATACCGCAATGGATGGTTTTGTTAAACCGTATAAAATCTTCTATAAAAACGGAATAAAAGTAGGTGTTTTTGGTCTTGGAATTGAGCTTGAAGGTTTGGTTGATAAGAGAATGTACAAAGAAACGGTTTGGAATAATCCTGTTGAGACAGCGCAAGACATGGTTCGTATTTTAAAGAAAGAACAAAAATGTGATTTAGTAATTTGTTTGTCTCACTTAGGTTACAAATACAGTAAAGAAGATGCTGATAAAATCAGTGATTTAAAATTGGCAGCACTTACCGAAGATATTGATTTAATTATTGGTGGTCACACCCATACTTTTTTAGACAAACCAACTGTAGTTAAAAACAAAGCAGGAAAAGACGTTTTAGTCAATCAAGTAGGATGCTATGGAATCAACTTAGGACGTATTGATTTTTACTTTGATAACAACAAACAAAACATTGCAAAAGGCAAATCAATTGTTGTTTAGAAATTAAACAATCAATTGTTGGAAATCTTCTTCGGATATAATCGGAATATTAAGTTTATTCGCCTTGTCTAATTTGGCAGGCCCCATATTGTCCCCCGCTACTACATAATCGGTTTTCGCAGAAATGGAACTTCCCACTTTTCCGCCGTTGTCTTCAATAGCTTGTTTCAATTCGTCTCTTGAAAACAAGGTGAATACTCCCGAAACTACAAAGGTCTTACCTTCCAATTTATCAGTTGCGTTAGGATTGTACTTTTCTACAATTTCCAGTTGTATACCATAATTTTGTAATCTTTCGACGATTATCTGATTCTCTTGGTTGTCAAAAAAGTCAATAACACTTTGTGCGATACGCTCCCCTATTTCGTCAACCAAAATTAAATCCATCAAACTGGCTTGACGTAA
>ERZ1034365.269-NODE-269-length-29138-cov-7.678263_pt1 | contig 29138 bp, 18 predicted proteins | sample MGYA00520615_ERZ1034365 | MGnify/ENA primary metagenome ERZ1034365 (study PRJEB33736, sample SAMEA104284505) | Azolla filiculoides | biome: Urban; feature: Water surface; material: Ditch water | place: Netherlands | collected 2015-10-28 | depth 0-0.1 m ...
CGGGCGTAGAGCAAATGCAAGATGGCGTGTTCGATGCCGCCAATGTACTGATCGACGCCGCCTTTAAGCCAGTAGGCTGCGCGTTCATCCACCATTTTTTGTGGGTTGTTAGCGCTGGCATAGCGAACGAAATACCACGACGATTCCACAAAGGTATCCATCGTGTCGGTTTCGCGCTTGGCGGCCTTGCCGCATTTCGGACAGGCGGTTTCGTAAAACTCGGGCATGCGCGCCAGCGGCGAGCCGGCACCCGTAATTTCCACTTGCTCCGGTAACACCACGGGCAGTTGATCGTCCGGAACGAGCACATCGCCACAGCTGTCGCAATGCACGATCGGGATTGGGCAGCCCCAGTAACGCTGACGGGAAATACCCCAGTCGCGCAAGCGGAACTGCGTTTTCTTTTCGCCCAGATTTTTAGCAACAAGATCGGCGGCAATTTTGTCCACGGCTGCCTGGTGCTTCAAACCATCGTATGGGCCTGAGCTAATACAAACACCACGCTGCTTTTCGCCATACCATTCCTGCCAGGCGGCAGCATCAAAAGTCTCGCCTTCGACAGCGATCACCTGCTTCATCGGGAGGTTGTATTTCTTGGCAAAGGCAAAATCGCGTTCGTCATGTGCCGGCACAGCCATGACTGCGCCATCGCCGTACCCCATGAGCACGTAGTTGCCCACCCACACTGGCACTTGTTCGCCGGTGAGTGGGTGAGTTGCCTTAAAGCCTGTATCCACACCGGCCTTATCCATGGTGGCCAGATCGGCCTCGGCCACGCCGCCCTGTTTGCAGTCGGCAATAAAAGCGGCGACCGCTGGGTTTTGGGCAGCGGCTTTCTGAGCCAATGGATGTTCTGGCGCTACAGCCACATAAGTGACGCCCATCACCGTGTCGGCGCGGGTCGTGAAGACCCACAGCTTTTCTTCCTGGCCATCCAGGGTGTATGGGAATGCAAAGCGCACACCCACACTCTTGCCGATCCAGTTTTTCTGCATCAGGCGTACTTGTTCTGGCCAACCGGTAAGTTTATCCAGATCGCTCAGTAGCTCGTCGGCGTACTTCGTGATCGCCATGTAGTACATGGGGATCTCGCGCTTTTCGATCAGCGCACCAGAGCGCCAGCCACGACCATCAATCACTTGTTCATTGGCCAGTACGGTGTGATCGACCGGATCCCAGTTAACGGTGCCCAGCTTTTTGTAGATTAGACCCTTTTCATACAGTCGGGTAAACAGCCATTGTTCCCAGCGGTAATACTCTGGCGTACAGGTGGCCAGCTCGCGAGACCAGTCAAAGGCAAAGCCCAGGCGCTGCAATTGAGCGCGCATGGCGTCAATGTTTTCATAGGTCCATTTGGCCGGTGCAACGTTGTTCTGGAGGGCAGCATTTTCAGCCGGCATGCCGAAAGCATCCCAACCCATAGGCTGCAGCACGTTAAAACCCTGCATGCCGTGGTAGCGGGCGAGCACATCGCCGATGGTGTAGTTACGCACGTGTCCCATATGCAGCTTACCGCTGGGGTATGGGAACATCGATAGACAATAATATTTTGGGCGATCCGGGTTTTCTACAGCCAGATCGGTGCGGGCGTTCTGCCAGTGTGTTTGTGCGGCCGTTTCAATGTCGGCGGGCAGATATTTTTCCTGCATGGCGTTTTGTCGTTATCAGAGCATCAAAACGCCAGATTATACCGGCCCGCACCCACTCTCGGCGGGTTGCCGCTGAGCTTATCGTGCCAGTTTGGGCGGCGTCATCGCCTGTTGCCAGAATTTGGCAATCGCACCGCTGGCAACCAGCGCCATATCACCTAAGCGTGCCTGATGGCGGCAAAGCCAGGCAAACTGGTCTGGCTGCTCGGTGTATTCGGGGGTTACTGGCAAACCGGCTTCCTGGCCAATGCGCTCGATAAACTGCGCCATACGGGCTTTGGCCAGCTCGGCTGGTGCAGCACTTTGGCCATCCAGTTCAGCACAGGTCAGATCCCAGAGTGCTTTGGCACGCGCTTCGCTGATATTGGCGCGACGGGCGAACCAGGGCAGTACCTCTGGGTAAGCGGGTGATGCGATAACGTTTTGATTCTTATGTTTTTTCATTTGTTTACTCCTGGGGGGCAATGGCGGGTGGCCATTGGGTTTTTATGCAAACGATCTTTTTGTAAAAGAGAGTTTGTTGCACTGCACAACATTATGGAGGGTATAACGTCGGAATTCAAGATTTGTTGACGCCTTCTGAAAAAATCTTTTATTACAGGGCGTTATGAAAACAGAATCCTTTGGCCGGATAATACGGGTATGAATTTGCCGTCATCCCCCTCCGTTGCTGCCACTTCGATCCCCGATGCCTTTGGCGGCCCGGTTGGATCGTCTGTCGGTGCGGCTGGTGCCCAACGGGAACATCCACTACTCAATGGCTTGAATGAGCCGCAAAGGCAGGCGGTGTGTCTGCCGGCCGAGCATGGATTAATTCTGGCCGGGGCTGGTTCGGGCAAGACGCGGGTGCTGACCACGCGCATTGCGTGGTTGATGCAAACGGGGCAGGTATCGCCGCAGGGCATACTGGCGGTCACCTTTACCAATAAAGCCGCGCGCGAGATGTTGACGCGCTTGTCGGCCATGGTGCCGATTAATGTGCGCAGCCTGTGGGTAGGTACTTTTCACGGGTTATGTCACCGGCTTTTGCGCACCCACTGGCGAGCTGCGCGTTTGCCTGAGACGTTTCAGATTCTGGATACCGGGGATCAGCAGGCGGCGATTAAACGCTTGATCAAGGCGATGGGTGTGGATGAAGAGCGCTTCCCGGCGCGCGACATGATGCATTACATCAATGCGCTCAAGGAGCAGGGTATCCGCTCGGGCCAGGCCGAAGCGCACGATGCCCACACGCGCCGCAAGGTGGAGATTTACGCCGAGTACGAAGCGCAATGTCAGCGGGAAGGCGCGGTCGATTTTGCCGAGCTGTTGCTACGGGCTTATGAGCTTTTGCAACAGGACGAAGCATTGCGTGTGCATTACCAGCAGCGTTTCCGCCACATTCTGGTGGATGAGTTTCAGGATACCAACCCGCTGCAGTACGCCTGGCTACAGTTGTTGTGTGGGCCCCAGACCGTTATTTTTGCGGTGGGTGATGATGACCAGTCGATTTATGCATTCCGTGGTGCGGATGTCGCCAATATGCGTGCCTTTGAGCGGAATTACGCCAAAGGCAATGTGATTCGTCTGGAGCAGAACTACCGCTCTCACGGCAACATCCTGACGGCAGCGAATGCGCTGATTACCAATAATGCGGATCGCCTGGGCAAAAACCTCTGGACGGATGCCGGTGAGGGCGAGCTTATTCGCGTTTTCCAGGGCGTGTCTGATCTGGATGAAGCGCGGTACATCGTCGATGAAATCAAGGAGCTGACGCGTGAAGGTTTGCCGCGTCACCAGATGGCGTTGCTCTACCGCTCGAATGCGCAGTCCCGTGTATTGGAGCACGCGTTATTTCAAGCGGGGATTGCCTATCGTGTTTATGGTGGCTTGCGCTTCTTCGAACGTCAGGAAGTGAAACACGCGCTGGCGTATCTGCGTTTGATCGCCAATCAGGATGACGATACGGCATTTCTGCGCGTGGTGAATTTCCCGACGCGCGGTATTGGCGCGCGTAGCCTGGAGGCATTGCAGGTCGAAGCGCGTCAGCTTAATAGCAGCCTATACAACGCAGCAGCGAGTCTCACGGGTAAAGCAGGTACGGCTGTTGGCCAGTTCATCCGTTTGATCGAAGGCTTGCGAACGGAAACAACTGGCCTGACTTTGCCGGAGGTGATTGATCACCTGCTGGATCGTTCGGGTTTGCGTCAGCATTACCAGGCAGAAAAGGACGGCCAGGATCGCCTGGAAAACCTGGAAGAATTGGTCAATGCGGCAGCAACCTTTGCCGAAGATCCGGAAGCCTTGCACAACATTGATCGCGAAACCGGCGAAGCCACCAGTTTGCTGGCCGACTTTCTGGCACATGCGGCATTGGAAGCGGGCGAACATCAGGCCGGTGATCAGGATGAAGCCGTGCAGCTGATGACCGTGCATTCGGCCAAGGGTCTGGAGTTTTCGGCGGTGTTTATCGTGGGCTTGGAGCAAGGCTTGTTCCCACATGAGAATGCCATGATGGCACGCGATGGTCTCGAAGAAGAGCGTCGTCTGATGTATGTCGCTATTACGCGCGCGCGGCAGCGTTTGTATCTGTGCCATGCGCAAACGCGTATGTTGCATGGGCAGACTCGTTATTGTCTGCCGTCTTCGTTTCTGGATGAATTGCCGGAAGCGCTTTTGCAGCGCATTAATACAGTGCCGGCCTGGTCTGCAGGGGGCTACAACACAGGTTGGTCAGACGCACCTGCCGTGGATATGACGACCCGTGTTTCGGCACGTGCCGCGGGTGCTGCGGAAAGCGCTGGTGGATTCCATGTGGGGCAGAGCGTGGTGCATGCCAAGTTTGGTGCGGGCGTTATTCTGTCGGCAGAAGGCCGGGGTGACGAAGCGCGTGTGCAGGTGCGGTTTGGTCAAGCCGGCACCAAATGGTTGGCGTTGGCTTATGCCAAGCTGGAGGCAGCCTGATGAATACGCAGGAACGTTGGTTGAAGCTGCTGTCGCCTGAGCGGCTCGGTGCAAGTACCGAGCATGCCGTTGGGCACTCGCCTGATCGTAGCCGCTTTCAGCAGGATTACGATCGCATTGTCTTTACGTCGGCGCTGCGTCGTCTCAAAGATAAAACACAGGTCTTCCCATTAGCGCAAAGCGATTATGTGCGCACACGATTGACGCATAGTCTGGAAGCGTCCTGTGTGGGGCGTTCTTTAGGGTCTATGGTGGGGCGCGCGATTGTGGATCGCCATGGCTTGGCGCCCGAGGTGCACCCATCGGATTTTGGGGCAGTGGTTGCCGCCGCTTGCCTGGCGCACGATATTGGTAACCCACCTTTTGGTCATGCCGGTGAGGATGCGATGCGTGCCTGGTTTGCCTCGCACAGTGCCTACCTTGCCGGATTAGACCCGGATCAACGCGCCGATTTACTGAATTACGAAGGCAACGCACAGGGCTTCCGGATTCTCACGCACTTGCAGAATCCGACGAACCCGGGTGGATTGCAACTAACCTGCGCCGTTCTGGCTACCTTTGCCAAATACCCGCGCCGTTCTCATCTGGCCGAACCATTGGCAGGAAAAAGTGCCCGCAAGTTTGGTTACTTCCAGGCAGAAGCCGGTTTGTTTGCCGAAGTGGCTGACACCGTGGGTTTGATCCCTCGCGCCGAAGGTGCCTGGTTCCGCCACCCGCTGACCTTTCTGGTCGAAGCGGCGGATGACACGTGCTATCTGGTGGTGGATATTGAAGATGGTGTGCAGCAGGGTTGTGTATCACCTGAGCAAGCGGAAGAATTGCTGCTTGATCTGGCCGGCGGCATAGAAGCGGCATCGCGATTGAAGCACCTAGAAGACCCGAAGCGCCGCATTGAATATTTGCGCGCACGTGCGATTGGTCGATTAGTGGATGAAGCTGCGCGGATCTTCCTTGAAAACGAAGCGGCCATTCTGGATGGCAGTTTTGATCATGCCTTGTTTGATGTCTCGCCCGTCGGCGAGACTTTGCACAAGGTGCGCAAGGTTGCTGAAGAGCAGATTTATAACGCCCGCCAGGTAATGGAAGTCATGGCCGCCGGTTACGAAGTCATTAGCGGTTTGCTGGATGGCTATGTCGATGGGGCTTGTGGCCCACAGACTGCGCGTAACCGCGTGTGGGCCAATTTGTTGCCTGCGGATTTTGATCAAACTGCTGGTGAGAGTAATTACCTGCGCCTGTTGCAGGTGGCCGATATGATCGCGGGCATGACAGATTCGTACGCAGTCTCTGCGTATCGTCGTTTGAAGGGAATCGAGCTGCCGGGTTAACCGGATGAGCGTTCTTTGATGTTGCCTGATTTCGTTCACCTGCGCCTGCATTCCGAATATTCGATTACGGATGGCATTGTCCGTATCGATAAGGCCGTGGCACGTGCGCGTGACGATGGACAACCGGCGTTGGCCTTGACCGATCTGGGCAATGCCTTTGGTTTGGTGAAGTTCTATCAGGCCGCGCGAAAAGCCGGTGTGAAGCCACTACTCGGTGCCGATATCTGGGTAGGTGATCCGCAGGAACCGGATGACGCATCACGTTTGTTGTTGTTATGCCGAAACAACGAGGGTTATCGTCAGCTCTGTGAGTTGTTGAGTCGTGGCGCACTGATCCAGGGCCGTCGTGAACGGGTGGTGCTTGACCCGGTTTGGTTTGACGAGGTGGGTTGTGATGGCCTGATTGCCTTGTCGGGCGCCGCAGAAGGGGATGTGGGCAAAGCCATTCTGCAAGGACGGCCGGATGAAGCAACGCTGAGAGCAACGGCCTGGAAGAAGCGTTTTGGCACGGGGTATTACCTAGAGGTACAACGTTACGGACATCCGGATGAAGAGACGCTGGTGACGCAAACGGCGTTGCTATCGCTGGATGTAGATGTGCCCTTGGTGGCCACGCATCCAGTGCAGTTTGTTGATCGCGATGATTTCCGGGCGCACGATGCGCGCGTTTGTATTGCTACGGGTTATACGCTGGCGGATAAACGTCGCCCGCGTGTTTTTACGGAGCAACAGTATTTTCAAACGCGCGCCGATATGGCTGAGCGTTTCTCAGATTTGCCGCAGGCGCTAACCAATAGTTTTGAAGTGGCGCGGCGCTGCAATGTGACCTTAACCTTAGGCAAGAGCTTCCTGCCTGATTTTCCAACACCGAATGGTCAAGGCCTCGATGAGTTCCTGGTAGACGAGGCGCGCCGGGGTCTTGCGTTGCGTATGCAACAACTGTATCCCGATGAAACGGTTCGTACGGCGCGGCAGGCGGAATACGACGAACGTCTGGATTTTGAGTGTAAGACGATTGTTCAGATGGGGTTCCCCGGTTACTTCCTGATCGTGGCGGACTTCATTAACTGGGCCAAAAACAATGGCGTGCCCGTAGGGCCTGGCCGGGGTTCGGGTGCCGGTTCACTGGTGGCCTACTCGTTGGGTATTACCGATCTGGATCCGCTGGCCTACGCATTGCTGTTCGAACGCTTTCTGAATCCGGAACGCGTATCGATGCCTGACTTTGATATCGACTTCTGTCAGGACAATCGTTGGAAAGTGATCGAATACGTTCGCGAAAAATATGGTGCTGATGCTGTGTCGCAGATTGCGACCTTTGGCACGATGTCTTCGAAGGCGGTGATTCGTGATGCGGGTCGCGTGCTCGATTTGCCCTATAACTTCTGTGATCAGCTATCCAAGCTGATACCTGTGGTTCAGAACCGGCCGGTTTCTCTGGCTGAAGCATTATCAGCCGAACCGCAGTTGCAGGAGCGTTATGAGCGGGAAGAAGAGGTCAAAGAGCTCTTCACCCTGGCGAACAAGCTGGAAGATCTAACGCGTAACGTGGGCATGCACGCCGGTGGTGTGTTGATTGCGCCAGGCAAGCTAACCGATTTCTGCCCGCTGTATACACAGCCTGGCGGCGATTCGGTGGTGAGTCAGTACGACAAAGACGATGTGGAAAAAGTAGGCCTAGTGAAGTTCGACTTTCTAGGCTTGCGCAACCTGACGATTATTGAGCTGGCACTGGATTACGTAGCGCGCCTGACGGGCGAACGCCCGGATTTGAATGCGCTCGCCTTTGACGATCCGAAGGCGTATCAGATTCTTAAAGATGCCAATACCACGGCCATCTTCCAGGTGGAATCGGAGGGTATGAAGAAGCTTCTGAAGAAGCTGGCGCCGGATCGTTTTGAAGACATTATTGCTGTGCTGGCGCTCTATCGTCCGGGTCCGTTGGGCTCGGGGATGGTGGACGACTTTATTCTGCGTAAAAAGGGATTGCAGAAGATCGACTATTTCCATGAGTCGCTCAAGGCCTGTTTGACCCCCACCTATGGCGTGATCGTGTATCAGGAACAGGTGATGCAGATTTCCCAGCTCATCGGTCGTTACACACTGGGCGCAGCAGATATGCTGCGGCGGGCGATGGGTAAGAAAAAGCCCGAAGAGATGGCCGAGCATCGCGATATCTTCCGCGAGGGGGCCAAGCAGAGCGAGATTGATGAGCGGCTAGCGATGCAGCTGTTCGATCTGATGGAAAAGTTTGCCGAGTACGGGTTTAATAAATCGCACACCGCTGCCTATGCGGTGGTGACGTATCACACGGCCTGGCTTAAAGCCCATCATGCCGCGGCATTTATGGCGGCAACCTTGTCATCGGATATGGACAGCACCGATACGGTGAAGATCTTCCATGATGATGCAAAAGCCAATGGCCTGATAATTCTTGGCCCGGATGTGAATCATTCTGAATTCCGCTTCGCGCCTGTCGATCCGAAGACTATTCGTTATGGCCTCGGTGCGGTTAAGGGCACGGGTGAGAACGCGGTTAATGCCATCATTGCGGCACGTACGAGCGGCGGCCCGTTTAAAGACATCTTTGATTTTTGTCAGCGCGTAGACCGGCGCGTGGTGAATCGTCGCGCGATGGAAGCGTTGGTGCGTGCGGGTGCTTTTGATGCCCTCGATGCAGAGCGTTCACGGGTGCTGTCGCAAGTGGCGCTGGCCGTAGAAACGGCGGAGCAGACGGCAGCTAACGCGCATCAGAATAGCCTGTTTGGTATGGATGATTTATCCGCGCCACAGTCGCCACGCGCTACGGGCGGCGGTGATGCACAAAGCTATCCGCGTTGGACAGACAGGCAGCGCTTGATTGAAGAAAAAGCGGCGTTGGGCTTCTTTTTCTCGGCACACCCTTTTGATATTGTGCGTGCGGAAGTACGTCCGATGTGTCAGACCCCGATTGGTCGGTTGGAGGCTGGCCGGGATGTAACCTTAGTCGCCGGCATTGTGACGGATGTGCGTACGCAGATGACGCGCCGGGGAAAGATGGCGTTCGTGACGCTGGATGATGGCGACGGCCGAATTGAAGCCGCGGTGTTTAGCGAGCTATTTGATGCGCAGCGGCATAAGCTGCGGATGGATGAATTGTTGCTCGTTGAGGGCAAGGTGAGTCGCGATGAATTCCGCGATGCATTAAAGCTGGGCGTCGATCGTCTGATGACTTTTAACGAAGCGCGTGCGCAATGGGCGCAAGGGTTAGAGCTGGATCTGCGCGGCGTTGATATTCGAGCGCTCGGCGGCGTTCGTCGCTTGTACGATTTGTTGCAGCCTTTTGCCCAGTTGGCAGAGTCGACAACCGGCGGGCGTGGCTGTCCGGTGTCATTGCGCTATAGCAATGGATCAGCAGAAGCTGTTCTAGAGGTGGGTAACGGGTTGCGCGTGCGACCCGATACCGACCTCGTTGATGGCTTACGCAGTTTGCTCGGTAGCGACCGGGTCCGACTGGATTATCAGCTGGGCGCGCAGCAGCGCGTCCGTCAGGCTGTGGCTGATGCCCCGTGGGCCTAAGTTCTCGGCAAAGCCCGATCGATCGATCATTGATGCCGGCTGATCGTTGAGACTGCAGATGATGAGCTGACCACCTTGTTTGTTCAGGGTGCGACTCAGTGTTTGCAGAATGTCGAGGCCGGTTGTATCCAGCGAGACAGTTTTAGACATGTCGAGAATGAGGATACGGGTGTGATGGGTTGGGTCTGCTACTAACGCTTCTAGTTTGCCGATTGATGCAAAGAACAGCGAACCATAAATCTTGTAGGCAGCAATGCGCGAGACACCTTCACCATCGTTTAATGCACCCGAACCGTAATAGGCTTCAAGGGGAATACGCTCGATCTGAGTGAGTTCAGACATGCGATAGAGGTAGAACAGGCACGCCAGAATCATCCCTAGCTCCACGGCCAGGGTGAGATCAAATACAACGGTGACGATAAAGGTGGAAACCAGGATGATGCGATAGGGCACCGGGTAACGCTTGAGCGTGGCAAACTCGTGCCACTCGCCCATGTTCCAGGCAACCAGCATCAGAATGGCAGACAGCGCGGGTAGCGGTACGTAGATGGCTGCAGGCGCAGCAATCACAACGACGAGCAATAACGTGAGGGAGTGAAAAATACCCGAAAATGGTGATCTGCCACCGGCACGGACGTTGGTCGAGGTGCGAGCGATGGCACCGGTTGCAGCGAAGCCCCCAAACAAGGGCGCCACGATATTCGCTAGACCTTGAGCCATGAGTTCCTGATTCGGGTCGTGGCGGTCATCAATGGCCGCATCAGCGACACGGGCGGAAAGTAGCGATTCGATGGCGCCGAGCAGCGCGATGGCAATCGCCGGTTGAATGAGTTGGTTCAGTGTTGATAATGAAAAAGTGGGCAAAGCCAGCGCGGGGATATCCTGCGGAATGCCACCAAATTTAGACCCGATTGTTTCAACCGGAAAAGAAAATGCAGCCTGTAAGCCTGTTGCCACGAGCAGGAGCGCAAGTGGACCAGGGATCTTGCCTAATGCGGGAATCCATTTTGCTGCCTGCTTGTTCCAGAGAATGAGGGCAGTGAGGGATAGCGCTGACATAATGACCGTTGGTGTCTGCATCGTTCCCGCATGCATCCAGAGTGTTTCCATGCGCTCGAAGAATTCAGCGGGCATGTTCGGGATGTTGAGCCCAAAGAAGTCTTTGATCTGGCTCATGAAGATCACAACGGCAATACCATTGGTAAAGCCGATGACCACGCTGATGGGAATAAAACGGATCAGTACGCCCATTTTGGTGAGGCCCATGACAAAGAGCAGAATGCCCGCGATCATGGTGGCAACCATCAGGTTCTGAAAACCGTAAATGCTGACGATGCCAAAAACGATGGGAATAAATGCGCCGGTCGGGCCGCCGATCTGAACACGGGAGCCACCCAGCAGCGAGATGATGAAGCCGGCAACAATGGCGGTCCAGATACCGGCGGTCGGTGAGCAACCGGAAGCAATGGCAAAGGCAATCGCCAGGGGCAGGGCCAATACACCCACCGTGACGCCGGCAGCGGCGTCTTTGGCCAGTTGCTCCGGCGTGTAATCTTTAAGGCAATCGAGTAACTTCGGGTGAAAGCGGGCCAGCGGATACTTGCCAGTGGTTTTGCCCATAGCCGCTGCTGGCTGATTAGATCCCGTGATCTCTGCCTCGTTCATACACCCTCCCCGGTGCGTATTGATGCACACCCGGTCTTTTTGTATTTGTGAGGGTGCTTAAATTCCCTATAGTGTAACCGGTTATTTAACGCGCATGCCAGCCTGTGCGCCAGAATCCGGGCTCAGAATGTAAAGGCCTGGCTGGTTGCCCTCTGTATCAGAGGCAGCCAGAACCATGCCCTCAGACATCCCGAATTTCATTTTTCGCGGCGCCAGGTTGGCGACCATCACGGTTAGGCGGCCGACCAGTAGCGCCGGGTCATAGGCCGATTTGATGCCGGCAAAGACCTGACGGTATTTCGGCTGGTCGTTTTCTGTTTCGCCAATATCCAGCTGCAGACGGATGAGTTTGTCGGCGCCTTCCACGTGTTCGGCATTGATGATCTTGGCGATGCGCAGATCCACCTTGGCAAAGTCGTCGATGCTGATGTGTGCGTTATCGGTTGCGGGCGCGTCGTCGGGTTTCTTGTCCATTTTTTTCTCGGTCTTCTTATCGGTCTTGCTGGCCGGCGCCGCATCAGTGGCCTGCAGCGATTGCGCGTTGGCGGCAATCAGTGCATCGACCATCGGGCGCTCGATCCGGTTCATGAGGTGCGTGTAATCGTTGATGCGATGACCGGCCGGCAATGGCTGGCGGGCATCTACCCAGGTCAGCGGTGCGCCGTTGTAGAAGGCTTCGATCTGGCTAGCAACGGCGGGCAGTACCGGCTTGAGCAAGACAGAGAGACTACGGAACAGGTTGAGCGCGGTTGTCGCCACGACGTGAAGTTGTTCACGCTGTTCCGGGTCCTTGGCCAATAACCACGGCTGCTTGTCGTTGACATACAGGTTGGCTTCATCGGCCAGATGCATGATCTGACGCATGGCGCGGGCACTGTCGCGTGCTTCCATGGCGGCGGCAACTTCGGCCAGGGCTTCATCGGTGATGATGCGATCAAACACGGCACGATCGGTTTCGCCGAGGGCACCTTCGAATTGCTTCTTGATAAAGCCGGCACAGCGGCTGGCGATATTGACGTACTTGCCGACCAGATCGCTGTTCACCTTGGCGATGAAGTCATCCAGGCTCAGATCAATGTCTTCCATCGTGCCGTTGAGCTTGCTGGCGAAGTAGTAGCGTAGCCATTCAGGGTTCAGTTTCTGCTGCAGATAGCTTTCGGCGGTAATGAAGGTGCCGCGTGATTTCGACATCTTGGCGCCATCCACAGTAAGGAAGCCGTGGGCACAGATGCGCGTTGGGACGCGGAAGCCACCTTCATGCAGCATCGCTGGCCAGAACAGTGCGTGGAAATATAGGATGTCTTTGCCGATGAAGTGAATCAGTTCGGTCTTGGCATCCGGCTTCCAGTAGGCGTCGAAGTCTAGGCCTTCTTTTTTGGCCAGGGCTTTGAAGGCGCCCATGTAACCGATCGGGGCATCGAGCCAGACGTAGAAGTATTTGCCCGGTGCCTCGGGGATGGCAAACCCGAAGTACGGTGCATCGCGCGAGATGTCCCAGTCGCTGAGTTTGTTTTCGCCAGCGGCACCCAGCCATTCCTGCATCTTGTTGGCGGCTTCATGCTGAAGCACGGGGGTGCCATCAGGGGCGCTGCGCGTGAAATCACGCAGGAATTGCTGGCAACGGGGATCTGACAGTTTGAAGAAGTAATGTTGCGAGGGTCGCAGCACCGGCACGCTGCCCGAAACGGCGGAGCGTGGGTTCTTCAGTTCAGACGGTGTATAAGCCGCGCCGCAGGATTCGCAGTTGTCCCCGTACTGGTCAGCAGCCCCACATTTGGGGCACTCGCCCTTGATAAAGCGGTCGGGCAGGAACATGCCCTTTTCTTCGTCGTAATACTGCTCGATCTCGCGCACTTCGATGAGGCCGGCATCGCGCAGATTGCGGTAAATGGTTTCGGCGCACTCGCGGTTTTCATCGCTGTGGGTTGAGTGATACAGATCGAAAGCGATGTTAAAGCCCGTGAAGTCGCGCAGGTGTTCCTGATGCACGCGGGCGATGAGTGCCTCGGGCGTGATGCCTTCCTTTTCGGCGCGCAGCATGATGGGCGTGCCGTGCGTATCGTCGGCGCAGACATAGGTCGCGTGGTTGCCGATGAGTTTCTGAAAGCGAACCCACATATCGGTCTGGATATATTCAACCAGATGACCAAGGTGGATAGCGCCGTTGGCGTAGGGCAGCGCGGAAGTGACGAGTAGCGTACGTTTCATGGCCGCAATTTTAGCCGATCAGCGTGCTTTGGCAGGTGTTTTTAAGGAATTTACCGGTCGATAGGGCGTAAAATTGGCACAAACAAGCGTTTTCGTCCCAAGCAGGCGAAAGACAAGAGTTCCCCTATAAATAACGGAGTTTTTATGAGCGCTTCTGATCAGCAGGTATTGCTAGCGCAGGCTGGTGAAGTTCTGGCCGGCTTGATTGATCCGGCAACGGCAAAACCCTATTGGTCCGCCAATCAGGTTGCGAGCGCTTTAGCGCTGAATGAGGGCGTGCTGACGGTGCGCGTTACCGTGGGTTACCCGTCGGTGATTGCTGCGCCATCGATCGAAACGCAGATCAAAGCAGCGTTGACATCACTGGGCAGTGTGGCCGTTAAGGTAGCGGTGCATAGCCAGATTGAGTCGCACGTGGTGCAACGCAATTTACCGCTGCTTAAAGGGGTCAAGAATCTAATTGCCGTGGCTTCAGGCAAAGGTGGCGTCGGCAAAAGCAGCACGGCGGTCAATCTGGCGCTAGCTTTGTCAAAGCATGGTGCCCGTGTTGGCTTGCTGGACGCGGATATCTATGGCCCCTCCATCCCTCAGATGCTGGGCATCGGCGGGCAACAGCCGCATTCGCCCGATGGCAAGCACATAGAGGCCCTGCAGGCGCATGGTATTGCCCTGATGTCGATCGGATTTCTGGTGGACGCCGAATCACCGATGGTGTGGCGGGGTCCGATGGTAACGTCGGCGTTGGAGCAGTTGCTGCGCGATACCTTGTGGGGTGATCTGGACTACTTGATTGTCGATATGCCGCCGGGTACGGGGGATATCCAGCTGACATTGGCGCAAAAGGTGCCGGTTACGGGTTCGGTAATTGTGACCACGCCACAGGATATTGCCTTGCTGGATGCACGCAAGGGCATCCGGATGTTCGAGAAGGTGGGTGTGCCGATTCTGGGTATCGTTGAGAATATGTCCGTGCATATTTGCAGCAATTGCGGCCATGCTGAACCGATATTTGGTGAAGGTGGCGGCGCCGCGCTGGGATCGGATTATCAGGTGCCTTTGCTGGGCAAATTGCCACTGGATTTGCGGATTCGGGTGGGGCTGGATGCCGGACAGCCAATTGTTGCAGCCGATCCGGATTGCGCTATTAGCCAGCTGTATCTGGACATTGCGCTCAAAGTGGCAGGAAGCGTTGCGGCCAGAGCCCGGGATACGAGCCATAAATTCCCGAAAATCGTCATTGAATAACCGGATTTGCCCTTGATTTGCCCATGATCGGGGTACAATTTCTGCCAAATTTGTGAACCTTTATGAACTGAATCCCCGCCGGGGAGAGTGTTGGAGCAGGTATGAGCATCAAGTCTGATAAGTGGATCCGTCGCATGGCCGAACAAGAGGGCATGATTGACCCGTTTTCACCGGATCTCGTGCGCGAAGTGAATGGCCAGAAGATCGTTTCTTATGGCACCTCCAGCTACGGTTACGACATCCGCTGTGCCCGTGAGTTCAAAGTATTCACCAACATCAACAGCACCGTCGTTGATCCGAAGGCCTTCGATCCGAAGTCTTTCGTCGAAATCGAATCTGATGTTTGTATCATTCCGCCGAATTCGTTTGCACTCGCTCGTACGGTGGAGTACTTCCGTATTCCCCGCAGCGTGCTGACGGTTTGCCTAGGCAAGAGCACCTACGCCCGTTGCGGCATCATTGTCAACGTGACCCCATTTGAACCTGAATGGGAAGGTTACGTGACGCTGGAATTCTCGAATACCACGCCGCTGCCTGCCAAGATTTACGCTGGCGAAGGTTGTGCCCAGGTGCTGTTCTTTGAATCGGATGAAGTGTGCGAAACCTCGTACAAAGATCGTGGTGGTAAATACCAGGGTCAAGTCGGTGTCACACTCCCGAAAATCTGACGTTTTAATTAAAGCAATAGACTCAACGAGTCTGTCGTTATCACGCCGCGTGTTCTGGCTCTGGCCTGCACGCGGTGTTTCCTTTATGGCTGAGGAGCCGGTGCTATGAAGTTCCACTTTCCGATCATCATCATTGACGAAGATTTCCGTTCCGAGAACGCGTCTGGCTTGGGTATTCGCGCATTGGCAGAGGCGATCGAGAAGGAAGGCATGGAAGTGCTGGGTGTTACCAGTTACGGCGACCTGAGCTCCTTTGCACAACAGCAGAGCCGGGCATCAGCGTTCATTCTGTCGGTGGATGACGAAGAGCTGCTGAACGATGAAGAGAAAACGATTGCAGAGCTGCGTGCTTTTGTTCAAGAGATTCGCTATAAGAATGCGGATATCCCGATCTTCCTGCATGGTGAAACCCGCACGTCGCGCCATATTCCAAATGATATCTTGCGCGAACTGCATGGCTTTATTCACATGTACGAAGATACGCCGGAATTCATTGCGCGCAATGTGGTGCGCGAGTCGAAGGCGTATCTGGATTCGTTGCCGCCGCCTTTCTTTCGTGCGCTAACGCATTACGCGGCAGATGGCTCCTATTCATGGCACTGCCCGGGCCATTCGGGTGGCGTCGCCTTTCTCAAGAGCCCGGTGGGTCAGATGTTCCATCAGTTCTTTGGTGAGAACATGCTGCGCGCAGACGTCTGTAATGCCGTGGAAGAGTTGGGGCAGTTGCTCGATCACACGGGTCCGGTGGCAGCTTCAGAGCGCAACGCCGCACGCATCTTCAATTGTGATCACTTGTACTTCGTCACTAATGGTACATCGACCTCCAACAAGATTGTCTGGCACTCTACCGTAGCGCCGGGTGATATCGTTGTCGTGGACCGTAACTGTCACAAGTCGATTCTGCACTCGATCATCATGACCGGTGCTATTCCTGTATTTCTAATGCCGACGCGTAACAACTTTGGCATAATCGGGCCGATTCCGAAGAGTGAATTTTCCTGGGAAAGCATCCAGAAAAAGATTGCTGCGAATCCGTTCATTGCCGATAAGAGCGCCAAGCCTCGCGTGTTGACGATTACCCAGTCGACCTACGATGGCATTCTTTATAACGTCGAAGAGATCAAAGAGATGCTCGACGGCAAGATCGACACGCTGCACTTTGACGAAGCCTGGTTGCCACATGCGGCCTTCCATGACTTCTATGGCGATTATCATGCCATCGGTGCAGATCGTCCGCGTTGTAAGGAATCGATGGTCTTCTCGACCCAATCCACACACAAACTGTTGGCCGGCCTGAGCCAGGCGTCGCAGATCCTGGTGCAGGATTCGGATGATCGGAAGCTGGATCGCGATGTCTTCAATGAAGCCTATCTGATGCACACGTCCACCTCGCCTCAGTACGCGATTATCGCCTCGTGCGATGTGGCGGCGGCCATGATGGAAGAACCGGGCGGGCCGGCGCTGGTAGAAGAGTCGATTGCTGAAGCTCTCGACTTCCGCCGCGCCATGCGCAAAGTCGATGAAGAGTGGGGCGAAGGCTGGTGGTTCAAGGTCTGGGGCCCAGACGATCTTTCTGAAGAGGGTATTGAAGAACGCGAAGCCTGGATGTTGAAGCCGGGTGAGCGTTGGCACGGCTTTGGTCGACTGGCCGATGGGTTCAACATGCTGGATCCGATCAAGGCAACCATCATTACGCCGGGGTTAGACGTTGATGGCGCTTTCTCTGAAGACATCGGCATTCCGGCAGCCATTGTGACCAAGTATCTGGCCGAACACGGCGTGATTGTCGAAAAATGCGGCCTGTATTCATTCTTCATTATGTTCACCATTGGTATTACCAAGGGTCGCTGGAATACGATGGTGACCGAGTTACAACAGTTCAAAGATGATTACGACAAGAATCAGCCATTGTGGAAGGTGCTGCCGGAATTCTGTCAGAAGCATCCACGCTATGAGCGTGTTGGCCTGCGTGATTTGTGTCAGCAAATTCATGATGTATACAAAGCAAACGATGTGGCGCGTCTGACAACAGAGATGTATCTCTCGGACATGGTGCCGGCAATGCGCCCATCGGATGCGTTTGCCAAGATGGCGCACCGTGAAATCGAACGTGTGGCGATTGATGATCTGGAAGGCCGTATTACGGCGATGCTGGTAACGCCTTATCCACCGGGCATTCCGTTGCTCATTCCTGGCGAACGGTTTAACAAAACCATCGTGAACTATCTGCAATTTGCCCGCGAGTTCAACGAGCGCTTCCCGGGCTTTGAGACCGATGTGCATGGCCTGGTGAAGGGCGAGCAAGACGGAAAGACAGCGTATTACGTGGACTGTGTCCGTTAAACGCCGGGTTTGAATCGCGGGGTTCTCTCTCGCTTAATGCTGAAGTTCTCGATCTGAGGAGTATGTGATGAGCTTGTTTCGTATTGAGCATGATTTACTGGGAGAGGCCGAGATTCCTGAAGAGGCTTTCTGGGGAATTCACACGCTCCGTGCCATTGAAAACTACCCGATCACCGGTAAAACCATTGGCTCCTACACGAGTCTGGTTCGGGCACTCGCGCTGGTTAAGCAAGCGGCCGCAGAAGCCAACGCGGCAATTGGCCATCTGTCGAAAGATAAGGCAGAGGCCATTGTGGGTGCTTGTCGTGACCTTCTCAATGGTCAGCTGCATGATCAGTTTGTCGTTGATGTGATTCAGGGTGGCGCAGGCACATCGACCAATATGAACGCCAATGAAGTCATCGCAAACCGGGCACTGGAGCGCATGGGGCAGGCGAAGGGTGACTATCAGTTTGTGCATCCGATTAACGATGTGAATATGTCGCAGAGCACGAATGACGTTTATCCAACGGCGCTCCGTGTAGCAACGTGTCTGGCCATTGGCGAACTCCTATCGGCGATGACTGGCTTGCGCGAAGCTTTCGCGGAGAAAGCTGAAGAATTTAAAACGGTGCTTAAGATTGGTCGGACGCAATTGCAAGATGCAGTGCCAATGACGCTAGGTCAGGAGTTCTCGACCTACGCCGTGATGCTTGAAGAAGATGAGTCGCGCTTGCGTGAGGCGATTTCATTGATTCGAGAGGTAAACCTGGGCGCAACGGCAATTGGTACCGGTATTAATACGGATGTGCGTTATGCGTCCCTGGCAACCGAGCGCTTAAGCGTGTTGTCTGGTTTGGCATTGCAGAGTGCGCCGAATCTGATTGAGGCCACGCAAGACTGTGGTGCATTTGTGCAGCTGTCAGGCGTGCTCAAACGGATTGCCGTAAAGCTGTCAAAGACTTGTAACGATCTTCGCTTGCTGTCGAGCGGGCCGCAGGCGGGCTTGAATGAAATCCGTTTGCCGCCCAGGGCAGCCGGTTCATCGATTATGCCCGGCAAAGTGAATCCGGTGATTCCGGAGGTGGTGAATCAGGTTGCCTTCGAAGTCATTGGTAACGATATGACGATTACGATGGCGGCTGAAGCGGGTCAGCTGCAACTCAATGCGTTCGAGCCGATCATTGCGCATAGCCTCTTTAAGAGTGTTGAACATCTGGCAGCGGCCTGTAGAACACTTACCCAGCATTGCGTCCGCGGCATCACTGCAAACCTGCCGCTTTTGGCCGAACGCGTGCGCACTTCGGCCGGTTTGGCGACGGCACTGAACCCTTATATCGGTTATGAAAATGCCACGCTGGTCGCGAAGCGGGCGCTGTCTGAAAACCGACCTGTCGCTGACCTGGTTCTGGAACTGGGTCTGCTTGATAAAGAAACGCTGGAGCGCGTCTTGCGCCCCGATGTGCTGACCCACCCCGGGCTGCCCGATTAATTACGAAGAGCATCATGGAATCTAAACGTCTGACACAATTTATTATCGGCGCCCTCGTGCTGGGTATTGCTTCCGGCGCCGCTGTGAATACCTGGGGGGCAGAGTCCGGTTTTTCGCTGGAGTATGCAGACAACATCTCGTTGCTGACGGATATTTTTTTACGCATGATCAAGATGATCATTGCGCCGCTGGTATTTGCAACGCTTGCTGTTGGCATTGCCAGCATGGGGGACTCTAAGACTATTGGCCGTGTAGGCATGAAGACTTTTGGCTGGTTCATCACCATGTCATTTGCTTCGCTGCTGCTTGGCTTGTTGATGGTATCCCTCTTACAGCCGGGTATTGGCGTTAATTTACCGGTGCCAGAAGTAACGGCCAGCAGTGGCATTACCCAGTCGGGTACGGGTCTTAAAAACTTTTTAAACCACGTCTTTCCCGTCAGCATTATGGATGCCATGGCTAAGAATGAAATCCTGCAAATCGTGGTGTTTGCGGTGTTCTTTGGTCTCGCTGGTGCGCATCTCGGCCCGCGGGCGGAAGAGTTTTTCCGCAATCTCGATATGTTGTCGCATGTGATGCTACGCATTACCACCATGGTGATGAAGTTTGCACCTGTGGCTGTTTTTGCTGCGGTGTCTGCCGTGATTGCCAAGAATGGTTTGGGCATTCTGGGGACGTACGCCAAGTTCATGCTGGCGTTTTATGCATCGATCCTGACGCTGTGGTTGGTGATTATCCTTGCCGGTTCTCTGGTGCTGGGCAAGTCGGTGCTCAAGTTGGTGGCCATGTTGCGTCAACCATTGGTTTTGGCTTTCACGACCGCCAGTTCTGAAGCGGCCTACCCGAAAACGCTGGAGCAGGTAGAACGTTTTGGGGCGCCAAACAAGATTGCTTCATTTGTTTTACCCGTGGGGTATTCGTTCAACCTTGATGGTTCGATGATGTATTGCACCTTTGCAACGTTATTTATTGCACAGGTCTACGGCATTGAGATGAGCCTGGGCCAACAGTTTCTGATGTTGCTGATGCTGATGGTGACGTCCAAGGGAATTGCCGGTGTGCCGCGCGCATCGTTGGTGGTGATTGCCGCCACCTTAGCGCACTTTAATATTCCGGAGGCCGGTGTGTTGTTGATACTGGGCGTTGATCACTTCCTGGATATGGCGCGTTCGGCAACCAATGTGCTGGGTAATGGTATTGCGACAGCCGTCGTAGCGAAATGGGAGGGGGTGCTTACGCACCCTTCACAGAGCGCGCATAGCGAACCAGCGCATACGGAATCTCCGACGCACTGATATGCGCTTCGCGTGAGGCTTCCTGCCATTCTGAACCGAAGGGTGGGAAGTGGGTGTCCCCCTCTGCGTCAAGATCGACTTCCGTGATGATCAGTTGCCCCGCCAGTGGTAAGGCCTGACGATAGAGCTCGGCCCCGCCGATAATGAAAGCAGCGGCACCGCCAATGGCAGAGATGGCATCAGGTAGCGACGTAAAGACTTCTGCGCCTGTCGCCAGGTAATCCGCTTGTCGTGAGATGACAATGTTGCGTCGGTTGGGCAGCGGTCGTCCCAGCGACTCCCAGGTTTTACGACCCATGATGATGGGGTGACCGTTGGTTGTCTCTTTGAAATGCTTCAAGTCTTCGGGCAAATGCCAGGGCAGGGTACCAACGCCCGCATCATTGGTGGCACCAATAATGCCGTTACGGGCGACGGCCACAATGATGGCCAAGTTCGGATAAAGGGTGTCAGCCATGCGTTGTTTGTGTCCAGTCGATTAGGCCACGCGTTGAGGCATCCAGTGTTTCTTTACCAGCCTCGCCATTGAGAACGGGGAGGACACGGGAAGCCAGTTGTTTACCCAGTTCCACGCCCCATTGATCAAACGAGTTGATGCCCCAGATGACGCCCTGAACAAACACCTTGTGCTCATACAAGGCGAGTAATAGACCGAGATGATATGGGTCTAGGCGTGGTAACAATAGCGTGGTTGAAGGCTGGTTACCGGCAAACACCTTGTGCGGCAGTAGGGCATCGCGTTGCCCGGCACTCAGGCCTGCGGCTTCAAGTTCGGCACGGGCTTCTGATTCTGTTTTGCCAAACGCCAGAGCGGCACTCTGAGCAAAGCAATTGGCGAGCAGCGGGGCCTGGTGGCCAGGTAGTGGATAGTCGCTGAGTGCCGTGGCGATAAAGTCGCAGGGCACCAGCCAGCCACCCTGATGAAGCAACTGGAAGAACGCATGCTGACCATTGGCACCGATTTCTCCCCAGACGATGGGGTTAGCCGGGCAGGTGAGTGGATGACCATCACGGTTGACGGTCTTGCCGTTCGATTCCATTTCCAGTTGCTGTAAATAGCCGGGCAGATGGCGTAGCGATTCGTTATAAGGCACGATGGCCGAAGTGTGCGCGCCTAGGAAATTGGTGTTCCAGATGCCGAGTAGCGCCAATAGCACGGGCAAGTTCTCTTTAAGAGGTGCCTGACAGAAGTGCTGATCCATGGCCTGTGCGCCAGCGAGCAGACGCTCAAAACCGCTCATGCCAATGCTGATGGCTAAGGGGAGGCCGACCGCAGACCAGAGGGAGTAACGCCCGCCCACCCAATCCCACATCGGGAGCACTTGCGCGGGGGGTATGCCAAATTCTGCAGCCCGTTCAGGGTGCGCCGACACAGCAACAAAATGTTTGGCCAGCGATTCTTCCGACCCTGTGTGTGCCAGCATCCAGTTGCGTGCACTGGCAGCATTGATCATCGTTTCTTGCGTCGTAAATGTTTTACTGGCGATGATGAACAGGGTGCTTCGTGGATCCAGTGTTTCAAGCAGCGGTGCTAGATGCGCCCCATCCAGATTCGACACATAGTGGACGTGTAGCCCGGGGTGGGCGAAAGCTGATAAGGCTCGGGTAGCCATTTTCGGGCCAAGGTCCGAGCCCCCGATGCCAATGTTGACGACGTGGCGAATGATTTCGCCGCTGTAGCCTTTCCAGTTGCCGCTACGCAGTTTCTCGACAATCTCGGCCATCTGGATGCGCACTTTGCGCACATCGGGCATGACATCAAGGCCTGCAGCAGGGAATGCTGTTTCTTCAAGGTGTCTGAGCGCGGGATGAAGTACGGCACGCTCTTCACTGACATTAATTGGCTCGCCCGCGAAAAGACGTTCGCGCCAGCCGGTGACATTGGTGTCTTCTGCCAGGGTCACCAATGCGTCAAGCACTTCGCCGTCCAGACGCTGCTTGGAGAAATCCAGCAGCAGGTCATGGGTGCGGATGGAGAAGTCATTAAATCGCTGAGGGTTGGCAGCGAAGAGTTCGCGCAAATGTGTCTTGGCGAGGCGGTCTCGCGCTTTGCTCAGGCGTGCCCACGCAGGCGTTTGAGTAATGTCTTGGCTCATGGTGCGATCTGCTTAAACGGCCACCGGTGCGGGAATATGTGGGTGCGGCTCATAGCCTTCTAGCGTAAAGTCTTCAAAACGGAAGGCATATAGATCTTTAACGGCCGGATTAATGCGCATCACCGGTAGCTGGCGTGTATCGCGGCTGAGTTGAAGCTTGGCCTGTTCCAGATGATTGCTGTAGAGGTGCGCGTCGCCCAGGGTGTGAATGAATTCACCGGGGCGATAGCCGCATACCTGGGCAATCATCATGGTCAGCAGCGCATAGGAAGCGATGTTGAAAGGGACGCCGAGGAAGATGTCCGCACTACGCTGGTAGAGCTGACACGACAAACGAGGCCGCTGGTCTGCATCTCCGGCGGCTGGTGGTGCGACATAAAACTGGAAAAGTGCGTGACAGGGCGGCAGAGCCATGCGATCAACTTCGCCCGGATTCCAGGCGCACACCAGGTGACGGCGCGAATCCGGATTGTTCTTAAGGCCGTCTACGAGCTGGGTGATTTGGTCGATCGTGCGGATGGTGGGCGGTCCGCCCTCTGCACCAGGTACAACAGTTTCCCAGCGGCGCCATTGTTTGCCGTATACCGGACCCAGTTCACCGTTTTCATCTGCCCAGTCATCCCAGATCGAGACGCCGTTTTCCTTGAGGTAGGCAATGTTGGTGCTGCCTTGCAGGAACCACAGTAATTCATGAATGATCGAACGCAGATGAAGCTTTTTGGTGGTGAGTACGGGAAACCCTGCCTCCAGATCAAAACGCATCTGCCAGCCGAAAACCGAGCGTGTACCGGTACCGGTACGATCGGTTTTTACGTGGCCATGATCGAGCACGTGCTGCATGAGGTTGAGGTAAGTCTGCATACGGAAACCCGTTATCTAGTTTTTGAGCTTTTTTAAGGTGAATCAACCCTATAATCATCGCATATAACCCTTGGAAACCTCCAATATGGCTGCGATCAACCCGCGTACGCGCTCAACCTCTGCTGTAACAAAGTCGTTGCCCCTGAATTGGAAACCGGTGTTGCCGCGAGTCGTTCTGGAGAGCGGCAAATTAAAAGACAATGTGCTCAATGGGTTATCGCACGTGGTGGTCTTGTTTCCAGCATCGCTGCTGGTGAGTGGGGCTTTGCCCGCAGGCTTGCCCGGGGGCGGATTGTTAAAACAGGTGTTGGCAAGACAGCGCAAAAAACCCGCTGCATTGTTAAGAGTTGCTGCGAGCGCCGGAAAAACGCCGATAGAACCCTTGCTGCCAGAAGCGACGCTGTCGGGAGGCGGGTTGATTCGTTGGGTGGCTTTTGATCCTGATGCCTCAGCCTTTTTGCGTCACCAGCAATTACGCCAGGCATTGGGCGGGCTATTAGTCGAACAACCGGCTCGTCTGGATGTGGTGATTCATGGCTCTGCCGGTTTTGTGGCGTGTGCCATGCCCGACGCGGCTTATGTTGCAGCGGTGAATCGTGCTGCTTTGCCTAAAACAGTTGCCATCGAGAAACCGGCAAAAACAACGGGTGTTGTTAAACCAGCGAAGTTGCCTGAAGTGCGTTTATGGGTGGGTCCGCGCGACCAGGCATTCCTCAAAACATTGTTGACGAATACGATGGTCAAAGCACAGGCCAATACATTGACCCGTGCGCTGTGCGTATTGCCGCCGAATCAGCTGACGCCCGGCTCATTCCGGGCTTTGATTCCATCGCAGATCAAAGGGTTGGGTATTCGTTGTGACACCTACGATGTTGCCCAGTTAAAGAAAATGAAGGCGGGCGCATTTCTGGCGGTGGCTCAGGGCAGCCCAGAGCAGGACGCGGCAATCGTGCATCTGAGTTATGCCCCTAAAGTTAAACCGGTGAAACGGGATCCAAAGGATAAGTCGGCATCAGTGCCGATGCCACATGTGGCGCTGGTTGGTAAAGGCATCTGCTTTGATACCGGCGGGCACAATCTGAAGCCGGCCCGTTATATGGCGGGGATGCACGAAGACATGGCCGGCGCGGCTGTGGTGCTATCGGTGATCCAGGCAGCGGCACAGTTGGAATTGCCTATTAAGTTGGATGCATGGCTGGCGCTATCGCGCAATGACATCGGCCCGGGCGCCTATCGCCAGGGTGATGTCGTTACTGCGTTGAATGGCCGCACGATTGAGATTGTGCATACCGATGCAGAAGGGCGCATGGTGCTGGCCGATACATTAACGTTGGCAGCAGCCGCTAAGCCGGATGTAGTGCTGGACTTTGCAACGCTTACCGGCAGTATGACCACTGCATTGGGTAACCGAATGAGTGGTTTCTTTGCCACGCAACGCCTTTTAGGCAAGCGCTTGGAAGAAGCCGGTGCGATCGCAGGCGAACGGTTGATGCCATTTGTCATGCCGGATGACTACGATAGTGCCCTGGATAGCCAAGTGGCCGATATCAAGCAGTGCACACTCGATGGCGAGGCGGATCATATTCTGGCCGCGCGCTTCTTGAATCTGTTTGTGGGCGATGTTGCCTGGATGCACCTGGATTTGTCCGCCGCTACCTGCAAAGGGGGCTTGGCTGCTGTGGCCAGCGATACGACCGGCTTTGGTGCGGCACTGACCCTAGAGTTCCTGCAGTCACTGGTGACTAAAGGATTGCCACGATCTTCCCCGGCGTTCTGAGGTCAGTCTTCGCCGCCCTCTTCATTCGTGACTTCGGCCTCGGTCGATGCTGCTTCCTGTAGCGATTTGAGCAACTGGAAAATGGCACGGTAAGCCTTGGGTGGCTTATTTTCTGCCTGTTCTTTGAGGGCATTGCGGCGGAGCGTGCGTAGCGCCGAAACATCCAGATCCGGGTGTTCGTTCTTCAGGGCGGTGATGATCGACTCATCGGCCAGCAGCTTTTCACGTTGCTTTTCCAGCGCGTGAAAGCGGGCATTGGCTTTGTTCGAGACGCCATCGAGCTCATCCAGCATCTCCTGAATCGGCTCAATGTCAACGTCACGCATGAGTTTGCCGATGTATTGCATTTGCCGACGCAGCGCACCGAAGGACGAAATCCGTTTAGCCTCTCGAACAGCATCAGCCAGCGTCTCTGGTATATCCAACTTCTTCAGGCGGTCGTTACCTACACCGACCAGGCGTTTTCCTAACTCTTGCAGGGAGTCTGATTCTTCCTTGGCCTTTGTCTTGCTGGGCCGGCGCGACAGTGTCTTTGGCTCCGGTTCGGCGTTGACGACTTCCTGGCCCTGACGGGTGTGAAAGTGACTTGGGGGTTTGCTGGCGTGGAAAGGCATGGTTTTCTATCGTTCTGCAGATTCGATGCGGTGAGTGTTTTGCCGCTATCATACCAACCGAATACAAAACCTCTGACGATTGCCTCATGACTACTCACGCCGTAGACGCTTCAACGAACGATCATTTATTTGCCCATACCCATGAAGCATTGTCCAGGATTGCCACGGACGTGATTGCTCTGGCTAAAGGGGGCGGCGCGTCTGCCTCCGAGGTAGAGATTTCGGAAGGCTTTGGGCAGAGCGTTAATGTGCGCCAAGGTGAGGTAGAAACGATCGAGCATCATCGGGATAAGCAGGTCGGTGTTACGGTTTATCTGGGGCAGCGCAAAGGCTACGCGTCCACGAGCGATTTCTCAGGTGACGCCTTGCAGGCTACGGTGCTTGCAGCACTGGATATTGCACGCTTTACCGCAGAAGACCCCTGTGCGGGTTTGCCAGACGTCGAGCAGCTCATGCTGGGGCCGGTGCCCGATCTGGATCTGTTTCACCCGTGGACGCCCTCAGTAGAAACTGCGGTGAATCTGGCGCGGGAATGTGAAGCAGCCGGGTTGGCCTATTCGTCTGCGATTCAGAACTCGGAAGGCGCTTCGGTATCGACGCATCAGGGGCATTTCGTTATGGGGAATAGCCTTGGTTTTCTGAGCGGTTATCCGACCAGTCGGCACAGCATCGGGTGCGCCTTAATCGCCGCTGATGCAGAAGGCATGCAGCGAGACGATTGGTATGAATCGGTGCGTGCAGCAACGCAGTTTCCACCAGTGGCCGACATTGGGCTCAAAGCGGCAGAGCGTGCCGTGGCAAGGCTTGGCGGGCGGCAGTGTCCTACGGGCGAAGTACCGGTGATTTTTGAAGCGCCTATTGCATCGACGATCGTGGGAAGCCTGGTGCATGCGGCATCCGGCGGGGCGCTGTATCGCAAGAGTTCCTTTCTGGAAGGCGCCTTGGGTACAAAAATTCTGCCGGACTTCGTGGTGCTGGAAGAGCGCCCATTGCTACGGGGTGGTCAATCAAGCGCGCCGTTTGATGGCGATGGCTTGGCAACGCGTGACCGGGATGTGGTTCGTGGCGGCGTGCTCGAAGGTTATTTCCTGTCGGTTTACACTGCACGCAAACTAGGCATGGCGCCAACCGCCAATGGCGGCGGCAGCCACAATCTTTTCTTGCGTGATACGCGGGCGGCGCACCCGGATCTCCAGTCGTTGATGAAGACAATGGGTCGTGGTCTGCTGGTGACCGAACTGCTGGGGCAGGGGGTGAATTACGTGAACGGGGATTATTCGCGTGGCGCGGCCGGGTTCTGGATTGAAAACGGTGAGATTGCTTATCCCGTAGAAGAAATCACAATCGCGGGCAACCTCAAAGACATGATGCGGGGCATTGTGGCCATTGCCGAAGACCGGTTGAGCCGTAGTGCCAAACAATCCGGCGCCATTCTGATTGATCGCATGATGGTGGCGGGCGCCTGATGCGCTGCTGTATTGTCCGCCACGGAGAAACTGCCTGGAATGCGGATCGCCGCTTGCAGGGGCATCAGGATATTCCGCTGAACGACCTAGGTTTAGAGCAGGCAGAGGCGGCGGGCCGATATTTGCAGCAACGTCATCATGCAACGCCATTCGCTGCAGTGGTGAGCAGCGATCTGTTGCGCGCCCGACAAACGGCCGAGGCCGTTGCCGATGCGCTGGGCTTACCGGTGCAGGCCTCACCGGCATTGCGTGAGCGCCATTACGGCGCGTTCGAGGGCAAAACGCCGGCTGAGGCAGCGGACTTTGCGGCAGAGGCCTACGCAGCACTGGTGAGTCGTGCCGATCTGATGGCCGACCCGGGGTCGGCCGAACCTTTGCAAGCCATGCTTGAGCGCATAGAGCGTTGCTTATCTGATCTGGCGTTGGTTTATGCCGATCAGGCAGTCGTTATTGTCACCCACGGGGGTGTTCTGGATCTTTTGTACCGCCGTGCCATGGGGCGCGCTTTGACAGGGCCTCGGGATGCGCCAATTCCTAATGCCGGCCTGAATTGGCTCGATATTGAGGCCGAAGAACAGGGTTTGCGCTGGACAATGGTGGCTTGGGGCGAAACCGAGCATCTAACAGGCGCCAGCCGCGACGAAATCCTGTAAAATCACGGCCTTGGCTCTGGCCGGCTGTTGCCGCACCGACAGCGTGCTGTTTTCACTGATTTTGATTGAATCCCGAGGTTTCTTATGTTCTCTGCCCGCGACACCCTCCAGCAAGTTGATCCTGAACTGTGGCAAGCCATTCAGGCGGAAGACCGCCGCCAGGAAGATCATATCGAACTGATCGCTTCGGAAAACTACGTGTCCTACGCCGTTATGCAGGCGCAGGGTTCGCAGTTGACCAACAAGTACGCTGAAGGCTATCCGGGCAAGCGCTATTACGGCGGTTGTGAACACGTGGACGTGGTTGAACAGATTGCGATTGATCGCCTGAAGGCGCTGTTTGGTGCTGATGCCGCCAACGTGCAGCCGAACTCGGGTTCGCAGGCTAACCAGGCCGTGCTCATGGCCTTTGCCAAGCCGGGCGACACCATCATGGGTATGAGCCTGGCTGAAGGCGGCCACCTCACGCACGGTATGCCGCTGAATATGTCGGGCAAGTGGTTCAACGTCGTGTCCTACGGCCTGAACGAAAAAGAAGAGATTGATTACGACCAGGTTGAAAAGCTGGCGCGTGAACACAAGCCACGCATCATCGTGGCCGGTGCCTCGGCCTATGCGCTGCGCATCGATTTCGAACGTTTTGCCAAGATCGCCAAGGAAGTTGGCGCCATCATGTGGGTCGATATGGCGCACTACGCTGGCTTGATCGCAGCGGGTTACTACCCGAACCCGGTGCCGCACGCCGATGTGGTGACCACGACGACACACAAGACCCTGCGCGGTCCGCGCGGTGGTGTCATCCTGATGAAGGCCGAGCACGAGAAGGCCATCAATTCCGCCATTTTCCCAGGCCTGCAAGGCGGCCCGCTGATGCATGTGATTGCTGCCAAAGCAACCGCGTTCAAAGAAGCGGCAACCCAGGGCTTCAAGGATTATCAGGAACAAGTGTTAAACAACGCCCGCGTTATGGCGCGTGTGCTGGGTGAAGAGCGTGGTTTGCGCGTGGTGTCGGGTCGTACCGAAAGCCACGTATTCCTGCTCGATCTGCGCAACAAGAACATCACCGGTAAAGAGGCGGAAGCTGCTCTGGGTCGCGCGCATATCACCGTGAACAAGAACGGCATCCCGAACGATCCACAGAAGCCGTTTGTGACCTCGGGTATCCGTATCGGTTCGCCGGCCATGACCACCCGTGGTTTCACCGAGATTGAAGCCGAGCAAATCGCGCATCTGATTGCGGATGTGCTCGACGCGCCGAACGACGAAGCCGTGTTGGCTAAGGTACGTGAGCAAGTCTC
>ERZ1034365.271-NODE-271-length-28988-cov-15.480336_pt1 | contig 28988 bp, 28 predicted proteins | sample MGYA00520615_ERZ1034365 | MGnify/ENA primary metagenome ERZ1034365 (study PRJEB33736, sample SAMEA104284505) | Azolla filiculoides | biome: Urban; feature: Water surface; material: Ditch water | place: Netherlands | collected 2015-10-28 | depth 0-0.1 m ...
TAAAATTGTTTTCACTTTCAAATTTGACATATTTCTCTCTAATTTTTTGTAAACCAATTATAAATGAAATAGTAAGGCGCTATTTCAAGGGTGCAAAGATATAAAATAAAATAAAATATTTTACGTATCAGTAAATTTTGATATAATTTCAATGCAACTATGTATGTAACAATGTTTATTGCAAATAATGCAAAAAGTAATACCCAAAAAAACAAATCTGAATCTATTGGATTGTAAAAAAGAATAATATTGATAGGTAAAAGTATAAAACCAAAGTAAGTTCGGTAGTTTGCTTTTAACAAATTAAATTGTTCAGTAAATTCTTCTATTTTAAATGCAGTAGCGATAATTTTTTCTATTAAATACTTTGATAGTATAAATACAGTTAAAAAAGTTAAAATCTGAACATAAATAATAATATTATTTTTTTCAGCTTTGTCAAATTGAGTCAAAACTAACAAAGTAAAAAAAGAGAATGATAGTAATTGTAAAACAAACATTGATACTGTAAAACCATTCATCAAGTTGCTACTATCTCTATATATTTTTGTGTATTTGTCAGAATAGGCTAAACGCACAAATTCTGAAAAACGAATAGACGAAACGGTTTTGTTTACGGCAATGATACCAATGCATATAACAAACAAGATAGTTGCCCAGTCTTTGCTTTCGATTATTCGATCATGTAATTGTATAGTCAGCATATTGATTGCAAAATTACAAAAATTACACTTAATATGATTATTATAAAATTATTAAGAATTATCCACTAGAAATAGCTTATTTTTGCATCAAAATATAATTCACTAGTATGGCTAAAAGCGTTGTCATAATCCCTACTTATAACGAAATTGAAAATATTGAAGCAATAATAAATGCTGTTTTTGCTTTACCTACCACTTTTCATGTTTTAATTGTGGATGATAATTCTCCTGACGGAACGGCTATTAAAGTTAAAGAACTTCAAAAGCAATTTGAAAATCAATTGTTTTTAGAGATTAGAACCAAAAAAGCAGGGCTTGGAACGGCTTATGTGCATGGTTTTAAATGGGCACTTTCACATGAATATGAATATATTTTTGAAATGGATGCCGATTTTTCACACAATCCTAATGATTTAGAAAAATTATTAGCAGCTTGTGAAAATGGTGCAGATGTTGCAATTGGATCAAGATATTCAAATGGAGTCAATGTTGTCAATTGGCCTTTAAGCCGTGTGTTATTATCTTACTTTGCCTCGGTTTATGTTCGAATGATTACCGGAATGAAAATTGCTGATGCAACAGCCGGATTTAAATGTTACAGAAGAGTTGTTTTAGAAAAAATAAATCTTGACAGGATAAAATTTGTAGGGTATGCTTTTCAAATAGAAATGAAATACCGCGCTTTTGTCAATAAATTCAATATTGTTGAAGTGCCAATCATATTTACAGATAGAACAAAAGGTCAGTCAAAAATGAGCGGCGGAATTATTCGTGAAGCTGTTGTTGGAGTAATTATGTTGAGATTACGAAAAATATTTAATAAATTATAATGAATACTTATTTAATTAGAAATGCCAAAATTGTAAACGAAGGTGCTGTTTTTGAAGGTGATATATTAATTGAAGATGAATTCATTAAAGAGATTGCCGAAAAAATAAGTCCAAAATCGTCAAATTGTGTGATTATTGATGCAGAAGGAAGCTATGTGATGCCAGGAGCAATTGACGATCAAGTGCATTTTAGAGAGCCTGGTCTAACACACAAAGGAACTATTGAAACTGAAAGTAGAGCAGCCGTAGCTGGTGGAATTACTTCGTTTATAGAACAACCTAATACAGTTCCAAATGCAGTAACACAAGAACTTTTAGAGGATAAATATCAAATAGCTTCTCAAACTTCATACGCTAATTATTCGTTTATGATGGGAGGAACAAATGATAATTTGGAAGAAGTTTTAAAAACTAATCCGCGCAATGTTGCTGGAATTAAATTGTTTTTAGGTTCTTCAACTGGAAATATGTTGGTGGATAATCAAGAAGTTTTAGAAAAGATTTTTTCATCAACTAAAATGCTGATAGCTGTTCATTGTGAAGATGAAGCGACAATTAAAGCCAATTTAGAAAAATATAAAGAAGAATATGGTGAAGATATTCCAGTGAAATATCATCACCTAATACGTAGCGCTGAAGCTTGTTATTTATCTTCTTCAAAAGCCATCGAATTGGCTAAAAAAACTGGGGCAAGATTGCATGTTTTTCATTTGTCAACTGCAAAAGAAATGGATTTATTTACCAATAAAATTCCATTAGAAGAAAAACAAATTACAGCCGAAGTTTGTGTACATCATTTGTGGTTTACAGATGCAGATTATGACGCAAAAGGTTCTTTGATAAAATGGAATCCTGCAGTTAAAACACAAGAAGATAAAGATGCATTGTGGAAAGCATTATTAGATGATAGAATTGATGTTATTGCAACAGATCATGCGCCACATACATTGGAGGAAAAAATAAATTCTTATACAACCTGTCCTTCTGGTGGGCCGTTGGTGCAACACGCAGTTGTAGCCATGTTTGAAGCACATCATCAAGGAAAAATTTCGGTAGAAAAAATTGTAGAAAAAATGTGTCACAATCCAGCAAAAATTTTCAAAATCGAAAAGCGCGGATTCATTAGAGAAGGATATTTTGCTGATATTGCTATTGTGAATGCATATTTGCCTTGGAATGTGAAGAAAGAAAATATTTTATACAAGTGTGGTTGGTCTCCTTTTGAAGGTTATAATTTTAAATCGAGAGTAACGCATACTTTTGTAAATGGGAAGTTAGTATATGCTAATGGTAAAGTTAAAGAAGCAAAAGTAGGACAACGTTTATTATTTGAAAGAGCAATATAAATGAAAAAGTTTGTAGTATTATTTTTTGGAATTATCAGTATTTCATGTTCAAATAATCCTGTGCCAAAACCGGATAATTTATTGGATGATGGAGTAATGACTGATATTTTATTTGACATTGCTATTTTGCAAGCAGCTGATGGTTCTATGCCTTTTAGATTGACTGAAAAAAATATAAAAATAAATACATATATTTATAAAAAATATGAAATAGATAGTACAACTTACTATCAAAATCAGCGTTATTATGCGGCTGATTCGCGCAAGTATAAAAAAATGTATCAGGAAGTTTTGGATCGTTTAGATAAAGCAAAAACTGAAAACGATTCTATTTTACCTGAAGGAAAAGAAAGACTTAAATAACTGTTTTTAGAAAAGTTTCTTTCTTTTGAAAAGAAATTGATATTGCATTTTCAATTTTTTGAGTATCATATTGGTCAATAGCGTGAGAAGAAGCGGCGGTTGATTTTGTTAGCTTTCTTTTACTGTTTGTCAAAGTTGCTCGCAACCAATCAAGTCGCCAGCCAATTGAGGTAATGGTTTTTGAAGCGCAAATAAACGGCTTTTTTGTGTTTAATAATGTAGCGATGTAGAAAAATAAATCTTTGTAAGTACAGTTTTCACCAACTAAAGTATAACGTTCCCCTGAAATTTTGCTTTTCATCAAAGTAATCATGCATTTTGTGACATCTTCTACAGCTACAATTCCAATAACACCATCGGTATAAAAAGGTATTTTATTTTTTACCCATTGAATAAAAAGATCGCTTCCTAAATTCGAAAAGCCATATCCAAAAATCACTCCCGGATTTACAATTACAATATCTAAACCTTCTTGAAAACCACGCCATACTTCCATTTCTGCGCCATATTTTGTAATAGCGTAATCACTATGCTGTTTTTCGGTATTCCATTCTGTTTCTTCGGTGATTAAATGCTCAGTTTCCTTGGTGTCGCCAAGCGCTGCAATTGAGCTGACATGACATAATTTCTTTATTTTGAAATCAATACAACAATTTACAATATTTGCAGTACCTTCAATATTGATTTTTCTTAGATTTTCTTCATCTTTAGGTTCAAATGACACTAAAGCTGCACAATGATATACATGAGTTACATTCTCAAAGGTTTTTTCAAGAGTAGGAATATCAGTAACATCACCTTTTACCCATTTGATTTTATCTAAAAGCTCCATTTTATTGTAGAAAGCGAAAACATGTCTCACTTTTTCGATTTGTTTTTCAGAACGATATAATGCTTTTACTACCTCATTTTCTTGAAGAAGTTTAACCAATAAATGCGAACCTACTAAACCTGTTGCTCCTGTGACTAAAATCATGGAGTAAAAATAGCAAATCTTTTTAAAAACGCACTAATTTTTAAACCTTCAAACTTTTAAACTTTTAAACTAAAAGTTATCTTTGCCAAAATTAAATCACAAAATGAAGAATTTAGTAGAAGAATTACGTTGGAGAGGTTTGTTTCATGATATGATGCCTGGAACAGAAGAGCAATTACTAAAAGAAGCTACCACAGCTTATATTGGTTTTGATCCAACGGCAGACTCTTTACATATTGGAAGTTTAGTGCAAATTATTCTATTAATGCACTTAAGAAAATCGGGTCATAAAGCCATTGCATTAGTAGGAGGAGCAACAGGGATGATTGGTGATCCTTCTGGAAAATCTAACGAAAGAAATTTGTTAGATGAAGCGACTTTAAATCATAATGTAGAAGGAATTAAGCGTGTTTTATCTCGTTTTTTAGATTTTGATGCAAAAGATGAAAATGCTCCAATTCTAGTAAATAATTACGATTGGATGAAAGATTTTTCATTCATTGATTTTGCTCGTGATATTGGAAAACGTATCACCGTAAACTACATGATGTCTAAAGACTCTGTAAAAAAACGTTTAAGCGGAGAAGAAGGTGCAGAAGGAATGAGTTTTACTGAATTTACGTATCAATTAATTCAAGGTTACGATTTTTATCATTTGAATAAACACTATAATTGTTTGCTTCAAATGGGTGGAAGCGACCAATGGGGAAACATTACTACTGGTACAGAATTGGTAAGAAGAATGAATGTTGGTAACGATGAAAAATCGAAAGCATACGCATTAACAACTCCATTAATCACAAAAGCTGATGGTTCTAAATTCGGGAAATCGGAAGGTGGAAATGTTTGGTTAGATGCTGATAAAACTTCGGTTTATAAATTTTATCAATTTTGGTTGAATGCTACCGATGTTGATGCTGAAAAATACATTAAAATCTTTACATTTTTAGATAAAGAAACAATTGAAAAATTAATTGCAGAACATAACGAAGCACCTCATTTAAGAGCATTGCAAAAACGTTTAGCAGAAGAAATTACCATAATGGTTCATTCAAGAGAAGATTTGGAAAATGCTATTGCGGCTTCAAATGCTTTTTTTAGTCCGTCGATGGATGAATTGAAAAAGTTAGATGAAAAAACGTTTTTAGAAGTTTTTGATGGTGTTCCTCAAGCTGAGATTTCTATGAATGATTTGAACACAGGTTTGGATATGATTGCAGCTTTGGCAGCTAAAACCAACTTCTTAGCTTCTAATAGTGATGCGCGTAGAGAATTGAAACAAAACTCGATTTCTTTGAATAAAGAGAAAGTAGGTGAAGATAAAATTATTACAAAAGAAGATTTAATTAACAATCAATTCTTGTTGTTGCAAAAAGGAAAGAAAAATTATTACGTGATAAAAATTGTTTAATCGTTAAATTGTTTAACTGTAGAATCGATTTAACAAATAAACATTTAACAGTTAAACTACCATAAGGTTACAACCACGAATATCGGAATTATCAAAACGTCCCAACACTTCGAAAGAATGGTTGGGATATTTTTTGCCCAAATCTTGCGTAGCAATAAACGAACACGAATTGATATTAGCTAAATCAATTACATTAATTCCGCCAGTTTTTCCTTCGGAAACATAAGTTAAAGCGTCTTCTGTATCGCGAATAAGAACTTGCATCCATTGAGGGCATTCGAAAACACCATCACCAAGAGAATATGCTTGTGAAAGTAATTCGGTCATGCCATATTCGGAATGAATTTTTGAAACTCCAAATCCGTTGCATAAAAGCGAATGCAATTCTTCGCGAATCATTTCTTTTCTTTTGCCTTTCATACCGCCGGTTTCCATGATAATGGTGTTTTTTAATTGGAATTTTTGTTTCTCAATTAAATCTAGCAAAGCATACGTAACGCCAATTAAAATTACATTTTGACCCGAATTATCTAATTCAATTAGTTTCGAAATCAATTCATCGTAATTATGTAAATAGAATCCGGAATCTTCATGATTACTACTTTGAATTAAATCTTCGACCATGTAAATTAATGATGAACCTTCACGCTCTAAATAGGATGGGAGTAAGGCTAAAACGCAATAATCTTCAATGTTTCCGTAGAATTCTGAAAAGCCTAAGCGGTAACTCATTTCGTACCAACTTACATCAGTAACTAAATGTTTGCTGGTTTGCATTCCAGTTGTTCCACTACTTGTAAAGGTTTGCTGAATAGCTTCGGTAGAACTTAAAACGTTATGACTTTTAAAAAATTGAATCGGTAAAAAAGGAATTTCGATTAATGATTTCACATTGTTTTTGTCTTTTTTCAAGAAGTTGCAAAATTGTTGGTACACCAAATTGTTGTCGTACTGATGACGAAATACTTTTAAAGTAATTTTTTCAAATTCTTTTTTAGAGCCAATTTGGAAAATATCTTCTTGTGAAATCATGGTGCAAAAATAGGAAACAAATTTGTCATAACTAAAAAAGCACCAACTTTCGTTGATGCTTTTAATATAAATTGAAATTAATTATTTAATAACTAATTTTCTTGTAGCTGTTTTGCCTTCTTCAGTAATTTTTACTACATAAACACCAGCTGTTAATTTAGCTACGTTTACTGTATTGTTAATTACATTCGCTTTTACTACTTCTTTCCCTAATAGATCAAAAATTTGAACTGACATATCAGCATTAGCAGTAGAAGTTAAGTATAATGTGTTTCCAGATAAAGGATTTGGATACATTGTTAAACCATCAATATTGTCAAATGAAGTTGAAGATAAAGTTACGTCGGCTAATGAACGTGCAACAACTTGAGGTGTTGTAACATTTTTAGCAACTAAAACTACAATTGAATAGGGAGTTGATGGGATTGTGTTGGCATTAACTACATAATCAACTTCCGAAAACAATGTTCTAAAGTTTAATGTGTTTCCATCAGTGATGCTGTAATTTGTATTTACAACAAAAGTGTTTGTTCCATTTCCATCTGCGAAAGTAACATTGTTGATTTTGACAAGTTCGCTTTCATATTGTTCAATACTTGTGTTGATGTCATTTAGTGTAACTAGCTGAGGTGTTATTACATTACCTGTTGACGATGGAGTGTTGTTTGCTAAAGGAACAATTTGTAATACACCATTGAAGTAGGTTGTTTGTCCTTTTAAACTTGTTATTCCATCTCCAATAATAAAAGGATTTGTGATAATGTTTGATGCATCATCTATTAAAATTGCTGCTGAAGCATCTTGAATATATTTTTGATTTCTTGTAGGTCTTGCATAAGTAACAATAGCTTCACCAGTAATTTCATAGTATTTGCCAATTCCATTATTTAGTACATCTAGTCTAACAGCGTTAATATTTGATACTACATTATAGGTTTGAATTGTAAAATTTAAAGTAGTAGTTACTGCAGGAGAAAGAGGTGCATCGCCAGCATCAACTAGTTCTAATGTTAAATTATAAGTACCAGGTGTTAAGCTAGTTAATGTAATTGCTGTATTGTCAAATTTTGATAATACAGGACCACCATTAATAGAGTAATTTAAGTGCCCATCGCCATTTCCAACTGTTGCGATTGTAAAGTTAGAAACTGCAAAGTTTATATTAACATTTGTTGTGGCAGGATTGTAAAGTGCTCCATTTGTAGGTGATGAAACTACTAAAGTTGGATTTGAAGTTGGAGCAGTCCATACAAAATCATCAATCATTAATCTTTCAGTAGTACCATTGGATTTAATTCTAATCTTAATGTTTGCATTTGAACTGTTAATTATACCAGCAACTGTTTTCCAATTAGAATCATTAGTTAAGGTTGCGTCAATTACTGATGATGTTGTCCAACTGTTTCCGTTGTCAGTTGAATATTCGACAGTAAAGTTTGTTGCAGGTGCACTATCCCATCTCCTTGTTGAGAAAGAAAAATTTCCAACTCCTCCAGAAGCAATTGTTATTGTTACATCCGTTGTTGATGTTTGGTTTAAACGAAAAGAGTAAGTGCCTTGAGCTCCAGCAAAACCATCTTGAGCTGCAGCCGTGTTTCTAATAACACTTGTGCCAATAGCGCTAAATACTCCATCAACATAACCATGATCTGAGTAACTAGTAAACGGAATAGAACCTCCGCCACCTTGAGTCCATTTGGCTACATCGTCAAAATTTATTGTTCCTTGAGAAAAGGATACAAAAGAAAAGGATAATAATAAAAATGTGTAAAGTTTTTTCATTTTATGAAATTTTATAAGGGGACGCAAATGTATAAAGTATTTTTAAATTATATATATGATTTAGAGATTTTTATATAATTTGAAATAAAAAAAGCACCAACTTTCGTTGATGCTTTTAATATAAATTGAAATTAATTATTTGATAACTAATTTTCTTGTAGCTGTTTTACCTTCTTCAGTAATTTTTACTACATAAACACCAGCTGTTAATTTAGCTACGTTTACTGTATTGTTAATTACATTCGCTTTTACTACTTCTTTTCCTAATAGATCAAAAATTTGAACTGACATATCATCATTAGCAGTAGAAGTTAAGTATAATGTGTTTCCAGATAAAGGATTTGGATACATTGTTAAACCATCAATATTGTTATCATTTAATCCAGCAGTTGCAGGAACTACATCAACCCAAGTTGTTCCAATTCTTAATTCGTCAACTTGCACGGTTGGAGTTTCTGTAGAACTATCTTGTCTTAAGAAAAATCTTGATGCATTTGGCAGGTCTGTTGCAGCATGTGTATCAGTTATAGTAGCTGTAGGTTCTGGACTTCCAACAACTGGATTAACCCATAAGCTCACTACATCATCAGCAGTTGTTGCAGAATTAAATGTATAACCAACTACTACAAAATATGTTTGACCAGTTTGGTATGAAGCAGTGTCAAATGTAGTATTAGCGGCATTTGCTGTTCTTACTTCAATACCTAAATTAAAGTTAGTGTCATCAACTCTTTTTGTCCATAATGTAGCTCCTAAATTTGTATTTGTTTCACCAAACCCAGCAATATAACCACCATTTGCATCAGTAACACCAGCCATAGAGCCAATATTCATTAAGAAAGAATAGTAAATTGTTCCTGTGCTTGTAGGAGTAATTGGTGAGAAACAATCAATTCCGTCAGCAGCAAAAGATGCAGAATTTCCAGCAGGCGTTAATCCTGTATAAGAAAGACTTCCTGTAGTTGCAGTAATGTTGTCTCCTGAGTTTACATTTGTCCACATTTGTTCCGCACCTAGAGAGTTTCCAGCTGTATAATTGAATCCGTCGTAATATGGTAAAGTGTTTTCTGGTTTACATTCAGGAGAATTTCCGTTAACATCTAAATTACATGTTCCTCCAGTAATATTAACGGTATATGCTGATCCTTCAGTAAAAGTTACTATTATATTTCCAGCAGCTACTGATGTTGGATTGTCTCCACTAACAGTTCCTGCTGTTGTTATTGTATAAGTTGCGTTTCCAGCTCCAGTATATGGAATGGTTACAGTATAAGAATCCAATGCCAATGTTGATGCTGAGCACGCAACTACCGGAGTTCCTAAAGCTAATGTGCAACTAGATGAAACATTAGTTAATTTTAAATCATCAATTCTAAATTGACCAGATGGTGTTGCTGGTTGTGAAAATCTTAATGAAAGTGTAGTTGATGAAGGGATTTGTCCTCCAGAAACCGTTACTAAAGTCCAGCCTGTTGCACTAGGAGTAAAAGTAATAGGAGTCCATGTTGTTCCAGCATTTGTACTTTGTTCTATTACTAATTGAGTGATAGAAGTACTAGTAGTATTATAACCAAATGACATTTGTATATCAGCACTTAAGTATGCAGAAGTATTTATATTGTCAACTTGGAAATATTTTCCAGCTGTATTAGTTATGAATACATTTCTTTCTCCTGAAGCTCCAGTATAGCCTGAAGAAGCTAATGAAGCTCTTGTGTCTGCGGTTCCAGAATAAGCAATTGGGCTAGTGTTTTGGAAAGTGGTTGCTGTAATAGCAAGAGTCCCTGTTCCAGTTCCCATATTTTCTGAGTAAATAGTTTGTCCAAAAGACAAAGAACTTACAACTAATGTTAATAATAAAGTGTAAAGTTTTTTCATTTTTATAAAATTAAATTATAGTACAAAGATAAATAGTTTTTAAGTTTCTAGCTAATATTTAGCTGTTAACTTAAAATTAATTTTAGGTATAATGGTATAATGAACTAATTGATAATTAGCTTTCTAGTGGCAGAAGCATCACCTTCTTTTATTTTGATGATATAAACACCTGCAGTTAAATTACTCACATTTACTTCTTTTGAAGTAATCACTGTTTCTAGTACTTTTTTACCAAGCACATTAAAAATTTCTACTTTCTTGTCTAGAGAAGATTTTGTAGTGATAAAAATTTTTCCAGAGTTTACAGGGTTAGGATAAATAGTAAGCCCCTCAATTGTAGGTTCTTGAGTTTTAGTTGTAACGCTTGTCTTGCCTTCTTGTGCTTGAGCACTAAAAGAAAATAAAACAACTAACAGTAAAATAATATAAGTGTAATTTTTTTTCATTCGCAACTAAAAATATAGTGTAAAGATATTAAAAAATACTGTACAAATACAATGCCAAATAAAAAAACCCTCAATTTGAGGGTTTTTTAACTATTTTATATCTGATTATTGAATTAAGCTTACGCCTCCAACTGTTGACCAAACGCCATTTGTTAAGTTAGCTCCAGTTGCTGAAGAACTTGTGGTGAATTGTCCTGAAGGAAAAGCAACTGTTAATGTACCAGCTCCAGCATATTCAGAGGTTCCATCATTAATTTTAACAGAAGTTAATTTGATTTTACTTGCGTTAACTTGATCTGTATTTGTTCCAGCATCTTGAATTCTTACCGCTGTTGCTCCTGCAGTTGTATAACCCGAAATCACAATGTTTGTGAAGTCGCCATTGCCTTGTTTTTTGAATTGAATAGCATCATATTCTGCAGCAGATGAACCACCTTCTGTAACTGTACCAGAAGCTCTTTTTAAAGTAATATTTGCAATTACTGGCCAAAAAGCATTATTATTGTTTGAAGCTTCGATTTCCATTCCAAAGTTTCCTGTTGTTGTTTGATACGCATACCAGTTAGAATTGTTTTGTCCTTTCCAGCCATCTTGCCAGTCAAAAGAATCATCATAGTTTCCATAAGAAATCAAATTTGAAGCGCTTACAGTTCCTCCATAAAATTCATATCCATCATCTGCTCCTTTGTATGAAACTAAGTTTTCTAAAATTGTACCAGATCCTACTGAATAGAATGAAAAACCATTCATTTCGCTTGTTCCATCAGTAATTTTTTTACCTGCATATTCTACTCTTACATAACGTAATGTTCCACCATTATGAGTTGGGTTTGTTCCACCATACGGTAAGTTTAATCCGTCTTCAGAAGTTTTTGTAGTAACTCCGCCTGCACCATTTATAGGAGCATCACCATACATGATAATTCCTCCCCAAGAACCTGGAGTTGCAGAAGATTCAGTTAATACAATTGGTTGAGATGCTGTTCCATTCATAATTAGTTTTCCACCATTTTTTACTACAATTGCATCAACACCGTTTGTTGCACTTGCAGTAATTGTTGAACCTGCATCAAAAGTAACAGTCACTCCTGATTCAATAGTAACAATGCCATTTAGTGTATAATTTCCATATGCAATTGTTCTATTTGTAGTTATAGAACCTGTAAGTTCTCCTTCAACTGGTTGAATTGTTCCTTCGTCATCGTCTGTTGAACATCCAGTGAATAATGTAGCTAAGATAGTTAGACTTAAAAATAAATTTTTCATGTTAATTGTGTTTTTTAATTGTTGTAGCAAATTTATATCGCGTGTATTTTTTGAATGTTTTTTTACTATTATAAAAAGGTTATTGAAAAATCATATAATCGTAAAACCAATGTTGCTTTTATGTAAACAAAAAAGAGCAGTAATTAGCTGCTCTTTAAATATTTAGAATGTGTAAGAAACACTTGTTGAAAAACCAACTCCTTTTTTATAGCTCTGTAACAATAATGATGATTCGTCAATTGAAATTTTACTATCTTCTCCTAATTCTCTTTTGTACAAAGGATTTAAAATATTATCTACTGAGAATTTTATATCCCAAGATTTATTTATATTACTTCCCCAAACAAAGTCTAATTTATGAAATGGTTTTTCGTATATATGGTCGTTTCCTGCAATTCCAACAGCATAAATACGTTCACCATAAACATTGTAGACTAATGAAGTGGTGTTTTTACAATTTTCACCTAAATTAAATTCGTATTTTAAATCAGAATTTAATAACCAATTAGAAGCACCTTGTAAATCTCTTTTTTCAAACGTGTCAAAATATCCAGGTCTATTTTTGTTAACAGTTGCTTCTGTAAGCATTAATGAAGTATTTAACCCAAAAGACAATCCTTCTAAATTTTCGTTGATTCTACTTAATTGTAGTAAAAACTCAAATTCTGCTCCAAATAATGTTGCATTTTTATTGTTATAGTAAGTAATTGTTTGTCCGCTTCCAGTTGCACTTGCTTGCACTGTTCTTTCAATTGGTTTGTCAATATATTTTGCAAATAAAGTTGCTGCAAACATTTCTTTATTAGTTGGGAATACTTCAAACTTTAAATCTGCATTATAATTTTCACTATTCTCAATATCCGAATTTCCTCTCTCGGTTGTTCCGTCAGCATTGATTAGGTTAATATCTAAACTTTCAAAAAGAACTGGTTTTGTATATGTTTTTGAAACAGCTAAGCGTAAATTACGATCTTCATTTATTGCATATTTAATGTTTAAAGAAGGTAGAATATATAAGTTCTCGCTGGTTTTTTTTCTGTATGGATTTGTAATTGGATCAACAATAGATTTGTATTTATATTCTCTTATTGTGTTTTCTGCACGAAGCCCAACATTGAACTCTAATTTTTCATTTACATTTAAAAGTAAATTGGTGTAAGCACCATCAGCTCTTTGAAACACTTTTGTTTTCCATTCTGCTGTTGATTGTTCGGTAAATGAAAGAAAGTTATTAGCGATATCATTTTGAATATACTCGTCAATGTCGTTTACTGGAGCATCGTATGGAGCAGATCCTGAGTTTGGATTTCCAAAGGTGAATCTAAATTTTGAAACCATATATTCTGCAAAACCACTATATCCAAAAGATAATTTGTTTAAATTGTCTTCGTTTTTGCCAAATTTTAAGTTGTATTCTAAATTACCCGACATGTGGAAGTTGTTGTCAATATTGAAAAACTGACGTAATAAGTTATTACTTCCATACTGAGTGTTGATTTCAGTATCACTAATTTTTGTACCTGTAATAAATTTTCTGTCTGGTTGACTATATTTTGTTCTTGTGTATGATAAACCACCGCTCAAAGAATGTTTGTCATCATTTGTTAGTTTATAGTTTCCGAAAAATTGATTCGCAAAATAATCAGACTGTTCATATTGATTTAAACGAATAAACTCGTTTGGATTTTGTACTGCCGTTCTAGTGTAGCCTATTTGATCTTGAATTAAGTTTTCTGTAGATTTTAAATATAAACTATTGTAAAATAATTTTATTCTATCGGCTTTATACTGCAATCCTAACAAAGCCGAAGCTTGTGTTTGAAATTTGAATTGTTTTTTTGTCAAATTATTGTCATATATTCCTTGACCTTGTGAAAATGTTCTGTCTACACCTTCTCTAACTTGGTATTTGTTGTCGAAATTTGTTGCAAAAACATAAAATAATTTATTGTTGTTTTTGCCAATATCAAATTTGCCTGAATGACTTATTCCAATACTAGTATTTAAAGGAGATTTTATTTTGTTTACATTCCAGCTTGATTTGTAATCGTTGTTAATTCTTCCAGCTGGAATTTCACCATAACCACTAGGTAATTTTCTTTCTTGTCCTCCAAAACCAAAAAAACTTTTTGTGTTATCTGCATCCTCAGAAAGTAAAAAATCACTCATGTTATTATTAGTGGTATAACCAACACCATAACTAATTTTAGTTTGTTCTTTAGTAGGTTGACTAGTTTTTACATCAATTGTTGCTCCTGCAAAATCACCATAGATATTAGGATTAAATGTTTTAAAAACATCTATATAACCTACAACATCAGTTGGGAATTGATCTAAAGGAATTATTTTTTTGAAAGGGCTATTTGAAGGAACTGCTAGATTGTTTATTAATAAATTATTATATCGATCTTCTAAACCTCTAATAAATAATCCTTTTGATTCTACTTTAGAAATACCAGTAATTTTTGTTAAACCTTCTTCAACATCACTAATTCCTTTTCTAGACAATTCTTGTGCACCAATACTTTGTTTAATTTCAACTGCTTTTTGTTGTTCAAGTAATAAAGCAGTCTCTTTTTCGCGGCTTACTTGTGCTTCAATTACAACATCTTTTAATTCTTCTCCGCCTGTTGAAGCTAGTGTATGATTGATTACTTTTGTTTCTCCAGCAACTACTGTAAAAGGAATTTCTTTATTTTCGTAACCTAAATAATTAATTACTAATGTATAACTACCGGGTTGTATTGAAAATGAATATTTCCCATTTTCGTCTGTGGCAGTATTTTGTTTGGTTTCTTTAATTACTATAGTAGCAAAAGGAAGTGGTTCATTATTCATTTCCTTGTCTAATATTTCACCGCTAATGGTTGCATTTTGTGCAAATGATAATGCAGTAAAAAGTAATGTTAAAAATAGAAATTTAATTTTCATGTTATCTGATTATTAATTTGGTGCAAAGAAAGTGTGACAGCGTTACTCAATTGTTACTTGGTCATTATCAATAAGTTTCTAGTCTGTTATTAAAAGGTTAACAGATTAAATAATTGTTAAGCCATTAAATCGTTTTGTTTTATCTTTATCTTTACAATCAGAAATGCAACATAATAGTGTTATGAAAAAAAAAGATATTAAAATCTTGTTGGTTGATGATGAGAAGGATATTCTAGAAATTGTAGGTTATAATTTATCTCAAGAAGGATATCAAATTTCTACTGCTAATAATGGTAAAGAAGCCATTGCTAAAGCTAAAAAAGAATTGCCGCACCTAATTATTTTAGATGTAATGATGCCTGAAATGGACGGTATTGAAGCTTGTGAAAACATTAGAAAAATTCCAGAACTTCAGGATACAATTATCACATTTTTAACAGCCCGTTCAGAAGATTATTCTCAAGTAGCTGGCTTTGATGCTGGCGCAGATGATTATATTGCTAAGCCAATTAAACCAAAAGTACTTGTAAGTAAGGTTAAGGCATTATTAAGAAGGTTAAAAGAAGATAATCAGGCAACCAGCACATTAACCGTTGGTAATATAGAGATCAACCGTGAAGAATATAAAATTATTAGTAGCGGAAAGGAAATTATTTTACCGCGAAAAGAGTTTGAGTTGTTTTATCTTTTAGCAACAAAACCTGGAAAAGTATTTACAAGAGAAGAAATCTTAGACAAAGTCTGGGGAAATGAAGTTGTAGTTGGCGGCAGAACAATTGATGTGCATATTCGAAAATTAAGAGAAAAAATAGGTGATGATTTCTTTAAAACCATTAAAGGAGTTGGTTACAAAATTGAATTTTAATGGCTATAAAATTTAAAAAATCATATAAATTCGCAATAAAATCATCTTTTTATATTGCTTTGTTTTCTTTTGGATTTTTAGCAATAGCCAATTATTATTTTGCTAAACTTCCTTTTTATTATTTGTTGTTATTTGTTATAGCACTTTCTATATTTTCATTTTTTGTATTACAATATAGAGTAGAATATTTTATTTATAAAAGAGTTAAGAAAATATATGATGACGTTTCTTTACTAGAAAATGCCAATTTCAGAAACCAGCCAATCACTACAGATATGGCAACACTTACAAGTGAAGTTCAAAAATTTGCTCGTGATAAAAAACTAGAAATTGAATCACTAAAGATACGTGAAGAATACAGAAGAGAATTTTTAGGAAACGTTTCTCATGAATTAAAAACGCCTCTTTTTACCGTTCAAGGATATTTGTTAACACTTTTAGATGGTGCGATGGACGATAAACACATTCGAAAAAAATATTTACAAAGAGCCGAAAAAGGTGTAGAGCGTTTAATATATATCGTGAATGATTTAGATATGATTACGAAGTTAGAAATGGATACACTTGGTTTAGAAATTTCTGAGTTTAATATTGTTGATGTGATTCAAAACGTATTGGATTTACTCGAAATGAGAGCTTCCAAGAAAAATATTCTCCTAACTTTTGATATGAAATATGTTAGACCCATAAAAGTAGTAGCTGATTTAGAAAAAATACAGCAAGTTATTACAAATTTGGTTGAAAATTCTATCAAATATGGAAAAGAAAACGGTACAACTGAAGTAAGCATAGAAGATTTTGTAAACAATAAAGTTATTGTCAAAGTTAGCGATAATGGAGAAGGTGTTGAAAAGCAACATATCCCAAGACTCTTTGAGCGTTTTTATAGAGTTGACAAAAGTGGTGCAAGAAGTGAAGGTGGTTCGGGCTTAGGTCTAGCAATTGTGAAACATATCATTGAACGTCACAATGAAAAAATCAATGTTGAAAGCAAATTCGGGAAAGGGTCAGAATTCTCGTTTACTTTGGAAAAGGCTAAATAAATTTTCCCAATCTATTTCTTCATTTGAAAAATTTTGTAACCCTTTATAGACATCAATTTTTGATAGTTTTTCTATTCTAAATTTATCTTGTTTACAACTTGGTGCAATACCTTCCATTTTGTATTTCTTTGCCAAATATTCTTGTTCATATTGACCAGGTGTTGGAATAAAAAAAGCTTTTTTTCCTAATTTAGCTAAATCCATAACTGTTGTATAGCCCGAACGACACAGAACAATTTCACTTTCATTAAAAGCAGTTTCTAATTGTTCTGAATTCATAAAATTATAATAGGTAATTTGATTTTCTTTCCAGTTTTTTTGTTGGTCTTGAATAGTTCCTTTTACAAATAGAATTTCTTTTGGATATTCTTGTAATTCAACAATTAGTTTTTCTTCTAAAAGGGTTCGTTGAGGTTCGGGTCCAGAAAGAATTACCATTAAATCATATTTTTTTGGTAAGTCTTTTTTTATTATTCTACTTAATGGTCCTATGTATGTGATGTTATCTAAAGGCTTGTCTAAATGTCCTAATTTTCCAGATAGATTCGGAAATTTATCTACATCTGGAACCCAGCAAGCAGTATATTTTTTAATATAATTTAAATGTACTTTTGTAGTTAGCCAAGACGTTTTTCCAGAAAGCACATTAAGTTGGTGCGTAATAAAAACAGAAGGAATTGTTTTAGAAAACGAACCAAGTCTATTGTCAGATATTAACCCGTCAATTTTATATTTTTCAATGATATTTTGAATAGCTTTTTTTTCTTTACGAATTGCGCTAAACATTTTAGGCATTTGAGTTAAAAGTTTCCATTTGAAGTTTCTGCCATTAGTTGCATACTCAATATTATATGCAGGAAGTTCTAAACAAGTTAAATGTGGAAATTCTTTTTTTAATAATGCTAAAGCTACACCATCAGAAGCAATTATAGGTTCAAAATTATTTTGTTCCAATGCTTTGATAATGGGTATACATCTTGTAGCATGTCCTAATCCCCAGTTTAATGGAGTGATTAGTATTTTCTTTGGGGCATTCATTTATGTCTTGATCTTAGGGGGCGATGAGAAATAAAATTTCGATTCAAAGGTATAAAATAAAAGCATTACGTAATTATTGATTTGAATATTGAACAAAATCGTCATGAAAAGTTATACTTTTTCAAGATGTAAAGTAAAAAAAATTTGAGTTCTTTTATATTTCCTTAATTTTACCAAAAAATTAAATAAAATCGTGGGAAGTAAAAATAAATTAAAGAGATTCAAAGAAAACGAAACGTTTGTAAATGTTTTTCAACCAACAAGAGAAGAAGTTGTGTCAGATAGTTTTCCATTAAAAGGAAAATGGAATAGCGATTTTTTTAAGAATGATCATCCTATTGTGTTAGAATTGGGTTGTGGAAAAGGAGAATATTCTGTTGGCTTAGCTGAAAAAAGTCCCAATAAAAACTTTGTTGGAATTGACATTAAAGGAGCAAGGTTTTGGCGTGGTGCAAAAACAGCAGTTGAATCAGGCATGAAAAACGTAGCTTTTTTACGCACACAGATTGAATTAATTGAACATTGTTTTGCTGAAAACGAAGTTTCAGAAATCTGGATAACTTTTCCAGATCCTCAAATTAAATACAAAAGAACCAAGCATAGGATGACAAATTCAGATTTTTTAAATCGATATAAAAAGATTTTAAAAACCAATGGGTTAATGCATTTAAAAACCGATTCAGAGTTTATGCATGGTTATACATTAGGATTACTTCATGGTGAAGGTCACGAAGTAATTTATGCAAATCACAATATATATAAAAACGAGGGAGCTCCTGCAGAAGTAACGGGGATTCAAACATTTTACGAGAGCCAATATTTAGAGGTAAACAAACCAATTACATATATACAATTTAGAATTAAATAATATAAGTTGCTTTAGACTAGTTAATCTTTTTTACTTTTGATAAAAATCTTTCTATGACTTTTGTATTAGCTATTTTCTTAGGGTTAATTATTGCTATTGTAGGAATCATAATTCCTGGCATGTTGAATATGACAATTGCCAAAATAAGCATTAAAGAAAACCAAACCCAAGCTCTAAATTTTGCTTTTGGAGCAGTTGTTGTAGTATTTTTTCAATGTTTTTTTGGAACCTATTTTGCAAAGTTTTTAGATGCAAACCCTGTTTTTAGCGAAGGATTAAAAAAAATAGGAACATTTATTTTTATCGCATTGACAGTAGTTTTCACCGTAATGGGTTTCAATGCTAAAAAGAAAAAAGATATTGAAGTAAAAATAGAAGCAAAAAGAAATCGTTTTTTTTATGGTATGGCATTATCGTCGTTTAATATGTTTGCCATTCCTTGGTATGCTATAACAAGTTTAATGATGTCTTCAAAAGATTTGTTTCAGTATGATATGATTTCTATAGTTTTGTTTTCGTTATCAGCTGCTATTGGGACTTATTTTGTATTTTACTTATATGCAAAGTTTTTTAAGTTAATTGAACACCGATTAACTTTTATTGTAAAAAATATTAATTTTTTAATTGCTGCTTTAACAGGTGTTGTAGCTATTTCTTCGCTCTATAAAATGTATTTCTAAAGTTTGGAAAAATTAAACTCAAATAATGAAAATTTTTTCGAACGTGTTTATGCAATTGTTCGCCAAATTCCTGAAGGGAAAGTTACTTCCTATGGTGCTATCGCAAAAGCATTAGGAACGGCTCGTTCTGCTAGAATGGTAGGTTGGGCAATGAATGCTTCTCATAATTTAGAAGATGTTCCTGCGCATCGTGTAGTGAACAGAAAAGGATTGCTTTCTGGTAAACATCATTTTGATGGAACCAATTTAATGCAACAACTTTTAGAAAATGAAGGTATAAAAGTAATAGAAAATCAAATTATCGATTTTGAAAAACACTTTTGGGAACCTTTTAAATAAAAAATAAAAATATTTTCTTTATTTTTTTAACTTATTCACCTCTTTTTTTAAACTAAAACGTTTGAGTTAACACATTCTATAATGTATCATTTTTTTTCTGTAACAAATGTGACAAAAGTCATATAATCCCTTATTTTATAGGTGGAAATTTGTACTATAATTTAAACATCAATACAAATGGACACTTTAAAAATACACTTCAAAAAATGGTTTTTAGTACTTTTTTTAGCGACAGGATTTGTCGGTAAGGCACAAGAGGCAAAAGTAGTTGTAGCCGAAAGTAAATTAGAGGTAGATGGAACTTCAAATTTACACGATTGGACAATAGAAGCCAAAGCAATGAGCGGAAAAGCAGCAGTAACTTTAGATGCTGGTGATTTGAAAGCAATAAAAAGTTTAGATTTTTCTGTTGAAGCCGAACAATTAAAGAGTGGTAAAAGCGGAATGGATAAAAACACTTTCAAAGCTCTAAAAAGCAAAACCCACAAAACCATCACTTTCAAATTGGTAAAAGTGATAAAAATTACAACAGTTTCCAACGATAATTATACTGTAGAAACACAAGGCGATTTAACAATTGCAGGTGTAACAAAAAGAATTAACCAAACTTTTTCAGTTAAACTTATAGGTAAAAAAATGGTTTTTTCTGGGAAACAAAAATTAGACATGACATTATATGGTGTCGAACCTCCAACAGCTTTAATGGGAACTATCAAAACAGGAAAAGAAGTTGTTGTAGATTTTAAAGTAACTTATAACTAATACATAAATATAAAAATTCATATCATGAGAACATTTATTAAATTTTCGTTAGCAATACTAGCCTTAGGTTTATCTACTGGCATTAAGGCGCAGACAACTACATTTGGTAATATGCAAAATCTAATACCAAGAGATCAAAGAGCAATTAATCAATTTGATGTTAAAAAAGATAGTGCCGAGTTTAAAGGATTAAGTATTGATTTAGGTGGAGCATTTGCTTTACAATTTCAAGCTATAAATTCATTTAATGATCAACAAGTAGGTTCTTATACTGCTTCAAATGGAACTACAATTACAAATTATAGATTAAACAATCTTGAAAATCAATTCAATTTACCTACTGCAAATATGACTATCGGAGCTCAATTGTATGATGGAGTTAGAGTTAATTTAGATTTATATCTAGCAGCAAGACACCACAATGAAACTTGGGTTAAAGGAGGATATTTACAAATTGACAAGTTAGATTTCATTAAAAAAGATTTCTTGGCTGGTTTTATGAAATATGCTACAATCAAAATTGGTCAAATGGAAAACAATTATGGTGATGCTCACTTTAGAAGATCAGATAATGGTAGTGCTTTAGTAAATCCATTTATTGAAAGTAATATTATGGATTCATTTACTACAGAAATGGGTGCTGAAATTTACTACAACAGAAACGGATTTGTTTCTATGTTTGGAATGACAAATGGTAAATTAAACCAAAATGTTACTGAATTCGTTCCAGCAGCGCCAACTACAGCAGCGCCTGATCCAAACACAACAATTAGTCCTACAATTTTGGCTAAATTAGGTTATGACAAACAAATTAATACTGATTTAAGAGTAAGATTTACAGGTTCATTAGCACATAATGCAAATATGAGTGGTAATCCATGGAGTTCTGACAGAGCTGGTAGCCGTTATTACTATGTAATGTCTCATGCAGCCTATACTTATGGAACTACAGCAGTTACAAATAATGCTACAACTGATTTAGCTGCAAATGCAACTACAGGTAGATTTAATCCAAATTTTGGAAACTGGTTTACAACTGTAATGTTTAACCCATTTGTTAAATATAAAGGATTGGAATTTTTTGGAACTATCGAGTTAGCTCAAGGTGGTGATAAAAAAGGTGTTGACGAAGCTCGTAAAGTAAATCAATATGCAGGAGACGTTGTATATAGATTTGGAACAAATGAAAAATTTTATGTAGGAGCAAGATACAATGTAGTGTCTGGAAAATTAGCTAATGCTGATGCTGACAAAGTAAGTGTAAACAGATTTGAATCTAGTATGGGTTGGTTTATGACTAAAAATATTTTAGCAAAAGTAGCCTACACAACTCAAAGCTATAAAGATTATTCTCAATTCAGTGGAAATAGCTTAAATGACTTATATGGTGGTAAATTCAGTGGATTAATGTTTGAAGCTGTTATCACTTTCTAAAAAAAATAAATAATTAAAAAAAGAGAAAAGTGAAAGCTTTTCTCTTTTCAAGAATCATGAGAACAATTAGTTTGTTTATTGGATGTTTTATTTTGATTAATCTGGGTTTTGTTTCAAATAAAACCAAAGTAAAAATAACTAATCAAAGCGAAGTTATTATTAAGGGGAAATCAAATGTAAATTCTTTTGAATGTAAATACAATTCAGCATTTATTGAAGACGAAATTCAAGTTTCGTTAGCTAAACAAAATGCTAAAATTGTGTTAGATGGTGCAAAAATATCAATCAAGAGTACAGGTTTTGATTGTGCGCATAAAATGATAACCAAAGATTTCAAAACCATCCTAAAAGCCAACGAGTATTCAAATATAAAATTAGAAGTAAAAGAAATCACCACTTTAAAAGAGCATATTTCGGCAAAATTAAAAGTTGAAATTGCAGGGGTTTCTAAAGAGTATACGATTCCAGTTACTTATGATTCAAAAAGCAATAATGTAAAAGGACAATTAAAAATCAATATTAAAGACTTTAACTTGAAAGCACCTAAAAAATTATTAGGGATGGTTATTGTAAATGATAATGTTGATATTCATTTTAATCTCTTTTTACAATATTAATAAATCTTTTTTCATGTTTAGTTTAAGAAAGCAATCTTTATATTAGTAGAGATTGCTTTTTTATTATGATGCTTCGAGTAGTATAAATTATACTTATTGAATTATAAAAACTTTAAACTGCTAAACTTTTAAACTCATAAACTTCTTCCTATCTTTGCAATCTAAAATCAGTCTGAATAAAAATGAAACTAGATAGAAAAGAGATACTTGCGGCTTTAGAAACTATTTCTGTTGCAGGTGAAGGCAAAAACATGGTAGAAAGTGGTGCTGTTCAAAATGTAATCACTTTTGGAGACGAGGTTGTTGTTGATGTGCTTTTGGCTACGCCAGCTTTACATATAAAAAAGCGTGCAGAAGTGGATATCATCAAAGTTATTCACGAAAAAGTATATGAAAAAGCAAAAGTAAAAGTAAACATAAAAGTTGAAGCGCCAGAAAAAGCTGAAAATCCTAACTTAATAAAAGGAAAAGCTATTCCAGGAATTTCAAATATTATAGCAGTTGCATCAGGTAAAGGTGGTGTAGGAAAATCTACTATTACAGCAAATTTGGCGGTTTCATTAGCTAAAATGGGATTCAAAGTTGGGGTTTTAGATGCTGATATTTATGGACCATCAATGCCAATTATGTTTGATGTTGAAAATGCTAAGCCTATTTCAGTTGAAGTAGATGGAAAATCAAAAATGCAACCAGTACAAAGTTATGGTGTAGAAATTTTGTCCATCGGATTTTTTACAAAACCAGATCAAGCCGTCATTTGGAGAGGTCCAATGGCCGCAAAAGCTTTAAACCAAATGATTTTTGATGCCAACTGGGGCGAATTAGATTTTATGCTAATCGATTTACCACCTGGAACAGGCGATATTCATTTGTCAATTATGCAATCGTTGCCTATTACAGGAGCAGTTGTTGTCAGTACGCCTCAAGCTGTAGCATTAGCAGATGCTAAAAAAGGAGTTGCAATGTTTATGTCTGATGCAGTAAGTGTTCCAGTTTTAGGAATCATAGAAAACATGGCATATTTTACTCCAGAAGAATTACCTGAAAATAAATATTATATTTTTGGTAAAGAAGGGGCTAAAAACTTGGCAGCAGATTTACAAGTGCCACTTTTAGGTGAAGTGCCACTAGTACAAAGTATCCGTGAAGCAGGAGATTATGGTCGTCCAGCAGCATTGCAAACAGCTTCAGTTCTAGAAAGTGTTTTCGAAAATATCACAAGAAATGTAGTGCAAGAAACGGTAAGTCGTAATGAAACTTTACCACCAACAGAAGCTATCAAAATAACAACAATGGCAGGTTGTTCTGCTGTTAAAGGAAAATAATATGACTACACTAGAAATAAAGGAGAATGTTGAAAAAGCATTAGATGAAATTCGCCCGTTTTTGAATTCTGATGGTGGAAATATATCATTAATCGAAATCATTGATGATAAACACGTCAAAGTACGATTAGAGGGAGCTTGTACAAGTTGTAATTTCAGTATTAGTACAATGAAAGCTGGTGTAGAAACTACTATTAAAAAGTATGCACCTCAAATTGAAACAGTAGAAAATATAGCATAACTGATTATTATCATGTTATATTATATTTGAATTATTCAATTTTGCCACTTTGTAACTTATGTGACGTATAGCAAATCAATGTATTTGTAACTTTGCATATATAAATGATTTTAAAACATGATTCAAACGGATATATTAATTATTGGTGCAGGTCCTACGGGGCTTTTTGCCGTTTTCGAAGCCGGATTATTACAATTAAAATGTCATATTATTGACGCTTTGCCTCAACCAGGAGGGCAATTAGCAGAATTATATCCAAAAAAACCAATCTTCGATATTCCAGGTTATCCTTCGGTTTTAGCTGGTGATTTGGTAACGAATTTGATGGAACAAATCAAACAATTTCAACCTGGATTTACCTTAGGAGAAACTGCTGAAACCATTGAAAAATTAGAAGACGGAACTTTTATAGTAACCACTAACGAAGGAACAAAACACCAAGCAAAAGCAATTGCAATTGCAGGTGGATTAGGAACTTTTGAACCAAGAAAGCCTGTTCTTAAAGACATCGAATTCTACGAAAAAGAAGACCGTGGAGTAGATTACTTCGTAAAAGATCCAGAAAAATATCGTGGAAAAAACATTGTAATCGCTGGTGGAGGTGACTCTGCTTTAGATTGGAGTATTTTCTTGTCGAATGTTGCAAATTCCGTGACTTTAGTTCATAGAAGAAATGAATTCCGTGGGGCATTAGATTCAGTTGAAAAAGTACAAGAATTGAAGAATGCTGGAAAAATTAAATTAGTAACGCCAGCTGAAGTTGTTGGGTTTAATGGTAGTGAAAGAATAACCGCTGTTGATATTGAAGTTAACGGAGCCAGAATGAAAGCTGAATGTGATTATTTTATTCCGCTTTTCGGATTAACACCAAAGTTAGGACCAATAGCTAACTGGGGATTAGAAATCGAAAAGAACGCTATAAAAGTAAATAACGCTTTAGATTATCAAACCAACATCGACGGAATTTACGCTATCGGTGACGTTAACATATATCCAGGAAAATTAAAGTTGATTTTATGTGGATTCCACGAAGCGACTTTAATGTGCCAAAGTGTGTACAACAGAATCAATCCGGGAAAACGTTATGTGTTGAAATATACCACCGTTTCAGGAGTAGATGGTTTTGATGGTACCAGAAAAGAAGCGGAAAAAGCCGTTGTAAAATCAATTGATTAAAATGAGCCAAGACGTAACTATTTTTATAACCGACAGAAACGGAGTTAAACACGAAGTGTTAGCCCCAACCGACATGAACATGAACATCATGGAGTTAATTCGTTCCTATGAATTAGCCGAAGAAGGAACCGTTGGTGTTTGTGGTGGAATGGCGATGTGTGCTTCTTGTCAGTGTTATGTTTTAAATGATGTAGTTTCTTTAGAACGCAACCCAGATGAAGAAGCAATGCTTTGGGAAGCTTATCATGTAAAGGATAATTCACGATTAGGTTGTCAAATCCCAATCACAGAAGATTTAGAAGGTTTGGAAATTGAAATAGCACCAGAACAATAAAAAAGCGAGAAGAAATTCTCGCTTTTCATTTTATACTAATTCATGTTTGTGTTCCACTTGCTCTTCAATTGCATTCCAAAGTCCGATTCTTTTTTCTAAAGCTAAAACAGATATTTCTTGAACTTCATTCCATTTTTGTTCCGACGTTCCGCAAAGTTCAGCAATCATTTGCATCGCCATTGGACCATGTTCATCGGCATCTAATTCAATATGTCTTTCAAAATAATAAATTAGTTTTGACAAATTGGTTTCCGGGAAGTTTTGCTGAAAGTTTTTCAAGATTTCGGTAAACATATTCGGAATCAAATCTTCTCTTCCAAAAGTAAAAGCTGCAGCAATTTCATGCGGTTTTCCTTGTTCAATCACACGGAAAGTAAAATCTAAAAACGCTTTCACATTTTCGTGTAAATCACTTTGTTTAATAGATACAAAAATGTTTTTTGTTTCTTCCACATTCTTCAAAAACGCATTAATTTGAGTTGTTGAAGCACCACATTGTTTCATCGCATCCAAATACATCTCAAAATGACTTTGACGCGTTCCATCCAATGTTAAATCGGTTTCTTCGGCTACAACAATTTCATTAATTAAATAACGAATTTCAGGATTACCAATTGGCAACCAAGGCGTTGTAGTGCAAGTCAATTTATTTTGTAAGGCTTTTAGTAACGACATAAAATCCCAAACCGCATAAATGTGGTTTTCTAAGAAACAATGTAAATCGTCAATCGTTTTTACTTTATTGTATAGCGAATGATTTAATAATTGATCTTTTTGATGTTGTATGGAATGATTGATTTGTTCAATTCTCATTTTTGATTTTTTTGTAAAATTATAAAAGCTTCCCAAATTTGAGAAGCTTTTTATATCAATTTTATCTATTGTTTAATTATTTGAATGCAGGGAAACCTGTAACATCCATACCTGTAATTAACAAGTGAATGTCGTGTGTTCCTTCGTAAGTAACTACAGATTCTAAATTCATCATGTGTCTCATGATAGAATATTCACCTGTAATTCCCATTCCACCAAGCATTTGACGTGCATCGCGAGCAATAGTTAACGCCATATCAACGTTGTTTCTTTTTGCCATCGAAATTTGAGCTGTAGTTGCTTTTCCTTCGTTACGTAAAACGCCTAATCTCCAAGTTAGTAATTGCGCTTTCGTGATTTCAGTAATCATTTCAGCTAATTTCTTTTGTTGTAATTGTGTCGCTCCAATTGGTTTGTCAAATTGAATACGTTCTTTTGAATATCTCAAAGCAGTATCATAACAATCCATTGCTGCTCCAATCGCTCCCCAAGCAATACCATAACGTGCCGAATCTAAACATCCTAGTGGTGCTCCTAATCCAGATTTGTTTGGCAATAAGTTTTCTTTTGGAACTTTTACATTGTCAAAAATAAGCTCTCCAGTTGCAGAAGCTCTTAACGACCATTTATTGTGTGTTTCAGGAGTTGAGAAACCTTCCATTCCTCTTTCCACGATTAATCCGTGAATTCTTCCTTCTTCGTTTTTAGCCCAAACTACAGCAATGTCAGCAAATGGTGCATTTGAAATCCACATTTTAGCACCATTTAAAAGATAATGATCGCCCATATCTTTAAAATTAGTAACCATTCCACCTGGATTTGAACCGTAATCTGGCTCAGTTAAACCAAAACAACCAATGAATTCTCCAGTGGCTAATTTTGGTAAATATTTCATTCTTTGTTCTTCGTTTCCATATTTCCAAATTGGGTACATCACCAATGAAGACTGAACAGAAGAAGTCGAACGTACACCCGAATCTCCTCTTTCAATTTCTTGCATGATTAATCCGTAAGAAATTTGATCTAATCCAGCACCACCATATTCCACTGGAATGTAGGGACCAAATCCACCAATTTCTCCTAAACCTTTTACGATTTGTTTTGGAAATTCAGCTTTTTGTGCGTATTCTTCAATAATTGGAGATACTTCTTTTTTTACCCAAGCACGTGCAGCATCACGCACCATTTTATGTTCGTCAGATAATAATTCGTCTAATAAATAATAATCTGGAGATTGAAATAAGTCTGGTCTCATAGTTTTTGATTTGAAAGTCACAAAAGTAAGTAAAGATTTTTAACAAATCAACGAACAAATGTTATAATTTTTAAATTACATTTTCAAATAAAAATCCTTCGTCAACTCAATGTATTCGGAAGTATAGTTGTGTCTAGAAATTTCGATGATTAATTCATCGACTAACGGAGCTTGTTCCATTCTGCAAAAAGCCAATAAACTTCTTTTAATTTCCGATGTTGGTGTGCCTTTTACACGAGTAATTTTTAATGGAAATAAATCCAATTCTTTACACATAGTAACAAAACGATTTTCTTCTTTATAAGGAATAATTACAGAGAAAATTCCGTTATCAGAAAGTAATAAAGCTGCTGCTTCAATCAATTCTTCAAAAGGCAAAGCGTCTTCAAATCGTGCTAAATCTCTCGAACTGTTATCTGATTTATAATTATCGGTGTAAAAAGGTGGATTGGAAATAATTAAATCATACTCATCTTCAGGCTCGTCTACAAATTCATCCAATCCTGCATGAAAACAAAACAATTTATCACCCCAAGGCGAAGCTTCAAAATTTTCGACACATTGTTCGTAAGCATCTTCGTCAATTTCGATGGCATCAATTTGTTCGGCGCTGCTTCTTTGGGCTAACATTAAAGACAAAATTCCAGTTCCAGCGCCAATATCTAAAACATTGTAAGGATTGTTGATTAATGGAGTCCAAGCACCAAGTAAAACACCATCCGTGCCAATTTTCATAGCACAACGATCTTGATTAACGGAAAATTGTTTGAATGTAAAAGTTGTCATTGGAATTATCCAAGATATAAATCAACCAATCCTTCAGGAGTTTCTAAAGTAATGGTTTTGTTTGCTCTGTCAAGTGCAATGATGAAATCATCAATAAGCGGAATTAAAATTTCAGTTCCGTTTTTATCAATTTCAAAAAGTGGTTGAGCGCCACTGTCATTAATAGCGGCAATTTTCCCAATGTTACCTATACGAGTATCCAATACATCAAACCCGATTACTTCGTGGTAATAAAATTGAGTGCCTTCTAATTTTGGCAACATAGAAAGTGGAAGATAGATTTCACTTCCCATAATTTCGTCTGCTTCTTCTTCGGTTTGAATGTCTTCAAAACGAATACGTAAGAATTTTTCTTTGTGAAGCGAACTACTTTCAATAAAAAATGGAACCAGACTTTTGTTGATTTCAACAAAAACTGATTCCAAATTTTGATACAATTCGGGTTCG
>ERZ1034365.274-NODE-274-length-28780-cov-4.396196_pt1 | contig 28780 bp, 33 predicted proteins | sample MGYA00520615_ERZ1034365 | MGnify/ENA primary metagenome ERZ1034365 (study PRJEB33736, sample SAMEA104284505) | Azolla filiculoides | biome: Urban; feature: Water surface; material: Ditch water | place: Netherlands | collected 2015-10-28 | depth 0-0.1 m ...
GGGTTTAATTTAACAGGAGTCAATATGTTCAAGCACTTATTAGTACCAGTTGATGGTTCAGATGTGAGTAAAAAGTCATTAAAGAAGGTTGCCGAGCTCGCTAAGGCAGATAAGGCTGCCGTGACATTAATTTATGTTTCTGACCCAATGCCGCCGATGGTGTATTCCGATAGCACTATGGGTTATGGCATCTCTCAAAAAGATCATAAGAAAGTGTGCGAGGCATTCGCTGCGGATGTCTTTAAAAAATCTGCTGTTGCTTTGGGTGCCGGCATTAAAGTCAATACGCTTCATATCGCCGATAGTAATTTATCTGAGGGTATTTTGGAAGGCGCTAAGAAGGCCAAGGCTGATGTCATTGTGATGGCATCCCATAAACGTACCGGTATTAAGGGTGTTTTGTTAGGCAGCGAAACCCATGAGGTAATCGTGCACTCCAAGTTGCCTGTGTTGGTGCTCGGTTAGTGCTAATTTAATAGCTGACGCTGAAAACAGAAAGGGGCCTGATCGGCTCCTTTTTTCATTTCTAAGTTGACGAAACAAAGTGCCACTTAATTCTTGAGAGGTGTACCTAGCAATAAGATTTCTCGAGTGAGTAGGCCGCTATCACTGTCACGCATATTCCACAGATCCAGTTCAGTTTTAGCACCATAGGGATCAACATAGACCCCATCTTTTCTTAATTCAAAGTGTAGGTGAGGGCCGGTAGAGCGTCCAGTCGATCCAACATAGCCAATTTCTAGACCGCGTCGCACTTCGTTACCCACCTCGAGCTCAGCGTTGTAATTACTTAAGTGCGCGTAGTAAGTGCGATAGTTTCCGGGATGCTCAAGGATGATGAGATTGCCAAATGCGCCGCTAAAGCCTAAGTGCACCACCTTGCCAGTAGCTACGCTAAAAATAGGCGTCCCAATTGGTGCAGAATAATCAATTCCCATGTGGGTGCGATACCGTTGCTTTGGCGCTGCCACAGCCGCATTTGCGCCTTTAGATGGAGCCACCTTTTTGCTAGAAGCTCTCACACTACCAACACCTCTAGAAATGCGTCGATAGCTCAGGGGGTTCGTCCAAAAGGTGCGTTCAATTGACTCTCCACTAGCGGTATAAAAACCACCAGGGATATCTCGTCTCTCAACCCAAAATGCGCTGGAAAAGACTTCGCCAGATGCTGGGTCAATAATTTCAGCTGCCCATATTTGTGCCCAGCGCTCCTTGTCGCCAAAGTCCACAATTAATCGCACTATGCTGTTGGTGTTTTCTAGGGCGCTGTTCTCTTCTGGGTAAATCTGTTTAATCACAGAATTCAATTCCCAAATGAGTTCCACAGGCAGTTTATCACCCACTTTTTTGGGATCATATAAGACATCGCTCAGCGGCAATTGAATTTCAGTAAAGCGCTTGGATTCATCTTTTAAATAATCTTGCTGAATCAAAAAACTACCGGCAGCTGAAGGAGTGAAAGTCCAAATCTCTGTCTTCGCATCCTGAATAGGGCCGTTCATGATGCTCAGTGATTCAAAGCGATTACGACTTCCCAGAGCCAGGGCGTAAGGAATGCAATTGCCCCGCATCCGATCAAAAAATCCTTTGGTTTGAGATTTAAAGAATTCATTCAAGTTGCGATCGTTAAGACCAAGATTCTCTGGGAGGTTTTCTTCGTTATAGCTGCGACGAAGACAGCCACGCTGAACGCGGTAATCTAGATTTGAGTTGTCTTCACTGCTGTATACGCCCTCAATCCGTTTAAACAACTCGGGATTGAGACTCATACTTTTGGAGGATTGATTGAGCGAGCCACTGTTCACTTTAAGACCAGCTTGCTTATTATTTTGAACTACGACCTTTTGTTTTACTTGGGGCGCTTTGCTATTTTGATTGGTAGTTTGTGCCAGCGCACTAGAGACGAGTTCCAACCCTGGCAGTTGAATCAGGCCAACTAGGGAAAATCCAATTACTTTGATTACCCCTTTCAAAAAGAGGGGCCGCTCATCGACATTTTTCTTCACACCCCAATTATCCAATATTGTCCTGACAGATCATGGTATTTTGGGGTGTGCTGTATCGCAGCAATTCTGGATTAATTCAATTCAGGTGCTATTTTTAACACTTCAAATGCTGCCTTCAGTCGCATCTCATAGACTTGCTTCATTTGAGCCGCCTCTTCTGGTGACCACTCTCTAAAGCCTGCACCTTTAGCCATGCCTGTTTTTCCACTACTCACCAGATCCATGACACAAGCAGGTGGTTCCGTTATGTTGGAGAGGGATGGGTAGATGACCTCTGCAGCAAGTGCCATACCCTCCCATCCGGAGATTTCTTTTTGAGTCATCGGGCCAACTGCTGCATAGCGAAAGCCAAAGCTATAGCGTACTGCAGTATCTACATCATCCGGAGAGGCAATGCCCTCTTGTACTAAAGAGAGTGCTTCGCGCATTAATGCGTGTTGAATTCGGTTGGCTAGAAAACCCGGAATATCTCGCTTGACCAATACTGGCTTCTTGCCATGAATGCGATACAGATTACAAATCTGCTCTGCTATTTGAGGATCCGACTTTTCGCCCAAAACTACCTCTACCAAAGGAACAATATGTGCTGGCATGAAGTAGTGGGTGTTAAACATGCGATGGCTTGTTTTAAGGTCTTGTGCAATATCGCTTATTGGAAATCCTGAGCTATTGCTGCCAATCGGAATGTTGGGTGGTACCCGTTGATCAAGCTCACTAAAAATTGCTTTTTTAAGATCTAGGCGCTCAGAGATAGTTTCAATAATGAGATCGGTGTTCTCCCAATCGGACCAATCCGCTATCGTGCCAGCCGTGAGTTGAGCTCCACTGTCACGCCATGCAGGGTTAATAGAGTCGGCACAAGCCTCCACTTTAGAGAGGCTGAGCCTTGCTTTCTGTATATCCCTGCCCAGCAAGATCGTGTTGGCAGAAAAAGCCAGAAAGCTAGCAGCAATCCCCACTCCCATGGTGCCCGTCCCGATTACAACGACTTTGCTCATAGCGCCTCAATTCGTAAATGAAATAAGTTCATTAGCGACCCATTATTCCCTATTTAGGAGCCGTCACCTATTTTCAATAATGGCTACAATAATTTTTTGAATACAGGAGTCTCCATGCCTATTATTGAGTCAGTATCAGTAGCTGCCGTCGCGGTGCCTCTGGATAAGGTCACCTCTTTTTCTACTCGGACGGTATCAGAGCGTCACTATTGCTTGGTTAAAGTGCGCGGCAAGGATGGTAATGAGGGCATTGGCTTTTGTTATGTAGGTAGTGCAGGCGGGGATATTGCCAAGATTGCCGTGGAGCAATTACTAGCGCCAAAACTCATTGGTCAAAATAGCCATCGCAGTGAAGGTCTGTGGATGGATATGTACAGCGAGTCTATTTTGCAAGGGCGCGCTGGCGCTGTTATGCGCGGCATCTCCATTCTGGACACGGCACTCTGGGATCTGAATGCCCGTGCCGCCAAGTTACCCCTTCACCACTATTTGGGATCAGTCGTAGACGACCGCGTTCCAGCCTATGCCAGTGGTGGCTATTATTTAGATGGCAAAACACCTGCTATGTTGGGTAAGGAGATGGAGTCCTATGTGAAACAGGGCTTTAAGGCCGTCAAAATGAAAGTAGGGCGCCTGTCCCCAAGAGAGGAAGAGGCGCGCGTTAAGGCTGCTCGTAAGGCCGTAGGTGAGGATGTTTTACTGACCCTCGATGCCAATAATGCTTGGCGTGATCTGCCGACCGCCCTGGAATATATTCGGCGTTTTGAGGCCTACAACCCATATTGGATTGAAGAGCCATTTTCACCAGACGCAATTGATTTACATGCAGCCTTGGCTCGTCAAACTAAGATCAATGTTGCCACGGGTGAGATGGAAGCGGGACGCTGGCGCTTTAGAGAGCTGATTGATGCTGGCGGTGCGGCTATTTTGCAGTCCGATGCTGCGGTATGTGGCGGCATTACGGAGTGGCGTCGTATTTCAGCCTACGCAGATTTAAAGGGTGTGATTGTTTGTCCGCACTGGATGCATGACCTCCATGCGCCTTTAGTTGCCGCAACTCCAAATGCGCGGTTTGTAGAGTTTTTCCTGGATGATCAGGTCCTAAACTTCCGCAGATTGATTAACAAGCAATTGACTTTTAAGAATGGAGATTTGATTTTGCATAAAACTCCAGGATTGGGTTTTGAGTTTGATGAGACGGCCATTAAAAAGTATGCCGGTAAAGCTGCTTGGACCAAGATTACGAAATAGACTCAAGCACGCAGCCATAAAAAATCCCGCCTCAAGTGCGGGATTTTTTATTTCCTAAGCTACTTCATTAAGTAGACTTTGGATTCATTCTGAAATGGGTGATTGACTGTGTAATCAATACCAAACCAAACCCTACAAATCCAATGACATCAGCCTCGGTCGATGGATAAGAAAGTGCTACACCAGAAATCACCATGATGACGCGTTCGAAGACCTTGGTCTTTTCGATAAACCAGCCTTGTAGGCCGCCAGCCAAACAGATGATGCCCACTACAGCGGTGAATGAGACCCAAGCAATCTGTGACCAATCGGCTTGCTCTAATGCAGTAGTAGAACCCATCAGCAATAAACTCACGCCGGATTTGTCGAGCACGAACATGAAGGGCACCAAAATCGCTGGAGCAACATACTTCCAGGTTTGTAAGGTTGTCTTATAGGGATTGCCTTTACAAATTGCCGCTGCAGCGAAAGGTGATAACGCTGTAGGAGGAGATACCTCAGAAAGTACGGCGTAATAAAAGATGAACATATGCGCTGCAAATTCTGGAACGCCAAGATTGATTAAGGCAGGTGCCGCGATCACAGCGCAAATAATGTAGGACGCGGTTACTGGAACAGCTAGACCAACAACCCAAACTACAAGGCCTGTAAAGATGGCAGTGAGCAAGAGTGAGCCGCCTGCATACTGAATGACGATGGAGCTGAACTTCAGACCCAGGCCAGTGAGGGTAACGGTACCTACAATCAATCCAGCGCCAGCACAGGTCACTGCAATTGCTAGAACACCAGTGGAACCAGATGCGAGTGCTTTAGTGAGGTTGGAGTTGTATAGGCCAGAGAAAATCTTTTCTTTACCCTGGAACCACTCCCAAGGAATGATGGCAGTGTCACGACGCAACATGCTTGAAGCTGCTGATACTACCGTCGCCCAGAACACTGACATGACTGGAGAGAAGCCAAACATCATGAAGACCACAATGGAAATCAAAGAGAAAAAGTGGAACCAATACTTTTTAGTTAACTGCCAGGCAGATTCAGCGGCTTTGAATTGAATGCTCTTCATTCCATACTTGCGTACGTCAATTTCTACCATGACTAAGAGGCCAAGGTAAAACAGAATGGTGGGAATGGTTGCCATCAGCAACACATCTAAATAAGAAATCTTTAAAAAATCCGCGATCAAAAATGCTGCTGCACCAAGCACGGGCGGTGAAATGATGGCGCCTAAACCACCGGCTGCCAATAAGCCACCGGCCGCATTTTTTTCGTAACCCACTTTATCCAGCATGGGAGCAGCTACAGAACCAACAGTAACTGTAGTGGCTACGCCAGAGCCTGAAGGGCCGCCAAGCAAGAATGAAGAGAGAACAATGGTTCTACCTACACCGGAAGATTTGCCGCCCATAGCGGCAAAGGAGAAGTCGATAAAGAATTTACCTGCCCCAGTGAATTGGAGGAAGGCGCCAAAAATGGTGAACAGAATAATGAGTGTGGCTGAGACATCCACTGCAGTGCCATAAATGCCCTCAAGCGTCATGAACATGTAGCCTACTAGACGATCAAGGTCATAACCTTTGTGTGTCCAAGGGGCTGGCAAGTAGTTACCAAAGAGGGCATACGCCAAGAAGAGGGAGGTTACAACTACTAAGACCATGCCATTGGTTCTTCTGACGCTCTCTAGAATGAGGGCAATCAGGAAGACGCCAAACATGACATCAGTTGAATTAGGGGCGGTATTACGATCAAACAGATCATCTCCACCACTGAGGATGTAATAGGCAATAGCCACCGATCCTAGAGCAAACAAGACATCCCACCACATGAGGCGGTTTTTAAAGCGGGTTGCAATCGGAAAGCTTAGGAATACTAAAAATAATACTAAGGCAACGTGCACCACGCGCAGTTGCTGGGTTGGAACAATCGAGTAAGCGGCATAGAGGTGAAAGAGTGACATGCCAACAGCCACCAGCGTGATGAACTTGGCTAAGAGGCCTTTGTAGTCATTGGAGTCGCCTTCTTCTTGTTTAATGAAGGCGTCTAATTTTTCTTGGGTTTCATTATCGATTGCAGCTTGTGTCATGTCTCTACCTATTTTTTTCTATACAACTTTTTTTGGTACTACTAATGCGGAACTATCAAAAAACTCAGGAGTGCCAATAGACACTCCTGATATCTAAGTGAATTTGAATTAATTTACTTTGATGTTTTTTTCTTTGAAATACTTCAATGCACCTGGGTGATAAGCAATTGGTGTGGAGTTTTGTTTTTGGTTCTCAAGGGTTACGTTGATGTATTCCTTGTGAGTGCGAACGAGATCCAACTTGTTATCAAATATAGCCTTCACAATTTTGTAGGCTTCATCATCAGACATATTGGCATTCACAACAAGGATGTTCGCTACGCCAGAAACTTTATTGTCTTTGCCCATGCCGCTATAGGTTTCTTTTGGAATATTGGCGGCAAAGTATAAGTTGCCATACTTTTTGTTCATAGCAGCAACTTCTGCAGAGTTATCCACCATGACGATTTTCATACCAGGACTATTTGCAAGATCGGTCACCGCTGCAGTTGGCAAGCCGCCAACCCAGAAGAAGGCATCAATTTTGCGATCTTTTACGGCATTGACAGATTCAGCTACGCTCAAACGCTCGCGCTTGACGTCCTTGTCTTTATCCAAGCCGGCAGCTTCGAGAAGGCGGAAGGCCATTACTTCAGTGGCGCTACCAGGTGCGCCAGTACTGACGCGCTTACCTTTGAGGTCTTTCATGGATTTGATGCCAGTAGATTCAACTGTCACAACGTGCATGAGGTTTGGATAAAGCACTAAGAGAGTACGTAAATCCACCTTCTTGTTAGCAAATTTACCTTCACCGTCTTTAGCATCTTTGGCGGCATCGGCCATAGAGAAGCCAACATAAGGCTTACCTGTACCAATCAGGTTGAGGTTGTCTACGGATCCACCGGTTACTTCAGCGGTTGCAGACATGCCTGGTACTTTGCTGGATAGTACTGCAGCTAAGCCGCCACCCATTGGGTAGTAAACGCCACCAGTACCACCGGTTGCAATGGAAAGGTTTTGTGCTTGTGCGGCACCGAACAACATGGTGAGGGATACAGCAATTACTTTAATCAGTTTCATTTTTTGTCTCCTGTTTCTTGTTTATGTAATTAAAGGCCTGTCATGCTGAAATTAATCTTTTGTAGCTCGCCTAATAACTTTGCTTGCTGGTCTGCACTTAACTGCATGAGTGGTGGGCGTACACGCAACCACTCGGGATCTTTGCTGAAGTGTGCAACTGCAGTTTTCATGCCAGCAATCATTTGGTATTGAGCAAATACTGAGCGTACTTGATCTAAGGCGGCTTGACGTTGATCTGCGTCAGATTCTCTCCAATGGGCTGCCAATTCAGCAATAGCCCTAGGGTTAACGTTAGCTGTAGCGGAGATGCAACCAACTCCCCCAGCACGCAGGGCGCGCATCAGGAAGACTTCACTACCAGCATAGACGCGGAAGCCTGATGGCGCTAATAGCTTAATAACGGATTCTGTATAGGCCCAGTCACCAGAGCTGTCTTTCATACCAACAACGGTTTTTGGATATTCCTTTGCCAAGCGCTCCAATAAAGAAAGGCTGAGGTTAATTTTGGTGACCGGTGGAATGTTATAAATGTAAATTTGTAACGTAGCATTACCCACCTTCTGAATCACTTCGGAGAAGTAGGCAAAGAGACCATCGTCGGTAACATCTTTGTAGTAGAACGGTGGCAACATCAATACACCAGCACACTTATGGTCCAGGGCATGGCGAGTCATGCTAACTGTTGCGTCAATAGACGTCGCACCCGTACCAGGCATCATGTGAGCTGGGTTTAAGCCGCCCTCTACTAGAGTTGTCAAGGTCGCCATCTTTTGGCGGGCCGACATCGAGTTAGCTTCTGAGTTTGTGCCGAAGATTGCTTGACCAACACCATTGGCTTCGAGCCATTGACATTGCTTCAGTAATTTTTGCGCATCGGGACTGCCGTCTTCTTTAAATGGAGTCAATACAGGCGAAAGTACTGCGGGTAGTGTGGAAGGGTGTAGGGAAATTGTCATACTTACTCCGTTTTAATTTTTTACTTCAGTCAGAAGAGGTTTTTTATTATAGAAAGCTTCTAAATTATCTATCGCTAGGTTCGTCATCAGTTGTCGCGTTTCGGAGGTGGCGCTACCGATATGCGGTGTTAGTAGGACATTATCAATATTTAAGAAGTCAAGGTTCGGATTCGGTTCATTTTCAAAGACATCTAGTGCCGCACCAGCAATCATTTTTTGCTGCAGCGCAACTAAAAGTGCAGCCTCATCCACAACACTCCCACGCGCAATATTGATAAGGTAGCCCTGGGGGCCTAGGGCCTCCAAGACTTTTGCATCAATCATTTTTTCTGTTTCTGGGTTGGCAGGGCAGGCGAGGAAAAGTACATCCGATGCCTGTGCCAAAGACTGAATATCGGGAAAGTACTGATAAGGAAGTTCTTTTTGAGTGGGGCCGGTATAAGCCAATTTGACCTTAAAGGGCTCAAGGCGTTTTGCAAGGTCTTGTCCAATGCGACCCATGCCTGCAATACCAACACGCTTGCCAGCCAGAGTCGTGGTGACGGTAAATAAACCCTTAGACCAGGCTGCACTTTTAACAAACTCGTGAGCCTGGGGTATGCGACGCAATAGGCCAAAGAGCATGCCAACGGCTAGCTCGCAAACTGCATCATTCAGAACGCCCGGTGTATTGCTGGCTTTGATTCCATTGGCTTTAAGGTAGTCCAAAGGGAGGTTGTCATAACCCACTCCGCAGGTCGCCACCATCTTTACTGATGGAAGCTTCTCAAGAAGCTGTATTGGTAGCTGGGTATTTGAGCGAATCAAAATGCTCTCGTAAGAACCGAGCGGTAGATTTGCCTTGAGGTCGGGGTAGCGAACGGGGGTAATGCGCTGGTCAATTGCCGCTTGCATTACCTCTGGAAATTGTCCGACCTGCAGTACCGAATTGACTGGGATCATGTCTCACTTACTTTTTTATTGGAATAATGAAAACATTGTAAGAGGATTTTCGATCCTTATCTTGCCCCCAAAGGAGAAATCAAGATGTTGTTTACCCCGTCTGAAACAAAAGTCGTCATCGTTGGTGGCGGCACTATGGGGGCTGATGTGGCAGCCGTATGTGCACGAGGGGGTTGCGCAGTGCAGGTGCTTGAACCCACCACTGAGCGTCGTGCGCTTTTGCCCGATTACTTTGCCAATACCATGATCGATCTGGGTTATGAACATCGCTTGCACTTGCTCTCGACAGCCGGATCCCTAGAGGAGGTCGATTGGTCTGAGGTGGATTTGGTGATCGAGTGCGTACCTGAGCGTTTAGATATTAAGCAGGAACTCTTTGCTAAGTTGGAGCAGTACGCAAAGCCAGAGGCAGTCCTGGCTAGTAATAGTACGAGTTTCCCGATTAGTGATATTTCAAAAGGTTTGAAAACTGCAGCACGAATGATTGGTTTGCATTTCTTCATGCCAGCGCACTTGGTGCCGTGTGTAGAAGTGGTCTACGGTCAAAAGACTTCGCCTATGGTTGGCGAAAGCCTTTCTCGTTTAATGACGGCGTGTGGCATGGTGCCCGTCACCGTAAAAAAAGATTTGCCGGGATTTCTGGCCAATCGCTTGCAGCATGCTTTGTCGCGTGAAGCCTTTGCTATGGTCGATGCAGGGATTGCTAGCCTAGAAGATATTGATAAGGCTGTGCGTTTTGGTTTTGGATTTCGCTATATCGCTGCGGGACCTGCAATGCAGCGAGATCATGCTGGTTTGGATGTGCATGGTGCCGGCGGCGCAACGATATACCCGACTCTGAACAACTCTCCTGAAATTGCAAAATGCTTAAGCGATCGCATCGCCAGTGGCAAGTTAGGCATGAAAACCGGTGAAGGTTTTTATTCTTGGACCGCAGAAACTATGAAAGCAGAGCGAGAGCGTTATCAGGAAGCCTTACGTGAGGGCTTAAAGATTATTCAAAAAGATTTACCTGAGATTCAATAAAACAGGAAGAAGTTCTCGCTTTGATTTATGCTGGAAAGATGAAAAAAATCATTCGTGTCTGGGATCTTCCGATCCGCCTATTTCATTGGCTCCTGGTACTCTGTATCGTTCTCAGCTTTATCACCGTCAAGATTGGCGGCAATGCCATGGAGTTCCATGCACTCATCGGCTACTGCGTTTTGACACTAATTATTTTTCGAGTTTGCTGGGGCTTGGTTGGATCACACCATGCCCGCTTTATTCATTTTGTCCCAAGCCCCAAGGGATTGGTCAATTACATCCTAGGCAAAACAAAGGCAGGTCTTGGTCATAATCCCTTAGGTGCTTTATCCGTCCTGGCCTTACTTTTTTCTCTTGGCCTTCAGGCGACGACCGGTTTATTTGCAAATGACGATATTGCCTTTGAGGGACCATTTGCAAAATATGTTTCGAATGACGCGGTTCAGCTCTTAACGTCGATTCATTACTTCAATGAGAAAGTACTCATTATTTTGATTGCGCTTCATCTCTGTGCAATTTTGTATTACCAAAAATTCAAAGGTGAAAATTTAATCAAACCCATGTTGCTGGGCGATAAAGAAATTGACCCAAGCGAGGAGGCTAAATACTGGCCTGCTGACTTGGGTCAAGCCTCCAAAGATGGAGGTCTGCAACGTGGCTTCGCTTTATTGCTGCTAAGCCTGATTGCGGTAATTCTGGGCTACTTCATTACTCGCTAATTATTTCTTCTTGAAGTCGTCATGGCAGCCTTTGCAGGTAGCGCCAGCTGCACCAAAGGCCTTCTTAATTGCTTCTTGGTCGCCTGACTGAGCTGCGGTATTAAGGTTGGCAACGGCAAGCTGCATTTTCTCTCCAGCGGCTTTAAATTTAGCATTGTCAGACCATACGCCAGGTAGCGCATTGCCACCCTCAGTACCGGGGCCAAAAGCTTGCCAAGGTAGTGTTGAGAGCGTTGCAACAACTGCTGCGTTCTTAGCAACTTCATCTTTGTTAAATGGGGCTTCGCCTTTCACTACCGCGCCAATTTTTCCAAATGAATTAGCCATGACGGTGAATGCGCTCTGACGATATTTAATTGCATCCTCAGGTTTTTTAAATTGCGCATAAGCAATTCCGCTAAGCAATAAAGAGGGTGTGAGGGCGACTAAAACAAGTTGCTTGAGTTTCATGGGTTTGTTCCAATATTAAAAAAGAAATAATAAAAATAACTAATTTCAGCATACTACTGAATTGGTATTTTTTCCTACACGTTTTGTCATAAAACCATTTGGATGGGTAATGTGATGTAGTAAATGATGTATTTAAATAACGCAGTTAATGGCTCCATCCAGAAACTCCCAATAATCCCAGTAAATACCAGCCCAAGAACGATAAAGAAGCCCCAGGGCTCTAGCTTTCCTAAGGCAATGGATTGGCGTGCTGGCAATAGGCTGGATAAGATACGACCCCCATCCAAGGGTGGCAGAGGAAATAGATTAAATACCAAGAGAACTAGGTTCCAAGTAATTCCAGCTTGTGACATCGCCAATAGGAAGCGCTCGTCAACTCCAAATCCAATCAGGGTAATTAAGAGAATGGCCCAAATCAGTGCCTGAATGAAGTTTGAGCCTGGCCCCGCTAAAGCCACCCAAATTGAGTCAATGCGTGGGTTACGTAAACGCCCAAAGTTCACGGGCACTGGTTTGGCATAGCCAATCAAAAAGGGTGAACTGGCCAAAATCAGCATGAGGGGGATCAGGATGGTCCCTACCGGATCTATATGTTTAATGGGGTTGAGGCTGACTCTGCCAAGCATATAGGCCGTATTGTCACCAAAATAGCGGGCTGCATAGCCATGGGCTGCTTCATGGATGGTGATGGCAAAAATCAAAGGAATCGCATTAATGGCAATAGCTTGGATAGAATAGTCAGTAATCATGGCAATATGATATCCATAGGAGCAAAAAGTGACTGACGATAAAAAACCTGAATCAAAAACCCCAGCCAAGCCGGTAGCAGCCAAGCCGGTAGCCCGTCCACCAGCCCCCAAAGGCCCATCTGGTCCTGGCGGTAGGCCTCAGGCAGGCTTTGGAGGCGGAAAAGCCATGATGCGTAAGGCTGGCCGCGGCCGATAGTGGATAATTGCGCTACCAATTAATGTCTTTAATGAGGATTTAGCATGAATGAATGGCATAAGGAGTCGAAAGACGAAGTCAATAAGAAAATCATCACTTTGATCGTGATGTTGGCAGCCGCTACTAGTTTGGCGATTTTGTTTGCATTGGTTGCAGCTCATACTGGTTACGTATTCGGTTAATCCGTATTAATGACTAGCCATCGCCAACCTGCAGTATTTGCTGGCCATGGCAGTCCGATGTATGCCATTGAGCCCAATCGCTACACTGCGGCCTGGGCCAATCTTGGTAAATCACTCATACGCCCAGATGCTATTCTAGTCATCTCGGCCCATTGGGTAACCCGTGGAGTTTGGGTTACCGCAATGCCTAAACCCAAAACAATTCACGACTTTGGTGGTTTTCCGCAGGCTCTGTTTGATATTCAGTATCCAGCGCCTGGTAGCCCTGCCTTAGCCGATCGAGTTAAAGAATTGCTAGATGTTCCGGTTGTGCTCGAAGAGAATGAGTGGGGTATTGATCATGGTGCTTGGTCGGTTCTAAAGTACCTCTACCCCGATGCAGATGTTCCTGTGGTTCAGTTGAGTCTTGATGGTTCCTTGTCTGCAGGTGAGCATTACGAGCTCGCAAAAAAACTACGGCCCTTACGTGATGAGAATATTTTAATTTTGGCTAGCGGCAATGTTGTGCATAACTTGCGCACCATTCATTGGGAAGAAGATGCAACACCTTACCCCTGGGCCAAAGAGTTTAATGATTTCTTTTCCTCAGAGATGAAGGTAAACCATCATGAGAGTTTGATTCATTGGGAGCAGTTTGGTGATGCTGCTCATTTATCCATTCCTACCCCCGAACATTACTGGCCAGCCTTGTATGTTCTTGCTCAGCAAGAACAAGGAGAGCAGACTCAGGTGCTAATCGATGGAGTGGAAATGAGCTCTATCAGCATGCTAACTTTTTCAATTCAATAATGACAAATATGTGGCCATCCATTCTTGCAATTTTCTGCGGTGCCGGTCTTGGTGCATTACTTCGAGCGGGGTTTAATTTTGCAACTGTGGGCATAGCCTCAGCACTCCCCTTGGGGACTGTTGTATCCAACCTAGTTGGCGGATATTTCGTTGGCATTGCCGTAGCCTTTTTTGGCAACAACCCAAGCCTCTCCCCAGAATGGAAGTTATTTGTGATTACGGGTTTCTTGGGTGGACTCACCACCTTCTCCAGTTTTTCGGCTGAAGTAGTGGGTTTAATGCAGCGGGGCGAAGTTACTTGGGCTTTAGGTACTGCGCTCTTAAATTTATTCGGATCACTCGCCTTAACCTTTCTGGGTATTTTGACTTACCAGGCACTGAAGTAAGTCTCTCTATCAGGCTTACTCGGGCTTGATATTTCCCGCCTTAACTACCGCACTCCATTTTGCAGCTTCTGACTTGATCAAGGCTGCAAATTCTGCAGGAGTGCCTCCACCAATTTCATTCCCTTGAGAAAGCATTAACTCCCTTAGCTGCGGATCTTTGAGGGCCTCATTAGCCGCTTTATTTAATATGTCAATAATCGGTTTGGGTGTTCCTGCGGGCGCGATAAATCCCTGCCAATTAAGCACCTCTACTTTTGGGTAACCCAACTCTGCAAAGCTGGGTAAATTTGGAAAGAGGGGAGACCGTTTTTTGCTTGTAATGGCAATCGGTCTCAGCTTATCAGCGCGAATGCTCGGTACTGCCGAGTACATCTGATCAAACATCATGTCTACATTGCCTGCCATCAAATCCGTGAGGGCTGCAGAGCCACTCTTGTAGGGCACATGAATCATTTGAATGCCGGCATTTTGCATAAACAGTTCTGCTGAGAGTTGATGGCTGCCACCGATTCCGCCAGATGAGAATGTCAAGGTTCCTGGTTTTGCTTTGGCTGCTGCAACAATGTCTTGAATAGATTTATATTGAGAATTGGGATTCACCACCAAAATGAGTGGACCCTTTTCAATCAGAATGATTGGACTGAGATCATTTTCTGGGTCATAGCGTAAATTGCCGAAGAGGGTCTTATTTACTGCTAGCGGTGCAAAATTACCCATGCCAATCGTATATCCATCGGGTGCAGCTCTTGCAACAAATTCAGTCCCAATATTGCCACCTGCACCAGCTTTGTTCTCAATGACAAAGGGTTGCTTCAGCATTACGCTCATTCTCTGGGCTAATTGTCTACTGCGCGAATCTGCACTTCCGCCTGCACCGTAAGGAACTACCACCGTAATCGGTTTGCTGGGGTAGTTAGATTGCGCATGAGCCAGATTCAGGGCCGCCAGAAATAAAACTAAGATTTGAGAAATTCGAGTGATCTTCATATTAATCCCCATGCTCCTAAAATTGCGCCCAACCCAATTAAATATAAAGGGTGCCAGCGAGTAAACACAGTCATTCCAATCGTGAGCAGTGTAAGTGCATATGCGGCATAACTATGATTAATTTGTAAGGCAATCTGCCATGCTGAAGAGAGAACCAGACCAATGGCAAGCGCAGCCGCTGCATATTGAATAGACTTCTTTTGGTGTGCATCTTGCATGCCCAGGATCAGACGCTGCAAGTAATACACCAGGATCGATGATGGCCAAGCAATTGCAATGGTTGCAATCAGTGCGCCCAAAACGCCATAGACATGCCAACCAATGAGTGTGACTGTCATAAAGTTTGGACCCGGGGCAGCTTGAGCGATTGCAAAATAATCAGCAAAAGTTTGCAGGTCAATCCAATGCTCTTGATAGACCGATAATTTCAGCAAGCTTGGAAGCAAGGCATTTACTCCGCCAAAAGCAATCAGTGAAAAGGCGGAAAGCTTCAGAAATAAGCTCAGTAAAACGCTCATAGTTTGCGTGCTTTCTTTTGCGCCAAAATCCAAGCAAGTGGTGATGCAATGAGCACCACCCAACCAAGACCAAGCTGGTAATAACTGGCAGCAATGACGGTGACAACCACGACCAGTAGCATTGCCGGAAAGCGAAATTCATCGCGCAACATTTTGATTCCAGTGGAGGCGATTAAACCAACCCCAACAGCGGAAATACCTCGCAACACTCCCTGGATAGACTCCAGATAACTGTAGTGTGTGTAGAGCAGTGCCAGCAACATCACAATGCAGATAGGCCCCAGCGTTAAACCGAGTACGGCTGCTACCGCACCTTTGGCGCCGGCAAACCGAGAGCCTATACACACCGCAAGATTGACAATATTGGGTCCCGGAACAATTTGGCAGATTCCTAGGATGGCGCTAAATTCTTCGGAGCTCAATACCTTGTCACGTTCAACCAGAGTACGACGTGCCCATGGCAACACCCCACCAAAACCAGACATGCCGATTTTGCTGAAGCTGATAAATAACTCTGCTGGGGTAAGCGTCTTCAAGGCATTAGGGTTCAAATGGATGAGGAAGTGGCTTCTTATCGAGCCATGCCTCTAAAGTTTGAGTAACGCCTTTTGAGAAAATCTCAAAAACAGGTTGAGCGACAAATCCCAAATGAGGCGTAGTGAGTAAATTGGGCGTGCTTCTCAGCGCATCATTTTTTGGGAGAGGTTCAATGTCGAAAACATCAATCGCTGCTTGGCCGGGCCTACCGGTTGCCAATGCATCTTGTAGTGCTTTCATATCAATGAGGGCGGAGCGAGAGGTGTTTACTAAGAGTGCGTCGGACCGCATCATTGCCAATTCCTCGGCCCCGATTAATCCTTTGGTATTGGGGCCTGCTACAAGATGAAGACTAATTACTTTTGATGTTTTCAGAAGCTCCTCTAGGCTAACTGACCTGGCATCCTGGGCGGCAGCGCGTTCCGCTGTCATGTTGGGACTCCAGGTGACCAGCTCCATTCCAAAGGCTTTACCCACACGGGCAACGGCACTGCCAATAGAGCCCAAGCCAATAATCCCTAGGCGTTCACCAGATAGCATTGGCAGAACGGAGAGTTCATCGCGCCAGCCACCAGAGAGCACTAAATTATTTTGACGTACCAATTGCTTGGTGGCCCCTAAAATCATGGCCCAAGTTAGCTCTGTAGTAGTTTCTTTAGAGGGGCCTCCCGGAGTGCAGGCAATCGGAATATTGCGTGCTACCAGCGCGGAGGTTTCCAGTGTGCCATTGCGTTTTCCGGTAAACATCAATAGTTTGAGTTTTGGTAGGCGCGCAATCAGAGCTTCATTAAAAGGAGTGCGGTCTCGAACAAGCACAATTACATCTGCATCTTTCAATGCTTCAAATAGAGCTTCATTGCGCAAAGGTTCGTGATGAATGGTGATATTGCAACGCCCATCCACTTGAGTCCAATTGGAAAAGCGACGTAGGGCGCGCTCATAGTCATCAAGAATGACAACATTAGGTAAATTAGCCATGTCTCAAATATCGTTATTAATTATGCTGTTTGAGTTTACTATCTATCCTCATTGATTTGAACAAAGGAATAACCATGATTTTGGAGCACTGCGATATTGAAATTGACCCCAGTAAGTCGGCTGAGTTTGAAGAGGCTATTTTGCGCGGTGTGAATACTGTGATTGCTAAGGCTAAGGGTTTTCAGGGATTTAAGGTAAATCGCACCATTGAGAATCCAGCACGTTACTTATTATTGATTTACTGGGATACCCTGGAAAATCATACGGTAGATTTTCGTGGATCAGAGGCCTTTGCTGATTGGCGAGCCATTGTTGGCCCATTCTTTACAAAACCACCTTTTGTGGAGCATATGACCTTAGTGGGAAAATCTGCCTAAGATGTTTTGTATTTAGCCAATTTGTTTTTTGCGAATAGAGCGCTCAAGCGGTATGGAGTCTAGGTTGGGCTCTAGAGCCTCTCGCTCATCAAATACAAAGCAAGTGCCTGTGTAGTGGGCTGACCCAACCTCCTCAAAGTACTTAAGGATGCCACCCTCCAGTTGGTAGCTATGCTCCATGCCAATTTCGCGCATATAGAGACCTGACTTTTCGCAACGAATTCCGCCAGTACAAAAGCTCACCAGAGTTTTATCGGCTAGCTCATCTTTATGCGCAGTGATTGCCGCGGGAAATTCTGTAAATTTCTCAATATTGAAATGCAGAGCATTCTCAAAAGTTCCGTACTCAACTTCGAACGCATTTCGTGTGTCTACCATGACTACAGGACGTCCCAAGTCATCGGTTCCTCGGTCAAGCCACTCCTGTAATTTTTTCGGCGTAATGAAATTTGCACGACCCTCTTCTGGGCGAATCGTCGGATGATTCATCCGAATAATTTCATTCTTAATTTTGACCAACATTTTTTTGAATGGCTGTGTTTCAGACCAACTATCTTTTGACTCTAATGATTTGAAGCGATGATCCAGTCGAAGCCAGTCTAAGAAGCCGCGCAATTCGGATTCATCGCCCGCTAAGAACATATTGATTCCTTCACCAGTCAATAGGATCGTCCCCTTGAGCTGCCGGGCATTGCATTCATCCAGGATTTTGGTGCGCAATTCCAGCAGATTGTCTAGACTGACAAATAAATAAGCGGCTATGTTCAGAATCGGTTTCATGGCGAATATTTTGTAGCAATAGATACATTATCGAGGAAGATGGTATTCGAGTGATAATCTAAGCTGTTACATGCCCATTTTCATAAAAATACCTATCAAGAGCACCCATGTCTGAACGTTTAATTCCTTATCAGCCGATGGATTTAGCTGAGCCAGCTGAGCTAGTGGCTGCCATTCGCCGGCGTCGGGGTGGTCAGTTCATCAATTTGGATCGCATGCTATTGCATAGCACTCCGATTGCCGAGGGCTGGAACCATTTTGTAGGCGAGATCCGCAATAACCTTTCCTTAGACCCAAAGCTGCGTGAGCTTGCAATGTGTGGGGTGGCTGTGCTCAATGGCGCTGAATATGAATTCTTTCATCATGCGCCCCCTTTTATCAAAGCAGGTGGCACGGAAGAGCAGGTTCAGGCACTGCGCTTAATTGGGCAGCCTAACTTTCCAACTGCTCTATTTTCCGCAGTTGAAAACGATGCGGCAGAGTTGACTTTTCAGATGACTCGCAATATCCAAGTTGACAGCGCTTTAATGAAACGTTTGCAAACCGCTCTTGGCAATACCGATACGGTTGAGCTTGTCACTGTAGTTGCGGCTTACAACATGGTCTCTCGTTTTTTAATTGCTTTAGATGTCAATCCAGAGGAGCATCCTCCTGAGTAAGTCATGATGCGCGACGTTTCCATTCATTGGGAAGAGGGTGGCCAATCTTGTTCGGCAGTTTGGCATTCTGAAAATGGTATTGCAGCCCATAAGAAAGTTGTCACTGCTGATGACACCCTAACAGCAGACGATGCTTACCATTTGGCATGCGAAGGTACGGCTATTTTATGGAAGGGTGATTTCCAGAACGCGCGTCAACTGCTACAGGCTTTGGTTCGACGAATAGATAAGCCTTCAAAAAAATCCAAACGGGCAAGCAAGAGAGTTGATAAGTCAGCCGATGCCACCCCAAAGAAAACAGCTAAAGATATCTTCAATCAGCATCGTCTCATTCAGTCTCAGCGAGCCAGAATATTGGGCATGCTCTTAATCCAATGTAATGCAGATCATTCGATTTCATTGCGCCGTGCCCCGGATCTATCGCAAGCATGTCTAGAGGCTTATGGACCCGTCACTCAATCTTATGTAGTTTCTTTGCGTGAACTCTTGGGTGTAGTGAGTGCACATGAATGGCGTAAGAATGGCTTACCTATTCTGGCTGATGAAAATGGTGAGCCAGTGTTTGTTCATCCCCATTACGGGGTTTTCTCACCTGTTCGCGGTGAGTACATTGAGCTAGTCTGTAACGCTCCATTACCCAAGGCCTTAGATGCTGAATCTACAGCCTTTGACATTGGTGTTGGTACTGGGGTGCTCTCTATCATTTTGGCGATGCGCGACATACAGAAAATTGTTGCCACCGATCAAGATGATCGAGCGCTTACTTGCGCCAAAGAAAATATTGCACTGCTAAATCTGGGTTCGCAAATTGAGATTGTGAAAGCCAATTTATTTCCAGTAGGAAAGGCCGCATTAATTGTTTGCAATCCACCATGGGTGCCCGCAAGACCCAGCTCCACTCTTGAGCATGCGGTGTATGACCCAGACAGTCAGATGCTAAAAGGTTTTTTGGCCGGATTAAAGAATCATTTATTGCCTCAAGGTGAAGCCTGGTTGATTCTCTCCGACTTGGCCGAGCATCTTGAATTGAGAACTCGACAAGAGCTACTCTCGTGGATTGAGGCTGCAGGCTTGCTTGTTTTAGGCCGCATCGATACTAAGCCAAAACATTCGAAAGCCTTTGATGATTCTGATTCACTACATTTCGCCAGAGCCGCTGAGATCACCTCACTCTGGCGATTAAAAGCAATTTAGAATTTTTGATACTTTTTCTAGGATTTGAATATCCCTAACAAAGGCGTCCCCTTAGTCTCAAGGGTTGTTTATGTAAGCCGCCAACTCTAAAATTACTGACATTATTTCTATAGAGTTTCAGTACTGAAGAGTTGAGTTTGCTAAACAGAATAAGTTCGATTCCTGTTGAATTGAGGTGCATTGTCTCTTTGGTAATTGGGATGCATGCATTCATGCTGCTTGGCGCACTCTATGGTCAGTCAACTTTGTACGCCAGCCCCTCTGCTGACACATTAATTTTCACTGCCGTAAGAAATACTTCTATACCGATTTCTCTAAACTCTGCTCAAAAATCGCATGCCACTCAAACTGCAAAGGCTGCTGTTCAAAAAAAGCCTTCTGCAAAAAGCGTAGATGGGAGTGACGGGATGGAACTTTCCTCGCCTAGAGTTGCTCCTAATTTAAGCGAAAGAAATATCTATCCCAATCCAAAGCCACCATACCCTCTATCGAGTAGGCGCCTAAGAGAGCAGGGTGCTGTGAAGCTGAGTCTATGCATTAATCGCCTAGGCACTGTTGAAAGTGTCTCCATGATCAATAGTTCTGGCTATGAGAAATTAGATCGATCAGCAATTGAAACCGTGAGAACTTGGAAATTTGCCTCACTCAGTATCGAGGAGCCTGCTTCAATTCATTGCTACTCCCTACCTATTCAATTTAGCTTGGAGGCTTAAAGTGAACTTTGAACTTAAAAGCTTCAATAATGATTTACCTATCCCAGATAAAGATTTGCCGAAGATCATTCCAAGTTCAGTCCTGTTTGGTAAAGAAAAGGCAATTGCCATTCATCATGACGGACAGCGATACATCTTACGTATTACCAAATTAAGGAAACTGATTTTGACTAAATAGTGACGCACTCATTTTTTAGCCAGCAAAAGTATTTTGATATGCGATTAGCCAGCGATTTTTTGTATTTATCTCTGGAGATTGCATATGAAGCAAGGAAAAGTAGCTTGGGCCTCACGCATTGCCCTAGCCTGTGGATGTTCATTGGCTTTCAGTATTTATGCCAAGGAAGTTGAATTACCGAGGCTCGACATTGTGGGTCGCGAAGAAAATGCCCGCTCGAAAATTCCTGGAACTGTTGATGTAATTAATCAACAGCAGTTGGAATTACTTCAACCCTTATCCATTCAGGATGCCCTAAAGACGGTTCCCGGCGTCAATGTGCGAGGTGATGAGGGTGGGTTGGGATCCATTCCTAATATTGGCATTAGGGGACTCAATCCTAGTCGAAGCCAAAAGGTATTACTACTAGAGGATGGGGCGCCAATTCATCCTAGTTTGTTTATCTCTAATGCTTCCTACTACAGTCCTCCAGTGGATCGGATGAGTGGGATTGAAGTTTTAAAAGGTGCTTCTGGCTTGCAGTATGGGCCATCCAACATTGGTGGTGTTATTAATTACCTTACTAAAACCCCTGAAGAGGGCTTTAAGATTTCTGCTAAAGCTGGCAATTATGGCTATCAATTAGCGCAAATTGAGGCCGGTGGAAAATCAGATAGTAATGGTGCAATAGCGGGTATCAACATCATCAAGTCAGAAAGTGATGGGTACCAGGGCAATGGTTTCAAGATGTATGACATCTTATTTAAAGGCGGCATTGCGATTGATCAGAATCAATGGCTGAGCCTCAAATATACTCATTACGATAACAACATTAACACTTCCTATGTTGGTCTAAGGCCAAACCAATATAGCAATCAATTTTCATCAAATCCTGCGCCAAATGACTACTTCATTACGCAGAGAAATGCGGTAGATCTCAATCATTCTTGGGAGTTGGGTGAGGGCACCAAGCTTAATACCCTCTTGTATTGGAGTAGATTGGGCAGGGATTATTGGCGCCAAGGTATTAATGAGCGAACCTCAGATAACACTATTTTTAATTCATGCAATGGTTCAAATGAATGTATGTTTGGGCGCAATCGTGAATTCCAAATGCTTGGATTAGATTCACGTATTTCGCATGCATATGCAGCAATGGGTATTCAAAATGAATTTGAATTTGGCTTACGTTTACATACTGAGACGCAATCCAATCAGGTAGTGGCATCACGCAGTTTTGCCAAGTCGGGAAGATTGGCGAGCCACGAAGAAAACAAAGCAAATTCGATTGCGTTCTTTGCTCAAAATCGATTTCTGTTGACTAAGGACTTTGCCATCACTCCTGGCATTCGTGTTGAGAGCTACAACCAGTCTCGAAATAATATTTTTACCGAAAAAACAGGGAGCGCAAAAAATATTGAGACTGTTCCTCAAATCGGCGCCACTTGGCAGATTGCTTCCGAAGTGCAGCTTTACTCAAGTGTATATAAGGGCTTTGCACCCGCACAATTGGCAACGGCAATCAGCGAGAGAGGGGTGGATCAGCAATTGGATCCTGAAAGATCGACTAATTTTGAGTTTGGTTTACGAGGGATGGATTCTGGGTTTAGTTACGATGCAGCAGTTTTTAGCATGAACTTCAGCAATCAAATAGTCAATCAGAGCCTGGCTGCGGGCATTACTAAAGCTAATGGTGGTCAAAGCTTGCACCAAGGTATGGAATTGGCTTTGGGTTATGCGCTGCCTGCTGGATGGGGCTTAAATGGAAACCTGACTTATATTCCTATCGCGAAATTTGTTGGAAATTCTTCCATGGGAAGGGACGGCAATCGAATCCCATACACTGCAAAACTAGTTTCAAACCTGGGGGTTACTTATCAAAAAAATGGATTTAATTCCCTGCTTAGCTTGAATTACCTCTCACCGCAATTCGCTGACGCAGCAAATACTAGCTTGCCAAACTCGATTGGAACTATTGGAGAGATCCCATCCATAACTACCGTTAATTGGAGTGCAAACTATGAGATTGATAAAAGCTGGAAGGTATTTGGTGCAGTGAATAACTTATTCAATAAGCGCTATATCTCCAGCAGAAGTCCTGATGGTATTTTTGCTGGCGCACCGCTTAATTTTCAAGCGGGTATGAGCTATCAGTTTTTTTAAGGCAATTAATCCAGCCCTACTCAAGCCAATTATTTTGCAAATAGTTGGCTTGGGTCTTCGAATGCCTTGAACTCTAAAGCATTGCCGGCAGGATCGAGGAAGAACATTGTGGCCTGCTCACCTACTTGGCCTTTAAATCGTATCTGTGGTTCGATAATGAATTGAATGCCACTGCTACTTAACTTCTCGGCCAATGCATGCCAATCTGGCATTGCTAAAACAACCCCAAAGTGTTTTACGGGAACTTGATGCCCGTCAACTTCGTTTGATGCTGCATGACCGCATTCTTGAGGGGCTAGATGGGCCACTAGTTGGTGGCCAAAGAAATCAAAGTCAATCCATTCATCAGAGCTGCGACCCTCTGCACAACCTAAGGTGCTGCCATAAAAAGTGCGAGCGGCTGCTAAGTCATTAACTGGGAAGGCGAGGTGAAATGGCTGGATGTTTGACATGGTGGCCTTTGGCGATAGTATGGTACTTAGCTTAGCATGCCAATCGGTATGTATTGGCAAAGTTTAGTATATTGAGATTATAAAAATAAAGCTGTTTACGGAGACAAAAATGATTAAGTTCCAGTGCGGTAAGTTATGTCGTTCTGTTATTCAGGGCGCTCTCATTCTTGGATTTTCTGCTGCAGTGCATGCTGCTTATCCTGATAAGCCAATTAAGCTGATTGTCCCTTATCCTCCAGGCGGGGCAACCGATGTGATCGGGCGCATTCTTGCGAAGAATCTTGGTGAGTCCCTAGGTCAGCAAGTGGTGGTTGAAAACCGTGGTGGAGCTGGTGGGAATATTGGGGCGGAGGCTGTGGCTAAGGCAACACCAGATGGTTACACCTTATTGATGGGTGCTGTGACATCTCATTCAACTATGGCCACGCTAGAAAAAGGAAAGTTGCGCTATGACCTATTGAAGGATTTCACCCCAGTCATGATTGTGGGTTCGGTGCCTTTGGTGGTAGTTGTCAATCCAAATGTCCCCGTGAGAACCTTAAAGGGCTTGGTTGAATATGCAAAAGCCAACCCAGACAAAATGAATTACGCATCTTCTGGTGCTGGAGCCCCTCAAAGAATGGGCGCAGAGATTTTTCAAAAAGAGGCGAGTATCAAAATTACTCATGTGCCATATAAAGGTAGTGGCCCAGCTATGACCGATTTAGTTGCGGGACAGGTCAATATGATGGTGGAAACAGTTCCAGCCGCACTGCCGTTTATTACCTCTGGTCAATTGCGCCCATTGGCAGTCACAACCGCAAAACGTATTTCGATGTTGCCGGATGTTCCTACTACTGCTGAGTCTGGCATGCCTGCGCTTGAGGTGAGCTCTACTTTTGGCGTCTTAGCCCCAGTCGGCACCCCCATGCCTATCGTTGATCAGTTAAATTCTGCTATCGCTAAACTCTTACTCAATCCTGAAGTGAAGGAAGCATTTCTCAAGCAGGGTGTTTATGCTGCCGCGCCAACTAAGCCTAAGCAATCTGCAGAGTTGTTAGCTTCTGAGGTCAAGCGCTGGGAAAAAGTAATCCGAGAAGCTGATATCAAAGCTGAGTAAAAACCATTTCATTTTTAAGTTAAAGAGTTGTTCATGACAAGTAAAGACAAAAAAAATCCTCCGGAAACCGGTTTGCGTAAAGGGCTAACCAGCTACGGCGATAAAGGCTTCTCTTTGTTTTTGCGGAAGGCATTCATTAAAGGCGCGGGCTATACCAATAGCGCACTAGATCGTCCCGTGATTGGCATTATTAATACTGGGAGCTCTTACAACCCGTGTCATGGCAACATGCCGCAATTGATTGAAGCGGTTAAGCGTGGCGTGATGCTTGCCGGTGGTTTGCCAATGGATTTTCCAACGATCTCCATCCATGAAAGCTTTGCTGCTCCAACGAGTATGTATTTGCGTAATCTGATGTCGATGGATACTGAAGAGATGCTGCGCGCTCAACCGATGGATGCCGTGGTCATGATTGGTGGTTGCGATAAAACAGTGCCAGCCCAAATGATGGGTGCGGCTTCAGCAGGACTCCCCGCTATTCAGTTGATTACTGGCTCAATGTTGACCGGCTCCCATCGAAGTGAGCGTGTAGGCGCTTGTACTGACTGTCGTCGCTATTGGGGAAAGTTTCGTGCTGGCGAAATCGATGAAGTTGAAAAAGATGAAGTCAATGATCAACTGGTAGCTAGTGTGGGCACCTGCTCAGTCATGGGTACGGCGAGCACGATGGCATGTATTTCTGAGGCATTGGGGATGACGGTACCAGGTGGTGCAACCCCACCAGCAGTTACTGCTGATCGGATTCGGATTGCAGAAGAGACGGGTACTCGTGCTGTGCAAATGGCAAAAGACGGTCTAACCATTGATAAGGTATTAACAGCAGACGCTTTTGAAAATGCGATGCGTGTTTTATTGGCGATTGGTGGATCTACAAACGGCATCGTACATTTAGCTGCTATCGCTGGCCGCATGGGTTTAGAGATCGACCTTGATGCGCTTGATAAGATGGGTGATGAAACACCAGTGTTAGTGGACCTCAAACCCTCTGGTGATCACTACATGGAGAACTTCCATGATGCTGGCGGCATGACAACACTGCTACGAGAGCTTAAGCCTTTATTAAAGTTAGACGCGATGACGGTAACGGGTCGCACTTTAGGTGAAGAAATTGATGCGGCCCCACCAAGCTTTAAGCAAGATGTCGTGCGCAAGTTTGATAACCCAATTTATCCACGTGGCAGTATTGCAGTTCTACATGGCAACCTAGCTCCCGGTGGCGCGATCATCAAACAATCTGCTGCCAATGAAAAACTCATGGAGCACGAGGGTCGCGCTATTGTCTTTGAAAATAGTGAAGATCTCGCCAATCGAATTGATAGCCTAGATTTAGATGTCACAGCTGATGATATTTTGGTGCTGAAAAACATTGGCCCTAAAGGTGCGCCTGGTATGCCAGAGGCGGGCTATATCCCAATTCCCATGAAACTTGCGAAAGCAGGGGTAAAAGATATTGTGCGAATTTCTGATGGGCGTATGAGTGGGACGGCATTTGGAACCATCGTCTTGCATGTCACGCCAGAAGCCGCGGTAGGTGGTCCACTTGCGCATGTGAAGAATGGTGATCGCATTCGCTTGAGTGTGAAAAATCGCGAGATCAGTTTATTGATTTCAGATGAAGAATTAGCTCGGCGTGCAAAAGATAATCCAGTGATTGAGCCAACTGCAGAGCGTGGTTATCTAAAGCTATTCTTAGATACCGTGACACAAGCAGATAAGGGTGTTGACTTCGATTTCTTGAGAGCAGTGAAGATGATAGGTAAAACACCAAAGCGTTGAACTAATCAGTGCCGTAAAAAATAAAAGCAAAGAAAAACGCCACCCTTTAAGGTGGCGTTTGACTGTTACGTACTACAAAATGGTGGAACCGGCGGGAATCGAACCCGCGTCCGCAAATCCTCTACAACAAGTTCTACATACTTAGTCATATCATTTAATTTAGCTAGCTAGTCACAGACTGACATGTTCCACGCTGGCGATTCACTAAGTTTTCGAACCATTCCCCGTGACATGAAATGATCTTATCTCTTGTAAATGACCCTGATCTAGCTTGCGCTAGCTGACCCAAGAGAGAATCAGTTCAGGGGCAACCGCAATTAAGCGGCTAGTGCGAAACGTTCGTCGTTTGCAGTTATTACATTCCCATTGATTTACGAGATAACGGGTCCTCGGTATGCCCTTGATGCTTTGTAATCCACGTCGAAACCATGTCGGTCCCAGATTGCAAGCATTGGAAACTCTATTTTAAGGCTCTTGGCCTTAAATTGCTTGTTATCTTTTGATCTCCCTACCGTGGGAAGATGATTTCAAGTAATTCTTTTGGGTGGCGCACAAGATAATCGGCGCCCCAAGCCTCTGGAGGCTCCTCACAGCCGCAATAGCCATAAGCTGCAGCAATCGTCTTCATGCCTGCTGCTTTGCCTGCCACGATGTCTCTAATATCGTCACCCACATATACAGATTTACTCGGATCAATATTGGCAACTCTAGCAGCGTGCAAGATGGGCTCAGGATGAGGTTTTGAGTGTGGAGTCGTATCACCCGAGATGGTTGACACCGCTCTTTGGCGCAAGCCCATCAGTTCCGTGAGAGGGTGAGTAAAGCGCTCACTTTTATTAGTCACAATGCCCCAGGGAAGATTTGCGCTATCCAGCTGGTCCAATAAATGATCAACGCCCTCAAAAAGCACACTGTTTACCAATAAAGCCTTCTCATAGTTTGCAAAGAACTCATCTCGTAGGGGGATGAAGTCTGGGTGATCTATGCCGATACCAAACGCCCCGCCAATGAGTCCGCGGGCTCCAGCAGACGCGCAAGGTCGTAATACTTCGTATTGCTTAGGCGGGAGATTTCTGGTGATGAGGAGTTGATTGGCTGCAGCCACGAGGTCTGGAGCCGTGTCAGCAAGAGTGCCATCTAGATCAAAAAAGATGCCCTTGTAAGGACTTACTAACCCGCTACTCATTTTCGCACCGCAATCATATAGTTCACATCAACATCTTCACCGAGGCTGTAGACCTGAGTAATGGGGTTGTAGCTCATCCCCTTCATGCCGATCATCTCGAGCCCTGCTTGCCGAGTAAAGGCGACTAATTCGGAAGGTTTGATGAATTTGGCGTATTCGTGAGTACCTTTTGGTAGTAAGCGAAGGATGTATTCAGCGCCAATAATGGCAAATAAGTAGGACTTAGGGCTGCGATTGAGGGTGCTAAAAAAGAGGGTGCCTCCTGGCTTGCAGAGCTTTGCGCAGGCCCTAACAACTGAGGCAGGGTCTGGTACGTGTTCTAGCATCTCCATGCAGGTCACCACGTCATATTGAGCAGGCTCTTGCTCAGCGAGTGCTTCAGCTGAAATAGAGCGGTATTTGAGAGTGGCACCCACTTCAAGGGCATGCAACTCTGCAACTTTAAGTGCCTTTTCAGATAAGTCGATGCCACAGGTATCGGCGCCTGATTGCGCTACAGACTCCGCCAGAATTCCACCGCCACAACCAACATCGAGAACCTTCTTTCCTTGGAGGTCAACAAAGGATTTGATCCAATTGAGGCGCAAGGGATTGATAGCATGTAAAGGCTTGAATTCACTATGGGGATCCCACCAGCGATGGGCTAGGGCACTAAATTTAGCGATTTCAGATTGATCGACGTTCATGGAGATAAAAGCGCTGGAAGCGCACTGAGATAAATGAATTACGAATATAGCGGAAATAAAAAAGCCCGGCAGAACCGGGCTTTTTTACAAGTAAAAAGAATTACTTAACTGCAGCTGTACCAACAACTTCGATGTCGGTGCGGCGGTTCTTAGCGCGGCCTTCAGCAGTTGCATTGCTTGCAACTGGATTGCTCTTGCCTTTTGATTCTGTGTAAATACGGCTACCGTCAACACCTTTGCTTACCAAGTAAGCTTTAACGGACTGAGCACGACGCTGACCGAGGGCCATGTTGTAAGCATCAGTACCAACGCTATCAGTGTTACCAACAGCAATAATTACTTCTAATTTGATCTTGCTTAAGTCTTTAGCGATTTTGTCTAAAGTTGCTTTACCTTCTGGCTTCAAGTCAGACTTGTTGAAGTCATAGAGTGTGTCAGCTTGCAAAGTGATCTTGCTTTGGCTAACACCTGAAGTAGCAGCTTTCTTAGGTGTTAAGTAACCATCACAACCAGGAGCTGCAGTAGCAGGAGTCCAGTTGTTGTCACGCCAGCACAATGTGCCGTCGCCGTTTTTCCAGCTCAAGCCAGCGCTGTTTTCCCAGTTATCAGAAGCCATTGCTGCAGAAGCAGAAACAGTAACAACAGAAGCTAACAACACTTTTAGGGTTTTGTTCATTTTTAGTCCTCAAAAATCTCTTTTTTAATTAAAGTCAAACTTAAATGTAATTC
>ERZ1034365.279-NODE-279-length-28615-cov-4.093454_pt1 | contig 28615 bp, 29 predicted proteins | sample MGYA00520615_ERZ1034365 | MGnify/ENA primary metagenome ERZ1034365 (study PRJEB33736, sample SAMEA104284505) | Azolla filiculoides | biome: Urban; feature: Water surface; material: Ditch water | place: Netherlands | collected 2015-10-28 | depth 0-0.1 m ...
CGATCACCGGCGCCGGCGGCAAGGTGAACGGCCTGCGCTACAAGGACCGCGCCACCGGCGTGGAGCACCTGGTCGAGCTCGAAGGCGTGTTTGTGCAGATCGGCCTGGTGCCCAACACCGAGTGGCTCAAGGGCACGCTGGAGCTGACGAAGTTCGGCGAGATCGTGGTCGATGCGCGCGGCCAGACCAGCCTGCCGGGCGTGTTTGCCGCCGGCGACTGCACCACCGTGCCGTACAAGCAGATCGTGATCGCCGCTGGTGACGGCGCCAAGGCCGCGCTCAGCGCCTTCGACCACCTGATCCGCACGCCGGCACCCGTCAGCGCCGCGGCCTGATCGCGGGCGGGACTCAGGCGGCCCTCTGCAGCGCCGGCTTGTGGGTTGTCGCCCGGGCCGGGTCGCTCGTGCCGAAGCTGACGTCGCCCGAGAGCTGCCCGCCCTCCTCGATCACCACCTTGCCATAGCGGATGGTGCCGGTGACCTTGCCGGTGGCAAAGATCACCAGCTTGTCGCGCACCGTCAGGTCGCCGTCAAAGGTGCCGTGGATCTCGGCAATGTCGATCTGGGCGGAGCCCCTGAATGCGCCGATCCGGGCAATCTGCATCAGCCGCGAGTCCATGGTGGCCTCGACCAGGCCTTCCACCACCAGCGTGTCGCAGTCCGTGATCTCCACGCCCTTGAGCTTGATGTTGGGGCCGACGATCAGTTTGCTGCCGCCTTCCGGGGTGGTGGATGCCGCGGGTGCTGGCGCCGGCGGGACCACCGGGCTGGCGGGGGTGGCCGTCTCTGCCGGCAGTTCCGTCACAGGGGCTGTCGTCCCGCCCAGAACACTGTTGGCGTGGTTGGGGCGGGATGGCAGGACGCCGGTCTCGCGCTTGCCAAAAAAAGGGGTGGATGCCATGCAATCTCCATGTGAAACATGGCGTTCATGCTACGGCCCGCCGCGCTTACATCTGTCCCTTGAGACGCAAGTTCGGTAACGAAATGCGCACCGGCTTCAGGCGGGGTGCGTGCGCCCGCCAAAGATGGCCGTGCCCACGCGCACCATCGTGCTGCCGGCGTGGATGGCGGCCTCCAGGTCGGCCGTCATGCCCATCGAGAGCGTGTCCAGCGCCAGCCCGGCATCCCGCAGGTCGTCGAACAACGCGCGCGCCTGCTGGTGCACCGCCAGGGCGGCGACAAAGTCCGGTGCGGGCTCGGGGATCGTCATCAGGCCGCGCAGCGTCAGCCGCGGCAGTTGTGCCACGGCGCGCGCCAGCGCCAGGGTGTCAGCTGGCGTCACGCCGGACTTGGTCGGCCCGCCGTCGATGTTGACCTGCAGGCAGACCTGCAGCGGCGGAAGGTGCGCGGGCCGCTGTTCCGCGAGGCGTTGGGCGATCTTCAGGCGGTCCACCGTGTGGGCCCAGTCGAAATGTTCCGCCACCAGCCGCGTCTTGTTCGACTGGATCGGGCCGATGCAATGCCAGACCAGCGGCAGATCGGCGAGCGCCGCCATCTTGTCCACCGCTTCCTGCAGGTAGTTTTCGCCAAAATGGGTCTGGCCGGCGGCGTGCGCGGCGCGCACCGCGTCCGGCCCGAAGGTCTTGGACACGGCCAGCAGCGTGACACCCGCCGGGTCGCGCCCCGCGGCGGCGCACGCGGCTTCGATGCGCTGGCGCACGGTCTGGAGCTTGTCGGCAATCATCGTCATAATCCCCGAGAGCGTATCAAAACGATTGAGGGATTCGTGGACATCACCCAACTTCTGGCATTCAGCGTCAAAAACAAGGCATCCGACCTGCACCTGTCGGCCGGATTGCCCCCGATGATCCGGGTGCATGGCGACGTGCGCCGCATCAACGTCGAGGCGCTGGACCACAAGACCGTGTTCGCGATGGTCTACGACATCATGAACGACGCCCAGCGCAAGGCCTACGAAGAATTCCTGGAGGTCGATTTTTCGTTCGAGATCGACGGTCTGGCGCGCTTTCGCGTCAATGCCTTCAACCAGCAGCGTGGCGCGGGGGCCGTGTTCCGGACGATTCCGTCCAAGATCCTGACGCTGGAGCAGCTCAACTGCCCAAAGATCTTTGCCGAGCTCTCGCTCAAGCCGCGCGGCCTGGTGCTGGTCACGGGCCCGACCGGCTCGGGCAAGTCCACCACGCTGGCCGCCATGGTCAACCACCTCAACGAGAGCGAATACGGCCACGTGCTGACCATCGAGGACCCGATCGAATTCGTGCATGAATCCAAGAAGTGCCTGGTCAACCAGCGCGAGGTCGGGCCGCACACGCTGTCGTTCAACGCGGCGTTGCGTTCGGCGCTGCGCGAAGACCCGGACTGCATTCTGGTGGGTGAGTTGCGGGACCTGGAAACCATCCGGCTGGCCATGACGGCCGCCGAAACCGGCCACCTGGTGTTTGGCACGCTGCACACGTCGAGTGCGGCCAAGACCATCGACCGTGTGATCGACGTGTTCCCGGCCGAGGAAAAAGACATGGTGCGCGCCATGTTGTCTGAATCGTTGCAGGCGGTGATCTCGCAGACGCTGTGCAAGACCAAGGATGGCTCGGGCCGGGTGGCCGCGCATGAGATCATGATCGGCACCAGCGCGATCCGCAACCTGATCCGCGAGGCCAAGGTGGCGCAGATGTACTCGTCCATCCAGACCGGCAACAGCGTGGGCATGCAGACGCTGGACCAGAACCTCTCGGAGTTGGTCAAGCGCAACGTCATCACCTCCGCGGAAGCGCGCTCCAAGGCGAAGATTCCTGAAAATTTCCCGGGTTGAACAGGGCGCGTTCCCTTCCCGACCATTGATTGAGAGAGGCACCAGCATGAAGGGCATCTTGGGCATGTTGCGGCACAAATTGCCGCCAGAAGACAAGGAAGAGGCCGCCGAATCGGTGTTCTTCTCGACCGCATTTGCCGACTACGGCATCACCCCGGAGCAGACGGCGCCATGGGAAGCCCGTGCGGCCGAAGTGGGTGCGCGCCGGCTGAACGCCGAGAAGGGTGCGCCCAAGCTGCGCGCCCTGTGGAGCCGTGACATGCACATGAAGCGGCTGGATGAGTCGTCCATGGACCAGCTCATGCACTTCTTTGATTTCGCCACCGTGCCGGCCGACCGCGAGATCATGCGGCAGGACGAATACGGCAGCTTCATGGTGGTCCTGCTGTCGGGCACCGTGGCGGTGGACCGCGACCAGCAATGGGGTGAGCGGGTGCGCATGAGCGAAGCCCGGCCGGGCGAAATCCTCGGCGAGATGTCCCTGCTCGACAGTGGCAAGCGGTTTTCCCATTGCCTGACGCTGACCGAGTGCGAGTTCGCCATCCTGAGCGTCGAGGCGCTCGATGAAATGATGTCGGTGCGCCCCACCCTGGCCGCCAGCCTGATTGCCCTGCTGGCCCGCAAGTTGTCCTTGCGCCTGCGCGCCGTGGGTGCGCGCGTGAGCAGCAACCAGCGCGGTTGAGCCCCCACTTCCCACAGAGACCACCATGGAACGCGACCAGGCCAGTAAATTCATCAACGACCTGCTCAAGCTGATGATCAGTCGCAACGGCAGCGACTTGTTCATCACGGCAGAGTTTCCGCCCGCCATCAAGGTGGACGGCAAAGTCACCAAGCTGTCTCCGCAGCCGCTCACCATGGTGCACACGCAGGCGCTCGCCCGCTCCATCATGAGTGACAAGCAGGCGGCCGATTTCGAGCGCACCAAGGAGTGCAACTTCGCGATTTCGCCGGCCTCGGTTGGCCGTTTTCGCGTCAACGCGTTTGTGCAGCAGGGCAAGATCGGCATGGTGCTACGGGTGATTCCGGCCACCTTGCCCACGATTGACGGACTGGGCATGCCGTCTGTGCTCAAGGATGTCGCGATGTCCAAGCGCGGTCTGTGCATTCTGGTGGGGGCCACCGGCTCGGGCAAATCCACCACGCTGGCCGCCATGGTGGACTGGCGCAACGAAAACTCCTACGGCCATATCGTCACGGTCGAAGACCCGGTGGAATTCGTGCATCCGCACAAGAACTGCGTCGTGACCCAGCGCGAAGTCGGCCTGGACACCGACAGCTGGGAGGCTGCGCTGAAAAACACGCTGCGCCAGGCGCCCGACGTGATCCTGATGGGCGAAATCCGCGACCGCGAGACCATGGAGCACGCCATCGCCTTCGCCGAGACCGGCCACCTGTGCATGGCCACGCTGCACGCCAACAGCGCCAACCAGGCGCTGGACCGGGTCATCAACTTCTTCCCCGAGGAACGCCGCTCCCAGTTGCTGATGGACCTCTCGCTCAACCTCAAGGCGATGATTTCCCAGCGCCTGCTGCCCCGCCAGTCCGGCAAGGGCCGGCTGGCCGCAGTCGAGATCATGCTGAACACGCCGCTGATCGCCGACATGGTGTTCAAGGGCGAGGTCACCGAGATCAAGGAGATCATGAAGAAGAGCCGCAACCTGGGCATGCAGACCTTCGACCAGGCGCTGTTTGACGCCTACGAGGACAACGCCATCACCTACGAAGATGCCCTGCGCAACGCCGACTCCGTGAACGATCTGCGCCTGCAGATCAAGCTCAACAGCAAGCGCAGCAAATCGCAGGACCTGTCCGCCGGGACCGAACACTTCTCCATTGTCTGATCCCGGGCGCGGCGCTCCCTGTCGCCGCGCCGCATTCACTTCTCCAGAGAAAGCCCATGAGTTCCATCAACGCAAGACCCTACGAAACCACGCCCGCCCGCAACGTCGCCTTCCTGGGCCTGGGCGTCATGGGCTACCCCATGGCCGGGCACCTGGCCAGCGCCGGGCATGCCGTCACGGTGTACAACCGGACGCCATCAAAATCAATAGCATGGTATGACGAATTCACGCTGGGTACAAGGCCAAAACATGCTGAAACCCCGCGGCAAGCCGCCCAGGGCGCCGACATCGTGTTCTGCTGCGTCGGCAACGACGACGACCTGCGCGCCGTGACGCTGGGGGCCGACGGGGCCTTCGCCGGCATGGCGCCGGGCGCCATCTTCGTGGACCACACCACTGCCTCGGCTGACGTGGCCCGCGAGCTGTACACGGCCGCCAAAAACATCGGCCTGCAGTTTGTCGATGCGCCTGTCTCGGGTGGCCAGGCGGGTGCCCAGAACGGCGCGCTGACCGTGATGTGCGGTGGCGACGTGGCGGCTTTCGATGCCGTTCGCCCTGTGGCGCTGGCGTTTTCGCGCGCCTTCACCCTGCTGGGCGAAAGCGGCGCGGGCCAGCTGGCCAAAATGGTCAACCAGATCTGCATTGCCGGGCTGGTGCAGGGCCTGAGCGAAGCCATTGCCTTTGGCCAGAGCGCCGGGCTGGACATGAACCAGGTGCTGGACGTGATTGGCAAGGGTGCCGCGCAAAGCTGGCAGCTCGACAACCGCGGCAAGACCATGGTGGCCGACAAGTTCGACTTCGGCTTTGCCGTGGACTGGATGCGCAAGGACCTGGGGCTGGTGCTCGATGAGGCCCGCCGCAACGGCGCGCGCCTGCCGGTCACGGCCCTGGTGGACCAGTTCTATGCCGACGTGCAGAACATGGGCGGCCAGCGCTGGGACACTTCCAGCCTGATCAAGCGCCTGCGCTGAAGTACGGCGGCGCCCGGTGCTGCCGCCCTGGCGCCGTACTCAGGACCTGGGCGCGACGGGGGCCGGCTGCTGGGGCAGCGCGCGCTGGAGTTCTGCGTCGGTGATGATCTCCAGCACGCGCACCACGCGCTGCACGCCACCGATGCCGCGTGTGATCTCGGTGGCCCGGTCGGCCTCGCGCTGGGTCACGCGACCCATCAGGTACACCGCACCGCGCTCGGTCACCACCTTGAAGGAATTGGCAAAAATATCCTGTGCATCGACCATCGCAGCCTTGACCCGGCCCGTGATCAGGGTGTCGGAGGAACGCTGGCTCAGCGACGACGTGCCCATCACGCCCACCTCGTTGACGATGGTGCGCACGTTCTCCACGCCGGCGATGGTTTTTTCCACCAGTTCCCGGTCCTGCGCGGTCGGCACCTCACCGGTCAACAGCACCTGCCGGTTGTAGCTCGTCACGTTGACGTGGCCGCGCTCGCCCAGCACGTCATGCAGGCGGTTGGCGGCGCGCAACTCGATGCCTTCGTCATCGAGTTGGGCCCCCGAGGTGCGGCGGTCGGTGGCGACCATGCCGCTGACCATGGCGCCGCCAAGCACCAGCGGCGCGCAGCCACCCAGGGCCGAGGCCAGCACCACGGCGCTGGTGGCGCCCATCAAAAAACGGCGGGGAAATGTCTGCTTCATGTGGAGAGGTCCTGATCACCAAGTAACTGGGAGTCCACGCCGTCGCACAGGCAGTGCAACACCAGGCCGTGAACTTCGTGGATGCGCGCCATCCGCTCATGCGGCACGCAGATATGCACGTCGGTTTCGCGCAGGGCCTGGCCCATCTCGCCGCCGCCGTGGCCAGTCAGGGCCACCACGGTCATCTCGCGTTCATGGGCGGCTTCCAGCGCGCGCAGCACCGGAGCGGCATTGCCGCTGGTGGAAATGGCCAGCAGCACGTCGCCGGCCTGGCCCAGCGCGCGCACCTGCCGTGCGAACACCTGCGCGCCGTCCTCGCTGCGTGCAATGGCCGTCAGGATGGCGCCATCGGCGGTCAGCGCCAGCGCGCCCAGCTCGGGGCGCTCGCGCTCGAAGCGCCCGACGAACATCGCCGCGAAATGCTGCGCCAGCGTGGCCGAGCCGCCGTGCCCGCACGCCAGCACCTTGCCGCCGCTGGTCACGCACGCGAGCAGCGCCTGCACGGCTGCGGCAACCGGTTTGCCCAAGGCTTGCGCTGACTGGTATTTCAGGTCGGCGCTGTCAATGAAATGCTGTTGAATGCGTTGCTCTAACATGGTCTTTGATGATAACCGGGTGGTTTGAAACGCGATGCTGCCCCGCGTAACAAGGCGTTGCCGTCCGCAGCGGTGCGCCTCAACCGGCGTCAAACGCCGCCTGCAGCCACTGCACCCCCGCGGGCTCGACCAGCACCACGTCAAAGCGGCAGGGCGGTGGCGTGCGCAGGCGCATCAGGTAGTGGCGTGCCGCAAAGATGATGCGCCGCTGCTTGAGTGCGCTGATGCTGGCGGCGGCGCCCCCGTGCGTGCTGCTTGCGCGCTGGCGCACCTCGACAAACACCACGGTGCCGTCGGGCGCGCGCAGGATCAAATCGATTTCGCCGCCGCCGCGCCCGGGCGTCCGATAATTGCGCTCCAGCAGCGTCAGGCCCGCCGCCTGCAGGTGGCGCAGGCTGGCGTCCTCGGCCGCGTCACCTTTTTGTTTGGTGGTGCGCGGTGCTGCGCCCGAACCGGTGCCGGTGGGCCCACCGGATTTTTTAGCCAGGAATTCCATTGACTACCTCCTTGAGCGCTTCTTTTGCCCCGGCCCTGGATGCGGCCCGCGAGGCCGCGTCGCACCAGCATTATCCGCAGGGCGCCCTGTTCGTCGTGGCCACGCCCATCGGCAACCTGGCCGACATCACCCTGCGCGCGCTGCATGTGCTGGCGCTGGTGGATGCCGTGGCCTGCGAAGACACCCGCCACACCCAGCAACTGCTGCGCGCCTACGGCATCGAGCGCCCTGGCGCGCAACTGCTGGCCGTGCACCAGCACAACGAGGCCGAAGCCGCCGGCACGGTGATCGACCACCTGCGCAATGGCCTGCGCATCGCCTATGTGTCGGATGCCGGCACGCCCGCCGTCAGCGACCCCGGCGCGCGCCTGGTGGCCGCCGTGCGCGCCGCCGGCCTGCCGGTGGTGCCGCTGCCGGGCGCCAGCAGCATCACCACCGCGCTCAGTGCAGCCGGCATGACGCAGGAAGGCGGCTTCGTGTTCGCCGGCTTCCTGCCCTCCAAGGCGGCCGAGCGCGAGCGCGCCGTGCAGGCACTGGCCGCCGAGCCGCGCGCTGTGGTGCTGCTGGAGGCGCCGCACCGCATCGAGGCCCTGGCCTGTGCGCTGGCCACACTGGGCGAGCGCCCGTTGACTTTCGGGCGTGAGCTGACCAAGCAGTTCGAGGAAATCGCCACTGTGCCCGCGAGTGACGGGCCCGCCTGGCTGTCGGCCGATGCCAACCGCCTGCGCGGCGAGTTCGTCGTGGTGCTGCACGGCGCGCCGGTCGCAGCGGATGCGGGCGACGACCTGCGCGTGCTCAAGCTGCTGCTGGCCGAACTGCCCCTGAAAACTGCCGTGAAGCTGGCCGCCGAGATCACCGGCGCCTCGAAAAACACCTTGTACGACGCGGCACTGGTGCTGAAGAAGTCCGCTGAAGACTCCTGAGTTCATAGCGTGATATGACCTTCTGACGATGGGAAGGTGCCTAAATTTCTCTTGAGAAGTGGCTGAGGAGGCCGGATCAGGCCGGCGCGGCACGCATCTCCGCGAATGTCCCCCGGCCTGCGGCCTCCTCCTTGATTTCGCTGCGATGCGCACCGCACCGGCCTGATCCAGTTGGGGGTCGCGCTGCTTTCAGGAGTTTGAATGGGCACTGCCTCTGCCTCTCAGACCCCGCAGGTCGGGTTAGCCAAAGGCGTCACCCGACAAGGCACCAATGTTGCACAGGCCTCACCGGTAAAACGCATACGCCACGCCGATCGCCGCCACGATGCCCACCGCATCGGCAAACAGCGCGCAGCCCAGCGCGTGGCGCGTGTCTTTCACGCCCACACTGCCGAAGTACACCGCCAGCACGTAGAAGGTGGTCTCGGTCGAGCCCTGGATGATGGCGGCCAGCCGGCCGGCAAACGAGGCCACACCGTGCGTCTGCATCACGTCCACCATCAGCCCGCGCGCGCCCGAGCCGGAGAGGATCTTCATCAGCCCCACCGGCAGCGCCGGCAGAAAGTCGGTGTTCCAGCCCATCGCCGCCACGCCGGCACCAATCGCGCCCATCACGGTGTCCATGCAGCCGGCCGCGCGGAACACGCCGATGGCCACCAGCATCGCGACCAGATAGGGAATGATGTTCACCGCCACGCCAAAGCCCTCTTTGGCACCTTCGACGAACACCTCGTACACCGGCACCCGCTTCACCGCGCCGGCCAGCAGGAACACCCCCACCAGCGTGACGATGGCGAGGCTGCCCGCCAGCCCGACCCAGCGCGCGGCCACCTCGGGCGGCAGCCGGCCCAGGCCCCACAGCACCACGCCGATGGCGGCGCCGAAGGCTGCCAGCGGCAGCAGCAGCTGCGCGCGCCAGATCGGCAGGCGCTGCACCACGGCCACCGCCAGCAGCGCGGCCAGCAGCGAGATCGCCGTGGCCAGCAGGGTGGGCAAGAAGATGTCCGCCGCATTGAAGCCCACCAGCCCCTGCTTCACCGCCAGCGTCTGGCGGATGGCAATGACCGAGGTCGGAATCAGCGTCAGCCCCGCCGTGTTGAGCACGATGAACAGGATCTGCGCATCGGTGGCGCGCTCGGGGCGCGGGTTCAGCGTCTGCAACGCCTGCATGGCTTTGAGGCCCAGCGGCGTGGCCGCGTTGTCCAGGCCGAGCAGGTTGGCCGAGACGTTCATCACCATCGCGCCCTGCGCCGGGTGCCCGGCCGGCACGCCGGGAAACAGGTGGCGCAACACTGGCGCCGCCCCACGCGCCAGCGCGTCGATCATCCCGGCGCGCTCGCCGATGCGCAGAATGCCCAGCCACAGCGCCATCACGCCGACCAGCCCGATGGAGATGTCAAAACCGGTGCGCGCCGAATCGAACATCGCCGCCAGCAGCTTCGGGAAGACCTCCATGTCGCCCATCGCCAGCCGAACCAGCGCTACCGCGAAGGCGCTGACGAAGAAGGTCAGCCAGAGGAGGTTCAGGAGCATGGGCGGGGTGGTGGGGCCGGCGGCCAGGGGGTACCTGGCATTTTGTGCAAATGGCGGATTTGCACCCTGCAAGAGATCGAGCAGGAGCGCAGCGATGGCCGCCTCCAGACCATGAACCGCGTTTTCGGCATGCCGGGGCGCAAGCTGGGTGTGGCGCGCATGGCCCGCTGCCGGCGCCACGCCGTCGGCCGGGGCCGTGCGATCACTGGCTCCATCAGAAAGTCAGAAAACCGGTGTTGTCGGCCGGGTGCAAACTGGCCGTTTCAATTGGCTGGGCCTGCAAGGCTTGACCGGTCTGCAGACTGGCCAAACCGGCCCAGCCCCACCTCCGTCAACCCTCCCGCACGGCGCAACAGAAACAGCACATCCATCCTCATGCGTTGGGCCATGGCCAGACCTTCGTCGGGGCCTGCCACCAGCAAGGCCGTGGCCCAGGCGTCGGCATGCATGCAGGTACGCGCCAGCACGGTGACCGAGGCTACGGCGTTGTTCACGGGCGCGCAGCGGCGCGCGTCCATGGTGTGCGCGAGGCACGCATCGCCCACTTCCAGATAGCGTCGGTAGTCGCCCGAGGTGGCCACGGCCAGTTCCTCCAGTTCGATGACCCCGTGCACCCCGCGGCGCCCGGCCTCGGGGCGTTCGAGCGCCACAGCCCAGGGCACGCCGCTGGCCTGCGTCCCCACAGCGCGCAGCTCGCCATCCAGCGCGGCCAGCGCATGCCGCACGCCATGCTGCTGCAGCACATGGGCCATGCGGTCCACCGCGTAGCCCTTCGCAATGCCGCACAGGTCGAGTTGCAAGGGCGCATGCTTGCGCGCGCGGCTTGCGGGCCGATCCAGCTCCAGACCTCCGTGCGCAGCAAGCGGCGTGGACTGGCGTGCGGCGCGGATCGCTTGCGCGTCGGGTACATCGCGCACCGCACCAAACCCCCAGGCGTCCACCAGCGCGCCGACGCACGGATCGAAGGCTCCGGCGCTCAGGCGCTGGACATCGAGCGCACAGTCCAGTACCTCTAGTATTTCAGCGGGCAGGTCCACCCAGTCGCCCACGGGCGCGCGGTTCAGGCGCACGAGGTCGCTGTCCGGTTTCCAGGGGGACATCTGCGCGTCGACCTGCTCCACCACCGCGGCGAGGTCCTGGCGCAAGGCCGCCAGGTCCACGGTGGGGTCGGCGTCGACACTGGCAGACCAGCGTGTGCCCATGGTCGGTCCGTGCAGGGTGGTGCGCTTGCAGGGCGCAGCGGGCTCAGAAGACATCTTCGGCATAACGCTCCCTGGCTTTCAACGCTGCTACGCGCAACTGCAGTGGCGCCAGCACCTCGTCCAGCGTCTCGGCCACGCCCTGCGCCATGGCACGGCTGCCGCAAACGCGCACGATGGCGCCCTGTGCCACCAGGCCGCGGACACGATCGGCATCGCGGCGCAGGGCGTCCTGCACATAGCCGCCGCCTTCGGGCACGCGCGAGAAAGCCGTCTGCAGCGTTGTCAGGCGCCCCTCGCCAAGCCAGCGCTGCATTTCGGGGCCAAAGTAAAAATCCCGCGCCGGGTCGCGCCCTCCAAAGTAAAGATGCATGGGGCGCTGTCTGTCGTTGCGGCGGATGAAGCCCGCCAGCGGCGCGACGCCGGTACCTGCCCCGATCAGCAGCACCGGCCGCCGCGTTCGAGGCAGGGCAAAGCCGGGGTTGGGCCGGATGAAGGCGGCCACGCTGTCCCCCTTCTGCAGGCCCAGCAAGTGCGTCGAGCACAGGCCGCCGGGCATCTGACGCACGCAGATTTCCAGAAACCCGTCTTCCCAGCCCGACGCCAGCGAGTAGTAGCGCGGCACGGCCGAACCCGGCGGCACGATGCCTACCAGATCGCCGGCGGCAAACCGCGCCAGACCCTGCCCGCGCAGGCGTGCGCCCGGACCCTGCGCCGGCCACGCAAAGCGCAGGATCGCCGTGGCCGGCCCGTCAGCACCGGGATAGTCCTGGCGCGCCACGAGCGTCAGCGCCACCGTGGGGGGCACGCGCGGTACATGCTCCAGCACCAGGGGTTTGCCCAGCGCCTGTGCCAGGGCCACGCCCCAGCGCGCGAACTGCTGGCCCGATTGCTGGTGGATGCACTCCAGCGGCAGCAGCGCGGGCCAGCCCTGTGCGCGCAGCGTCTGGTCCAGCGCCACGGCAAAGGCGCAGAAGGTCGGGTACTGCCGGTCGCCAAAGCCCAGCACTGTTACCGGCACAGCGCTGGCGCCGAGCTTGGCGATGTGCTCCAGGGCGTGGCTGGCGTGGGCCGGGGCCTGGCCTTCGCCATAGGTTGCGGCAAGCACAAACACCTGCCGCGTGGCGGCCGTGGTTCGAAAGTTCTCCAGCGCGCTGGTGTGAACGCGGTGTCCGCCCTGGCTCAGCGCGTCTTGCAGCGTCTGGGCAAAACCCCAGGTGCTGCCACCTTCGCTGGCCACGAAGATGAGCACGTCGGCCTGTGCCAGCGGGGTGTTGCCCGTGATGTGTGGCGCCTGGCGGCGTGCTTGCCACCAGATGACAACGCCCGACCCCCAGAACAGCAGCACGCTGGCGCCCACGAGCCCGAGCACCACGGCCCAGGGCCAGGCCGCTTCACCCGTGTGCAGCACCACGGCCAGGTCGTAAATGCGCTGCGCCAGGGGGGCGTCCTGCCAGGCCAGCATCTGGCCCGAGGTCCGGTCGATCCAGCCTTGACCCTGGGCGGTCGCGACCTTCCAGGTGTCCTCCGGGTCGGTGGTGCCGGGAAAAGTCAGCTTGCGCAAATCCTGCACGGCAAGGCGTTGCAGCGTGGCAAGCTGTGCACCAGGCAAGTCAGGCTGGCCGGTGACCACCGAGAGCACCTCAGGCTCGGCCCGGGTGTCCAGTGCCACGAGGCCCAGGGTCGATGCGCTCATGGTCAGCGCCGTGAGCGATGTCAGGCAAAGGATGGCCAGCACCACACGGCCCGCGACCACGTGGATGCGCTGCGCCAGCGTGCCGCGTACCCGTGCTGCCAGCCGCCGCCAGCCGCCCATGCGCCGCAGCAAAAGCACCAACGCAGAAACGCACAACACGCCCATGGTCAGCGCAATGCCCGCTGCGCCCCAGCGCCCAGCGTCACCCAGAAGCAGCGAGCGGTGCAGGTTCTTCACCCAGCGCGGCAGCGCCGAGGCTTGCCACGCACCCAGCACCTGGCCATTGGCCGGGTCCACGTAAGACGCCTGCGGCTGGTCGCCAGCAAAGCTGAACACCACGATGGCTCCCGAGGGCAGGCGGCGAATTTCCTCCGCACCCGGGACGGTGCGCGCCACGCGCTCCACCAGCGTGGCCACGGGCAAACCGTCCGGTGCGGCGGGGGCCTGCCACGCCTGCTGCACCGGGTCGATCGCCAGGATGGCGCCGGTGAGGCCCAGTACCACGGCCAGGGTGCCAATGGTCAGGCCCAGCCAGCGGTGGATGGCTTTCCAGCTCATGCGCGCCCTTTACTGGAGTTGGAAGGTCGCTGACTGGATGTACTGCTTGCCAGCCTGCGGCTTGCCGGCGTTGGCTGTGGACAGCGGGATGCGGACCTCCGACGGGCTGTCCCGCATGTCTTCTGCTGCGGCGTCGATGCGGATTTCATAGCCCGCGTCCAGCAGTGCATCGGCCAGATCGGCGGTGACCTTGAGTGTGCGCCCTGCGCCCACGCTGGCGCCGGTGACGCCATTCAGGCGTTTGGCGTCCCCCGCCGAGAGGCGGCTCCAGTCAGACAAGTGCTTGTGGTACTTGGCCTTGCCGCCGGCCACCCACAGCGTGCGCACATAGGCGCCTTTGGCATCGGTCAGGTACGCCGCCAGGTAGGCGCCGTCCCCGCCGTAGTTCTTGAGCTGGGCGGTCAGCGTAAGCGGGCGGCTGTGTGCCAGGGCGGGAAGGGCCAGCGCGCAGGCGGTGGCCAGAAGGGTCAAGAGAGGTTTGGACATGGTGATGCTCCTGTGGAAATGGTGGTTACTTGTTCTGGCCGCGCGGCGCGGTGCCATCCGGTTGAGGAGGTCCGGTGTGCCGTGCAGCGCCCTCGTTATCTCGGTCGCGCTCCCGGGCACGTTGTTGGTCCTCTTGCTTCATCTTCAACACCTTCAGGGTTTCCGGGTCGATCTTGGCTTTGAAGGTGCGACCCTGGGCATCCGTGCCGCGAATTTCATAGCAACCGTCGTCGATCTTCAGCCGCTGGACCTGCCAGCCCTGTGCGGAGGCCCACTGCCGCAAAGCTTCGCGCGTTTGCCAGCGATTCACCGGCGCATCGCAGTTGTCACTGGCCCACGTGGGCAGGGCGGCCAGGCCTAGCGACAGAACCAGCAAGCCATGGCGCAAAGAGGGGGGGTATTTCATGAACGGCTCCTATAAAAAAGACTGGCACATGGCGGTTCGCACGGCAGGCCCTGTCGGTCTGTACGAGCGTCCGACCCAACACGCCAGGGCTTTCAGGGTGTGAGCAAACCACCCCGGATCGGGCGGCGTGACAGCCCCTCATGTCCCGGCTGGTGCCCATCGGCCCAATTCCAGTTGCAACCTGCATACGCAGGCGGTTTCTGTTCTCTTGATGTATGGCATTGTTGCAATACCATCCTGAAGGCTTGCTGAACGGCTCATTCACGGGCGGTTCGTCACCCAGCAAACCCTGCCCCAGGATAGCCCAGGCCAGCACCAGCGCGACGCCAAAGGTGGTGGCGGCCTGCCCGACATCGTGCCCGAAGTGACACTGCATGCAAGCGTCACCCATGCCACCTGGCACCGCGCGGATGCATTGGCCCGGGCGTTCCTGGAACGGCTGCGTTCGACCGCCTGTTTCAGTGCCCGATTCGGGCCCTGCATCTCGGCGCTGGCGCACCACATTGCGACGGCGCGTTTGAAGATTGAACCGCCGGGGTGCGCTGAATGGGGTGGCCCATCCACCTGCCGTTTGGCCTCACCGCCTCCGCAACCCCAGCCACATCACGGCCCCCACGACGATCAACGCCCCCACCACCTGCACCGGCGCAATCGCCTGCCCCAGGATGGCCCAGGCCAGCACCAGCGCGAACACCGGTTCCACGTTCATGATGGCCGAGTTGCCGACCACGCCGAGCCTGGGCAGCACGGTGAACATGATGGTGAAGGCGGTGCCGTAGAGGAAGGTCAGCGCCGCCAGCCCCCACCAGCCGGGCAGCGCGGTGGGCAAGTGGAAGCCGCCCTGCAAGGCGACGCCCCCCAGCGCCAGCACGCCGACCAGCGCCATGGTCGAGAAGGTGCGCACGCGGCCGTCGAGGTCGCCGGCTTCGTGCTGCGTCAGCACTAGCGCCACGCCGAAGGTGGCGGCGGCCGTCAGCGCAAAGGCCACGCCCGCGCCGATGCGGCCCCATTGCCCGGCGGCGCCCAGGCCGGAGGCGGCGCCGAACACGTCCAGCGCCAGCGCCAGGCCGACCAGCATCACCGGCATGGCCATCAGCACGGCGCGCTCGGGGCGGTGGCCGTAGAACAGGCGCGCCCACAGTGCCGTACACAGAGGGTAGGTATTGAAGGCCAGCAGGGCCAGCGCCACCGGCAGGCGCGCCACGGCTGAATACAGGCACAGGCTCTGAATGGCGACCAGCACGCCGATGGCCGGCAGGGCGCGCCGGTGGCGGCCCGTGAGATTCAGCGGCACGCGCTGCCACAGCAGCAGCGCACCGACCACCAGCGCGGTGATGGCGCTGCGGAAGGTCACGGCCGTGGCGACGTCCACGCCGTTGTTGAAGGCCAGCCGCGCCGCCACGTGGTTGGCGCCCATCATCAGGGCGATGAGCAGCAGGGTGGCAAAGGCGGCGCCGGAGAGTTTGCGGACAGTGGTCATGGCCTATTGGGCGTGCGTGGGGCAGGCCAGGTCAAGCGCCTGCAGGACAGCCATGACAGGCGCCGCGGCGTTCAGTACAAGCCATGCACCTGCGCGTGCACCCGGGCCAGGCCCAGCAGCGCATCGGTGTACGGGGTGGCCACGCCGGTGCGCTGGCCGAGTTCGCGCACCACGGTGACCAGCGCGTCCAGCTCCACGGCCTTGCCGGCTTCCACGTCCTGCAGCATCGAGGTCTTGAACGCGCCGAGCTTGCGCGTGACGGCGTGGCGGTCTTCGGGCTGCTGGTCGATCGGGATGCCGATGCGCGCGCCGATGTCCTTGGCTTCGAGCATCACCGCGCTGATGAAGCTGCGCACCAGGTCGTCGTTCATGATCAGGTCGGTGGTGGCGCCGGTGATGGCGCTGATCGGGTTGACCGTCATGTTGCCCCAGAGCTTGAACCAGATGTCTTTCTGGATCTGCGGCGACACGGTGGCGGCAAAGCCGGCGCGCTGCAGCAGCGCGGCCAATGCCTGCACGCGGGCGGTTGATGCGCCCGAGGGTTCGCCCACGATCAGCCCGTTGCCGAAGTGGTGGTGGATCACGCCCGGCGCATCGACCGAGCAGCTGGCGTGCACCACGCAGCCGATGACGTGGCGTGCCGGCATCGCGCGGGCGATCTCGCCGGTGGCGTCCACCGCCTGCAGCGCCGTGCCGGCCAGCGCGCCGCCAAAGCCTTCAAAAAACCACCACGGCACGCCGTTCATCGCGGTCAGCACGATCGTGTCCGGCCCGATCAGCGGGGCGATGTGCCGCGCCACGTCCAGCAACGCCGGCGCCTTGACGGCGACGATGACCAGGTCCTGCACGCCGAGTGCGGCCGGGTCCTGGCTGGCGCGCACCGTGTGGGCGGTGGTCCCGGTGGCTTCGACCAGTTGCAGCCCGTCCCGCTGCAGCGCCGCCAGCGTGGCCCCGCGCGCTACCACGCTGATATCGGCGCCCACGCCCGCCAGCTTCGCCCCCAGCCAGCCGCCAATGGCGCCGGCACCGTAAATTGCTGTTTTTTGAATCATTTAGCCTGTTTCCCAGCGTCAAATGGTCATTGTCACTTCAATTTTGATAGCTGGTGTCGATCCGGTCCACCTGGCGCACCAGGGCGTTGAACACGTCCTTGCCGGCGCCGTGGCGGGGGTCGAACTGCAGCGCGTCGCGGGTGCATTTCTGCGCGATGGCTTCCGGCACGGGGATGGCCGCGCCCATGCTCAGCGTGGCCATCTGGATCTCGCAGGCGCGCTGCAGCGTCCACAAAATCGCGAAGGTCTGCTCCAGCGTCTGGCCCCAGGCCAGCAGGCCGTGGTTGCGCAGGATCACGGCCGGTTTGGTGCCTATGCTGGCCAGCACGCGCGGGCCTTCCTCGGCGTGGATGGTGATGCCCTCAAAAGCGTGGTACGCCACCATGTCGTGCAGCTGGGCCGAGTAGAAGTTACTCTGGCTCAAGCCATCCTGCAGCGAGGCCACGGCCACGCCGGCGGTGGTGTGGGTGTGCATCACGCAGTGTGCGCCGTCGATGCCGCCGTGGATGGTGCTGTGCAGCGTGTAGCCGGCCGGGTTGACCGGGTGGGTGGAGCCGTCCAGCACGTCGCCGGCCAGGTTGATCTTCACCAGGTTGCTGGCGGTGACTTCGGTGTAGTGCAGGCCGAAGGGGTTGATCAGGAACTGCTTCTCGCCGCCCGTCACGCTGTCGGGCAGGCGCAGCGTGATGTGGTTGTAGATCATCTCGGTCCAGCCCAGCATCGCGAAGATGCGGTAGCAGGCGGCCAGGCGCTGGCGCGCGGTGCGTTCGTCGGGATGCATCAGGGTGGCGGCTGGCGTGGCGAGTCGGGTGTTCATGGGGTGTTCCTGTGGAGAAAAAGGCTGCCCGCCCGCGGGACGGGCAGCCGGGGGGGCGGGTCAGGCGTCCGCGGTGAAGCCGATCGCCTTGACGATCGGGGCCCACTTGGCCGTGTCCTTGCGGATCAGTTCGGACAGCTCGGCGGGCGACGACGACATGGCTTCCAGGCCGAAGGTGGCCAGGCCGTCCACCACGTCTTTCGACGCCAGCGCGGCCTTCAGCGCGGTGTTCAGGCGCGTCACCACTTCGGGCGCGGCCTTGCCCGGCAGGAAGAACGCGAACCATTCGCTGTGGACCATGTCTTTCAGGCCCTGCTCGGCGAAGGTCGGCACATCGGGGGCGAAGCGGTTGCGTTTGGCGCCCGAAGTGGCCAGGATGCGGACCTTGCCGGTGGACAGGTGCTGCGTGATGTCGCCGATCGGGCCGGAGACGGCCGCGATGTTGCCGCCCAGCAGGTCCAGCATGGCCGGCTGCGTTCCGCGGTAAGCCGCGTGCTTGAGTTCAATGCCGGCGTTCTTGCCGAGCAGCGCGCCCACGAAGTGCGGCGTGGAGCCGGCCGCCGGCGAGCCGAAGTTGGCCTGCGTGGGGTTGGCTTTGGCCCAGGCCAGGAAGTCGGCCACGTTCCGCACGTTTGCCGGCACCAGCGGGCCGACCGCAAAGCCGAAGTCGAACACGCAGCCCAGCGACACCGGTGTGATGTCCGTGCCGGGGTCGTAGGGCAGCTTCTTGTAGATGTGCGGGTAGATCGTCAGCATCGACGTGGGCGTCTGCAGCAGTGTGGCGCCGTCGGCAGGCTGGCCCTTGACGTACTGGATGGCGATCTGGCCGCCCGCGCCGGTCTTGTTCTCGACCACGGCGGTCTTGGCGTAGTCGCCACCGAGCTTGCTGGCGACGCGGCGGCAGATGGTGTCGGAGGTGCCGCCGGCGGCAAAGCCGGTGATGATTTTGAGGGTTTCGATCTGGACCTGGGCGAAGGCCTGCGGACCGACGCCGGCGAGCAAGGCCGATGCGCCAGCGGATTGGAGGAGTTGTCGGCGTGAGATGTGCATGTGCTTTTCCAGAGGTTGTGTGGCAAACAGGTTGAGAGCTTCAGGTGCCGTCGCGCAGCCAGACGACGCGGCCTGAATGGGTCACCGCGCCCTGATGGCTCGGGCGCACGGTGGCTGCGTATTTTTCCAGCAAACCGCCCAGATGCGCCCCCGTGTTGACCCGACGTTGTGCCAGCCGCAGGCCGAGTTCGGCACTGTCCAGCTCCACGCAGATGCTGCGCGCCTCGGGCCGGGCGTCGATGGCGATCATGTCGCCGTTGCACAGCGCGGCAATCGGCCCGCCGTCGGCGGCTTCGGGGCCGGCGTAGCCGATGCACAGGCCGCGCGTGGCGCCCGAGAAGCGTCCGTCAGTGAGCAGCGCCACCTTGTCGCCCATGCCTTGGCCGTAGAGCAGCGCGGTGATGCCCAGCATCTCGCGCATGCCGGGGCCGCCCTTGGGGCCTTCGTTGCGGATCACCAGCACGTCGCCCGGTTCGTAGCGCATCGCCTGCACGGCGGCCTGGGCTTCTTCCTCGGACTCGAACACGCGCGCCGGGCCCCGGTGCACCAGGGTTTTGAGGCCGGCGGTCTTGAGCAGCGCGCCGTCGGGGCACAGGTTGCCCTTGAGCACGGCCAGCCCGCCGTCACGGGTCAGGGCGTCTTCCACCGAGCGCACCACGCGGCCGTCGGGCGCGGGGGCGCCGGTGAGCTCCTCGGCCAGCGTGCGGCCGGTGTAGGTGAGTGCGCCGCCGTGCAGGTAGCCTTTTTGTAGCAGCTCGCGCAGGATCACGCCGGCGCCGCCGACGTAGTACACGTCACGCGCCAGGTACTTGCCGCCGGGCTTCAGGTCGGCGATCAGCGGCGTGCGCGCGAACACAGCGGCCACGTCATCGAGGTGGAATGGGATGCCGGCCTCGTGCGCGATGGCCGGAATGTGCAGCGCGGCATTGGTCGAGCCGCCCGTGGCCGAGACCACGGCGCAGGCGTTTTCCAGCGCCTGGCGCGTGACGATGTCGCGCGGCAGCGGGGCGTCGCCCATGACGGCGGCCATCAGCGCCTTGCCCGCCTTGCGCAGCAGCGGCGCGCGTTCGCTGAACACCGCCGGCACCATGCTGGAGCCGATCGGCGCCAGGCCCAGCGCTTCGCTGACCATGCCCATGGTGTTGGCCGTGAACTGGCCGGCGCAGGCGCCCGCCGAAGGCAGGCAGGCGCGCGTCACGGCGTCGAGTTCATCGAGCGTGGCGTCGCCCGCCAGCACCTTGCCGATGGTTTCGTAGGTGTCGACCACGTTGAGGTCGGCGCCGTCCGGCCCCGGGCGCTGGCCCGGCAGCGCCGAGCCGCCGTGCACGAACACGCTGGGCACGTTGCAGCGCACCATGCCCATCATCAGGCCGGGCAGGTTCTTGTCGCAGGCACCCAGTCCGAAGATGCCGTCCCACTGGTGGCCGCGCACCGAGGCCTCGACGCTGTCGGCAATCAGCTCGCGCGAGATCAGCGAGAAGCGCATGCCCGAGTGCGCCATGGTCAACCCGTCGCTGACCGACACCACGGGGCATTCGTGCGGCGTGCCGCCCGCCGCGTAGATGCCCGTCTTGGCGTGCTGGGCCTGGTCGCGCAGGTTCAGGTTGCAGGGGCTCATCTCGCCGCCGGTGTGGAACACGCCGATGTGCGGGCGGGCGATGTCCTCGTCGTCCTGCCCCAGCCCGTGCAGGAAGCTTCGGGTGCTGGCACGCAGCGTGCCCTCGTAGATGGTGGCGGAGCGGAATCGGGGGACTTTTTTCTCGGGCGTGGACATGGGATGTGCGTTGTGACGTGGTGGGGTGTGGGCGCTCAGCCGGCGTTGAGGTGCAGGCCGTTGTCCATCTTGATGATCTCGCCGGTCATGCCGGGCGCGCGTTCGGTGACAAACCAGGCCAGCGCGGCGACCTCCTCAGGCTGCGAGACGCGCTGCAGCACGGCCGATGTCGTCTGCGCCTGCAACACTTCCGCGTGGCGCACGGCGTCCAGTACCCGGCTGGGCAGGCCACCGTCAACAAAGCCCGGCGCGATGGCGTTGACCCGGATGCTCGGCGCCAGGGCGCGCGCCAGCGACAGCGTGAGCGTATTGACCGCACCTTTGGAGGCCGCGTACGCCATCGACGAGCCGCGCCCGATGACGCCGCCGATGGACGAGATGTTGACCACCGAGCCACCTCCCGACGCCTGCAGCGCCGGCACGCAGGCGCGCGTCATGCGGTACAGGCCGACGGTGTTCACGTCGTAGGTGCGGTGGAACTCGGCCGGGTCGAGTGCGTCCAGGTCGGCGTGCGGGATGAAGCGCGTGGTGCCGGCGCAGTTGACCAAGGCGTCGATGCGGCCCCAGCGTGCCAGGGCCGCTGCCGCGAAGGCGTGGCAGTCGGCGTCCTGCGCCACATCCAGGTGCTGCACCAGCGTGCCCGCGCCCAGCGCTTCGCAGGCGGCGGCCACCTCCAGCACGGCGACATGGGTGGCGTCGTCGAGGTAACTCAGCGCGACCTGCCAGCCGTGTGCGGCAAATTCGCGCGCGCAGGCGGCACCGATGCCGGTGGCTGCGCCGGTGAGTACCACCACCTTCAGGGGCTTGTGCATGGGGTGGTGCGGGCTCAGTAGACGCCGGGGGCGGCAGGCGCTGCCGGTGCTGCGCCCTTGAACTTCGCGGCAAGCAGGCTGGTCTGGCGCGCGAGGATGCCGGTGTCCAGGCCCACGGCCACGAACACAGCGCCCAGCGCGAGGTAACGGCGCGCCTGCGCCTCATCGCTGGTCAGGATGCCGGGCGCCTTGCCAGCCTTCAGGATGCGTGCGATGCCGTCTTCAATGGCGGCCTGCACGTCCGGGTGGTTGGGGTTGCCGACATGGCCGAGAGACGCCGAGAGGTCGGCCGGGCCGATGAACACGCCGTCCACGCCGGGCGTGGCGGCAATCGCGTCCAGGTTCTGCAGCGCGGTGCGGGTCTCGGCCTGCACCAGCAGGCACACGCGGTCGTTGGCTTCCTTGGCGTAACCGGGGTAGCGGCCCCAGCGCGAGGCCCGCGCGCCAGCCATGCCGCGGATGCCGCCCCGGCCGTCGTCCTGGGGGTAGCGGCAGGCCTGCACCAGCGCGGCGGCCTGCTCCGCTGTATCGACCATCGGCACCAGCACGGTCTGCGCACCCAGGTCGAGGTATTGCTTGATCAGCGCCGCGTCACCCACCGGCACGCGGGCGATCGCGTTGGCACCGGGGGTGGCGGCAATCGCCTGCAGCTGCGCCAGGATGTCGGTCAGGCCGTTGGGCGCGTGTTCGCCGTCAATCAGCAGCCAGTCGAAGCCAGCGCCGGCGCAGATCTCGGCGCAGTAGGCATCGGCCAGGCCCATCCAGAGGCCGATCTGGGGCTGGCGCCGGGCGATGGCGTTTTTGAAGAGATTGGCAGGGGTTTGCATGGTGCGTCCTGGGTTGAATCGGGAAGGGGTCAGACAAAGCGGAATTTCAACACGCCCAGCGGCCCGTAGTCGGCCTCGAACACGTCGCCAGCCTGCGCCGCCACCGGCCGGGTGAAGGAGCCCGCCAGCACGGTCTGCCCGGCCTGCAGCGACTCGCCCCAGGGCGCTAGCTTGTTCGCCAGCCAGGCAATGCCGATCGCCGGGTGGCCCTGCACGCCGGCGGCCAGGCCCGTTTCCTCGACCACGCCGTTCTGGCGCAGGATGGCGCCGCACCAGGGGAGGTCGGTGGTGTGCGGATCGGCCCGGTAGCGTGGATCATCGCCACCGACCACGATGCCGGCGTTGGCGGCGTTGTCGCTGATGGTGTCGAACACCTTGCGCATCACCTTGGTGTGGCGGTCAAACTGCTCGATGCGCGAGTCGATGATCTCGATGGCGGGCGTCACATAGTCGGTCGCGGCCAGCACTTGCTCCACCGTCACGTCCGGGCCTTGCAGCGGCGCCTTGAGCACGAAGGCCAGTTCGACCTCCACGCGCGGCGCTATGAAGCGGCGGGCCGGAATGTCGAGCACCTGCCCCGGCGTGCAGGTGAACAGCATGTCGTCGAGCAGCGTGCCGAAGTCGGGCTCGGTGATCTGGCTGGCGATCTGCATGGCGCGCGAGGTCAGGCCGATCTTGTGGCCGATGACGCGGCGGCCTTCGGCCAGCTTCATGGCCACCCAGGCGCGGCTGATGCGGTAGCCGTCTTCCACCGTCATGCCGGGGAAGCGCTTCGAGAAATGCTCGACTTGCACGCGGGTCTGCTCGGACTGGTGCAGCTCGGTGGCAAGCTGCTGGATCAGGGTGTCGTCAAACATGGGGTCTTGAATCCGGGGGATGGCTCAGGCAGCCGGTTTGGGAAACAGCGGGTGCAGGTTGCTGTGCTTGGCATCGAAGACTTCGTTGCCTTCGTCGATCTGCAGCGTCACGCCGATGTAGCGCTGCGCGAACACCGGCTGGAAGTGCGCCTTGGTTGCCATCAGCAGCGCATCGCCCACGCGCTTGTGGGTGGCGGGGGTGCGGCCGCTGGCCATGCGCAGGTTCAGGTAGACGAAGGCGTAGTCGCCGGGGTCGCCCGAGGCACCTTTTCCGTGGGGGCCGGCGGCGCGCCCGGCCGCGCCGCCGTCCGACACGGCGAAGTAAGGCGCCGGGTAGGCCAGCACGCGTGTGCCGCCGGGCGGAAACACGGGCTTGCCCGCGTCGTCGTGCGCGGCCAGCATGGTGTCGGCCAGGCTGCGGCACAGCGCCGTCATGTTGGTCTCGGCATCGAGGTTGCCGGTGTAGAGGATCACAAGATGGGGCATGGGGAGAACTCCTACAGGCGCGGGAAGGCGCGGTAGCCCTGGGCATGGGCGGCCTGCGCTGCCGGCACAGTGCTGCCATTTTGGGGTGTGACCGGAAAGATGGCGTTGATCTGGCCAGTGCCCGAGGCGCCGAAGTACGGGGTGAGCACCTCGGCCTTGCCGTCGTAGCCCGACCAGCCCAGGGCGCCCAGCAGCATGGCGGTGTCGTGCATGAAGCCTTCGCCATGCCCCTTGCTCGCGTATTCGGGCAGCATCTCGCAGAAGGTCGCCCACTCGCCGTGTTCCCACATGCGGATCACTTCGTGGTCCAGCTTTTCCAGCAGGGGACTCCAGACCTTGAAGGCGTATTCAGGCGCCAGGCCGTTCTGCGCGAAGCGGTGCGAGAGCGAGCCGCTGGCCAGGATGGCCACCGTGCCGTCGTAATGGTCCTCGATGGCGCGGCGCATCGCCCAGCCGAGCCGGGCGCTGTCGTTGAGGTAATGCACCTGGCACAGCGCCGACACCGACACCACCTTGAAGTGCTGGTCCGTGTTCATGTAGCGCATGGGCACCAGCGTGCCGTACTCGGGCGCCAGCGTGGTGGCCGGGTGGGCCAGGGTTTCCACGCCGTGTTCGTTGCAGACTTTCGCCAGCAGCTGGCCCAGCGCCGGGTTGCCCGGAAAGCCGTAGTCCATGTTGCAGATGAAGTGCGGCAGCTCGTTGCTGGTGTACACGCCCTTGAAATGCGGCGCGCAGTTGATGTGGTAGTTGGCGTTGACGAGCCAGTGCGTGTCGAACACCACGATGGTGTCCACACCGAGTGCGCGGCAGCGCCGGCCGATCTCGATGTGGCCGTCGATGGCGTCCTGGCGCGTGCCCTTGCGGTCGCCGTCAAGTTCACTGAGGTACATCGACGGGACGTGGGTGATCTTGGCGGCGAGTGCGAGCTGTCCCATGGTGGGCTCCTGGTGTGGGGGTGGTTGGACCGGTGGGGGGCGGCTTGGGGCTCAGCCCTCGGCGGTGATGCCGGCCTTGCGGATCACCTGGGCGTATTTGTCGATTTCAGCCTGAATGAAGGCCGCGAACTGCTCCGGCGTGCCCGAAAGCGAGGCGATGCCGCCTTTCTGGAAAGCCTCGGCCACCGCCGGGCTGGCCAGTGCGCGGTTGACCTCGGCGTTCATGCGCTGCACCACGGCGTCCGGCGTGCCGGCGGGTGCGAGCAGCCCGTTCCAGGAGTTGGATTCGATCGGCACGCCCTGCTCGGCCAGCGTGGGCACCTCGGGCGCGTAGCGCGAGCGTTTCGCGGTGGCCATGCCAATGGCCACCAGCTTGCCGCTCTGGATGTGGCTGCGGAACTCCGGCCAGTTGCCGAACATCAGGGCGACCTGCCCGCCCAGCAGGTCCGACAGTGCCGGGGCCTGGCCCTTGTAGGGGATGTGCACCAGGTCCAGCCCCATCTGCTGTGCCAGCGCCGCGCCTGACAGGTGGGCCGAGGTGCCGTTGCCGAACGAGGCGTAGTTCAGGCTGCCGGGGCGTGCGCGGGCCGCGGACCGCAGGTCGGCGATGGACTTGATGCCGCTGCCGGGGTGGGTGGCCAGCACATGCTCGGACATGCCCATCAGCGCGACCGGGCGCAGGTCCTTGAGACTGTCGTAGGGCAGCTTCTTTACCAGCGTGACGTTGGCCGTGAAGCTGTTGGCCACGGTGACGAAGCTATAGCCGTCTGCGGCCGACTTGGCCACGTGGTCCACGCCGATGACCGTGCCGGCACCTGGCTTGTTTTCCACCACGATGGCCTGCCCGAGGGCTTTGGCAACTTCGATGCAGACCAGGCGCGTGACGTAGTCGGTGGTGCCGCCGGGCGGGAAGGGCACCACGGCGCGCAGCGCCCGGGCGGGCCAGGCGGCCTGCGCCAGCGCGGAGGCAGACCACAGGGAAAGGCCGGGTGCGGCCAGCGCGCAGGCGCTGCCCAGGCTGCGCTGCAGCCAGTGGCGACGGTGAAGAGAGGTCATGGTGTTCCTTGTCGGGTCAGGTGGCCGGTGCTTGTTCAGACGCCCCAGTGCGGAATGTGGTGGCCGCCCAGCGACACCGCCACGTTCTTCGGCTCGCAGAAGACCTCGTAGCTCCAGGTGCCGCCTTCACGCCCCGTGCCGCTGGCCTTGGTGCCGCCGAAGGGCTGGCGCAGGTCGCGCACGTTCTGGCTGTTCACAAAACACATGCCGGCTTCCACGGCGGCGGCCACGCGGTGGGCCTTGCCAATGTTTTCGGTCCAGACGTAGCTCGACAGGCCGTAGGCGATGTCGTTGGCCAGCTCAATCGCGTGGGCCTCGTCCCTGAACGGGATCAGGCAGGCGACGGGGCCGAAAATTTCTTCCTGCGCAATCTTCATGCGGTTGTCCACGTCGGCAAACACGGTGGGCCACACAAAATTGCCGGCCTTCACGCGGTCGGGCAGTTCGGACGCATACGAAGGACGGTCCAGGCCGCCGCACAACAACGTGGCGCCTTCCTTCGGGCCGAGTTCGATGTAGCTGCGCACCTTGGCCAGATGGCCTTGTGAAATCATCGGGCCGACGATGGTTTTCTCATCCAGCGGGTCGCCGACGATGATGCGTTTGGCGCGCTCGGCAAACTTCGCGGCGAAGTCGGCGTAGATCGACTGCTGCACCAGGATGCGGCTGCCGGCGGTGCAGCGCTCGCCGTTGTTGCTGAAGATCATGAACACGGCCGCGTCCAGCGCGCGGTCGAGGTCGGCGTCTTCAAAAATCACGAACGGGCTCTTGCCGCCGAGTTCCATGCTGAACTTCTTCAGCCCGGCCGCTTTCACGATGCGGTTGCCGGTGGCGGTGGACCCGGTGAACGAGATGGCGCGCACGTCCGGGTGCGCTACCAGCGGCTCGCCGGCCTCGCGGCCGTAGCCGTGCACCACGTTCAACACGCCGGCGGGAATGCCGGCCTCCAGTGCCAGCTCGCCCAGGCGCGCGGCGGTCAGGGGGGAGAGTTCGCTCATCTTCAGCACTGCGGTGTTGCCGAAGGCCAGACACGGTGCGACCTTCCAGGTGGCCGTCATGAACGGCACGTTCCACGGGCTGATCAGCGCGCACACGCCCACCGGGTGGAACAGCGTGTAATTCAGATGCGTGGGCGTGGGGTAGGTGTGGCCGTCCACGCGGGTGCACATCTCCGCGAAGTAGGTGAAGTTGTCCGCCGCGCGGGGCACCAGCTGCTTGCCGGTCTGGCTGATGACCTGGCCGCAGTCGTTGGTCTCTGTCTGCGCGATCTCGGGCACGTTTTTGGCGATCAGCTCGCCGAGCTTGCGCATCAGCTTGGCGCGGTCCGGCGCGGGGGTGTTGGCCCAGGCAGGGAAGGCGGCCTTGGCGGCGGCCACCGCCGCGTTGACTTCCGCTTCGCCGCCCGAGGCGACCTCGGCCAGCACTTCCTGCGTGGCGGGGTTGACGGTGTCGAAATACGTGGTGCCGGCGACGGACTGGCCGTTGATCAGATGGTCAATTTTCATGGGTCGTCTTTCTCCCTCGCCCGCTTGCGGGAGAGGGCGGGTGAGGGTCAGGGTTTGGTTGCGGAGGCTTGGGCGGCGATGGTGTTGACCAGGGCGCCAAGGCCCTCGATCTCGGTGACGATCACGTCGCCCGGCTGGCAGTCCACCACACCGTCGGGCGTGCCGGTCAGGAGCAGGTCGCCCGGGTACAGGGTCATGAAGCTGCTGAAGTATTCGATCAGGAAGGGCACGTTGAAGATCATGTCGCGCGTGTGGCCGGACTGGGTGACTTTGCCGTTCACGGTGGTCTGCAGCGCCAGATTCATCGGGTCGGCAATGTCCGCTGCGTCCACCAGCCATGGGCCGATGGGGGTGCAGGTGTCGCGGTTCTTCACGCGCAGGTTGGGGCGGTACCAGTTTTCAAGGTAATCGCGGATCGCATAGTCGTTGGCCACGGTGTAGCCGGCGATGACGCCATACGCATCGGCCTTCTTCACGTTCCTGGCCGTCTTGCCGATCACCACGGCCAGCTCGCACTCGTAGTGCATGAAGGTCGCGTCGGCGGGGCGCCGCGTCTGGCCGCGGTGGCCGATCAGGCTGCCCGGGCCCTTGAGGAAGACCAGCGGCTCGTCCTTGGCCGTCACGGTCAGCTCCTTGGAGAGCTCCTTGAGATGGTCGGCATAGTTGAGGCCGAGCGCGATGAGGGTGCCGACCTCGAACGGCGGCAGCCAGACCACGGCCTCCTCGGCGACGATGCGCCCGTCCGCCAGGCGCAGCTGGTCGCCATGCGGTGTCGCGGTATGAATGGCCCCCGAGTAGGCCACGCGTGCGGTCTTCATGCGGCAGCTCCTGGGTTGCAGGATTCGGCAACGAAATGGTTGACGAGACGGCCCACGCCTTCGATCTCGATGGCAACTTCCTGTCCCGCCCTGACCCGCGGCGCGCCAGCGGAAACCCCCAGCATCAGCACATCGCCGGGCTGCAGCGTCATGAAGTCGGTCACATCGACCAGCAGCTGTGCGACGTTGCGGACACGGTCTCCAGTGCGGGTTTCCTGCTGCAAGACACCATCGATCCAGACCTGCATTCGTAGCGCGTCTGGGTGAGCCACCGAGGTACGCGGGACCACGGCGGGACCGATCGGGCAGAAGCCGTCGCGCGCCTTGAAGCGCACCGAGGGCCGGTAGCAGCTGTCATGCGGCACGCTGACGTCATTGACGATGGTGTAGCCCGCCACATGGTCGAGCGCGTCCTGCGGCGTGAGCCGGCAGGCGCTGCGCCCGATCACGATGCCGAGCGCAGCGCCGACCTCGAGCTCGGGTGCATCGAGCGGAACGGTCACCGCTGCGCCGTCGAGCACGAGCGTGTTGAGCGGCTTGACGTAGAGCACGGGGGCCTTGGGGGCTGCCTTGTAGGGGGCTTGCAGCATCTGTGCGCCAAGTGCCTGCTGCGCCGGCCGATGGTTGAGCAGGGTGCCGTAGACGACGCCTGAGAGGCGGTAGGGTGCGTGGTCGAATGCCAGCTGGAAAGGTGGGACGATCATGAATCGGTTATTTCACTAACATGTGAGCATTATGTTTGCTAACATATTAGTGAGTCAACCATCCTGCGCCGTTCTGTCATCGGGGTTTACCCGCGGGCTCTGCCGCAGAGGACAATCGACGCTGCCATATGATCCAGCCATGTCCGTTCCTCAGCTGAAACACCGCAATCTTCCGCTGCTGCTGTTGCAGGCGCGCGAAGGCATCTTCTCGCGCTTCCGGCCCCTGCTCAATGCTGCGGGTCTGACCGAGCAGCAGTGGCGAGTGGTGCGTGCCTTGCTCG
>ERZ1034365.280-NODE-280-length-28570-cov-3.652125_pt1 | contig 28570 bp, 26 predicted proteins | sample MGYA00520615_ERZ1034365 | MGnify/ENA primary metagenome ERZ1034365 (study PRJEB33736, sample SAMEA104284505) | Azolla filiculoides | biome: Urban; feature: Water surface; material: Ditch water | place: Netherlands | collected 2015-10-28 | depth 0-0.1 m ...
TGGCGTTGTCGATCAGCCCAGCGGTGTCCGCCTGCCGGTACAACTCGCAGATTTCCTCTTGGGGTGGAAGCGGCATGCCGACCAGCACACGACACACTTGGCCAGCTGCCTGGTCCCACAGCATGACCAAGCCATCAATGGCCTGCCAGCCCCGTTGTTTGAGGTAGCCCACACAGAAGTCGGACCGCTGGGACACCTGCATCGTCGCAGGCAGCGCTGAAAGCAAGTTCAGGTCAATGTTGTCAAAGATGCGAGACATAGATGGGGTGAACCGTGTTTCCCTTGTCGCTGCATTGTGCCGTGTGTCATTGCAGCCCACAGTACAGGCTGACGCCTGAAGGTGAAGGCGGCGGCCTGAGGGGCATCCAGCACCGGAGTGGTCCTGAATGCATAGCAAGAAAAGACCGTAAGACGCTGGGTTATTGCCAATCTTGGGCTATGTCTGCATTAGCTGTTGAACTGCTGTCTCTACTGGGGAGACAGTTCGCGCTTGTCGCTGGGGAGATCGAGGTTTCAACACTTAACGCAGACATAGCCCAATCTGGCTTGAGTCTTTGTTGAAACGGCGCCTGCGGGCGCCGTTTTCATTTCCCTGACGGCTTTGACGTCGCAGGGCCGGCGGGGCAACGGCCGCCTCAGTCTGCGCCGTACGCCGCCAGGAATGCCGCCACGGCGCGGCGCACCGTCTGTTCGATCTCTGCGGAGGACACATCCTCCAGAACCTGGAACAGGAAGCGGTCAAACCATTCGGCCTCCAGCAGCCCGCGCAGGTGCAGGGCGGCGATGTGCGGGTCGGCGGAGCGCAATTTGCCCGCCTGCATGGCCCGCTGCAGGTAGTCGGCGACATCGGCCTGGCTGCGCACCGGGCCGAGTTCGTAGCACTGCCGGCCCAGCGCCGAGCGCCCGGCCTCGGACACCATGAGGCGGCGCACGGCCCGCACCTGCGGGGAATACAGCAGTGTGAGCAGGCGCTGCCCGAACAGCGTCAGGGCCTGGGTGATGTCGTCCATCGCCGGGTCCAGCGCCTCGTGGGTGGCCTGGAATTCCGCCTCGGTGGCGTCAAAAACCACCGCGGAAAACAGTTCTTCCTTCGACGCGAAATAGTTGTAAAGCGTGGCCTTGGAGTAGCCCAGGCGCTCGCAGATCGCCGACATCGTGGTGCGCTCGAACCCCGTTTCCTGGAACACCCCGGCCGCGGCTTCCAGGATGGCTTGCCGTCTTGTCTCGCTTTTTGCGCGCACGTCAACTCCTTTATTTTTGAACCAATGAGTTCAGTTTAGCTTGAATTCACCTAAAGACAAAGCTAAACTAAACCGATCAGTTCATTTAATTGGAGCCCCCATGCCATACCGCCGCACGCTGCCCTCGACCGCCCTGGACAGGCTGCGCATGCCCCTGTCGGCCCTGGGCGCCGCCCTGTTTCTGGCGGGATGCGCCCAGCTTCCGGACCTGGGCGCAACGCCCCGGCCCCAGTCGGTGGAAGCCTTCCCGTCCACGGTTTCCCTGAAGGCGCCCAGCGCCCCGTGGCCCGCCGAGCAATGGTGGACGGCCTATGGCGATGCCCAGCTCAACGCGCTGATTGCCGAGGCGCTGGCCGATGCGCCCGACCTGGCCGCGGCCGCCGCGCGCCTGCAACGCGCCGACGCGGTGGTGCAGATCACGGGTGCGGCCAGCCAGCCGCAGGTCAGCGCCAATGCCTCCGTCACCGGTGACAAGCTCAGCTACAACCATTTAGTACCGCGCTCGCCCGCCACCGAGGGCCTGAACGACTACGGCCGCGCGACGCTGGATGTGCGCTGGGAGCTGGACTTCTGGGGCAAAAACCGCGCCGCGCTGGCCGCTGCGACGTCGGAAGTGGAAGCCAGCCGCGCCGAACTGGCGCAGGCGCGTTTGTGGCTGGCCGCGGGCGTGGCCGCCCACTACGCCGAGCTGAGCCGCCTGCACGCCAACCGTGACACGGCGGCCAAGGCCGTGGAGATTCGCCAAAAAACGGCCCGCCTGTTTGCCCAGCGCTTTGACAACGGACTGGAAACCCGCAGCGGCCTGCGCAATGCCGACGCCCGCCGTGCTGTGACCGAAGGCGAACTGCTGGCACTGGACGAGCAGATCGCGCTGCAGCGCAACCGCCTGGCCGCCTTGCTGGGCGCCGGTCCCGACCGGGGCCTGTCGATTGCAGCACCCACCCTGAAGCTGGACCGCGCCTTTGGCCTGCCCGCCCAGCTGTCGGCCGATTTGCTGGGTCGCCGCCCCGACGTGGTGGCCGCGCGCTTGCGCGCCCAGGCGCTGGGCAGCCGCATCGACCAGAAAAAAGCCGAGTTCTACCCCAACGTCAACCTGTCGGCGCTGGTGGGCGTGCAGTCGCTCGGCCTGGACATGCTGGCCAAGGGCGGCTCCGGCATGGCCAGCATCGGCCCGGCGATTTCGCTGCCGATTTTCAGCGGCGGGCGCCTGCAGGGCGAGTTGCGCGGCGCGCACGCCAGCCATGCCGAGGCCGTGGCCCAGTACAACGCCACCGTGGCCCGCGCCCTACAGGACGTGGCCGACAACGCCATCCGCCAGAAAGCCCTGGGCCCGCGCCTGAACAAAGCCCAGGAAGCCGTGGACGCGGCCAGCGAGGCGCACCGCGTGGCCCGCAACCGCTACGAAGGTGGCCTGGCCAATTACCTGGAAGTGCTGACGGCAGAAGACAGCCTGCTGGGCGCCCTGAGCGCCCAGACCAACCTGCGCTCGGCGTCGTTCACGCTCGACATCGGCCTGCAACGGGCCCTGGGTGGCGGCTACCAACTTGCTGCACCAACCAGCCCCCTGGCCAGCGCCCAGAAATAAGCCCCCCAAAAAACATCGAACAAGGAAGTCCCATGTCTGAACACAACACAACATCTGCCGCTGATGCCCTCCTGAAAAAGCGCCGCAACGCCCGCCTGGCCGCCCTGGGGGGCGTGGTGGTGCTGGCCGCCGTGGGCGCCACCGCCTACTGGAAGCTGCACGCGGCGCATTTCGTGGCAACCGACAACGCCTACGCAGCCGCCGAAGTGGCGCAGATCACGCCCTCGGTCGGCGGCATCGTCGCCGACGTGAAGGTCAAGGACACGCAGGCCGTCAAAAAAGGCGATGTGCTGGTCGTGATCGACCCCACCGACGCCAGGCTGGCCGTGGCCCAGGCCACCGCCGAACTCGACCGCGCCGTGCGCCACGTGAAAAGCACCATGGCCAACGACACCAACCTGGCGGCGCAGATCAGCGCCCGCGAGGCCGACGCCCAGCGCGCCAGCGCCCAGCTGGCGGCCGCGCAGGCCGACTTCGAACGCGCCAAGGTGGATCTGCAACGCCGCCAGGCGCTGGTGGCTTCGGGCTCGGTGTCGGGCGATGAACTGACGCACGCCCGGAATGGTTTTGACACCGCCACAGCGCAACTGGCCGCAGCCCGGGCCGCCGCCGCCCAGGTCACGGCCAACCAGCGCTCCGCCGTGGCCGCCAAGGAGGCCAACGCGGCCCTGATCAGCAACAGCACCGTGGAGACCCACCCCGAAGTGAACGCCGCCCGCGCCCGACTTGAGCAGGCCCAGGTGGATCTGGCGCGCACCGTGCTGCGCGCGCCGCTCGACGGCGTGGTGGCCAGGCGCATGGTGCAACTGGGCCAGCGCGTGCAGCCCGGCATGCCGCTGATGGCCTTGGTGCCCGTGAACGACATCTATGTCGATGCCAACTTCAAGGAAGTGCAACTCGAAAAAGTGCGCGTGGGCCAGAGCGTCACGCTGCACGCCGACCTCTACGGCAAAAACGTCACCTACCAGGGCGTGGTGGAAGGCTTCTCGGGCGGCTCGGGCTCGGCATTTGCCGCCATTCCGGCGCAAAACGCCACCGGCAACTGGATCAAGGTGGTGCAGCGCCTGCCCGTGCGCGTGAAGCTCGACCCGACGGAACTGCAGGCCAATCCGCTCAAGGTCGGCCTGTCGATGAGCGCCGAAATCGACACCCGCAGCGGCGGCCAGCCCGCCGCTGCGGCTGCGGCTGCGCCCCAACGCACGGCAGCCCACTGAAGCAGGGCCACCACACCATGCCTCAAGCGACAACGGCGCCAGGCGCGCCAGCCGTCCACGACAGTGGCGTGACGCCGCTGAGCGGCCCCATGCTGTTCGTGGCCGCCCTGATGCTGGCGGCCGCCAACTTCATCGCGGTGCTCAACATGACGATCGCCAACGTGGCGGTCCCCAACATCGCCGGCGCTTTGGGCGCGGCCGCAAGCCAGGGCACCTGGGTCATCACCTCCTACGCAGTGGGCGAGGCCATCACGGTGCCGCTGACCGGCTGGTTTGCCGCGCGCTTCGGGGCCGTGCGTGTGTTCGTGGTGTCGATGATCCTGTTCGGGGTGTTCTCCATCCTGTGCGGGCTCTCCAACTCGATCGGCTTGCTGGTCGTGGCGCGCGTGTTCCAGGGCCTGAGCGGCGGCCCGCTGATGCCGCTGTCGCAGACGCTGATGTTGCGCATCTTCCCCAGGGACAAGGCCGGGGCGGCCATCGGCATCTGGTCCATGACAACGCTGGTGGCGCCGGTGGTCGGCCCCATCCTGGGCGGCTGGCTGGTGGACGATTTCACCTGGAACTGGGTGTTCCTGATCAATGCGCCGATTGCCATCGGCTTCGGCCTGGGTGCCTGGAAGCTGCTCAAACACATGCAGGAGCCGGCGGTGCGCAACCCGTTCGACGTGGTGGGCCTGGTCCTGCTGGTCGTGTGGGTCGCCGCACTGCAGCTGGTGCTGGACGAGGGCAAGAACCTGGACTGGTTTGCCTCTTCCCAGATCGTCGGGCTGTCGATCGTGGCGATGGTGGGCTTTGCCGCCTTCCTGATCTGGGAATTGCATGAGAAGCACCCGGTGGTGGACCTGCGCGTGTTCCGGCATCGCGGCTTCAACGCCAGCGTGCTGACCGTCAGCGTCGCCTACGCGGCCTTCTTCGGCGTCAGCGTGCTCACGCCGCTGTGGCTGCAGAGCTTCATGGGCTACACCGCCACCGACGCGGGTCTGGCCACCGCCTGGACCGGCGTCACCGCGCTGTTTGTCGCGCCGATCGTGGCCAACAGCAAGCGCGACCCGCGGGCGCTGGTGTTCTTTGGCGTGCTCTGGATGGCGCTGGTGACGCTGTGGCGCACCGTGGCCAACAGCGACATGGCGTTCTGGGACATCGCCATTCCGCTGGCCGTGATGGGCTTTGCGCTGCCGTTCTTCTTCATCCCGACCACGGGCATCGCCCTGGGCAGCGTGGAGGAGCGCGAGATGGACTCGGCCGCCGGCCTGATGAACTTCCTGCGCACGCTCTCGGGCGCCTTTGCCACCTCGGCCGTGACCACCATCTGGTCCAACCAGACCCCGCGCAACCATGCGGAACTGGTAGGCCTGACCGACCGCGATGGCAGCGTGCACAACCTGCTGACCCAGTCGGGCACGCCAGTGGAGGCCGCCACGCAGGTCGTGGACTACCTGATCGTCTCGCAAAGCGGCATGTTGTCCACCAACCAGGTCATGACCGGTATCGCCGTGATGTTCTTCATTGCCGCCGCCATCATCTGGATCGCCCCCAAGCCCACGCGCACCGTCGAGCCGGGTGCCGGCGGCCACTAACGACCCACTCCGAAGAGGACTTCCCATGTTCAAGCACATTCTGGTTCCGACCGATGGCTCCCCCTTGTCACAGAGCGCGGTGGCGCGCGCCGTCGCGTTCGCCAAAGAGGCCGGCGCGCGCATCACCCTGTTTTATGCGGAGCCGGACGTGCCCACCGCCTACGCCGGGATGGGCGCCCTCTCCAGCGCCCAGCTGACGCAGGAGGTGCATGCGCGGCTGGACGGCGCCGCCCGGGACATTCTGGCGGCCGCAGAACAAGTGGCACGGGACGCCGGCGTCGCCTGCGACTGCCTGGCCCTGGTGGGCAACCAGCCGTATGCGCTCATCATCCAGGCGGCCGAATCCCGCGGCTGCGACCTGATCTTCATGGCCTCGCACGGCCGCCGGGGCCTGAGCGCCCTGTTGCTGGGCAGCGAGACGCAGAAGGTGCTCACGCATTCCACGATTCCGGTGCTGGTGTACCGCTGAGCGCACCGGGCCTCCCGGCATCGCACCAAAGGTCCTTAATCCATAGCAAGAAAACCCCATTTGACGCTGGGAACGGTCCGATTTGACTTTTTATTTCTGCATCCCGGCGCAGCAGATGAGGGGCGTGCTGCAGGTGGCAGAGACAGGGTGCGGCGGGTGGGGCGCGGCATTGGCGACAATTGGGGCAGAGGACTCCGCCTGACGTGAGTCTGTTGCCCCCTATTAATCGCGCGCTGACGCCGTATTGCAGAACATCCCATGCCCTCGACCCACCCCGAAGATTTGACTCCATTCAACACGTTCACCGGAGAAACCCATCATGGTCTGCAGTTGCTGGCCTCTTACCTGATGGAGGCGAACCCCCGGGACATCGTGGAAGATTTTCAGCGCCAGAGGGCCGCCTGGCCCGACCAGGATGCGGTCCAGGACCACCTGGATGTGTTCTGCTTCATGTTCGAGCGCCTGGACCATGGCGCACTCGACGCATTGCGGGACGCGCTGCGGGCCGCGCACGGCGCCGCCACCACCGCCGTCGCGGCCATCCTGACCCACCAGCGGGAAGAAGCCGCGCGCATGGCGCAATGGCAGTCGGTTGCGTCCGAGGGCCGCGGCCTGCTGGGCGAGTTGCGGGAGCTTGTCGCAGGCTGGAATCCGCTGCATTGGGCCACCGAGCAGTTCCAGATCCGCATGGACCTGAACGCCTTCGACAGCCCGCCGAACTACGCCCACTTCAGAGCCGAGCTGGAGGCCGAACTGCAGCGCCTCCTGGCCCAGGTGGACCAGCACATCCTCGACCACGGCTACTCCGACGCCATTGCACTGATGCGCGCACTCTATGCAGCGTGCGCCAGCCTGGACAGCCTGCGTGCGGCCTGCCAGGACGCGCTGCTTCAGGGGCAGGCGCTGCGCGAGCAGTCTGCCCTGGCCAAGGCGCACTGGCACCAGTGCCAGCGCGCCTTGCTTGCCGAGCTGCAGAAGATGCCGCTGTCGGGGCAGTACGCCCTGCTGCGCCTCAGCCAGCTGGCCCCGATGGAGGCAGCCCGGGAGCCGGTGCAGGAACCGTGGTGAGAACGCCGCAGGCAAATCAGTTTTTCACCGGCGGCTTGCAGTCATGACAGATGAAAAACAGGCCGCAGGGATGGCGTCTGAACACCCCGTGACGCCGTGGCTTGTGCTGGCTGCAGCGGATACAGCTCAGGGTCTCGCCGGAGTAGCCCATGCCCTGGAAGGGCGAGCCGTTTGTCTTTGACGTAAAGCGCAGTCCGTCCCGGGAAACCACGGTTTCTTCATTGGGGTGCATGAAAGTCAGTTGGAGGAAGAAGATGTCATTCTTGGCCTGCCCCGTGACGCTTTCATGACCGGCTTGCGCAACGGGACGAAGCGGGTCGGACAGCGCCAGCCATCGCGGCAAGGCCTGGGCCCGCCGCAGGAGATTCAGGGTTAACACGGTGCGTCAACCGCGTCAAAAACGGTATAAACAGTTTATATCTTTTTGACGAAACAGGGCCTTTCATGACCATCAAGTCGATCATCGTTCGCCGTCTCGGAGAAATTCTCCGTCGCTGCGCGTTCCGCTTGCAGGTCTGGACGCCCCCGACACGGCCCGCGCACCAGCCGGGCCACATGGGCCAGGTGACGTCGTCGCTGATTGCCTACAACGCCTGGCCTGACGCTGCAAAACATTCCCGGCGGTAAGTCCCGCAGTCGTCTGCTCGCAGCGCCCTGCGCTCCACCAGTGCGCCTGCGCACATCACGCCGCGGATAGGCAGGCCCGCCCCTCCGCGCAGCGCACCAGGCTGCGGTGACCGGGGCCATCCGGCCGCCCCGGCCTGCGCCATCGGCCCATCCCGCACCGCCGGAAACCCGGCACCCATTTCCCCTCACCCAGACCCGTGCGATGTCGCTGGCACGGCAATCCATGCCATCGCGCAACAGGCGTGGGTATTCACGTCGCGCTGACGGGCCTGCGCCAGTCAAGAGGAACGGGCATGGATGGGCGCATGCGATCACACCGACCTGGTGGATCAATGTCACATTGTCCGACCATACATCCGGCGACACAGACGCGCACAGTGCCTGTCGTACCCGGAAAAATCCAGCTTACTTCCATATAAAACAACGGACTTTTGCGCTTTCAAGTCTGGTAGCCAGGCGGCATGGCGCCGCCTGGCCTTGGCTTAAGGGTTTTCTCCAATCCGTAAATCAGACGGATTGTCCGACAATAAATTCAACCCATGCACACCACCATCGCCCCTCCCGCCACCGCGCCGGCCCCCACGGCCTCCGGCCTCACATTGAACCTGCCAGCGCTCGTGCAATGGCTGGCGCCGCGCGTGCCGGGCGTGGACGGCACGCTGCGCGCCCAGCGCATGGACGGTGGGCAGTCCAACCCGTCCTGGCTGCTGCATGGCGCCAATCAGTCGTGGGTGCTGCGCGCCAAGCCGGCCCCCAAGGCCAGCCTGCTGCCCTCGGCCCACGCCATCGAGCGCGAATTCCGCATCCTGCAGGCGCTGCAGGACAGCGCCGTGCCGGTGCCCACCGTGCGCGCCCTGTGCGAGGACGAATCGGTCATCGGCGTGGCCTTCTATGTGATGGACTTCGTGGAAGGCCGGATCTTCCGCGACGCCACCCTGCCCGACGTGCCCGTGGCCGAACGCGCCAGCTACTTCATGGAGGCCAACCGCGTGCTGGCCGCCCTGCACCAGATCGACTGGCAGGCCCTGGGCCTGCACGACTTCGGCCGGCCCGACGGCTACTACAGCCGCCTGATCCGCCGCTGGACCCAGCAGGCCCAAGCCACGCGGCACAGCCCCATGGAGGCGATGGAGCGTCTGATCGAATGGCTGCCGCAGCACATTCCCGCCGGCGCCGATGGCGCGGCGCAGACCTGTATCACCCACGGCGACTTCCGCATGGAAAACCTGATGTTCCACCCCACCCGCCCCGAAGTAGCGGCCGTGCTGGACTGGGAACTTTGCACGCTGGGCCACCCCTTGAGCGACCTGGCCTACAGCGCGCTGGCCTGGCACATGCCCGCCGGCATCCTGCGCGGCTATGGCGACCAGAACCTGCCCGCGCTGGGCCTGCCGGCCGAGGACGACTACATCGCCCGCTACTGCGCACACACCGGGCTGGACACAGCCGCCGTGCGCCAGGACTGGCCGTTTTACCTGGCCTTCAACCTGTTCCGCCTGAGCGCCATCCTGCAGGGCATCGGCCACCGCGCGCGCGCGGGCACGGCGTCCAGCGCCAGTGCCCGCGAGATCGCTGCTCTGGCCGGGCCGGTTGCCGAATGGGGCTGGGCCATTGCCCAGGGCCACACGCCGAACCTGAGCGCCTGAGCCCCCAACCGATACCGACTTACCCGAGGAACCCCGTCATGTCTTTTTTCCAGGAATCCGACAAAGCCCGCGCCCTGCGCGAACAACTGCTGCAGTTCATGGACGAGCACATCTACCCGAACGAGGCGCAGGTCTGGCAGGAAGCCGGCGCCCAGCGCTGGGCCTCGGCCGAAGGCTGGACCACCGGCGCCACCGTGGCGCGCCTGAAAACGCTGGCGCAGGCACAAGGCCTGTGGAACCTGTTCCTGCCGCATTCGCACCGCGCACCGGAAGGCCTGTCGAACTTTGAATACGCGCCGCTGTGCGAGATCATGGGCCGCGTGCACTGGGCCAGCGAAGTCTTCAACTGCAGCGCGCCCGACACCGGCAACATGGAGACGCTGGAGCGCTACGCCAGCGAGGCCCTGAAGGACCAGTGGCTGGAGCCCCTGCTGCGCGGCGAGATCCGCTCCGCCTTCCTGATGACCGAGCCGGCTGTGGCCTCGTCGGACGCGACCAACATCCAGTGCGCCATCCGCCGCGAAGGCGATGAATACGTCATCAACGGCCGCAAGTGGTGGTCCACCGGCGCCGGCAGCCGCCACTGCCAGGTGTTCATCGTGATGGGCAAGTCCAACCCCGAGGCGGCGCGCCACCAGCAGCAGTCGATGATCGTGGTGCCGGCCGGCACACCCGGCGTGACCGTGGTGCGCCCGGTGCCGGTGTTCGGCTTCGACCACGCGCCGCACGGCCACATGGAGGTGCTGCTGGAGAACGTGCGCGTGCCGGTGGAGAACCTTCTGCTGGGCGAGGGCCGCGGCTTCGAGATTGCCCAGGGCCGCCTCGGCCCGGGCCGCATCCACCACTGCATGCGCTCGATTGGCGCCGCCGAACGCGCCTTCGAGCTGATGTGCCAGCGCCTGGCCGCACGCAATGCCTTCGGCAAGGCGCTCAGCGAACAGGGCGTGTGGCACGAGCGGATTGCCGAGTCGCGCTGCATGATCGAGCAGGCCCGCCTGCTCACGCTGAAAGCCGCCTGGATGATGGACACCGTGGGCAACAAGGCCGCGCAGGGCGAGATTGCGATGATCAAGATCGTGGCGCCCACCATGGCCTGCAAGGTCATCGACTGGGCGATTCAGGCGCACGGCGGCGCGGGGGTGTCCAACGACACGCCGCTGGCCTTCTCGTATGCCGACCAGCGCACGCTGCGCCTGGCCGACGGCCCCGATGAAGTGCACCGCCAGTCGCTGGCCAGGCTGGAACTGGCCCGCCTGGGCCTGCGCCGCAAGCCGGCTGCCATGCCCGTCACCCGCGGCTGCTGAGGCCGGGCCATTGCCTGAATTTTTTCACCCCCCCCACAACCAGGAGACTCCCATGAACTTCCCCACCCGCCGCCGTGCCACCCAGACCCTGCTCGCCGGCCTGCTGACCCTGGGCGCCACGGCCGCCGCCCTGGCGCAGGACGCGCCCGCCAAAATCCTCGTCGGCTTCCCGGCCGGCGGCTCGTTCGACGCCATCGCCCGCATCGTTGCCGACAAGCTGAAGACCGAGCTGGGCCGCCCTGTGCTGGTGGAGAACAAGCCCGGCGCCGGCGGCCGCCTGGCGGTGGACATCCTGAAAGCATCGCCCGCCGATGGCAGCGTGATGATGCTCGGCCCGGACGCGCTGACCGCGCTCTACCCGTTCACCTTCAAAAAACTCAGCTACGACCCGAAGAAGGACCTGGTGCCAGTCGGCACCGTGGCCGAGTTCCCGTTTGCCATGGCCGCGGGCGCCGACCCCAAGGTCAACACCCTGGCCGAGTACGCCGCCTGGGCGAAGAAGAACCCGAGCAAGGCCAACTACGGCATTCCGGCGCTGGGCGCACCGCACCACTTCTTCGGCATGGTACTGGGCGACGCCATCGGCGTGAAGATGGAAAACGTGCCCTTCCAGGGCAGCGCCCCGATCGCCACGGCGCTGATGGGCGGCCACGTCAGTTCCGCCATTGACGTGATGAGCAGCATGGTGGAGAACCACAAGGGCGGCAAGATCCGCGTGCTGGCGATCTCCTCCGAGCAGCGCGTGCCGCAACTGCCGGACGTGCCGACCTTCGCCGAAGCCGGCTACCCCACGATCACCGGCATGGGCTTCAACGCGCTGTACGCGCCGGCCAACACGCCGGCCGCCGCCGTGGCGGCCTGGAACAAGGGCTTGGCCAAAGTCATGGCCCAGCCTGACGTGAAGGAAAAACTCTTCGCCATGGGCTTCCTGCCCGTCGGCAAGCCGGTGGAGGAACTCGTGGCCCGCAACGCGGCGTCCGTCAAACGCTGGGAGCCGGTGATCAAGGCCTCCGGGTTCACAGCGGACTGATGCCCCGGGGCGGCGCGGGCCCCTGCCCCGGCGGGTTCCTACAATCGCCCCATGCACCGCCCACCCCGCCCCCCCGATGGACATTGAAAAAATCCACGTGACCCCGGCCTACCGGGTGGTCTCGGAAGACCTGCGCCAGCGCATCGTGCGCGGGGAAATTCAGGAAGGCCAGCCGTTTCCGACCGAAATCGACCTGGCCACCCGCTTTGGCGTGCACCGCTCCACCATCCGCGAGGGCCTGCGCCAGCTGGAGCAGGACGGCCTGCTGCGGCGCGTGGGTAAGCGGCTGGTGGTCACGATTCCGCGCCACAGCGACCTGGCCCGTGCGGCCGAGCGCGCGCTGCGCATGCACCAGGTCACCTACCGCGATGTGTGGGAAGTGGCCTCCACCCTGGAGCCGATGTGCGCCCGGCTGGCCGCCGAACGCATCACGGCCGACGAACTGGCGGCGCTGGAGCGCAACGTCGCGGATACCACCGCGCTGGTGCAGAAGGGCGAATCGCCCATTGCGGCCACCATTGAATTCCAGTCCCTGGTGGCCGAAGCCACGCACAACCAGGCGCTGCTGCTGGCCCGGGCGCCGGTCAGCCTGCTGATGCGCTCCGGCTACACCGCCATTGCGCCGGCCCTGCCGCAGTCCGGCCCGCGCCTGCTGGAAGCCCACCGCCAGGTGTTCGACGCCCTGCGCCAGCACGACGCGGAATCCGCCGTGGCCTGGACGCACAAACACCTGATGGACCACCGCCGGGGCTTTGAGTTCGCCGGGCTGGACATGGACGCGCCGATTCCCGGGGCGGCCTGAGCCAGGCGGCCCTCAGGCGGCTTCCAGCAGGGCGGACAGCTCCCGCGTGCGCGCCCGCACCCGGTCGGCCAGGCAGTGGCTGAGGTTGAGCAGCAGGCGGGCCACGATCTCCGGGTGCGCGGCCTCGATGGCGTGCAGCTGCGCGCGGGTCAGCTCCCAGACCACGCTGCGGCGCTGGACGATGGCGTCCGCCGAGCGGGGCTTGCCGTCCAGCAGCGCCATCTCGCCAAAGACATGGCCCGGCGCCAGGCTGGCCAGGCGCTTGTGGCGCTGGCCCTCCAGCATCAGCACGATATCGACCGCGCTGTCACCGGCGATGTACAGGCTGCCGCCCTGGTCGCCCTTGCGGAACACGTAGTCGCCCGCCTCGCACACGCCCGTGACCAGATGGCACGCAAGCACCTGCAGCTGGTCCTCGCGCAGACCTTCCGCCAGCACCGTATCGCCCAGGGAGACGGAAGCGGTTGTCACCAGAACGCCCTGACTGGCCAGCAACGCATCTTCGGCGCGCTCCAGCGCGGCATCCATATCCTCCAGCCAGTTCTCACGGTGCTGGGGCAGGCCCATGGCACCGAGGAAGTCACGCAGGCGCTCGTTCATGCCGCAAAGCAGGAGGCTCTTTTTTTCCCTGGCCAGCCGGTCGCTGATGCGCAGCAGGGTCCGGGCCCCGGTCGCGTCCACTTCACCCACCCGCTTCAGATCCAGGATGACCCAGCCCGCGTGATGGGCGGCCTTCTCGATTTCAAGCGCCGCGCGGTCCGCCGTCCCGAAAAAAAGCGGACCATCCACATCGATGGTCACGATCTGTGTGCCAAATGCATCCAGGCTTTCCAGCTCCAGCATGGAGCGGACCTTCAGCGAGCGCCGCAGCGTCGCGTTGCTGACCAGGCGGATCACCGGCTTCATGCTTGTCCTGACAAACAGGAACATGGCCGCCACGACGCCCACCACCATCGCCTGCAGCATCTGCCCCACCGTCGCCACCAGGGCCACCAGCACGACCACGCCCAGATTGGAAAGCAGGGTGCGGTATTGTCCGGAAGACATCTCGCTGCGGCCCTCGATCACCTGCCGCGCCATCCGGCGCGTCCCCTCGTCCAGCATGGTCTGTGCAAAGAACAGCAGGATGCCGGCGGTCACTGCGGCAGGCACCAGACTGGACCACTGGCCCGCAAAAACGACCACCAGGGCCAGGGTGGCGGAATAGCTGGCGCCAGACAGCGGTGTTCGCCCTCCGGCCATAAGATTGGCCGCGACCCGCGCCGGAACGCCAACGCTCGGCGTCGCCCCCAGGACGCCGCCCACAACGTTGACCAGGCCTTGCCGCACCAGTTCGCGGTCGCCGTCGCTTCGCACGCCCTTGACCGACTCGATGCTGGCCAGACAAAGCAGATTCTCCAGCGAAGCGAAGGCCGCGATGGCCGCGGCGTACGGCAACAGGCTGGGCACCCAGGCGAGCACGGACAGCGCGCTCCCGGCCTCGAGGGTCTGCCAGACGGAAAACGTGGGAATCAGTCCGTGCGCGCTGCTGGAGGTTGGCCCCATAAAGACCGGCCCCAGCAAGGCCGCCAGCAGATGGTGCAGCAGGCTGCCGCCGACCAGCGCCAGCACCACGCCGGGTATGCGCCGGGTCCACCGTGACGCCCTGAAGCACAGGATCAGCGTGACGCCGCCCACCAGCACGCTTGAAGGATGCCATCCCGCCATCCACGCACTCCAGGGCTGGCTGGCGGACAGGCCCAGAAAGGGCTTCAGCGCCGACTTCGCCATGAGGAGGCCCACCCCGCACATGAGGCCGGCAATCACCGTATAGGGCACATATTTGAGGGCACTACCAACGCCCGCCAGGCCAAAAATACACTGGAGCAATCCGGCAAGCGCGGTGCAGAGCAGCAGCAGCACGAACACCGTCGCAGCGGGGTCCGGGGACGCCTGGATGGCCCCCTGCTCCAGCAACATTGCGGCCAGGGCACCGAGCAGCAGACCCGCCGCCGGACGCGACCCGGCCACCATCCCGCCCGTGGTGCGCAGGAGCACCCCCAGCACCCCGGCCAGCACACAGGCCCACAGGCCGGCACGCAGGCCATGCCCGACATAGGCCGCCCCGAGCGGCGCCACGGCAAGCAGGCCGTAGACCAGCTCGATGGGCAGCCCCGAGAAAGCAGCGGCGACGCCGCCGGCGAGGTCCTTGCGCCAGGGGTTAGAGCGCACGCTGGAAACGGAAATTTGAAGGCATCATGGGCGGGGCTTGGAGGCGGGGCGACTGAAGGCGCGGCCTGCGGGCCGCAAGCCGATTGTGAAGGTCTGCGCTGTCCAGCGCGATGATGCGGGGAATATTTTCATGAACAGTCGCGCCGCGGAAGGTGGCGACCGTGCCCAGCTGTTCAAATCCGGCGTGGTGCGCTGTCAGGCGCTGCCCAGGTCGATCCCCCTGCCACCACGGTCAAACCGAGCCCACCAAGGAACCCCGTGACACCTGCAAATTCCACCCTGCTGAGCCCGGCCGCCACCGCGCAGGCCCTGCCCTACGGTGCGCTGGCCGACGCCGTCGAAGCCCTTCTCAAAGACCCCGCCGTGTCGGTCCCGCCGCGGCTCGTCCAGCCCCTGGCGCAGGGCGGCAGCCTGTTCGTGATGCCCGCCTCCGACGCGCAGGTCGCCATCACCAAACTCATCACCTTCGTGCCCGACAACGCGCGCCGAGGCCTGCCCAGCATCCAGGGCGACATCGTGGTGTTCGACGCGGTGGACGGGCGCCGGCGGCTCATTCTGGACGGCCCCACCGTCACGGCACGGCGCACGGCGGCGGTCTCGCTGCTGGCCGCGCGCCACCTGGCGCCGGCCCCGGGCGGGCGGCTGCTGATCGTCGGGGCCGGGGTGCAGGGGCGCTCGCACCTGGAGGCCTTCGTCCAGGGTTTCGGCGTGCGCGAGGTGCGGGTGGCGTCCCGCTCGCCCGCCAGTGCCGACGCGCTGGTGGCCCACGCGCAGGCGCTGGGCGCGCAGGCCCGGCGCGTGGACGACGCCGATGCGGCCCTGGCCGACTGCCCCCTGGTCGTCAGCAGCACCAGCGCCCAGGAAGTGGCCCTGCGCGCCCGCCCGCGCGACGATGCCTTCGTCTGCGCCGTGGGCGCCTTCACGCCCCGCATGGTGGAGTGGGCGCCCGACGTCTGCGCCCACGTGGCCACGCACGGCCGCATCGTCGTGGACACGCGCGACGCCGACCACGAAGCCGGCGACCTGCTGCAGGCCGGCCTGGACGTGGCCAACTTCCCGTCACTGGCCGACGTGGTACTGAACCGCCCGGCCTGGACCGGGCTTGCGCAGCGCACCGGCCCCGTGTTCTTCAAGAGCTGCGGCTGGGCCGGCTGGGACCTGGCCGCCGCCCGCTGCCTCACGACGGCCTGAACACGCGCCGGGACGACCCGGCGCCGCCCACAAAAAGTCCTGAATCCATAGCAAACAATGACCATTCCACGCTGGAAAGTTGTCATTTTTCCCATGAAAATAGCCCACCAAGCCTCCGACAGCCTTCTGGCGGCGCTGCGCCGCCAGGTTCAGGGCGGGTTCAGCCGACGTTGAGGATCAACGTGCCTTCGCGGCGTGCCGCTCCGGCACGCTCCAGTTCGGCCAGCAGGGTCTCGACCCACTGCGGCAAGGCGGCATCCACCGCGTGCACACGGTGCATCAGCGCGAAATACGGCGTGGTGTGGGCCCAGTCGATGAATCGGTCCAGCGGCGCGCTCTGCAGCTCCAGCAGCTTGAACTTGAGCAGCACCTTGGCGGCATGGCGGACGTGGCGGGCGGGCTGGGCGACGAAGCCGTCCAGGCGCTCGCGGGCGTAGGCAATGGCGGCGTCCACGCCGGTGAAGACCGCGCCATGGCCGGGAATCACGGTCGCGGGCGACAGCGACGCAATCAGGTCGAGCGTCTCGCCGACCTCGGCAAAGGCGTCTTCGCCTTCCAGCTCGGGAAATACCACGCCAAAGCCGCGCTCCCACAAGGCGTCGGCCGAGATCAGCACGCGCGCCGCGGGCTCGAACAGGATCACCGAATGCGTGTCGTGGCCGGGCGCGGCGTGCACCTGCCAGGCGGTGTCGCCCAGCGTGATCTCGGTGCCAGGTACCAGCACCTCGTCGAAGCTGAAGGGCGGGCAGGTCTGGCCGGTGGGTGCGTAGGTCAGCGCCTCGGCGTCCCAGTCGCGCACGTGGCGGGCCAGGCCGGGCGGAATGTGGGTCTGCAAGGCAGGGAAAGCCGCCTGCAGCGCGGCGTTGCCGCCGCAGTGGTCGCTGTGCAGGTGGGTGTTGACCAGCAGATCCAGCGGGCGCGCGCCCAGCGCCGCACGCACCAGGGCCAGCGTCTGCGGCGCGTGCGTGCCATAGCCGCTGTCCACCAGCGCCGTGGCCTGCCTGCCCTGGAGCAGGATGTTGGTGGGCGACGGCCAGCCGCGCTGGAAGACGGTCAGGCCGGGGGGGAGTTGGGGGCGTTGGGGGGCTTGCGGGTTCACAGTGCAAGTATCGCAGCCCGGGCCGCAGCGTGCACACCGCCCTGGCTGGCCGGGCCCCACCGCAAGCGCCGGGGGAAGCCACCCGCGCTCGCGGGGCCTTTCACCCACATTGCCCCCAAACTCCCACGCCGCTTATTTCCAAGCTGTTGATTTCATTGTGATTTTTATCTGGCACGGGACCTGCAAAGGAACAGGCGTCGCAAGTCCTTCCGGACCCGACAGTGCCCCACCCATCCCATGTTCAAGGAGTTTCCCATGCGCCAATCCCTCACCACCCGCGTTCTGCTGGCCACCGCTTTCGTGACCGCACTGACCGCCCTGGCCCCCACTGCCGCCATCGCCCGCGAAGGCGGTGCCCGCAGCGTCGGCAACGGCATCAAGTGCGCCACCCGCGCCGTGCGGCAGGCCGACGGCACGATCACGTACCAGTACGTTTGCTACAAAGGCGTCTGATGCGCCGGGGCCAGACCGGCCTGGCGGCCGTGCAGGTCTGGCTGGCAACGATGGCCGGCCTGGCCGGCGGCACCGCCCGCGCCGAGGCCACGCCACCGCCCCGGATCAGTATCGACGTCGGTGCGGGATACGAATCCCAGTCGGCGCCGCTGATCCAGCTTTCCCCCGAAAGCACCGTGGTGTACCTTCCCGGCCTGCAACGCCTCAACGGCGCCCATGTGCGCACGGCCGTGCAGGGCTTTGCCGACACCGCCCTGGGGGCGGGCGTCAGCGCTTCGGTGGCCGGTGACGCCACGGTCAAGCGCGCACCCGGCACACCCGACCTCGATTTCCTGTCGCTGTCCCTGCAACCGATGCTGCACCTGCCGGTAGGCACAGCCAGCATTGGGGTGGGCCTGCAACTGCAGCGCATGGACGTGGCGCGGCACCCGTTCCGCAACACCCGTGGCGTGACGGCCAACTGGACCTGGCCCGCCAGTGACGGCCTGTGGGCCGTGGTGGCCGAGACCGGCAGCTACCGCCACAAGGGGGAGCTGGCCGACCTGGATGCACGGGCGAGCGCGCTGGTCGTGCAGCGGCAGTTCAACCACCCCCTGCCCGGCATCGACGGCATGGACCTGGCCGCCAGTGTCGGGCGCGAGCGCAATGTGCACGGGTTTCGGGCGCTGTCCCATCGCAGCGCCATGCTCAGCGCCTCCGCCCAGTGGACCTGGCTGGGTGCCGGCTGGTCAGCCGGCGGCAGCTGGCGACGGGCGCGCTTTGAAGACACCGCCTTTGACGGCGAACCGCCACGCGACGACCGCACCACCCTGCTGGACCTGTCGGCGCAGTGGCCGTTGTCTTCCCGGCAGTCGCTGCGCGTGGAACTCAACGACGTGCGCAATGCGTCCAGCACCCGGCTCTACGAGAACCACTACCGCAAGATCTCCGTCGCACTGCGCCAGGACCTGTGACGCGGGGCCGCCAGGGCGTGGCTGCAAGCAGTTAAAAATTCATAGCAGACAATGACCTTTTCTCGCTGGAAAAGGGCTTGTTTTCTGCATTTTTCTTCCAGCACGCGGCCGCGGCCAGCGTCGCTGGCGGTGAAACTCCCCATTGACCCGAAGTAAGCCATTCGTCAACATCGTTGCGCCCCTCCAGGAGTAAACCAATGAAAAAGTACCCCTCCGCTTTGGCCGCCGTGGTGTTGTGCGCCGCCGGCACGCCCGCGGCCCAGGCCCAGGATGCCTGGGTGGTCGGCCAGTCCGCCCCGCTCACGGGCAGCAATGCGGCGTTCGGCCGGGACATCCGTGACGGCGCGCTGGCGTACTTCAAGGCCGTGAACGCACGCGGCGGCGTGGCAGGCCGCAACGTCGAGCTGGTCACGCTCGATGACGCCAACGACCGCAAGACGGCAGGCGCCAACACGCAAAAGCTGCTGTCCGCCAACAACCCGGTGGCGCTGTTCGGCTACGCCTCGGCGACCCTGAGCCTGGACGCCATGCCCCAGGCCGACAAGGCGGGCGTGCTGTTCTTTGCGCCGTTCTCGGGGGCCAACCCGGTGCGCCAGGCGCCCCCGGTGGTCTTCACCCTGCGCGCCTCCTACGCCGACGAGCTGGAGAAGATGCGCGCTTTCTGGACCGGCGCCGGGGCGAAACAGGTGGTGGTGGTGCATTACGACGACGAGGTGGGCAAGCAGAACCTGGCCGTGGTGACCGACTACCTCAAGAAACAGGGCAAGACGCCTGCGGCGTTTTCGCTGCAGCGCAACGGCAGGATTGACGCCGCCAGCGTCACCCAGCTGCTGGCGCTCAAGCCTGACGTGCTGATCAACACCGTGCTGTCGGGGCCGGCGGCCGACATCTCCAGGCTGCTGGCGGCGCGCGGCGCCATGGTGCCGACCTCCAGCCTGTCCTTTGTAGGCGCCACGCAGTTCATCCAGGCGGCCGGCGAGGCCGGGGCCGGGGTGTCGATCGGCCAGGTGGTGCCCAACCCGGGCGCGCGGCTGCCCGTGGTGACGGAATGCGCCAAGGCACTGCAGGAGGCCGGCATCACCCAGCCCATGAACAGCACCCATCTGGAAGCCTGCATCGGCGCCAAGGTGCTGACCGAGGCCATGCGCCGCGCCAGGAAGCCGGGCGATGCCCGCTCGCTGCTGTCGAGCCTGCAGAACCTCGGCCGCTTTGACACGGGCGGCTTCGTCGTGAATTACGCGCCGGGGCAGAACCACGGCAGCAAGTACGTCGAGCTGGCCATGGTGTCGCGCGACGGCAAGCTGCGCAACTGAGCACGCGCCGGCCAGCCGGGCTCAGGCGGTCTGCCCGCCCCAACGCCGGTGGCTGGTGCGCAGCCGGTGCTGCTCCCGGTAGGCGGCCGGCCGCGCCCCGACGGCGACGGTGAAGATGCGGCGGAAGGTGCCCACGTCCTGGTAGCCGCACGCCCGCGCGACCTGCTCCACCGGCAGGTAGGTGGTCTCCAGCAGGATGCGTGCGCGCGCCACCCGCAGGCCGTGCAGGTAGTCCAGCGGCGTCTGACCGTGGGCCGCCGCAAAGTGGCGCAGCAGCGTGCGCGCGCTGGTGGCGGCCGCCTGCGCCGTGGCCTGCAGGCTGTAGGGCTCGGTCACATGGCTCTCCAGCCAGCAGCGTGCCCGTTCCACCGCACCCACGGGCACCGTGCGCAAATGCGCGTCTTCTGCGATGCGGGCGGCCACCTGCTGGCGTTCGGGTGAAGGCAGGAACAGCGGTGCCGTGGCCAGGGCCAGCTCGGCCACCGGGGTGTCGCGCAACAGATCCAGGATGAGTTCGGTGGCCAGCACCGGGGAGTCGCAGGTCCAGACGCGGCCGTCGTGGGTCCAGGCCCGGTCCGTGACCAGTTGCACGCCCTCGCTGTGGCGCAGCACGGCCGCCACATACTGCCAGGGCGCCACCGCCTGGCGCCTGGCCAGCAAGCCGGCTGCGCCCAGCAGGGCCACGCCGCTGGAACAACCGACCACGCGCCCGCCGGCTGCATGCACCTGCGCCAGCCGGGCGGCCCCCGGCGCCGATGCCGCCACCAGGCGGTCCAGGTGCGGGCCGCTCTGTGCCGCCCAGCCCGGCACCACGGCCACATCGGCCACACCGCGAAACCCCGGGGCGCGCGGCAGGCCACCAGGCGGGCGTGCTGCGGCCAGCGGACACCAGCGCCAGGTCACCGGGGCGGCGGCGCGAGGCGCGCGCATGGCGGCCAGCGCGTTGACGGTGCGCAGCACGTCCACCACGGCGAGGGCCGCCCCCGCGAGCACATCCGGCCCCCAGAGCAAGTCCACGCAGAGCGGACGCGTGACCGGCGCAGCGCGTGATGGCATGGCGAAAAACCCTCTTGTTTTGGCAATCAATGCACTTTATCCCAGACCGTGACCGGCCTACGATGCAGACATCCCACACCGCGAACGGAGACCCCATGACGCCCCACACGCCTGATCCCCTTGCCCTTTCACGGCGGCACCTGCTGGCCGGCGCCGCCGCCATGCTGGGCACACTGGCCGCGCCGGCCTGGGCCCAGCATGGCGGCGCGCCCCGCCCCGTGAGCCTGATCGTGCCCTTCACGGCGGGCGGCGCCTCTGACGTGGGCGCGCGCATGCTGGCCACCGAGCTGGGCCGGCTGCTGGGGCAGACCGTGGTGGTGGAGAACCTGGCGGGTGCCGGCGGGGCACTGGCGGTGCAGAAGCTTATCCGCGCGCCTGCTGACGGGCATGCCCTGCTGTACGGCGGCATGAGCGAGAGCCTGCTGGTGCCCATGATCAACCCGGCGCTCGGCTACAAGCCCGACGACATGCTGCCGGTGGCACTGGCCGGCAGTTCGCCCATCGTGTTCGTGGTGCACCCGGATTTCCCCGCCAACACCATGGACGAACTGGTGGCGCTGGTGCGCAAGCGCCCCGGCCGGTACAGCTTTGGCTCGGCCGGCATCGGCTCCTTCGCACACGTGATGGGCGAGGTGGTCAAGGAACGCGCGGGCCTGTTCATGGTCCATATCCCCTACCGGGGCGGCGCGCAGATCGTCAACGACGTGGTCGGCGGGCAGCTGGACATGGGCATCACCACGGCGGCCAATGCGGCGTCCATGCTGGCCGGCAAGCGCGTCAAGGCGCTGGGCATCTCCTCGCGCGAGCGGGTGCCCGTGCTCAAGGACGTGGCCACGTTTGCCGAGTCAAAGGCGCTCAAGGGCCTGGAGATGAGCGTGTGGGCCTTCGTTTTCGCGCCGAACGGCACGCCGGCACCGTTGGTGGACCGGCTAAACACCGCCATCAATACGGCGCTGATGGTGCCCGCCCTGAAGGCGGCGCGGGTGCGCCTGGCGTCGGACCTGCCCGCGCTGCTGTCGCCCGCGCAGGCCAAAGCCTTCATCGCGGCGGAGCAGGCGCTGTACCAGCCTGTCACCCGCCGCATCAAGCCGGAGTAGGCCATGGCCGACGCACCGAACCTGAACGGGCAGCCCCTGCCCGCCGAAGGCGCCTATGCGCCCGATTACGCCACCGCACGCCGGCAGTTCCGCGAAGCTTCCGCAGCCGCCGGCGCTCGCCTGGACCGCTTGCTGCATCCCGGCCGCGGCCCCGATGGCGGCGAACTCGCCATCGACCTGGCCTGGCTGGGCCCGCGCGACGCGCCCCGCGTGCTGGTGCTCATCAGCGGCACGCACGGCGTCGAAGGCTACCAGGGCAGCGCCGCGCAGGTCGGCTTCTTGCAAAGTGCGGCGCACAGCCTGCCGCCCGACACCGCAGCCCTGCTGGTTCACGGCCTGAACCCCTACGGCTTTGCCTGGAAGCGCCGGGTCAACGAAGACCACATCGACATCAACCGCAATTACCTGGACTTCTCCCGCCCGCGGCCCGACAACCCCGGCTACCCGGAAGTCCACGCGATGATCCTGCCCGACGTGCTGACGCCGCAAGCGCTGGCGTTGATCGAGCAGCAGCTGATGGCCTACATGGCGCGGGTCGGAATGGGCGCGGCCGCCACCGCCATCACCGGGGGGCAGTACACGCACCCGGACGGCATCTTCTATGGCGGGCAAAGCCTGTGCTGGTCGAATCGCGCAGTGAGCGACATCGCGCAGCGCTACCTGCAGCAGGCCGGCGTGATCTGCGTGCTGGACCATCACACCGGCCTGGGCCCCGCTGGGCATACCGAGCTGATCTGCCGCCACCCCAGCGGCTCGCGCGCGCTGGCGCTGGCGCGGCAGTGGCTGGGTGCTGACGTCACGTCGCCAACGGAGGGCGAATCGGCGTCTGCCGTCATCGACGGCAATGTGCGCATGGCCTTTGGGGGCCTGTGCCCGCAGGCACTGGTCGTGGCGGTCTGCCCCGAGGTCGGCACCGCCCCGCCCCAGCAGGTGCTGGCCGCCCTGCTGGCCGACAATTGGCTGCACCAGCGCGGCGTGCCGCTGTCGCCCCTGGGGGACGCCGTGCGTGCCCGCACCCTGGAGGCCTTCTGCCCGGCAGACGCCGCCTGGCGGGCGCAGGCCTTCGCCCGCGCCATGGAACTGCACCAGGCGGCGCTGGCCGGGCTGGCCAGCCTGCCGCTCACCGCCACGACGGAGGCCACGCCGTGAAGGCCCCCGCACGGCCCCGGATCGCGGTCTGCGGCTTTTTCATCGAATGCAACCGCTGGGCCCCCGTCTGCACGGGCGACAGTTTTGCGGCCGGCCTGGACATCGCCGGCGACACGCTGGCCACGGAGCTGGTCAGCGCGGCACCGCGCACCCTGCCCGACACAGCCGGCTTCGTGGCGGAGATGAACCGCCTGGGCGGCTGGACGCCCGTGGCGCTGCGCATGGCGGCGGCGCAACCTGGCGGGCCGGTGGACCACGCCTATTTCGAGGCCCTGACCAACGACATCGAGGCCCGCCTGCACGCCTCCGGGCCAGTGGACGCGGTGTTCATTTCGTCGCACGGCGCCGCGCTAACCACGCAGGAGGACGACCCGGACGGCCTGCTGTTTGCGCGCATCCGCGCCGTCGTCGGGCCGGACGTCCCGGTGGTCGCGGTGCTGGACCTGCACACCAATGTTTCGCAGCGCATGACCGATGCGCTGTCCGCCTTCGTGGCCTACCGCACCAACCCGCACACCGACCTGCGCGCGCGCGGCGAAGAAGCCGCCCGCCACCTGCACACCCTGCTGGCGCACGGCCCGGGCGTGGTGGAACGCGTCAAACTGCCGCTGGTGCCGCCGGCCACCGCGCAGCTGGTGACCCCGGGGTCACCCTATGCCGAACTGATCGACCTGGGCCAGACGCTGCTGGGCGGGCCCATCCTGAACGTCTCGCTGTGCGGCGGCTTTGCGCTGGCCGATGCTGAAAAGTGCGGCTTCTCCGTCGTCGTGACCGCGCAGCAGGGCGACCGGGCTGCCGCCAGGGCGCTGGCCCGCCGGCTGGCCGCAGAAGTGTGGGCCCGGCGCCAGCGTTTTGTCACGCAGCTCACGCCGCTGCGACAGGCTGTGCACGCCGCCGTCGTGGCCGGGCGCCCGGGCGGGCAACCGCTGATCCTGGCCGACGTGGCCGACAACCCGGGCGGCGGCGGTGGCGGCAACACCGTGACGCTGCTGCTGGCGCTGCTGTCGGCCGGCGCACAGGACGTGCTGCTGGGCGTGTTCACCGACCCGGCGCTGGCCTCAGAAGCCCATGCGCTCGGCCTGGGCGCCGCGTTTGACGCCGGCTTCAACCGCAACGCGGGTGACGACGTGTTCGCCCGGCCGCTCACCTTGCCGGCCCGGGTGATCGCCCTGTCGGACGGGCAATTTGTCGGCCGGCGCGGCATGGTGCAGGGCTCGTTGCAGGCCATGGGGCCCTCGGCCCTGCTGGACCTGGGCGGCATGCGGGTGGCGGTGATTTCCGTGCGCCAGCAGCTGCTGGACCCGGCCCAGCTGGACGTGCTGGGCGTGGACCTGGCGACGGTGCGCACGCTGGTGGTGAAAAGCCGCGGCCACTTCCGCGCCGCTTTTGACACCTTTGCGCCCCCTGAGCGCATTCTGGAAGTGGACTGCCCGGGCCTGACCACGCCCAACCTTGCGACCCTGCCATGGACCCGCCTGCCCCGCCCGGTGTACCCGCTGGACGAAGCGACGGCATGGACACCCTCATGAAGTCACCCGATACTCGCGCTCACTGACCCCACTCACCTTCAGGACGGACTCGCCATGGACCTCTCCCGCTTTCCCCGCCGCCGCTATACCCCGTTTGTCACGCCGCTCGAATTCCTGCCGCACTTCACCCGCGCGCTGGCCGCCACCTGCCCGGAGGGTGCCGGCCCCAACATCTGGATCAAGCGCGACGACATGCTGGGCCTGTTCCCCGGCGGCAACAAGACGCGCAAGCTCGAATTCCTGATGGCCGAGGCGCTGGCCCAGGGTGCCGACACCGTGATCACCTGCGGTGCGCCGCAGTCCAACCATTGCCGCATCACCCTGGCCGCCGCTGTGCGGGAAGGACTGAAATGCCGCTTCGTGATCGAGGAGCGCGTGCCCGGCAGCTTCCATGAGGAGGCCAGCGGCAACCACTTCATGTTCCGCCTGCTCGGCGTCGAGGCGATCACCGTGGTGCCGGGCGGCTCGAACATGGCGGCCGCCATGCAGCAGGTGGCCGACGACCTGGCCGTGCAGGGCCGCAAGGGCTACATCATTCCCGGCGGCGGCTCCAATGCGCTGGGCGGGCTGGGCTACGTGGCCTGCGCGCAGGAGCTGCAGCAGCAATTCTTCGAGCAGGGCGTGCAGATTGACCGCGTGGTGGTCGGCTCGGGCAGCTCGGGCACGCATGGCGGCCTGCTGGCCGGCTTTCTGGGCAACCACATCCACATCCCCATCGTGGGCATTGGCGTGAGCCGCGACCCGGCCGACCAGGAGCCGCTGGTCTACAAGGAAGCGCTGGCCGTGGCCGAACTGCTGAATGTCGGCCTGAACATCCCGCGCGAGGCGGTGGTCAGCGTGGGCGGCTACTGGCAGCCCAAGTACTCGGTGCCCAACGCGGCCATGGTCGAGGCGGTGCAGCTGCTGGCCCGCACCGAGGCGATTCCGCTGGACCCCGTCTACACCGGCAAAATCATGGCCGGCCTGATCGGCCTGGCGCGCCAGGGCTTCTTCAAGCCGGCGGAGAACGTGCTGTTCCTGCACACCGGCGGCCTGCCCTCGCTGCACGCCTACGAGGGCGAGGTGCTCGGGCGCACCGACGTCACCGCCTGAGGCCCTGCCCCAGGCGGGTCCTGACGGCCGGGCGGCAACACCCGACACCGGTCCGCACAGATCGACACGGGCCGGACACCGCCAGACCGGGGTGTCCGGCCTTTTCCATGCAAAAAACAGGCTTTCCCCAGCGTGGAATGGTCATTCATTGCTATGTTTATTGATGACGCACAGACCCGCCAGGGCGCTTACACGTTTTCCGCATAGCCATAGGCGTTTTCCTTAGTTGTGTTTTTCGACAGATTGTTAACAATCTGAAGATCAACAATTATTTGGAGCCGTCATGCACAAAATCCGATCTGAAGTCACCGGCAGCGTCTGGAAGGTGGAAGTCACCGTGGGGCAGTCGGTGAGCGAAGGCGACACGCTGGTCATCGTCGAGTCGATGAAGATGGAAATCCCGATCAGCGCCCCCGCGTCGGGCGTGGTCGCCGAGATCCTGATCGCCGAGGGCGAGCCGGTCGCCGACGACCAGGTGGTGATCCATCTGGGTTGAGGCGGCCATGCACCCCACAGACCTGCCACCCGACCTCTTCAGCCCCTGGGAGGGCGCGGTGGCCTTCCGGCTGTTTGCCGACCAGACCGACCCGACGCTGACGGTGTCCGAGCAGATTGCCGCGCGCGTGGGCGACCGCATCCTCTCGGGCGCCATGGCGCCGGGCGCACGCATTGGCGAGCAGGAGCTGGCTGACGAGTTCAGCGTCAGCCGCGGCCCGATCCGCGAGGCGCTGCGCATCCTGGAGCGCGAAGGGCTGGCCACGCTGCTGGCGCGGCGCGGCGCCATCGTCACGGAACTCAGCGCGGACGAGCTGCGCGAGCTGCTGGAAATCCGCGCCGGGCTGTTCGAAATGGTGGTGCGCAAGGTGGCCACCCAACCCCGCCCGGAATTGCTGGCGATGCTGGAAGCCGGCGTGGCGCGGCTCGAAACCCTGGCCGGCCTGCCGGACGCGGGCCACGACTACGCCGAGACCACCTACCGCCTGCTGATCCTGTGCGCACGCCAGTGCGGCAACCAGCGGCTGCAGCGCATGCTGACCGCGCTGTCGCTGCAGACGCTGCGCTACAGCAAGCTGGGCCTGGCCACGGTGGCGCGCCGCCAGCGCTCGGCCCGGCTGTGGCGCGAGGCCACCATCGCGCTGGCGCAGGGCGATGTCGAACGCATGGTCGCCCTGACCCGCCAGCGCATCGACGAATCCGGCGAGGAAGCCATCCGGCGCCTCGACACCCCCACCCCCGATGGAGACGCCGCATGAGCGACACCCCGACCGCCCCCGCCACGGCCCCCACCGGCCCGCTGGCCGGCCTGAAAGTCATCGAGATCTGCAACACCATCGCCGGGCCCGCCTGCGCCCGGCTGCTGGCCGACTTTGGCGCGGACGTCATCAAGATCGAGCCGCCCGAGGGCGACCCGGTGCGCCAGATGGGCCGGCACGTGGGCGACGTGTCACTGTATGCAGCCTCCATCCTGCGCAACAAGCGCTCCATCGCGCTGGACCTCAAGACCCCGCAGGGCCGCGAGCTGGCCGCCGAGCTGATCGCCCGCGCCGACATCCTGGTGGAAAACAACCGCCCCGGCGTGATGGAGCGCCTGGGCCTGGGGTTTGATGCGCTGTCGGCGCGCAACCCCGGCCTGGTGATGGTGCGCATCAGCGGCTACGGCCAGAGCGGCCCCTACGCCGAGCGCCCCGGCTACGGTGCGATCTGCGAGGCTGTGGGCGGCGTGCGCCACATGACCGGTGACCCGGATCGCCCCCCGGCCCGCGTGGCGTTGGCCACCACCGACTATCTGTCGTCGGTGTACGCGGCCTTCGGCGCCGTAACGGCCATTCACGCCCGCACGAAGACCGGCAAAGGCCAGGTGGTGGACGTGGCGCTGTACGAAGCGGCCTTTACCCAAATGGAACCCGTGGTGCCCGCCTATGACAAGCTGGGCCTGGTGCCGCAGCGCGAAGGCAGCAACCTGCCCACCATGGCACCCAACAGCTCGTACCCAACGCGAGATGGCGGTTGGGTGCTGATTGCAGCCAACAGCCAGCCTACCTGGCGACGGCTGGTCGCGCTGATGCAGCAGCCCGAATTGCTGACCGACCCCCGCTTCGAGACCATTCAGGCACGAGGCAAACCAGAAAACATGAAAGCCATCGACGCCATCGTGGCCGACTGGACGCGTGGTTTCGATGCCACCGCGCTGGAAGCGTTGCTGCGTCAGGGCGAGCTGCCCTGCACCCGCGTCTACACCATTGCCGACATTTACGCCGACCCGCACTTCCAAGCGCGCGACATGCTGGTGCAGGTACCTCACCCCGAGCTGGGGCACATCACGCAAGCTGGCGTGGTGCCACGCTTCAGCGCCACGCCCGGCCACATCCGCCACACCGGCCCCGACCTGGGTGCCAACGGCCACGACGTGCTGACCCACACCTTGGGCCTGTCGGCCGAGCGCATTGCCGAGCTGGCTTCCAGCGGCGCGGTGCACTTGCCAAAGTGACCGCGCCACGCGCCATGTACACGGACGCTTCACATCCCAAATAACCAGAACCAGGAGACACACCGCATGACCCCGCAGGACCCCACATCGCCTCAGCGCAGACACGCTCTGCAAGCCCTTGCTGCCACTACGGCAGGTCTTTGGTTGGGCTCGTCAGCCCACGCACAGCCCAAAGAAAACGGCGGTTGGTTGCCCACCCAGAACCTGACCTACGTGATTGGTGTGGCAGCGGGTGGCTCGGTTGACCTGTACGCCCGCGGCATCAAAGCCGCGCTGGAAAGCCTGAACCTGGTCAATGGCCACACCGTGCTACCCGACAACAAGCCCGGTGCTGGCGGCCTGCTGTCATTGCAGCAACTGCAACGCAACCGGGGCA
>ERZ1034365.281-NODE-281-length-28570-cov-3.008844_pt1 | contig 28570 bp, 22 predicted proteins | sample MGYA00520615_ERZ1034365 | MGnify/ENA primary metagenome ERZ1034365 (study PRJEB33736, sample SAMEA104284505) | Azolla filiculoides | biome: Urban; feature: Water surface; material: Ditch water | place: Netherlands | collected 2015-10-28 | depth 0-0.1 m ...
AGCATGAAGCACTGGCCCTTAGCCTTGCCACCGGTCTCAAATAGAGGTGCAGTGTTACCGAAACCATCGGTAGCCATTGACGCACCGCCACCGTTAACCTGACCATCTGCAAGCAAACGCTTTGCAACTAGGTCAGCAGCTGCTGCGATCTCAGGTGAAGCAAAGTCAAGCTCGCCTGAAACCCACTGTGCGTACTTCTCGCCACCAAGGGTGTCAAGAACGTACTGTTCCATCCAGTCGGTGAATGCCCAACCAGTTGCGCCACCAGATTCGATACCTGCACACCATGGGTAACCGGTGCCGTCAGCCTTGATCTTGTCTTCTAGTGCAACAAGTTCAGCGTCTGTGGTTGGCACTGCGTAGCCGTGCTTCTCAAACTGTGATGGGTTGTAGAAAACCATTGACTTTACGTTTGCTGACACTGGAAGACCGTAGATCTCACCGTCAACAACTGCAAGTGTGTCCCAACCTGGAACCAAGCTTTCCTGGATTGCGCCTAGGTCAACAACTTCCTTTAGAGGAATAAGGCTGTCTGCAAGGTCCTTTAGACCACCTGGCTGTGGCCATAGAGCGATGTCTGGCTCCTGTCCAGCTTCGATCTTTACCTTGATGTCCTTGTCAAATGCTGCAAGTGAAGTGAAGGTGATTTCGATGCCGTTAGCTTCACCGAATTCGGTTAGAGAAGCCTGGAATGCCTTTGCATCTGCTTCGCCGTAACCACCGAAGATTGATACTTTGCCGTCACCCTCGGGTGCTGATGCAGCACAACCGGTCAGTGACACTGCTGCTAGAGCTGAAACAGCTGCTACAGCCAGGAAACGAGTTCCTAGTTTCATCCTGTATGTCCTTTCAAAGAAACGCTGAAAGCGGTTGCAGTCAACGTGTAAAAGCAGACTATCCCCGCAAAAGCTAGAAAAACGTCGATTTTGGTAACGATTTGTAAACGCTTACATAAAGTCTTCGTTATCAAAAAAGTGCCGAAAACCCCCAAAACCCTTGAAATATAGGGCTATTTGGCCACCAGTCCCAAAATTGGGTCCGCGGTTACCGGAATAGGGTCGCAAAGCTCGCCAACAAATTCACCCGAGACCTCATTTATGAAGGCAATTAGGTTCCAACCGCCCTCAGTGTCTTGCACCAACCGGGATGCATAAAGGGTTGTCTCAGGAAACAACACAGCCCTATTGAAATCAACATCGGATAAATCTGCCGCAACCGGAAGGCTGTAGATTCCACCAATCTCACCAGCGGCTTTCCTCTCATCTGAAAGCCAAAGCGGACCGCAGCAGAAAAGAATAATGGGAACGCCATCAACCACTTCGAATTGAAAAACCTCTGTCTCGCCGAAACCCTGACCTGGCGCACCCAGCGGTGGTTGGATTTGCCAGTTTTTTAAGTCGGCCGATTTAGCAACTCCCATAACTGCTTCTTCTCGGCGACTCTTGGCCGAGATTGAACCCGCGGTAGTAAGCATGGTCCATTCTTTTTCACCCGGAAGTTTAAAGACCCATGGATCACGAAAGGGCTCGTTGGTGAATCCGGCAGTCAAAGTTTTGTACCAACGCGAATCTGCACTCACCAGCGGCATGTTTTCAATTTTTGTCCAGGTAAGTAGATCTGTTGAGGTGGCAGCACAAACCGTTTGCCGTTCCCCTGCATCTTCTCGGCTTGTGCCGGTATAGAACATCCACCAAATGCCATCATCAGCTTGCACAACGGACCCAGTCCAGGTTGTCCAGCTATCGGGTGCCGGCACTTCCGAAGGGGCAAGCGCATCTTGGACAACAGTCCAGTTTTTTAGGTCTTTGGATATCGCGTGACCTACCGAAGTGTTGCGGTGTCTGCGATTTGGATCTTGAAGTGCACGAGACGCCTGCAGATAAAAGGCGTGGTGATTGGTGCCGTCGAACGCAAACCAAGAATCCCAAACCCATTGACCGGGTAACTTAAGTGCCATTTTTCTCCTGCGGGCTAATTTCTGGACTCAGCCTAAGACACTTGCGCTGTTAGTCTTAACCCAGCCCTTTGCCCCTATAGCTCAGGGGATAGAGCACCGCTCTCCGGAGGCGGGTGCGCAGGTTCGATTCCTGCTAGGGGCGCGTAATTTTAGAAGAAAACAGGAGCGCATGTTCGGTCTCGAATGGCTACAACCAGAAGCACTCATTGCTTCCTTTGGCATCTACGCACTTATTGGAGTGTGTGCCATTGTGTTTATTGAAACTGGACTGCTAATTGGATTCTTCTTGCCTGGCGACTCACTGCTTTTTGTTACCGGACTAATGATTTCTACCGGCGATGTGCTTTTTCCGCTGGGTGAAGAGATGGTTCCGGTTCCAATTTGGATAGCCTGCGCGGCAATTTCTATTTCAGCCTGGCTTGGAGATCAAACCGGATACTGGATTGGCCGAAAAGCCGGACCGGCAATTTTCAATAAACAGGAATCCAAATTTTTCAGTCAAAAAAATGTCAGCCGCACAAACTCATTCTTTGAACGCTACGGGGCAAAAGCAATTATCTTGGCTCACTTTGTGCCAGTCATGAGAACCTTTGTTCCAGTGGCTGCCGGCATTGGCCAAATGAACTATCGAAGATTCTTGAAATACAACATCTATGGAGTCTTAGGTTGGGGAACCATGGTCACTTTGCTGGGCTACTACTTGGGCAAGATACCTTTTGTGGCAGAGCACGTTGAATACTTCACCATTGCTTTTGTAATTCTTTCGACAATTCCAATCGTGATGGAAATTGTAAAAACCCGCCGCGAACACAAGGCCGAGGCAATCATTAGCTAATCGCTTTAGCGATTCAAGTAGGCGGCTAGCTGCTCTAAAGCAAGCGAGCGATGACTCATTGAGTTTTTGATTTCAGGCTCTAATTCGGCGGCAGTAATTTCAAATCCATCAGGTATGAAAATTGGGTCATAGCCAAACCCGATAGCCCCTTGCTCTTGCCTAGCTACTCGCCCTGGCCAAATTCCAGTGAATGAAACTTCACCTTCATCAGACACCATTGCAATGGTGCACACAAATGATGCTGATCTGTGTTCATCACGAACATCCTCAAGTTGACTCAACAACAATTGACGATTAACAATGTTGTCGCGGCCGCCGCCCCACCGAGCACTAAAAATGCCCGGCGCTCCCCCAAGAATTTCAACAGCAATGCCTGAATCATCGGCAATTGCAGGAAGGCCGGTGTGAGCAAAGGCCGCACGAGCTTTGATAAGTGCATTCTCTAAAAAGCTGGTGCCATCTTCTACCGGTTCTGGGCCGTCGTATGCCAATAGCTCAAGGCCAGAAACAGACTCAGCCAAGATGGCGCCAACTTCATCAACCTTGTGCTGATTGTGGGTTGCTAAAACTAACTTCATTAGTTTGCTGTGCCTGAAAGAGCAATCTTTTGAATTTCTGTTAGCTCTTGCGTTCCCTTCAAGGCAAGATCAAGCAGCAAGTTCAATTCATCACGGTCAAATGGAACCCCCTCGGCGGTTCCTTGAACCTCAACGAACTTTCCACTGCCGGTAACCACAACATTCATATCTGTGTGTGCCCGAACATCTTCAACATAAGCCAAGTCAAGAAAAGGTTCGCCATCAATAATGCCTACCGATACTGCGGCAACGCTGTCTGTTAGCGGTTGCGCTTTAGCCGGAATTAACTTATTTTCGCGTGCCCACGCAATCGAATCGGCAAGAGCAATATAGGCACCTGTGATAGCTGCGGTTCTGGTTCCGCCATCAGCCTGAAGAACATCACAGTCAATGACGATTGTGTTCTCACCAAGTTCACGAACGTCAACAATTGCTCGAAGGCTTCTACCAATCAAGCGAGAGATTTCGTGAGTGCGCCCGCCAATTTTTCCTTTAACGGCTTCGCGATCGTTTCGGTCGTGCGTAGCGCGAGGCAACATGGCGTATTCGGCAGTCACCCAGCCTTCACCCTTGCCAACTTTCCAACGTGGCACACCTGCGGTGAATGATGCCGTGCATAGAACTTTGGTTCCACCAAAAGAAATCAAAGCTGAGCCCTCGGCGTGATCACTCCAGCCACGTTCAACCGTTATTTTGCGAACTTGGTTGGGGGTTCTTCCGTCTGCGCGAATGGTCATCTGATTTCTTCTACTTTCGTAACTTCAGGCCCAAGGAATCTGCGGGCTAGCTTTTCAAATGCATCGGCGTTTCCGGTGGCTTTGAAGGTTAATGATGGCTTTGTTTGCGAAGTGCGCTGAAGATTGTGCTCCACCAGCGTTCGATAAACATCTTTTGCAGTTTCTTCGGCCGATGACACTAGCGTTACGTCTTGACCCATCACATAAGATATGGCTCCGGTAAGCAGTGGGTAGTGTGTACAGCCAAGCACCAAGGTATCTACCCCGGCATCGCGAATTGGGCCTAGGTATTCCTCGGCAACTTTCAAAAGTTCTGGGCCAGAAGTAATTCCGTTTTCAACAAACTCAACAAATCTTGGGCATGCAGCGCTGGTAATTTGAAGATCTACCGCTGCGGCAAACGCATCGTCATATGCCTTTGAGGTAATTGTTGCGTTTGTTCCGATTACGCCAACTTTGCGACTGCGGGTAGCAGCCACCGCACGGCGAACCGCCGGCTGAATTACCTCAACCACTGGAATTCCGCGACCTACGGTGTAGCGCTCTCTTGCGTCTCGAAGCACTGCAGCCGAGGCAGAGTTGCAGGCGATAACCAAAAGCTTCACGCCTTCATCAACTAGCCGATCCATTACGCTCAGCGCAAGCTCACGAACTTCTTGAATGCTCTTTGGTCCGTATGGGGTATTGGCTGTGTCACCAACATAAATTATGGATTCATTTGGCAACTGGTCAATTACCGCACGAGCCACGGTAAGCCCGCCAACTCCGGAGTCAAAAATTCCAATCGGTGCATCATTCACGATTGAAAGTCTACCTTCGGCTGATTATTTTGCAGGGTCTGAGCTCTTTGGGTCCTCTGGGCGCAGGCCTTCGTAAATCTCTTTGCAGATAGGGCAAACCGGAAACTTCTCTGGGTCACGCCCCGGCACCCAAGTTTTTCCACACAAGGCAATTACCGGCGTTCCTAGAACAGCAGACTCAACTATTTTTTCTTTGCGAACGTAGTGAGAGTTTCGTTCATGGTCTCCAGGTTCAATGTTTTGAACTTGCTCTTCGAGCAAAGTAGAACCGGCGGTCTGACCACCAATTCCTTCGCGACCCAAATCACTCATCTTTACCTACTTCAAATCTGCTGCGTCACCCAAGACTACATTCAACTTAATGTTCTTGCCGTCTCGAATTAGCTCTACGGTGGCTTCGGCACCAGCAGGTTCTTGCCTGACTGCCGCAGTAAGTTCGCCTGCGGTGGTTATTGGCTGATCGTTGAATTTCACAATCACATCACCAACTTTGACCCCGCCTTTTTCGGCAGCGCCGCCGGCGGTTAACTCTTTAACCCCTGCCCCAATGCTGAAACCTTGGGCATCGTTATTACTTGTGGCATCTGCAACGCTGGCGCCAAGCAAAGCGTGTGAGGCCTGTCCGGTTTGCATGATCTCTTTTGAAATTCTCTCGGCCACATTAGATGGAATAGCAAAACCAACCCCGATATTTCCAGACTGGCCGCTTGAACCTGCAGAAGCAATCGCAACGTTGATGCCAACCAGTTGACCTTGAGAATTCACCAGCGCACCGCCAGAGTTACCCGGATTAATTGCGGCGTCTGTTTGGATCACACGAAGATTTACAGCAGTTCCGGACCCAGTAAATAATTGCAAGCCACCTAATCCGCTGTCGGAATTTTCAGGTGCTGCGGCCGAGGCAACCGCAATGGTGCGATTCAATGCCGAAACTATGCCTTCAGTTACAGTGTTGGCTAGCCCTAGTGGAGCTCCAATAGCTACCACTCGATCGCCCACGTTAATTTTTGAAGAATCGGCAAACTCTATTGGATCAAAACTAATTGGCGCCTGAACCTTGATTACTGCTAGGTCGTTAATTGGATCTGTGCCAATAATTTTTGCTGGGTACACGTGACCATCTGCGGTCTTTACCTCTATTTTTACGTTTGCGGTAGCCCCATCAAGAGTGACCACGTGGGTGTTGGTAAGCACATAGCCGTCTACAGTAAGAAAAACTCCGGAACCGTTACCGCTGCCGGCCGAAGAAATAACGTTGATGGTAACCACAGAAGGAGCGGCCGCACTGGCAGCACCAGTAACCCAAGTAACAGAGTCTGTGTCGTTAACTACCACCGCTGCCGGTTTGGTCCAGTAGGTGTAAACGCCAATACCCAGGCCGGCACCAACACCGGCACCAACGACGGCGCCCAGCACGATAGCTGCTGTGCCGGTAAGAAAGGTTGTCTTCTTAGCAAGGCGCTGCTTTAGCGAAAGCTTTGGCTTCACCGCTGCGAGCTTAACTTCGTTGAAAAGAAACTGGCGGTTGTAATCAGACATTTTTACCTTTCACGCTTGGCATTACAGTTTGTGCAATTAGATTGCCAAGCAAGCCTGATTAGTTTATGAAAGGTTTCTGAGTGTTATCTGAAATTAGTCGCAGCCAAACACCACAGATCTGGCCGGGCAGCCCTCACCCACCAACAACACCCGCCTAGAGCCTTGCGTGCCCTCGTCAATTACCTGACCAGACGAAGACTCTGAGACCTCAACGAATAGGTCATCGACAACCTGGATGGTGTCTGGTTCAGAGACCCAGTTTTGTAGCCCTTTATAGCGATAGGCAACAGAGTAGGTAACCGCAACCTGAACCGTGTGCGTGCCAGTTGAGTCAAAAGCCAAATGCAAAGTGTTTCCAGAACCTGCTGAGCCTTGGCTAAACACCCAACTTGTTGCAATTGGAGTAAACCTAACTTCAGTGGGCGAACCCAATAAACTGCCCGATCTAAAGTGCGTGTTGGCAAGCACAGAGAATGTAGCAACCTGGCCAATAGCAAGTTGGTTCGAGGGGTGCACGTTTGCAATGACCTGGGCCGGCGAAAAAGATGCGGAATCGGCGGTCAGGTTGGTGCTGCCGGGCTTTGTGATCAACTTAGGTTTTGCCTTCGCAACAACTTTTGTAATTCGCTTTGAAACTATGGGCGGCTTAGGTGCAGGTGCGGGCACAACCCTGGGCGGCTGCCTTCTGAATACCGCTTTTTTGGGCGCAACGGTTTTGACCACAACCTTGGTCATAATTTTTGGCGGAGACTTAACCACTGCTGTTCTTGCCGGAGTTACCTGCTCGGCGGCAGCGCAAATAGTTACGCTGTTGCCACTTACCTGAGAGCCAAATTTTTGCGATCCGGCCGAGCCACCAGAGTTTTTACATGCTGCCCAAGTTGGCGAGGGCACAAATGTGACCAAACTAAGCATGAGAGCAAGACCTAAAAAGCTTTGGAATTTATGCGGATAAGTCATGGCCAGAAACTTATAGAAGTTTGATTTCAACTGCCCAAGTTATGCACACGTAGTTTGAGTGCAAAAAAATCCAGCCTCATTGCTGAGACTGGATTTCTTAATTGGTTGCGGAGGCAGGATTTGAACCTACGACCTCCGGGTTATGAGCCCGGCGAGCTACCGAACTGCTCCACCCCGCGTCGGTACCTCTATAGTAGCACGCGAGATGAAGGCTTAGTAGCCCCGATTATTTGCTAGCGGCGATAGCGGCCTCAAGCGCAAGCTTCAAAGCCGATTCTGCCTTTCCATATGCGGTCCAGTCGCCAGCAGCCATTGCCTTGTCTTTAGCAAGCATCGCATTGCGCGCTTGCTGAAGAGCTTTTTGCAAGGCAGCATTACCAGTAACAACTGGTGCAGCTGGATCAACCGGAACCGTTGGATCAACCGGGGAGTTCATTGATCCGCCATCACCGGCTGCGGCACCTGAGTTACCGCCGAAGAGTGCGTCAAGCGCCGCATCAAGAGTGTCTTCAAATGCAATCTTGTCGCCGAAGGCTACCAATACTTTCTTTAGCAGCGGAAAGCTGGTTTCACCGGTTGACTGAATGTAAACCGGCTGCACATAAAGCAAGCCGCCACCAACAGGCAAAGTCAACAAGTTACCGTTCAGAACCTTGGTTGAACCCTGACGCAAGATATTCAAGAGTCGCCCAACCTCGGCATCGGTGCTAAATGCATTTTGAACCTGACCGGGACCCGGCACGATAGTGCTAGCCGGCAAGCTCAACAAACGAAGCTTTCCGTATTCACTGGAAACTTTTCCTGCTGTGGAACCAGCGTCAGAGTCAGCTACCAAATAACCCTTAAGAACGTTTCGGCTGGCCTCGCCGGTGGACTTAGGGATAAAGGTTGTATAAAGAGAGAACGCCGGTGCCGAAGTGCCAGGCACCTGCATGGTCAGGTAATACGGCGGCTGCAAAGAACCGTTGGTAACGCTGGTTGCAGACACAGGATCGTTTGGGGTCATCCAGGCGTCTTCTTGAGAATAGAAAGAACCCGGATCGCTAACGTGATACGCGCCCAAAACCGCACGTTGCACCTTGAACAAGTCTGCTGGGTAACGCACGTGACTTAGTAGGTCACCTGACATGTCTTTAACCGAAAGCAAAGTGTTTGGATAAATCTTTGACCAAGTCTTAAGAATTGGATCTTCTTCATCCCACGCGTATAGCTTGACGCTGCCGTCGTATGCATCAACTGTTGCCTTCACAGAATTGCGAATGTAATTAATTGAACCCCTAGCAAAAGTGTTACTGGTTCCACTATCGGTGATTGCCTGGCTCAAGTTCTCTGAACGCGAGTATGGGTAGTTGTTAGAGGTTGTGTAACCATCAACAATCCAAACCACACGGCCGTCTACCACAGCAGGATACGAGTCACTGTCAAGAGTTAGGTAGGGAGCAACGGCCGCAACGCGAGTTCTTGGGTCACGGTTGTAGAGAATCTGCGATTCATTATTGATTGCATCTGAAAGCAGAATTTGTTCACTCTGGAACTTAATGGCATAGGCAAGGCGCGAAACAATGTTGTCTAGCTTTGGGCCACCGTTGCCGTTGAAGGTTGTGTAGGTCTGGTCTGATTCGGAGTTTCCTGCTGAGTAGTCGAACTCTCGTGGCTTCGCCGACTTATCTGAACCGACGATTGAGTAGGTCGGTGAGTTTTCACCAAAGTAGATGCGCGGTTCATACTCACCAAGGGCACCCTTGGATGGGATTCCCGACTGAAGGAAAACCGGCTGGCCATCGCTGCTGGCCTGGTTTCCGAATGCGGCAACCACACCGTATCCGTGTGTGTAAACAATCACGTTGTTATACCAAGATTGCGAATCACCAAGACCCGATTGCTGCAGCTCTCTGGTTGCAATGACGGTGTCCTGCGTCTTTCCATCAATTACGTAGCGGTCAACATCTAGGTGGCTAGCGAAGCTGTAGTACTGCTTGTACTGCTCAAGCTGCTTGAAAGATGCGCTAACCAAAGCTGGGTCAATGATTCGAATGTTGGCGGTTGTTTCAGCATCTTGACGAAGCGCACCGGCAGTTGCATCGGTAGTGGCTTTGTATTCTGAAACTTCAACTTTGTCGAGGCCGTAGGCAGTGCGAGTTGCCTCAATGTTTCTCTTGATGTACTCAGCTTCCAAAGTTCTTTCGTTTGGCACCACCTGGAAGGTCTGCACAATCCACGGGTATAGCCCGCCAAGAATTAGTGAGCTGACGATCATGAGAGCGGTTCCCATGATAGAAATTCGCCACTTGCCAATTACGGCCGTGATCAAAAACAGCACTGCAACAACGGCTGAGATTAGAGCCAGGATTTGAAAACCAGGAATCACTGCATTTGCATCTGTATACGTTGCGCCGGTGTAAAGACCGCTAGAGCTGGTCATGGTGGCGTACTGATCTAGCCAAAGGCTTAAGCCCTGCACCAAAAGATAAATAGCTGCGGTGATGCCAATCTGCACCTGGGCAGCCTTGGCAACTTTTGTCTCACGACCACCAAAGCGAATGCCGCCGTAAATTAGGTGAACCACGGTGGCAACTAAACCTGCTAGTAGCACTGCTGCCGAAACAAAACCAACCGCTGCAGACAAGAACGGCAGATCAAACAAATAGAAAGAAACGTCTAAGCCAAATTGTGGATCAACTTCGCCGGTGTAGGTGCGGTTTACCCAAAGCAAAACCGTTTCCCACTGTGAGGCCGCGGCAACTCCGCCCAGCACACCAAGAACTGCCGGAAGCCCAATCATGATTAGTCGACGCAGTTGGTCAAGTAGCTGGCGGTAGGCGGCGAATGGATCGTTCTCGCCAGAAAACTTGACATAGATTGGGCGGTTCTTGAAAGCCAAGAAAAAACCAAGCCAGCTAAACAGCGCCATCACAATTGCACCCGCGGCGAAGGTAGCAACTTGCGCAACTATCTGCGTGGTGAATACAGACTGAAAACCCAGCTGACCAAACCACAGGAAATCTGTGTAGACGCTAAGCAAGCCAAGCGCGGCAACACCTATAACTACAACTATCAAAGTTGCGACTGCAGCCGGTGACGAGTTCTTTCGTGGGGCTGTTGTGCTGTTAGTCATGTTTCTCCTGTTACCTAGTTAGCGTCACATTTAGCAAGTGAAGAGGTGTCTTCACCTTTGCCGATTTTTTCTAATGCTTTTAGGGCATCGTCAAATTTATCAATTTTAAAAACTTTCAGGCCTGTTGGAATATGACCAACCACTTCGTCACAGTTTTGAGCGGGAGCGAAGAAAAACTTTGCCCCGGCATTTGCCGCGCCGTACATCTTTTGTTGAATTCCACCAATTGGCCCAACATTGCCAGCGGCATCAATTGTTCCCGTTCCCGCAACGAACTGCCCCCCGGTTAATTTGCCCGGTGTGAGTTTGTCGTAAATGCCCAAAGCAAACATCATTCCACCCGATGGGCCACCAACGTCGGCAAGTTTAAGGTTGACATCAACTGGGAAGTCATATTTATAGCCAACCAGCAGGCCAAGACGATATGCCCCTGATTGATCTTTGACCGGGGTTAGATCAAACGTTTTCTCTGCCCCCGCGCGCGAAACAATCAGCTTTACCGGAGTTGAGCCATTGAACTTATTTACTTCAGCTCTTAGACCCTCAATAGTGTCTACCTTGACGCCATTAACGGTTCTGATGAAATCGGCGGCTACCACCTGGCCGCTTGAAGGTGAGTTCTTTGAAACCTCACTTACATAAAGTTCCACGGGAACCGTGTAGCCAAGTTTGCGAAGCGCAACGGCAATTGCCTCTTGCTGCGACTGCTCCATCATTGCGGTACTTTCGGCCTCAGATTGTTCTGTGGTCTGGTTCGCCGGAAATACCTGATCTAGCAACAGAACACTTCTTGAAGGGTCTGCCCACGCCAAAAATATGTCTAGCCAACCTGGAGTTTGCTCGCGGTTTCCAACAATCTGCACGGTTAGCAGATCAAGGTTGCCCGATGTTGGATATGTTGAGGCACCGTTAATAGAGATGATCTCTGCACCGCCATCAGAACCCAACACGTTATATGTTGGGCCAGGCTGCTCAATTACATACGGAGTTGGAAATACCCAGACACCAATCAGGGCCAAAGCGGAAATAAATAGGAACACCCAACCGGCCGACTTGCGAGGCTTAGATCTGCCTGGCTCATCAAAATCAAACTTGTAACTCAAGGTCGCCCTCTATCGGTGTTCAGGAATGTCTTAAGCCTATGCGTGATTATGGTTAGTAGGTAAGGACGCAAATGAATGACAACCGGAACCCCAATGAGTCAAACGGTATGAACCCAGACGACTTTGAGGCTTTCATGCGCCAATTTTTGTCAGGCGAATCAGGCATTGACAATGAACAACTGGCCAAGGCGGCCGGGCTACCCACAGACCCGGCGGCGCTGGCAGCCATGCTTGACCAATTGAAGCGGGCAATGAGTTCGCTATCAGCGCAGGGCTCAACCGGCGTTAATTGGGATCTAGCTACCAGCCAAGCCAAGGCAATCGCCCACAGCGGCGCTTTCGCGATTAGCGATGCTGCGCGAAAGGCCATCCAGGACGCCACCTCTATTGGCGCGCTATGGCTAAACGAAGCAACCGCAATGCCAGAACTTATTGGTGATGCCAAGTTACTTTCTAGAGAACTATGGGTGGTTGATGCCATGCCACTCTTTCAGGCGCTTAGCCAACCAGTGGCAAATCGCATGAGCGAAGCACTGAGCGAGAACCTAACGGCAAATGCCCCAGAAGAAATTCAAGAAATTCTTGGCAGCGCATCAGGAGTAATGAAGTCAGCCGGCGGAGCACTTTTTGCCATGCAGCTTGGCCAGGCACTTGGAAAACTCTCGCACGAGGTTTTATCGGGTGGTGATATTGGACTGCCGCTGTTCAAAGATTCACGCGCAGCTTTTGTGCCACAAAACTTAGAACAATTCATTAAAGACTTAGATATTGAGCGAGACCAGGCCTACATCTATCTTGTAATTCGAGAAATGGCTCACGTTAGATTGTTCAAGCACAGCAAGTGGTTGCGTGATGCGATTGTTTCTCAAATCTCAAAGTACGCATCTGAAATTTCAATTGATAACTCGCGCATCACAGAAATTGCTGAAGGCTTTGACCCAGAAAACCCCGATGAACTTCGCGCGGCCTTGCAGTCTGGTGCATTCATTGCAGACCGCACCCAAGACCAAAACAATGCACTCGCCAGTATTGAAACTTTGCTTGCCCTAATTGAAGGTTGGGTAGACGTAGTCACCGAAGAGGCAACCAGACGCATGCCAAGAGCAGCGGCTGTAGCAGAGGCCATTCGTCGCCGCCGTGCAACCGGAGGACCGGCGGAACAAACCTTTGGCACATTAGTGGGCCTTGAACTAAGGCCGCGCAGACTACGTGAGGCAGCCAACATGTGGCGCGAAATCGGAACAGCCGTAGGAGTTGAAAAACGTGACTCACTTTGGGATCATCCAGATGTGCTGCCAACAGCAAAAGATATCGAGAACTCAAGTTCTTTAATTTCTAAACTTCGCGAAGGCGGCCAACTGCCAGATGCTTTTGATCAAGCACTGCGTGACCTATTGGGTGAGTAACCACTGGGGATAACTCAAGCGTTGATTTAATTTGCATATAAAACTCACCCTATGGTGATGCGAATTAACCCAAACCAGCAAGCAATCTGGCGAACCCCCTACGAGATGCAACTTGGGGTCGGCCCAGACTCTGTGGTGCTGCCTAATCTAACCAATGCCCAAGAGCGCATGATTGCCGCACTTTACAACGGCATAGCCGACCAACAGCTGCCACTGGTGACCAAGCAGCTTGGCCTGAGCGCTAAGGAAACCAACGAGCTGCTTGGCTCGCTGAACAAAGTGCTGCTAAATGAATCGCCGGCCAAAGCCCCCAAACAAAGACTCTCCGAAGATTTCGTGGCGGGCGCATTTGCAGAAATTATTCGCGCGAGCCTGCTTCATTCCGTTGATGGCCAAGCCGTTCTACTCGGCCGCACTCAGCGCAGCATTCACCTAGACCACTTGGGGCGCGCGGGAGTTCAGGTTGCGGTGGCCCTTGCGGCAGCCGGGGTGGGGCACATCATTAGTCACGACGAGGGCAAGGTTGAAAAGGCCGACTTAGGCCCAACCGGGTTTCCTACTCAACTACTTGGTCAGAATCGAATTGATGCCCTTAGGTCTTTGCTAGCTGCTTCACCAAATCAAACCTTGGTGTCTACGGGTAAAAAACTTCAAACAAATAAATTACAAAAAATAGATTGTGCGGTTCTAATTTCACAACAGGTGATTGACCCGCGCAGATACTCAACTTGGATAAACAGAGACGTACCGCACGTGGCCGTAACTTTTGCAGCCGATGAGGTTTGGGTAAGCCCCATGATAATTCCTGGGCAAAGCGCCTGCCTTTTTTGCCTCGAGAAAATGAAAACCCAGAGCAACCCAAGTTGGCCGGTGATTGCCACTCAATTACTTACCAGCAACAAAAGGTTTGACGATGTCTCGAGTCAGTTTTTTTCTGCAGGCATAGTGGTTCAAAAAATATTGTCACGATTAGATAAGGTTTCAGGTTTCGAATTAGCCGAAGAAAATTTATCTGGCTACAGCCTGCATTTGAAAACTGGTTTAGTACAAGAATTCAAGTGGCCAAAACACGAGGCTTGCCACTGCAGTTGATGCTTAAACCCGGGGTGCAAGCAAGGTCAAAAATCGTGAGGCTTCTCTGTCTCTTGTGGCTGCACCATCTCGCCTTGCCCAAGAAAGAGTCAACTCTTTTCTGGCACGGGTAAGAGCCACATAAAGCAATCTTTGCTCTTCGCGAATCTCAGCATCTGTATTGGCATAAGTGATTGGCAAATAGCCTTCGGTAAGCCCAACCACATAAACCAGCTCCCATTCCAGACCCTTGGCTGCGTGCATGGTCGAAAGGGTTACCGCTGCCTTGACAGGCTCGTGTTGAGAACGCTGGCGCTCGTCTAGCTCTTTGGCAAAGTCGGCAACAGTGGAACCTTCGGCAAGTTCATCTGTGATTGCCAAGAAAGAATTAAGTGATTCCCACTTCTCGCGGGCTGAACCTTTTTCTGTTGGTTGCTGAGTTTGCCATCCCAGTGAGCGGCAAATGTCTGAGACAACTTGATACAGCGGTTTATTGGTTGGTGAGACCGCTTCGGCTCGCACAGATCTAATTGCAGACTGAATCTCTGGGCGGTTAAAGAATCTTTCGCCGCCGCGCACCTGATAGTCAATTCCAGCCACGGTAAGTGCATTTTCAATTGCCTCAGATTGGCCATTAACTCTGTACAGCACAGCTATGTCACTTGGTTTAGTGCCTTGTTCAATCTTGTTGCGTATGCTGCCGGCAAGTGCTGCACATTCATCTGAAACCGTTGCAAATGAAAGCAATCTAGGGGCAAGACCAATCTCACCCTCTGACCTAAGCGGGTCAACAGTTGCCGAATCTGTAGTTAGGCGATTCGCAAAAGAAACAATCTGCTGAGTTGAACGGTAATTTCTGGTGAGTTGAATTACGTTTGCGTCTGGATACCTGGAATCAAAATTTTGCAGGAATTCACTGGTGGCTCCAGTGAACGAATAGATGGTTTGATTTGGGTCGCCCACTACACATAGGTCTGAGTGATTTCCCAACCAGGTATCTAGCAGCGCGTGCTGCAAAGGCGAAATATCTTGGTACTCATCTACAGTGAAAAATCTGTACTGCTGCTGCACGTGAGCAAGCGCTCTTGGCTCGGCACGCAGCATTCCTAGAGTCAAAACCAAGACGTCTTCCCAGTCAACCCGCTGAGCTTTTATTTTGGCATCTTCATAAGCCTGCTGAAGTTCTAAATTTTTAGCAGGACTAAGGCCACCAACCTTTGGTCTTGACTTCACAATGGCCGAATAATCTTCCATGCTCAACATGGAATATTTGCGCCATTCAATCTCACCGGCAAAGTCTCTAAGTGCTGCGGCATCAAGCCGTATCTTTGCCACATCAGCCACTTGAGAAATTAATCTGGCTTTAGATTGCAGCACGGTGGGGGCAGGAACCCCTGCAAACTGTGGCCAAAAGAATTCCAGTTGCGAAAGAGCTGCAGCGTGAAAAGTTTTCACAGAAACAGCACCAATTCCAAGTTGGCGCAAACGTGCACGTAGCTCTCCGGCTGCGCGATTGGTGTAAGTCAGGGCCAAAACCCTATTTGCCGAAAAATAGCCCTTAGCAATTCCATAGGCAATGCGGTGGGTAACCGTGCGAGTTTTTCCAGTACCGGCGCCGGCCAAGATACAAGTTGGCCCAATCAATGACTCGGCAGCTTCGCGCTGTTCCGGATCTAAATTTTCAAGCAGGGCATCGGGTTGCATTTTTAAATTAGCTCAGTTCGCTTGCCGAGATAATTTCAGAACCGTACCAGTGTTCAATCAAAGCTCTAGAAATTGTTAGCTTGCCTGGCAGCAACAAACTGGTTGCCTCGCGCGCGATATCCTCTTTGCTAAACCAACGTAACTTTTCAATCTCTTCGCCATCTGGAACAAGCGCTCCAGAAGACCCCGGCGCCAGCAGGGCCGTATAGCCAACCATAAGAGAGTAAGGAAACGGCCATGCTTGGCTGCCCAGGTAAACCGGGTTCACAACGTTTAGGCCAGCCTCTTCTTGCATTTCGCGGACCACGGCAGCCTCAAGTGATTCACCTGGCTCAACAAATCCGGCAAGAATGGACCAGCGATTTTGCTCCCAGACTGATTGCGAGCCCAAGAGAATGCGGTCATCGTGATCTATGACACTGCAAATAATTGCGGGATCAGTTCGTGGGTAAAGCTCAGTGTCATCCTTCGGACAGCGGCGTACCCAACCAGATTGAATAATTTCAGTTTTTGAACCGCACTTTGGGCAGTGGTCGTGATTTTCGTGCCAATTGGAAAGAGCAAGCGCCTGTGCGTAAAGACCAACACCTAGATCACTAAGGCCGGCGCCAGTTCTGCGCAGCACTTGCCAATTTTGTGTGTTTGGTTCAAGTGACAAGGCAAGGCCAGCATCAATAACCGCAAGCACAACAGAGGTGCCCACCTCTAGTTCGTGGCCACCGGTTGCTTTACCAAGATAGGCAAGATAGGTGCTGCTTGGAATTTGTGAGGTTTCAAAAAGGCGAAGCTGTGGCTTGTGCTTCTCTGTGCCTGAGACAAGCAAGACTTTTCCCTGATATATAGGCAGCACTTTAGTTTGTGCATCGGAATCAAGTTGTCCGTAAAGATCTTCAAGTTTGCGAGATAGGTAGTCGCGGTCTAGAGCAGAGCGAGCCATCGGCAGGTAAATTGGCTCGTTCATCAGGCTCTTTCGTTCGCGTTGCGGTACATGGGGAAACCTAGGTTTCGGTCTAACCTAAATTCCATGGCCAAATCTCCCTTGATTTTAGCTGCGTTAGCTAAAGCTGCTGTTCCGCACCTAAATTTCCACGAAGTAAAGAGCCTTTCGGCCAACTCGAACGGAGCCTTCGACACCGCCCTGCTTACTGCAACCACTGGCGAACACTATGTGATCAGAGTGGCAAATACTCAGGCCGCCGGAGCCGAGCAAGACGTTGAGCTTAGGGCCCTGAAGGCCCTTGGCAAGCCAGAGCGAATGCGCCTGCCGTTCAAGATCACCAACCAAATAGGTGAGGTTAAAGATGAAAAAGGCTCACGCGCACTGGTATTTGAGTTCGTTTATGGAAGCCCCACCGACATCGGCTCAGTGCCAGCTGATTCAGCTTTGTCGCACAGCATTGCCAAGGCCATAGCCGCAATTCACAACCTAGACCCTGCAATCGTTGAGAATGCTCACTTGGCATCATTCGAATCAGCCGAAACCGTTCGCGGTCGAGTAGCTGAACTAGATAGATTTGCCAGCACCGGAAAAGTACCTGCAATTTTGTTGTCAAGATGGGAGCAGGCGCTTGAAGATGTGAGCCTGTTCAGGTTCAAGCCTGCCGTTATTCACGGTGGCCTCAACGGTGACTCACTACTAACCCTCGATGATGAAGTAGCCGGAGTGCTTGGCTGGAGCAATCTTAGAGTTTCAGACCCGGCAGAAGACTTTGCCTGGATTCTTGGTGCCGGCATACATGAGCTTTCTGAGAGCATCATTGATGTCTATCGTCAGTCTCACTACAACGTTGATGACTCGCTAAGACTGCGCGCTACTTTGTACAGCGAGTTCGAAATAGCTAGATGGTTGATGCATGGCATTACCAAGCAGGATCAAGAAATCATCGATGACGCAATAAGCATGCTAGAAGTTCTTGCCGAAGATGTTGCTACCGGAGCGGTGGGTAGATTAATTGCCAAACCTGTCTCTGCGGTTGCTAGTGAACCTAAGCCCGTTGCTGTTGAAGACACAGCTACTCGACCTATCGAGATTTCTGATATTCCGTCAAAGACAGACAGCGAGCTCTTTTAAAGCTAATCCGTGCCTAGTTAATCAGTGCCTAGCTAACCTGCCCCCAAAGAGTCATAAGCTCGGCAGCGCTTGGCACCAAGCTAGGAACCAGCTCAACGTCGTCGGCTACAAAGTAAAAGCAAACTTCAATTTGATCAATTGGAATTTGAGCGAACTCTGAATAAGCCAATCTGTAAAGCGCAAGCTGAAGTGTCTTGAGTTTTTCATCGGCCGCATCTTTAGGAGCCTTACCGGTTTTCCAGTCAACAATTAGCACGCCGCTCTGAGTTTCAAAAACAGCGTCTAATTTACAGATAAAGGTATTTTCGGCAATTGTTAATTGAATTTCTCGTTCTACATCAATTGGCTTTAGGCGGGCGAACCTAGATCTGGAAAAATTCTCAATCAAATGCTGAATGTTCTCTTCGTTATTTAACGAGTCGCCTGCATCGGCCGAGACTTTATCTTCGAGCAATGCTGATGACCCAAAGTAGTGCTCCACCCAATTGTGAAAAATTGTTCCTGCCCTGGTTTGTTTATACGGCGGCTGCGGCATTGGTCGGCGAAGCCGCTGGGTGATGTTTTCGTAGTCACCAACAAAATCCTTAAAACTAGAAGCCGGAATTCGAACTGGCAAATCCACATGATTCAAGGCCACAATTGAGTCTTCACGCTCAGCGATGAGCAAGTTGATGTCTTGTTGGATTGCATCCCCTTCAAGAACCTCGATAATTTGCGATTGGTAATTTTGGGCAGTCAAACTCTCTAGTGCATTGGCCGTTTGCTGCGCTGCCCGCTCTACATCTTTGCGGTGCCTTTCACCAAGCGGGTCCAGAGGCCAAACTTCAAATTGTGCGTCTGCCTGAATGGGGTTCAGGTCAGACTCAAGATCTGTAATTTCAAACCCAAAAAGATCTGCTGCCGAAATTAAAAATTGCGAAGGCTTTCTTGCATTCTTGTTTCCGGGCTTCCAATATGAACCGGTCAATAGCAATTGCTCTTTGGGCCTGGTTGCAGCAACGTACATCAGCCGAAGCTCTTCGTTATAAAGGTGCTTTCGCATTTCTTCTTTGAACTCATCCACGCTGGCCTTTACTTGGCTTTGGGATGAGCAACTTTGGTAGTTCCAAATCGGAAGCGAATCACGGTCGCCACGAAGTGGAAACGGTAGCTTGCCGCTACCAATCCAACCCGAGCTACCCTTGCCTGAACTTGGGAAGTCCCCGTCAATGAGATTGGATATAGCAACGTTGTCCCACTCGAGGCCCTTGGCCGCGTGGATGGTTAGAACTTGAACAACCCCACGTTCCGGATTGGAATTTGGAACCTCAAACTTTTCTCGTTCATCGGCAAATTCCAACCAATTTAAGAATCCCCCCAGGTTTGGTTGGTTGTTGCTTGCTGCATAGCCAGCAACAATAGCTGCAAATGCATTTAGATGCGCCATTGGATTCTTGCGTCGCGGGTTAGCCTGAACCTCTATGTCTAGCCAAAGCTCCTGCTCTACAGAACGCACAAACTCCACCAGGCCCATGCCAGTCTGCTGTCTCATTAAACGCAACAGGTTTGCTGCATCGCGCAGCCTAGGCAGACCCAAATCACTAAATCCAATTTGGTCTGGTTCTTTTTCTTCAAGAATCAGATCCAACGCATCAACAATCGAAAGCGAATCTTCTGGTGCCAAACCCTCTTGAATTTTTTCGCGCAATTCTTCAGACACTCGCGACTTGCGCGCAGCGTATCGATGTAAACGTTCAAGATCTTTTGCACCAATTCGCCATCGCGGCCCAGCCAATAACCTAATCAGCTGACTGCCCGCGGCCGGATTATGAATAACACGCAGCGCTGCAACCAAATCAACAACCTCTGGCATTTCTAGCAGGCCTCCGAGCCCCACAACCTCAACATCTAGGCCAGCTGATTCAAGTGAATCTACAAATAGTTGCATCTGGCTGCGCTTGCGCATTAGCAAGGCACCACTTTTTTCACCGGTCATGCGCTGCTTAAACCACAATGCAACTTTGCTGGCTTCAGACTCTATGTCTTGCTCAAAATGCATTTGCACCTGGCCATCACCGGCACTTGGGGCGGCCGCCAACTCAACTACCTTCAGTGAATCAATAAGGTGATTCGCTAAATTCAAGACTTGTTTTGGATTTCTCCACGAAGTGGAAAGCGTGAAACGCTTAGCCGATTCTGGTGCATCGAAATCGGCATAGAACGAGCTTAGATTTGAGGCACTCGCCCCGCGCCAACCGTAAATGGATTGGTTTGGGTCTCCCACGGCAAAAACTGATGCACCGGCGAAAAGGTTTTGCAAAAGACGAGTTTGTAAATAAGAAGTGTCTTGATACTCGTCAAGCAGAATCTGGGTGTGTAGTGCTCGCTCTCGTTCACGCACTGCCGGAACTTCACGTACAGCAAGTTCGGCAAGTGCAACTTGATCTGAGTAATCCACAAATCCGTTTCGCTTTTTTTCTAGGCGATAGGCATCGGCAAGCTTGGCAATGATGGGTGTTATAGACAGTGGGCCCAGGGTTTGGGCCATGTAGGCGTAAGGCGTGGTGTTGTCTGATCCTGGTTTCTGCGGCAGTTCCGAGCAGACTGCAACAACCGCTTCAATTGCCGACTCAACCTGCCGGCCCTCAACCAAGTTATCGTTCATGCTTTGAGCCAAAGCCAAAACCATCTCAACTATGGAATTTAGGTTTGTATCTATGTCTGCGATTCGTGCATCAACACTTGACCCCTGCTTGGTAACAACCTCTCTGGCCAATTGGAATGCGGCGGCATCGGTAAGCAATGCAGCCTCTGGTTCGTAGCCAATTGAAAGTGCGTAGTCGCGGAATAGGTTGTTGGCATAGGCGTTATAAGTTGAAATTGTTGGTGCAGCAAAGTCGTAATCAAGATCTTCGGGCCACATATGACTGTCACGAAGCTTCAGTAAACTTTCGTAAATTCGTTTACTCAGCTCGGCAGCCGCCTTGCGAGTAAAAGTAAGCCCAAGAATTTGATCAGGTCTGGCAAATCCATTTGCTACCAGCCACAGCACGCGAACGGCCATCAGTTCTGTCTTGCCGCTTCCAGCGCCGGCAACCACCAATGATGGTGAATCTACCTTGGCCTCTTGAACTGCTTGCTCTTGCTCTTCAGTTAGGTTGAACGGCTTGATTACCTGGTACACCTGATTGGCAGAAAATTTTGGTTTAGCGCTTGCCTCAGCCAACGTAACTCACCGCCCTAGTTAGGTGAATTTGGCAGGAGCCGAACTCGTTTTCGTTATTACAGTGAGAGCCCACCTGAGCTATAAATACGTTGTCTAGCATGGCCATGCCTTGTGTGGCAGAAGAAACCATGGCTTCAAATTTGTTTTGCAATCCCTCAGAGTCTTGAATCGAAGGCTGATCACGTTCAGTTGGTTTGTCGCCGCTGACAAGTAATAGTTTTGCTCCAGCTAACTTTGCCCCTTCAGGCAGTTCAAGTAATTCGCTGAATGCTCCATGTTCAAATGCAAGCTGATAAAGCCCAAGCTGCGCGTGCTCTCTAGCTTCTTCAGCGGTGAATAACTTGTTACCAGTCTTTAGATCTACGATCATCACGCGGCCATCGGGATAAAGCTCTAACCGGTCTACCTGCCCGCGAATTTGAGCCTTACCCATTTCAAATTCAAAGCTCACTTCGCGGCCAATAACTTTTGCTCCATCGGCTTCAAATTTGCGCAGGTATTGCACCATGTTGCCAATCATTTTTTTAGCTTTGCGCTCACCAGCATGCTCAAGCCAATCAGATTCAAAATTTAGCGTGTGCCATTTGGATTCAACTTGTTTCCAAAGCGCCTCTTCATTTACTTCAGTGCCTAGCTCTAAAGCTTTGTGCACCAGCGATCCAAGGTTCGCAGAGAAAGTTGTGTCGCCTCCCCCGTGCGCATTTAGAAACCAGTGCAGCGGGCACTTGACAAAATTCTCAAGCTGCGAGGGCCTGATGGTAACCAATTCATTTGCCAGGTCTGCCAGGGGCTCAATTGTTGATATTGGCATAAGGCCGTACCAGCTATCTGGGTGAGCTCCGGCTACTCCAGCACTGGCTAATCTGGCCAAACCCAAAGCAGCTGAGTCAATTTCATGCGGGTTTTCAGCCAGGGCCAACTTTCGGCGAAGCGCAGCAGCCATGCCGCGCAAAGTTAGAGGCGCCGAACTAAAGGAAGTGGGTTCTGGAATCTCACCCAGCATCAAATTAATGAATTGAGAAACCTGATTGTCTTCAGTTTCTGTTGCAGAAACCAAGAGCCGTTCACTTGCAGCACCCACTGCTTTATGCAGCATGCGCAGTTCGTCTGGCAATTCAGATCTATTTAGGTCGTTCAGTTCATCAACTCGGCCAGCCATCAAGGCATCTAAGGCCTTGGCGCCAAGCAAAGAAGACCTTGGTCGCAAATTTGGCCAAACCCCTTCTACCAGCTGCGGCAAGGCAACAACTTGAAAGCGCCGGCCAATCAAACCAGATGGCGTAAGTAGAAGAACCGAGGAATCTTTTTTATCGTTTAGCGCAAGTGAGTCCTCTGGCAGCCCCAGCGCCAGTTGCTGCTGCACGAATACCCCGGCATCACCGTTTGGATTTCGCTCGGCGTAGCGATTCGCCGCTGCAAATAAAGAAACCACAGCGTCTAGGTTTCGATTGGCCTGCAGAGCAACCTCGCCAATACCTCGGGATAGTTCTTGCCAAGATTTTGCAAGCCCTGATGCGCTCCAAATTTGCCACAGCAGGTCCTCGATGCTTTGAGTCTTATCGTTTGCAATTTCTTTTGCGGTAAAGAAATTCTTCAGAAACTTATCAACCCGCTTACCTTCTTGGCTCTTAATTGTGGCCACGCTGCCAGCTGCATCAAAAAGAGCTATAAGCAGTTCATCGCTATTGCGAGTGCCATCTGCCAGCAACTCTTCGCGGCGAAGCCCCCTGCGAAGTCGACGCATACCAAGGGAATCTAAACCGCAAAGCGGTGAGGTTAAAAGTTCAACTGCAACTTGGGCATCAATTTGACGACTCTGCAAAAGAACATCGGCCAACCTCAGTAATGTGTGCGAACCAAACTCATCTCTAAGAGCACTTTGAGCACCAGAAAGATTCACCGGAACAGATTCATGAGCAAGATCTACCGAAAGCTGCTCTAACTGACCACGCGACCTGGCAACAACCGCCATTTGATTCCAAGCAATTCCGTCGTACAGGTGAAGTTCACGCAACCGCCTGGCTAGCCATGCCGTTTCAGATTGCGCTTGATTGAAAACGTGCCCTTCAAGCCCGGCCAAGTCTGCCGCCACCAAATCTGCATTTGGGTTTAGCCCTTTGCGCTGCCTTCCAGCACGAGCGGTATCAATTTGTGAACTAACGCGGGCCAAGACGGCAGAGATAGCCGGTGTTCTAATTGCATGCTGCGGTTGCACAAATGTCTCGTCGACTTGAATCTGATGCTGATTGGCGATTTCTGCGGCCAAATTACTCATGGCTCTAGGGTCAGCGGCGCGAAAACCCAAGGTGGATGCGTCGGGGTCGCCATAGAGAACCAGGTCTGCCCCGCGTGAGGTGAGCACCTTCAAGAGGTAGCTAGCCGCTGGGGTTAGCTCTTGGGCATCATCAACCAAAATCAACTTGATTTGGGCAACTGACTCTGGCCATTCGGCGAGCGCGGTTAGCCAATCAGCTGCATCGCGAAGCAACAGGGTGGTGTCGAAGCGTGATTCATATTCGGCACCGTTCACAACAAAAAGATATTTGCTGAACAAATCCGAAGCGGCTGTCCATTCGGTGCGATTGTGCTTCTGGCCAAGCTCTCTTAACTGCTCTGGGCTTAGCCCGTGTTCAAGGCAGGCGGTGATCAAATCTCGAAACTCGGCACGGAACCCGTTTAGCCCCAGCACCTGAGCATTCACATGTTTTGGCCAACCGGCTTCATCAATACCCTCTGCAAGATGAACACCGATAATTTCAGCCAGGATGCGATCTTGTTCACTACCGCTAATTAGTTCTGGAAGTGGAGCCTGCTCTGCAACCGCCTTTGACCTTAGAACTCCATAAGCAAAAGATGTAAGTGTGCGGGCCAGCGAGCCCGGGGTGGCCTTCTGTAACTGCAGCGCAAGCTCATCACGAAGGGTGTTGGCTGCCTCGCGACTGGCGGCAAGCACCAGGATATCGCTTGGATTAAGGCCTTGGCCCACTGCATCTATAAAACGCTGCCTTAGCAGGGTGGTCTTTCCGGCGCCCGGAGACGCAAAAACTGTAGACACCCTCATGTGACCAAAAATACCTTGTCAATGTGACATTCCAGTAATCGCTTATCGGTGTCTAAGGGTCCTGTTCGTGGCGTAATCTGGTGAGGTAAACGAAAGGTCTGCGATGGACATCAAAATTGGTATTCGCCAAAGCGCACGGGAAATTAGCTTTGAATCAGCTCAGTCTGCTGCCGAAGTTGAATCACTGGTTGCAGCGGCACTTGAAGCCGGCGCCAAAGTGTTGAAGCTTGTTGACAACAAAGGTCGCCTATTTGTAGTACCAACAGATGCACTCGCCTATGTAGAAATCGGCGCTGAAGAAACTCGCCGAGTTGGATTTATTGCCTAATGGATTTCATTTCACTTCTTAACGTTCTGTTTATTGTTATCTACGCCGGAATTCTTGGCCTAGTTGCGCCTTATGTTGGCATCAAGAGCGATAACTACGGCTCACTAGTGCCAACCGCACTGGGTCTGGTATCCGGCAGCGTTCTCTGGATTTTGCTCACCTGGGTTGGCCTGCACTACGACGAAGCCTGGATTTGGGTAATCGTGATGTTGGGCATGCCGGCTGCAATGTGGTTTGGTGCCAAGTACATCGATAAGCGCCGTGCATCTGGAAAGTCTCTTAAGCCTGCTGCTAAGAAAGACAGCTCAGCGAACGACGACGTCGTAATCCTTAGCGCTTAGGCGGTTAACCCAAGCGCGTCCATGCGCATTGTGTGAGCACCAATAAGTTCCGTAATTAACGGTTCCAATTTTGAATATGATGCAAGATTCACTGCACGCTCTTCGTCAAGGCTCAACTTTTTAGTTTTTGTAATTCCAGCGAGCTTGCGATTATCAAATGCCGCGCGAAGCTCTAGCAACACATCACCCATAATGCGACGACCCCATAGGGCTAGGCGGTGCGAAAGCTGCGGATCAGATGCCATTGATTCAACTAGAACCTTCTTGGCAAAAGTTTCAAATTTGGTGTCTTTCAGAGCCTTCTCTACCTCTGCCCTTAGCAGCGGGTCTAGCCCAACCGCCAAGCGGCGATAGAAATCGTCAAGTAGGCCAGCTACCAGATAGATCTTGATTACGGTTTCGTACCAGTCAAGTCCGTTAGTGCGCGAGTGAAAAGTTTCAATGCGCTCTACAAATGGGTCCATTGCATCGGTTGGGTCAATTCCCATTGCCGCAATTTTCTTTGAGATAGCGCGATACTTTTCAAAACTCTTTGCCGCCGCTTCACCCAACTCGGCCTTGTACTGGGTGTTTGGTGAGTACTTAAGCTCACTGGTCAAGATTTCAAACTGGCTCAGTTGAAGATAAGCCAGTTGCCCCAGAAAAACCTTTGGTTCCGGGGTGTATGGCTTTAGGTTTACCTTCTCTGTGTTGCGTGCAGCCTTTTCCTCACGAACCGGCAATGTGAAATTGCGGGCAGTGGTACGCAGACGCTTCAACCAATCGAACACGTCTTCAAGGATAACCCTGCGGCTAGACTGTTCAAGACTTAGGAGCATTTTGAATTTCAAGGAATTAGGCATTGATCAGGACATCGTTGATGCCCTAGAGAGCCGTGGCATCACCAGTCCGTTCCCTATCCAGGAACAGGCTATTCCGCTTGCTCTAACTGGCCAGGACATCATTGGTCAGGCAAAGACCGGAACCGGTAAGACCCTTGGCTTTGGTTTGCCACTGCTGCAGAGCCTTGGCAAGAACCCTGAGAAGGGCGCGAAGGCCCTCGTTGTTGTGCCAACCCGCGAGCTAGCCATCCAGGTTGCTGACGACCTAAAGATTGCATCGTCAAACCGTTCAACCATGGTTGCCGCCATTTACGGTGGCAAGGCCTATGAAGAGCAGGTTGCCGAAATCAACGCAGGCGCTCAGGTAATCGTGGGCACCCCCGGTCGTTTGATCGACCTTTCGAAGCAGAAGCTTCTCGACCTTGGCAACATCCGTTTCATGGTTCTCGATGAAGCCGATGAGATGCTCGACCTTGGCTTCTTGCCAGACGTTGAAAAGCTTTTCGCCTATACCCCAGATGGCCGCCAGACCATGTTGTTCTCGGCAACCATGCCGGGCACCATCGTGACCATGGCTCGCAAATACCAGAACCGTCCGGTGCACATTCGCACCAACGACCCAGATGAAGGCCAGACCAAAGCCGACATCAAGCAGTTTGTCTACCGTGCTCACGCGCTAGACAAGGATGAAGTCGTTGGCCGCATTCTGCAGGCCGAGGGCCGCGGCAAGACCGTGATTTTTACCAAGACCAAGCGCTCGGCTTCAAAGGTTTCTGAAGAGCTCGTCGACCGCGGTTTCAACGCGACTGCACTGCACGGCGACATGACCCAAGAGGCTCGCGAAAAGTCGATGGCGGCATTCCGCTCGGGCAAGCGCGACATCTTGGTGGCAACCGAGGTTGCCGCTCGAGGCATCGACGTTGACGACGTTACCCACGTAATCAACTACACAATTCCCGAGGATGAAAAGGCCTACCTGCACCGCGTTGGCCGCACCGGTCGTGCCGGTCGCCTAGGTATTGCAGTCACCTTCGTTGACTGGGAAGACCTGACTCGCTGGGGCCACATCAACACCGCCCTAGACTTTGGTCAGCCTGAACCGGTCGAAACCTATTCGAGCTCGAAGCACCTCTTCGCAGACCTCAACATTGCCGAGGGCACCAAGGGTCGCATCGCCAAGACCAAGCGCCCAGATGGCTGGAAGCCTGGCGACGATGAGAAGCCTCGCGGTGGCCGCGAAGGTGGCCGTGCTAACTCGGGTCGATCTGGTGGTCAGGCCGGTCGAAACCACAAGGATGGCGCCGGTCGCGGAGACAAGGATCGCAGGGTTGGCGGAGATCGCCCACACAAGGCGACACCTGCTACTGACGGAGCGGCCAAGACCGAGACTCATGGTGGCGGCGAACACCCGAGACCGGCTCGCAACCGCACCAGAAACCGCACCCGCGGTGGTGCACCAACCGCTTAGTTCAAAAGAAAAACCCCGGCCACTGGTCGGGGTTTTTCGCTGCGTAGCTTTTTAGAGCAGGGCAGGCGTACCAGTGCCGAGCTCGATGATTCGCTCGAGCATTTCGGGAGCAGTCACGTTCTCGCCTAGTCGATTCGGCTTGCCGTGCACACCGTGATAGTCACTCGAGCCAGTAATAATCAAATCGTGCCGCCCAGCCAATTCGAGCAGCCAGGTACGAGCTTCTTCTGGCACATCGCGATGATAAACCTCGAAACCGCTGAGACCCGCCTCAATCATTTGCTCAAAGTGAGCGAGCGGCAAATCCTGCCGACGAGTTTGCGAGTTTACGCCGGTCAGCGGGTGAGCAATCACGGGCACTCCCCCGGCTAGTTTGATCAGCTCGATTGCCTCGAGCACCTCGACGGTATCGTTCGAAACGTAGAAAGGCCCTTTGGAGTCGAGGTAGTAAGAAAAAGCTGCAGAGCGGTTTTCGACGACACCCATCGTGACGAGAGTGTCTGCGATCGCCGGCCGACCGATGGTTGCGCCGTCTTCAAGGTGATCCATCACCATTTGCCAGGTAATCGGGAGTTCGGTGGCAAGGCGATCAACGATCGCGCGGCCGCGTGCCTCGCGCGAAACCTTGGTTTCACCCAAAACCGTGTGAAGCGCCTCGTGATTAGGGTTTGGCAGATAGGCCAGCAGGTGCACGCTGATGCGCCGCCCCTCGCCAACTTTTGCGACTGTGGTCACTTCGATTCCCGGCACGAAGCCCATGCCCAAGCGGCTTGCCGCCTCGGCAGCCTCTGACCAGCCAGTGATGGTGTCGTGATCGGTCAGCGCAAGAATATCGACGCCAGCAGCAGCGGCGTGTTCAAAAACCTCGGATGGTGATTCTTTGCCGTCTGAGCGAGTTGAGTGGCTATGAAGATCGATGCGCATATGTCTCTAAGGGTAATGGCAGAATGAAAACCATGAGCAATGACGCCAAGCCCGAAGAGAAAATCGAGAACCGGGGCACCAACCGCTCTCGAACCCCAAACAGCCCAGAATTTCTGGCCTACATCGGTTCTAACTGGGCTGAACCGAATGCCGAACTGCCGGCCTTGCACCCCGCTGCCCCTCATGCAGCCGCGCGCCGCAAGGCTGTGGCCGAGGCGTTTGCTGATCGGGTGATTTTGATTGCCGCCGGACCATCCCAGACTCGCTCAAACGACACCGAATATCGTTATCGCCCGCACGCGGCTTTTGCCCACCTGACCGGTTGGGGCTCAGACACCGTGCCCGACTCAGTTTTGGCAATCGACACCCGCGGCGGCAAGGCTGTAGAGACTCTGTACTTTAGAGAAACCGCAGGGCGCGACAGCGAAGAGTTTTTTGCTAACCCCGCCATCGGCGAATTTTGGGTAGGCGCTCGCCCAGGATTGGCTCAGGTTGCTGAGCTTCTTGGTCTAGAGACACGCTCGATTCGAGAGCTCGATGACTTTA
>ERZ1034365.282-NODE-282-length-28526-cov-4.060846_pt1 | contig 28526 bp, 24 predicted proteins | sample MGYA00520615_ERZ1034365 | MGnify/ENA primary metagenome ERZ1034365 (study PRJEB33736, sample SAMEA104284505) | Azolla filiculoides | biome: Urban; feature: Water surface; material: Ditch water | place: Netherlands | collected 2015-10-28 | depth 0-0.1 m ...
CGATGTGCACCTTGGCCTCGAGCCGGATGCCGCTCATGCCGATCGGCTCCTTGACATCCTGCCCGTCAATTACAAACTCCTGCGGCTCCACCAGCAACAGGCGCTGGTCGGTTGAAATATTGATGGCCTTGGCAGTCTCGATGACGCGGGCAACGTCCGTCGCTGTGACCTCCTTGTCCTTGACGGCCACCATGCCGCTGGAATTGATGCCCCGAATGTGGCTTCCAGTGATGCCGGTATAGACCCGCGTGATCTTGCAGTCGGCCATCAGTTCGGCCTCCTTCAGCGCTTGCTGGATGCTGTGCACCGTGGCGTCAATATTGACCACTACGCCCCGCTTGAGTCCATGGCTGGGCGCCACGCCAAGCCCGACCAGCTTGAGCTCGCCGCCTGGCATGACCTCACCCACTACCACCATGACCTTGGCGGTACCAATGTCCAGCCCGACGATCAGGTCTTTGTATTCTTTTGCCATAAGTCCACCAATTCCTTGTGCCTGTTTTGTTCTGTGCGCTATTTCCGGGGCTTCGGTGTTTCAGCAGTGACCGTGGTCACTCCACGCAAACGCAACGCATAGCCACTACCGTGCCGGAAATCAACCGACTCGATCGCCTCCGGCGTGCGGTTGTATTTGGAGGTCGCCTGGGTCACCGTCCGGACGAAGCGCTGCGTTTGCCCGGCGATCTCTGCCAGCGTTCCACGTCCCCGCTCAATCACCGCACCCGTGTCCAGCTGGACACGCCAGCTCCCGCGGTCCGTCAATTCAAGCTTGACAGGGGTGGCATCGATCGGCTGGAACAGCGGCAGCAACAGCCGGTACATCTCAAGCAACTGGGCTGACTGCCCCTGGGGCCCGCTCAGACGCGGCAGATCGTCAGCCTCCACATCACCCTGGTTGGCCTCGAACACCTCCCCAAAGCTGTTCAGCATGAAGGATTCGCCCTCCATCCCCCAATAGGCCACAGGCTGATGCTCCTGCAACTGGACATTCAACAGGTTCGGAAACTCCCGCCGGATGACCGCCTTACGGACCCAGGGAACGGCTTCGAAAGCACCACGCGCGCTGGCAAGGTCAAGCGTGAAAAAATTACCGGTCAGTCGCGACGCAACATTGACCCGCAAAGTGACGGCGTTGTTATGCGTCAGATCACCCTGCACATGGATCGCGGCAATCGAGAACAACGGGTGCCGCAGTCCCCACCAAAAGACGGCTGCCAGCCCCAGGACGGCCACAGCCGCAAACAGCATGGATGCCGTTGCGTTCATCAGCCTGACGTCAAGGGGCGCTGACAGGGTTTCCGTCATGCAGCAACTCCGCTCGGACCATGTGGTGCGCCCGGGTAATCCAGCGTGGCGGCCTCCAGCAGGCGGACGCAAAGGTCCTCATAGCTGATACCTGCGGCCCGCGCAGACATCGGGACCAGCGAGTGGCCGGTCATGCCAGGCGCCGTATTGATTTCCAGCAAATAGGGCTTGCGGGTGGCTGCATCGATCATCACGTCAGCCCGCGCCCAGCCGCGACAGCCCAGCGTGCGATAGGCCTTCACCGTGATTTGCTGGATGACTGCCTCCTCACCGGCGGGCAAACCGCAAGGCACCAGATACTGCGTGTCGTCGGTGAAATACTTGTGCGCATAGTCGTAGTTACCGTCAGGAGCGACGATGCGGATCACCGGCAGCGCATGGGCATCCAGGCCCGTGCCCAAGACCGGGATGGTGACCTCATCGCCGCTGACGAATTGCTCGCACAGCACTTCGATGTCATGCCGCGCCGCGAGTTCGTAGGCGGCCGCACACGCATCAATGTGCAGCACCTTGGTCAGGCCGATGGTGGAGCCTTCGCGGGCGGGCTTCACGATCATGGGTGCGCCCAGTTCGACAAACGCATCGCGCGTGGCCTGCGCGCTATGGACTTCGAACCAGGCCGGTGTGGGCAGCCCCTCGGCGCGCCAGACGCGCTTGGTCATCACCTTGTCAATCGAAATGGAGGATGCCAGAACGCCGGAGCCAGTGTAGGGAATGCCCAGCAACTCCAGCGCCCCCTGGACTGTGCCGTCTTCACCGTAACGGCCGTGCAGTGCGATAAAGCAGCGGCTGAACTGCTCCTTCTTCAATTCGCCGAGATCCCGTTGCGCGGGATCGAAAGCGTGCGCGTCCACACCGCGCGCCCGCAGCGCCTGCAGCACGCCGTTGCCGGACATCAGCGAAACTTCGCGTTCCGCCGACTGGCCGCCCATCAGCACGGCCACCTTGCCAAGATTTGAACTTTTTTGACTCATTCCCAGCGTCCTTTGGTCATTTATTGCTCACTTTTCTGAAGCATATCGACCACTTTTCCAGACACGGCACCGATGGACCCGGCCCCCATGCACAACACCACGTCACCGTCTCTGGCCCGGTCCGCAATCGCCTGCGGCAGCAGGGCGATGTCATCGACAAACACGGGCTCGACCTTGCCAGCGACGCGCAGCGCGCGTGTCAAGGTACGGCCGTCGGCCGCAACGATCGGCGCTTCACCGGCGGCATACACTTCGGCCAGCAATACCACGTCGGCCCGTCCGATGACCTTGACGAAATCTTCGAAACAGTCCCGCGTGCGGGTGTAGCGGTGCGGCTGGAACGCCAGCACCAGTCGACGCCCGGGAAATGCCCCGCGCGCCGCCGCCAGCGTGGCGGCCATCTCGACCGGGTGGTGCCCGTAGTCGTCCACCAAGGTAAAGTACCCGCCCTCCTTGGCGGCCACGTCGCCGTAGCGCTGGAAGCGCCGGCCGACCCCCTTGAACCCAGCCAGCGCGCGCTGCACCGCCTCGTCGGACACATTCAACTCGACTGCCACCGCGATGGCTGACAACGCATTGAGCACGTTGTGCTCGCCGGGCAGGTTCAGCACCACGGGCAGATCAGGCAGTGTCACGCCGTTGCGACGCTGTACGGTGAAGTGCATCTGGCCGTCCACCGCACGCACATCCACCGCGCGCACCTGCGCGTCTTCCGAGAACCCATAGCTGGTGACCGGGCAGGACACCTGCGGGACGATCGCCCGCACCGCTGGATCGTCAATGCACAGGATGGCGGTGCCGTAAAACGGCATGCGGTGCAGAAAGTCAACAAACGCCGACTTCAGGCGGTTGAAGTCATGCCCGTAGGTCTCCATGTGATCGGCGTCAATATTGGTGACGACCGCCATCACCGGCAGGAGGTTCAGGAAAGAGGCGTCAGATTCATCCGCCTCGACCACGATATGGTCTCCGCTGCCAAGACGCGCATTGGCGCCCGCACTGTTAAGCCGGCCACCGATCACAAACGTCGGGTCGAGCCCGGCTTCGGCCAGTACGCTGGCGACCAGGCTGGTGGTCGTGGTCTTGCCGTGCGTACCGGCAATCGCAATGCCCTGCTTCAGGCGCATGAGTTCGGCCAGCATCAGCGCGCGCGGCACGACAGGAATGCGTTTTTCCCGGGCGATGATCACTTCCGGGTTGTCCGCCTGCACGGCGGTGGAAGTGACCACGGCATCGGCTCCAGCCACGTTACGCGCCGCGTGCCCGACGTAAGTCCGGATACCCAGGCTGGTCAGCCGCCTGAGCGTTGCGCTGTCAGAGAGGTCAGAACCCGAGATCACATACCCCAGGTTGAACAACACCTCGGCGATGCCGCTCATGCCAGAGCCGCCAATGCCGACGAAGTGAATATGTTTGATTGCGTGCTTCATGTCGCCAGCTCCTCACAGGCGGCCACCACAGTCTGGGTAGCGTTGGTTTTTTGCATGGATTTGGCCTTCTGGGCACGTTGCAGCAATTCAGCGCGCCCGGTCTTGCGCAGCATCCCGGCCAGCCACTGGGGCGTCAGTTCGGGCTGCGGGACGACCCAGCCGCCACCAGACGCGACCAGGAACCTGGCATTGGTCGTCTGGTGATCGTCCACGGCGAAGGGGAACGGCACAAACAGGGCCGCAGCCCCCACCGCGGCGATTTCAGTCACGGTGCTGGCACCGGCCCTGCAGACGATCAGATCGGCGTCTGCGAACGCCTGCGCGGTGTCGTCAATAAATGGCGTGAGCTCAGCCTGAACGCCTGCGGCTGCGTAGTTCGCGCGCAGTGCGTCAATCTGCCTGGCGCCACTCTGGTGCGTGACGATCGGCCGTTCATCCAGCGGCAACAGCGCCAGCGCCTGGGGAACAATGTCATTGAGGGCTTTGGCGCCCAGACTGCCGCCGACCACCAGCACGCGCAGGGGCCCTTCACGCTCGGCAAACCGCACCTCGGGCGCAGGCTGTGCCATGAAAGCTGGACGCAGGGGATTGCCAACCCATTGCGCTTTCTTCAGCACATTGGGAAATGCGGCGTAGACGCGCGCCGCCAGGCCGGAGAGCAGCTTGTTGGCCATGCCAGCCACCGAATTCTGCTCGTGCAGCACCAGCGGCTTGCCCAGCAGGAAGCCCATCAGGCCGCCTGGAAAGGTGACATAGCCACCCAGCCCCACCAGCACATCCGGCCTGACACGCCGCACGACCTGAAAGCTTTGCCAGAATGCCTTGAGCAAACGCCACGGGAGCCGGACCAGCGTCATCAGCCCCTTGCCGCGCACGCCGGAGAAGTCAATCGACTCAAAAGCAAAGCCACGGGGCGGCACGATCTGGCTTTCCATGCTGCCGGGCGTACCCAGCCAATGCACACGCCAGCCACGTTCGCGCAGCGCCTCTGCGACCGCCAGGCCTGGAAAAATGTGGCCTCCCGTACCGCCGGCCATGATGAGCGCGCACCTGGAACTCATGCCCGCCCTCCCCGCATCATCTGGCGGTTTTCAACATCAATGCGCAGCACCACGGCCAAGGCCACCAGGTTCATCAGGATGGCCGAGCCGCCATAGCTCATGAAGGGCAAGGTCAGCCCCTTGGTCGGCAGGGCACCAAGGTTGACCCCCATGTTGATGAAAGATTGAAAGCCGATCCAGATGCCCACACCTTGCGCCACGAGGCCGGCAAACACACGGTCCAGGGCAATGGACTGGCGGCCGATGTGCATGATCCGGCGTGTAAGCCACAGGAACAGGCCAATCACGCAGAGCACGCCCATCAGGCCGAACTCCTCACCAATCACCGCCAGGAGGAAATCGGTGTGCGCCTCCGGCAACCAATGCAGCTTCTCGACGCTACCGCCCAGACCCACACCAAAGATCTCGCCACGTCCAATCGCGATCAGGGAGTGTGACAACTGGTAACCCTTGCCCAGCGCGTGCTTCTCGCTCCAGGGGTCAAGGTAGGCGAAGATCCGCTCGCGCCGCCACTCCGACATCGCGATCATCATGCCGAACGCCACGACCAGAATGGCTGCAATCAGGAAAAACATCCGCGCATTGACGCCGCCCAGAAACAGGATGCCCATGGCGATCACCGCAATCACCATGAAAGCACCCATATCGGGTTCGGCCAACAGCAGTGAACCGACGATCGCCACCGCAGCCCCCATGGGCAACACAGCGCGGAAAAAGCGCTCCTTCACTTCCATCTTGCGCACCATGTAGCCAGCGGCATAAAGCAGCACGGCGAACTTGGCAATTTCAGAAGGCTGGAAGCCCATGAATCCTAGCGAAATCCAGCGACGCGCTCCATTCACGACGCTGCCGACACCGGGAATCAGCACAGCAATCAGCAGTCCCAGCGAAGCAATGAACAGCCAGGGTGCGGTCTTTTCCCAAGCGGACACCGGCACTTGGTACGCGAGCAGGGCAGCGACGAAAGCCATCACCAGTGACAGCAGGTGGCGCGTCAGGAAATGGGTATGGGCATAGCGGGCAAACCTTGGGTTGTCTGGCATGGCAATCGAAGCTGAATACACCATGACCAACCCGAACGCGAGCAAGGCAACAACCACCCAGACCAGTGCCTGATCGAAACCAGACACCCTGGCAGGTGTACGGGTGGTCCGGGCCAAATCCAACCCGCCCAAACGGACGGGGAAAGCCTCAACAGGAGTCTGGCCCCAGCCAAACCACTGGGTCACGCGCTGCACAGGGCTCATGCCGGACCCTCCAACTGGGTCCCGGCTTCCTCGGCCAACTGACGCACAGCATCACGAAATACCGCCGCACGATGTTCGTAGTGATCGAACATGTCAAAACTTGCGCAGGCTGGTGACATCAAAACGGCATCGCCCGCATGTGCACGCTGACTGGCGAGTCTGGCGGCGTCCAGCATCGAATCCGCATGCAGCAGGGGCACGCCGGTGTCGGCGAGCGCCGCACGGATCAGCGGTGCATCGCGGCCGATGAGAACAGCTGCCCGTGAGAAACGGTTCAGCGGCTGCGCAAGCGGCGTGAAGTCCTGACCCTTGCCCTCACCCCCCAGAATGACGACCACCTTGCGGTCTGCACCCAACCCGCTCAGCGCGGCGACGGTCGCGCCTACGTTCGTTCCTTTGCTGTCGTCAAAATACTCGACGTCATGCACCATGCCGATGGATTCCACGCGATGGGGCTCTCCACGGTATTCACGCAAGCCGTACAACATGGAAGCCAGGCCGCATCCCGCTGCGCCTGCCAGCGCCAGCGCCGCCAGCGCATTGACTGCGTTATGGCGGCCACGAATACGCAAGGCGTCGGCCGGCATCAGCCGCTGGATATGCAGGGTCTCCTCGCCATCCTTGCGTCGGCGGCGTGTTTCATCTGCCTCCATCGCCCGGACCAGCCACGCCATGCCGTTGACCAGCTCGATCCCATAATCACCCGGCCGTTGCGGCATGCCACCGCCAAATGTGACCATGTCACGCTCCACCGGTCGCTGCAAACGGGCCCGGACAGGTGCAGGCCGCATGGCCATCACCAGGGGGTCATCACGGTTGAGAACCAGCAGACCCTGTTGTCCAAAAATCTTCGCCTTGGCTGCGGCATAGGCGTCCATGCTGCCATGCCAGTCCAGGTGGTCCTGCGTCAGATTCAGGACCGTGGCAGCCGAGGGTTCAAAATTGTTGGCGCTTTCAAGCTGAAAACTGGAGAGTTCAAGTACCCAGACTTCTGGCAAGGCCTTCGCATCCAGCGCTGCGCCCAGGGTGTCCAGCAAGGTGGGGCCGATATTGCCAGCGACCACCACCGATTTTCCTGCGCGCTGAACCAGCTGTCCGGTCAGCGAGGTCACGGTTGTCTTGCCGTTGGTACCGGTAATGCCAATGACCTTCGGCGCATAGGCGCGCCCGTCCTTCAGATCAGCCAACGCCTGGACGAACAGGCTGAGTTCACCGCCAACCCACAGACCAGAAGCTGCAGCGGACTCAACCACGGGTGCCACCGTCTCTGGCGCGAGCCCAGGGCTGCGGAATACGGCACGCGTCGGGGTCCCATCCACCAGGAATGCCCCGAACGCACCGGACAAGAAACGCGCCGCAGGGAGTTCGAGCCGCAGTGCCGCCAACTGGGGCGGGGATTCGCGCGTGTCAGCCACCGTCACGCGGGCACCGCAACGCACACACCAGCGCGCCATCGCCAGACCTGAAGCACCGAGACCGAGAATCAGGACGTCCTGATCTTGCAACTGGTTCACGGGCTACCTCAGCTTCAACGTGGACAGGCCAACCAGACACAACAGCATGGTGATGATCCAGAACCGCACGACCACCTGCGTTTCCTTCCAGCCGCTCTTCTCAAAGTGGTGATGCAGAGGCGCCATTTTCAAAATGCGACGGCCTGCACCATATTTGCGTTTGGTGTATTTGAACCAGCTCACCTGCATCATGACCGACAGGGCTTCAACGACGAAGATGCCTCCCATGATGGCCAGAACAATTTCCTGGCGCACGATCACAGCCACCGTTCCCAGCGCAGCTCCCAGCGCCAGTGCACCGACATCCCCCATGAACACTTGTGCCGGGTGTGCGTTGAACCAGAGAAAGGCCAGCCCTGCGCCGGCCATCGCAGCACAGAAAATCAGCAATTCGCCAGCGCCGGGAATGTGCGGAAGAAACAGATACCTGGAGAACACAGAGCTTCCGGTGACATACGCAAAAATTCCGAGCGCAGATCCGACCATGACCACAGGCATGATCGCCAGACCGTCCAGGCCATCGGTCAGGTTGACCGCATTGCTGGAACCAACAATCACCAGGTAAGTGAGGACCACGAACCCCAGCACACCCAGGGGATAACTGATTTCCTTGAAAAAAGGCACCATCAACCCGGCCTTGGGCGGCAAGTTCACATCAAATCCAGAACGGACCCAGTTAAAGAACAACTCCAGGACACGCAGGTTGGAGTTTTCAGAAATGCTGAACATGAGGTACAGCGCTGCCATCAGGCCAATCACGGATTGCCAGAAGTACTTTTCACGCGAGCGCATGCCTTCAGGGTCCTTGTTGACGACCTTGCGCCAATCGTCCACCCAACCAATCGCACCAAAACCAAGCATGACCAGCAGCACGATCCAGACGAACCGATTGGTCAGATCAAACCACAACAATGTGGCGATGGCGATGGACAGCAGAATCAATACCCCGCCCATCGTGGGCGTACCACTCTTGCTCAGGTGCGACTCCATTCCATACCCACGGACAGGCTGTCCGATCTTGAGCGCGGTCAGTCGGCGAATCACAGGAGGCCCGGCAATCAGGCCGATCAACAAGGCCGTGAGCGCGGCCATGACCGCCCTGAACGTGAGGTACTGGAAAACACGAAAAAACCCGAACTCGGGCGAGAGCGTCTGGAGCCATTGGGCGAGACTAAGCAACATGCGTGCGCCCTCCTTCTTTTGATTTTTGTTGTTCTTTTGCGTATTGGACGATGGCATCCACCACACGCTCCATCCTCATGAACCGCGAGCCTTTGACCAGCATGCTGCCGGCATCTGGCAAGGCCTGCTGCACTGCCTTCTGCAACAAGGTTATGTCTTCAAAATGCCGGGCACCTGCGCAGCTGGCAGCCGCGTGGAACGCAAGGGCACCCAGCGTGAACAAATGCTCCACGCCGCGTTCGTGGGCATAGGCGCCAACCTCGGCGTGAAACGCTGGCCCCTGGTCACCGACCTCGCCCATGTCGCCAAGCACCAGCCAACGTGGTCCGGGCAATTCCGCAAGTACATCAATAGCGGCCCGGACTGAATCAGGATTGGCGTTATACGTGTCATCCACCACCGTGATGGAACGGCCCTCTGAAGAGACACTGAATGCTCTGGAGCGTCCCTTGACTGGCTCGAAAGCTTCAAGCCCGGTGCGTACGGCCTCCAGAGGTGCGCCGGCGGCCAGCGCACAGGCCGTCGCGGCCAAGGCATTCCTGACATTGTGTCTGCCGGCAATGCCGAGCCTGCACGTCATCGGACCTGCAGGTGTTTCCACCTGCACTGCCCACCCGCCGTCTTGCCACACGCCATGGCCACGCACATCGGCATCGACCGCCCCCAAGACATCGGCGAATGTCCGGTACGAACGGCCCGCGCATAGCGCAAGCCACAGCGACGTATAGGCTTCATCCGCGGGAAACACGGCAAGGCCCGAAGCATCCAGCGCATCGATTACGGCGCCGTTCTCTCGCGCCACAGCCTCCACCGTGGCCATGAACTCCTGGTGTTCGCGCTGTGCGTTGTTGACCAAGGCGACCGTCGGCTTTGCCAGCCTGGCAAGATAGGCGATCTCACCCGGATGGTTCATACCCAGTTCGATCGCTGCCACACGGTGTGTACTGCGCAACCGAAGCAAGGTCAGCGGCACGCCAATCTCGTTGTTGAGATTGCCCTGTGTCGCCAATGCGGCCTCGCCCATCCAGGCCTTCAGGATGGCGGCGATCATCTGGGTCACAGTGGTCTTGCCGTTACTGCCGGTGACCGCAATCAGCGGCAAACTGAACTGGCTGCGCCATCCTGCAGACAATGTGCCCAAGGCCGCTTTCGCGTCGGGGACCACCAGAGCGGGCAACCCTGCCTGGGCAAGCTGAGGCAGCGAAGAAAGCGCACACAATGCCGCAACGGCGCCCTGGGCCCGGGCTTCAGCCAGGAACGCCCCTCCGTCAAAGTGCTCACCCTTGAGCGCCACAAACAGGTCACCTGGCGCCACGGTCCGTGTGTCGGTATGTACGCGCTGAAGCGCCACCGAACCATCCCCAACCAACCGGCTGCCCGGAATCAAGTGTTGGGCCTGCAGAAGCGTCATCATCGGCGTCACTTCTGCACTCCTTCAACCAACCCCTGGGACACACTCCGGCGCTGCAAGGCGGACATGGCTTCATGTCTGTCGGAAAAAGGGCGTTTCATGCCCGCAGTCTCCTGGTAGTCTTCATGCCCTTTACCTGCCAGCAGGACCACATCGTTCGCTTCGGCACGACCGAGCGCAAAGGCAATGGCCACCGCGCGATCTGGTTCGATGCTGACAGCCGTCGTGCCGTGCAGGCCCTTGAGGATCTGTCCAATAATGGCCTCGGCAGATTCCGACCGAGGGTTGTCGCTGGTGATGACGACATGATCCGCATTTTTTTGAGCAATCGCGCCCATCAATGGCCGCTTGCCGGGATCACGATCACCGCCACATCCAAAAACACACCAGAGCTGCCCCTGACGCTCATCAGCCAGCGGACGCAAGGCAGCCAGGGCCTTTTCAAGGGCATCTGGTGTGTGAGCGTAATCCACGGCCACCAGCGGCTGCCCCGGCTGCGCGACGCAATCCATGCGGCCGGGCACAGGGAGCAAAGCGCTACAGGCTGAAATCGCAGCGGCCAGCGGCACGCCGAGGGCACGCATGGCGCCAATCACGCCCAACAAATTGGATACGTTGAACTGACCAATCAGACGGGTCCGCAAAAGATGCGACTCAGCCCCCTCTGCCACAACGAAATGCAGGCCCTGCAGGTCATAACCGATCTCGCGGGCCTGCAAACGCGCCACCCCATTGCAGGAGTACGTCCAATGGACCAACGTACCACCGGCCAGCGATTGCGCCAGCGCAGCGCCCTTGGGATCGTCCAGATTGAGAACCACGGCCTGCAATCCGGGCCAACTGAACAACGCCTGCTTGGCAAGCCAGTAGGCCTCCATGGAGCCATGGTAGTCCAGGTGATCCTGGGTGAAGTTGGTCAATACCGCGACCTTGATTCGCGTGCCGTCCAGTCGCCGCTCGACAATGCCAATGGACGAGGCCTCGATCGCACAGGCGGTCAAACCGTCGTCCACGAACCGCCGGAAATGGGCTTGAAGCAACACCGGGTCTGGCGTGGTCAGGCCGGTAGATTCCACTTGGGGCGGGCGTCCGATACCCAGCGTGCCGACCAGCCCGCAGGGAATGGGCGATTCAAGCGCCAAATGAGAAAGCGCCTGCGCAAGCCACCATGTGGTGGACGTCTTGCCATTGGTGCCAGTGACGGCGATGACGTCAAGCTGGCTTGAAGGATCGCGGTAATAGGCTGCTGCCAATGGACCGGTAGCGGACTTCAACCCGGCGTAGCTGGCAATGGCATCGCCTTCAAAACCGAAGTCCTCCACGCCCACACGCTCCACCAGGCAGGCACGCGCCCCCTGTTGCAGGGCCGCGCCCACATGGCGGCGACCGTCGGTGGCAGCGCCGGGCCAGGCGATGAAGCCATCCCCGGCCCGGACTTTGCGGCTGTCGGTCTGCAACACGCCAGTAACCCGGCTGCGCAGCCAGCGCGCGGCATCGGCAGGCGCATTGAGCTCGATCATCAGAACGACTCCTCAACGGCTTGAACCACGATTTGTGGTTTGACTTCCATATCAGGCTGAACCGCCATCATGCGCAAGGTCTGCTGAACCACTTCGCTGAATACCGGGGCGGCGACAGCACCGCCGAAATACTGTCCTGCACTGGGTTCGTCAATCATGACCGCCACAATGATGCGGGGACTGTCAATCGGAGCCATGCCGGTAAACCAGGCACGGTACTTGTTGCTCGCATAGCCTTTGCCGACCTGCTTGTGTGCGGTACCCGATTTGCCCCCCACCGAATAGCCAACCGTCTGCGCTTTTTGGCCGGTGCCGCCCGGACCTGCCGCCATTTGCAGCATCTTCCGCACGGCAGCTGCGTTCTGGGCGGAAAACACGCGGGCACCAACGGCGGGCTCGCTGCTCTTGAGCATCGTGGTCGGAATGATCCGCCCATCGTGTGCAAAGGAGGTATACGAATGCGCCATCTGGAACAGTGACGCCGACAGACCGTAGCCGTAGGCCATGGTGGCCTGTTCAACAGGACGCCAGTTTTTCCAGGGACGTAACCGGCCCGTGACTGCACCGGGGAACTGGATTTGCGGCTTTTGCCCATAGCCCAGCGCCGTATAGGTATCCCACATTTCGCGGGGACTCATCTTCTGCGCAATCTTGAGTGCCCCGACGTTGCTGGACTTCTGGATCACCCCTTCAACAGTCAGTGCGCCATAGTTATGCGTGTCACTGATCGTGAACCCACCCAGACTGAAACGCCCTGGTGATGTATCAATCGTCGTTTGCGGCGTGATACGCCCCGCCTCCAAGGCCATCGCCACTGTGATTGGTTTCATGGTCGAGCCCGGCTCAAACATGTCGGTCAAGGCACGGTTTCGCAACTGTTCCCCCGTCAGATGCTGCCTCTGCTCCGGCGCATAGCTCGGGTAATTTGCCAACGCAAGGACTTCACCTGTAACGGAATCAAGGACCACCACGCTACCAGCTTTGGCCTTGTTCTCCATTACTGCGTCGCGGAGCTTCTGGTAGGCAAAAAACTGCACCTTGCTGTCAATGCTCAGTTGCAGGTCACGACCATCCACCGGTGGCACCTGCTCGCCCACATCCTCCACGACACGACCCAGTCGGTCCTTGATCACACGACGGGAACCGGCATGCCCGGCCAGATCCTTGTCAAAAGACAGCTCAACGCCTTCTTGCCCGATGTTCTCCACATTGGTGAAGCCCACGACGTGTGCAGCAGCTTCCCCCTCGGGATACTTGCGTTTATATTCCCGCCGCTGGTAGATCCCCTTGATCCCCAGTGCTGCAATTTGCTTCGCCACCGGCTCATCCACCTGGCGCTTGAGCCAGACAAAAGTCTTGTCTTCGTCCTCGATTTTCTTGTTGAGTTCCTGCAGCGGCATCGAAAGCAAGCGCGCCAACTCCTTGAGCTTCGCCTCGTCGCGCTCCACATCCTCGGGAATGCCCCAGATACTCTGCGCGACCACACTGGAGGCGAGGATCAGCCCGTTGCGATCCAGAATGCGGCCGCGGTTGGCCGGCAGCTCCAGCGTGCGTGCGAACCGCACTTCCCCTTGACGCTGAAAGAAGTCATTGCCAAAGACCTGCACGTAGGCAGCGCGCCCGGCCAGACCGGCAAAACCCAAGGCAATGGATGCAACAATGAATTTGCTGCGCCAAACCGGCGTCTTGCTGGCCAGCAAAGGACTGGAGGTATAGAGCACACTCTTGCTCACCGCGACACCTCGTTTGCGGCGGGCGACTGGTAGGTCACATACTGGGTGATCGCAGGTGTCGCGGTACGCATTTTCAATTGGTCGCGCGCCAGCTTCTCCACCCGCAAGGGGGTCGCTTGCGCCCGTTTTTCTACCTGAAGACGCTCGTTTTCCGTCACCAGTCTGCGCGCTTCGGCACTGGCTCTGTCCAGTTCCACAAACAGGTGTCGTGACTCATACTGCATGCGCACCAGATAAAGCGCGCTGGCAACCACGGCCAGAAGCAGAACGAGGCTCAACCGGGTGATCATGCCGTTGTTCTTTCGGCGACACGCATGATCGCGCTGCGCGCACGCGGATTACCCGCCACCTCAGCCGCGCTGGGCTTGATCCGGTCCAGCGCCTTGAGCTTCATGATCTTCGGCGGCGCAAAAGGTGCCCGGCGGTCAAACTCATCACGGGAATGCTTCGCAATGAATTGCTTCACGATGCGGTCTTCCAGCGAATGGAAACTGATCACAACCAGCCTGCCACCGGGCTGCAGAATCTGCAGACTGGCCTCTAGCGCCTGTTGCAACTCCTCAAGCTCGGCATTGATGAAAATCCGAAGAGCCTGAAATGTGCGCGTTGCAGGGTTCTGGCCCGGCTCGCGGGTTTTGACCGTGCCAGCCACGAGCTCGGCCAGCTCGGTGGTGGTTGAAACCGGGCCCCGCTCCTGTCGGCGAGCAACAATCGCCTTTGCAACTGGAAGAGCAAACCGTTCTTCGCCATAGTCACGTATCACCTCTGCGATTTGTTGAACCTCGGCTGTTGCCAGCCATTCGGCCACGCTTTCTCCACGCGTGGTATCCATGCGCATGTCCAGCGGACCGTCAAAACGAAAAGAAAAGCCCCTCTCGGGGTTGTCGATCTGGGGAGAGCTCACACCCAGGTCCATCAATACACCGGACATGCGGGCAGGAAGCAGCTCCGCCAGATGACGAAATCCCTCATGACGGATGGAAAATCTCGGATCTGTGATCGTGCGAGCCTGGGCAACGGCATCCAGGTCCTTGTCAAAGGCGACGAGCCGCCCTTGCGCGGACAACCGAGACAGGATCAGACGGGAATGCCCGCCTCGCCCGAAAGTCGCGTCGACGTAGGTTCCATCCGGGTTGTTGATCAGCGCCTCAACGGCTTCGTTCAACAGGACAGTTTTGTGTTGCCATGTAGTTTCCACGTCCGCCTTCAGAAAGAGAAGTCCTTGAAGACATCGGGCATTTCGCCCTGCATGGCCTGGGCCTCCTGCATGTCGTAGGTTGCCTTGTCCCAAAGCTCAAAGTGGTTGCCCATGCCCAGCAGCATGGTGTCCCTGGCGATCCCCGCCGCCTCGCGCAGTTCCGGCGAAATCAAGACCCGCCCGGTCGCATCCATCTCCACATCCATTGCATTGCCCAAAAAAATGCGCTTCCACCACTGTGCTGACATCGGCAGCGCGGCAATACGTTCGCGAAACTTTTCCCATTCAGGACGAGGGAACACCATGAGGCATCTATGAGGGTGCTTCGTGATCGTCAATTGGCCTGAGGCGGTTGCGCTGAGCACGTCACGGTGCCTGGTCGGCACGGAAAGCCTCCCTTTTGCATCCAGACTCAGAGACGAAGCCCCTTGAAACACCGTTGAACCCCTATATTGGCCTGCAAAACGCAGCGAAGACACTTTTCACCACTTAATTGCACTTTTTTGCACTGTAGCAGGAAAAGCATCGACCGCAAGAGGAGTTGCAACAAATTATTGCAATGAAATCAAAGACTTAGAGTGAACTTCAAAAGTCAAAAAATTCCGAAAAACGTTCTAAATGAAGCACTTAGAACCGGTACTGAAAGTGATGCGTCAATGACGCATGCCGCCCACGCTCCAGTCCCTGACAGATCAAAGGATGAACCGGGAAAGATCCTCGTCCTGGCTCAATGCCTGCAACCGGACATCGACATAGGCGGCATCGATCCGCACAGTCTCACCCGCCAGCAAACTGGCATCAAAGCTCACATCGTCCAGCAGACGCTCCATGACCGTGGACAGCCTGCGTGCACCAATGTTTTCGGTCCGCTCATTGACATCGAAAGCAATGCGTGCGAGGTGCGAAATGCCCTCGGCAGTAAAGTCCAGCGTGACCTGCTCGGTGGCCAGCAGCGCCTGGTATTGGCGCACAAGAGACGCCTGCGTCTGGTTCAGGATGGCTTCGAAATCCTGGACTGACAATGGCTGGAGTTCCACACGGATAGGAAACCGCCCCTGTAATTCAGGAATCAGGTCGCTGGGCTTGCTCAAATGAAATGCGCCGGAAGCAATAAACAGGATGTGGTCGGTTCGGACCATGCCGTACTTGGTCGTGACCGTGGTGCCCTCCACCAGAGGCAGCAGATCGCGCTGGACGCCCTGGCGTGAAACGTCCGCTCCACCGGTTTCAGAACGCGAGGCGACCTTGTCAATTTCATCGATGAAGACGATGCCGTTCTGTTCAGTGCTGTGGACAGCTTGCGCCTTGATCTCGTCTTCATTGAGGAGTTTTCCGGCTTCCTCTTCTGCCAGAAGCTTCATCGCCTCATCAATCCTGAGCTTGCGCCTGTTCCGTTTACCCTGCCCTGCCTGACTGAAAAGGCCACGCAATTGTTCGGTCATCTCTTCCATGCCGGCCGGCCCCATGATTTCGAGGGAAGGCCGCGATTCAGCCACCTCAATCTCAATTTCCTTATCATCCAACTGTCCCTCACGCAATTTCTTGCGGAAAGACTGTCGGGTGTGGCTGTCGGACAAGGTCGCAGAAAGACTGGACGGCGTGCCAAGATCCTCCGAGACCAGGTGGCGCGGCGGCGGGATCAGAATGTCAAGCACCCTGTCCTCGGCGGCATGCTCAGCCCGCTGACGCAGCTTTCGCATTTCGGACTCGCGGGTCTGCTTGACGGCGATCTCCATCAGATCACGAATGATCGTGTCCACATCCTTGCCAACGTACCCCACCTCAGTGAACTTCGTCGCTTCGACCTTGATAAAGGGCGCATCGGCCAGACGTGCCAGACGGCGCGCAATCTCGGTCTTGCCCACGCCAGTGGGGCCGATCATGAGGATGTTTTTGGGTGTGATTTCGTGGCGCAACTTGTCGTCTACCTGCTGGCGACGCCAGCGGTTACGCAGAGCAATGGCCACGGCCCGTTTGGCCTGCGATTGTCCAACGATGTGACGATCGAGTTCGAATACGATTTCTTGCGGTGTCATGGATGACATGAATAATCCAGCTTCAGTCCAGTGTCTCGATCGTGTGGTGCATATTGGTGTAAATGCACAACTCGCCTGCAATTTCCAGCGACTTCCTCACGATGTCTCGTGCCGGCAGCTCGGTGTGCTCCAGCAACGCGCGCGCTGCCGCCTGGGCATAGGCGCCACCAGAGCCAATGGAAACAATGCCATGCTCTGGCTCCAGCACGTCACCGTTGCCGGTGATGATCAGGGACGCCTCCCGGTCCGCGACGGCCAGCATGGCTTCCAGCCGACGCAGCACGCGATCCGTGCGCCAGTCCTTGGTCAATTCAATGGCTGCGCGGACCAAATGCCCCTGGTGCTTGTCCAGCTTGGCCTCGAAGCGCTCGAACAGCGTAAATGCGTCCGCGGTGGCTCCAGCGAATCCAGCCAGCACTTTGCCATGGTGCAGCTTGCGCACCTTGCGCGCAGACCCTTTCACCACGATATTGCCCAAGGTAACCTGCCCATCCCCCCCGATTGCGACCTGGACGCCCTGCGGCGTCATGCGCCGCACACTGATGATGGTTGTGCCGTGAAATTGTTCCATGGAAAAATAAGGATGGTCACGCCAAAGCAAGCGGCCTGTCACAGACCGATGCAGAAGGCCTGCGTCAATCAGTCCGAACCACAACCCGTGCGAGTTCGCTGATCCCGATGACGTTGAAAAAACCGGCAATCAGGCGGTGAACGCCGCTGAACTGGACTTGCCGTCCCTGCGAGTGCAGCATCGAAACCCAGTTCAGCAAGGTTCCGGCCGCTGCAAAATCCACGCGAACGAGCTTGAAACATGAAATGGACAGGATCTCCGCCCCGGCAAATTGTGCATCCAGCTTTTCGACCGTCGCCGAAACATCGCCGATGATGGTGCCCGACAGTTCGACGGCGGCAGGCGGCAACAGCATGGAGTCAATGGTGGTCGCACGGAAATCACTCTGGTCTGAATCATGACCGCCCGTCGCCGGGCTGTCGATGGCACTGATGATCGTGACGGGTCCCGCACCAGCATGGCCATCGCCGTTCACGGACTGGCAAATGCAGCGTGGATTCTCCCAGGAGGGTGGTGAAACCTCATAGGTGACACAGTAGTTCAACGCCGCCAGCTCGAAATCATCCATCCTGGACATGACACGCAGCAAAGCCATGCGTGCGTGCCACCAGTCGGGCGCGACGGAACGATCCCCGGAAGGTGCTCCCGCAGCCAGAACCTGATCGAGGTGATCGCCCGCAATCAAGCGCAACTCGACGGCCTGATTGGCCCAATCGAGAAAAAGCAGGGATAGAAGCGGCAATGCGCCAGGCTCAACAGCAGAAAGTCGCGTGAAGTCGAGTCGCCACGGAGATGCCGTGCGGGCAAGGACATCTTTCAGGACACCCACGGCCTTCAGGCCCAGCAGAGGGGGGCAAGACCAGTGCGCCGCCTGCGACGAAGCCACTGCCGGCTGCAACCCTGCCAACTGGTCCACCATCGCCGGCATGGAAAACCATTGGGGCGCCGAACGTTGAAACTGGTTGGCAAAATCAATGGCCGCCACCTCAAACCGCGACTGCTGGCCTGTCGCCCGGTACAAGTCAAACAGCGCCAGCCAGATGTCGACGTTGCCAGCCGGTGCGCCACTGCTGCCAAGCGCATCCAGCAAACCCGCCTCCGCCCCCTGGTCATCCCCGTTCGCAAACCGGATGGCAGCCTCCTCCAGCTCTGGATCGTGGGCAATTTCCCCCACTTCGATCGCAAAATACTTGGATGCAGAAAACCCGCTGGCAGAAGGATCGTCTCCCAGAGGAGACGCACGGTTGGCGACAGCCTGGGACTGTACAGGCACCGGCACGACCGCCCTGGCCGGTCGCGCAGCCGCCAGCGCCACCGGCGCGGGAGCGCCTTTGGCAGCACTTGGTGGAGCCGCGTCTAGCATCGGCTCCAGCATCGGCCGCTCGGGCACGTTGACCGGAGGCAAGGAGTCAGGGAGCGAATTGGAGGAAGGGAAAAGACTGCTGTTGATGGAGGAGTCCTTGTGTTTGGTCTTCCACCATTGCATTGACATCTGCGCTTCAATTTCGTCGATTTTCTTCAGCGTCTGCGCCCGTTCGTCAGGCTTGGAAGGCAAACTGCTCTGAAAAAAAGAGGGACGCTGTGTGGGTGACTGGGTCCCGACAAGCTCCCGGCGCCGAAGCTTGCGCAGCATTTCGAACTCCCGCCGCCGCACAAAATCGTTGCGCTTCTTGCGCTCGACCAGATCCTTGAGCATCTGCTTGCTGTGACCGCTGTCACGGTCCAGCTCTGAGTGATCCAGATCGGACCAGTTCGTCGCGGGATTGCGGACGAACTTGACGACTTTCGAGAGCAGACTACCAGTATCGTCTTTGGCCATGAAGATAGTTTCTCACGAAGCAAGAGAACTGGAAGCGGGATCTCCCTCAATCGCCAAACATTTTCTGCTTCAGCTCACGGCGCTGTTGGGCTTCCAGTGAAAGCGTGGCGGTCGGCCGGGCGAGCAGGCGACCCACACCGATGGGCTCGCCTGTTTCATCGCAATAGCCATAGTCGCCAGCGTCAATGCGAATGATCGATTGCTCGATCTTCTTGAGCAGCTTGCGTTCACGGTCACGTGTGCGCAATTCAAGCGCATGCTCCTCTTCGATCGTGGCCCGATCCGCAGGGTCCGGCACAACGGCTGTGTCTTCCCGCAGATGCTCGGTCGTCTCTCCAGCGTTGCTGAGAATATCCTGCTTCAACTGCGAGAGCTTGAGTCGGAAAAATGCCATTTGCTTGTCGTTCATGTACTCGTCATCGGACATGGCGAGCACTTCTGCATCACTCAACTGGTCTGCCGTCTTGGTCTTCCAGTTATTGGCAAGTTTGGGGTCTTTTTTTAACGGAACAAAGTGAGGGTGATTCAAAGCTGGGGAAGACATGGTGTTGGTGTAACTGGCTTTGGCGGCCGTTGAGGCCACCGTCTGCGCCATGGACGGCACAGTGATCTGGGACAGCCTGGATGGACGCCCGGCCTTGGCAGGTGGCGGCACCGGCGCCATCGGCCGGGTCGCCGGGACAGCCTTCGCAGCCACCCCCGCCTTGGACGCAGTCGGGGAAGCAGCATCCGCGAGCTTCGCGCTCGCGTCAGCCTTGACGACCTTGGCCGTTTTGGTGGATTTTGCAGCAGGTCCGGTTTCGGATCCGGCGGGGGAAGGTTTGACAGGCATCGCGGGGGAACCCTTGGTCGCAGGTTGAGGGAGAGGTGGCTTGGGAAGTGCTTTCGCTGCAGCCTCCGTCTTCTGGGTCGCAGCCTTCCGTGGGGAATCGGTCGGCGCTTGCACTCGGGCCTGCACCGCGGGCTTGGCTGTCTGGGCTTTCACTTCCTGTCTCCTCGATGAACTGGCCAGCGGGCATTTCAAATGCGCGGGCAGGTTGACTTAGTTCCGGCAGAACGCTGGTGCTGTCCTGCCGGTTGATACCCTTGTTGTCGACCTCGAGGGCTGGTTTCTCAGGCCGGACTTCGGCTCCGTTCCGGGGCGCGATTGTAGCGACTTGCCGATGGCCCATCCCATCCGTTGCGCAATCGCGACAACCACTGCGCACCCCGTCGTCCAATCCCGCCGCCCAGCTTCATACAAGGCTCTGCTCAAGCCCCTGCAGCAGGATGTCCTGGGGCAGATCAATGCCGATGAACACCATCTTGCTGGTTTTCGACTCCCCCTCGGTCCACTTGGGGCCGAGGTCACTGCCCATCAGCTGGTGCACGCCCTGGAAGATGACCTTGCGGTCGGTCCCCTGCATGTTCAGGACGCCCTTGTAGCGCAGCATGCGCGGGCCGTAGATATTGACGATGGCGCCGAGGAAATCCTCCAGCTTCGCCGGGTCAAAGGCCCGATCACTCCGGAAGACAAAGCTCTTGACGTCGTCATCATGGTGATGGTGGTGCCCGCCGCCGGCCGCCTCGTGGGCATGCGACGGGTGGTCGCAGTGTTCGCCGTGCGCATGGTCGTGGTGATCGTGGTCGTGCGCGTCGTCCTTCAGGAAATCCGGGTCGATGTCGAGCTTGGCATTCAGGTTGAAGCCGCGCAGATCAAAGACCTCCGACAGCGCCACTTCGCCGAAATGCACCACCTTGTGGGGCGCGCGCGGGTTCATGTGCTTGAGGCGATGCGTCAGCGCATCCAGCGCCTCCTGCGAGACCAGATCGGCCTTGCTGATGAAAATCTGGTCGGCGAAACCCACCTGCCGGCGGGCTTCCTGGCGGTCGTTCAGCTGCTGGGCGGCGTGCTTGGCATCCACCAGCGTCAGGATGGAGTCGAGCAGAAAGCTCTCGGCAATCTCGTCGTCCATGAAGAAAGTCTGCGCCACGGGGCCGGGGTCGGCCAGACCGGTGGTCTCGATCACCACGCGGTCGAAGTTGAGCTCGCCCTTGCGCTTTTTCTGGGCCAGATCCTGCAGCGTGGCGCGCAGATCTTCGCGGATGGTGCAGCAGATGCAGCCATTGCTCATCTGGATAATCTGCTCGTTGGTATCGGCCACGAGGATGTCGTTGTCGATGTTTTCCTCGCCGAACTCGTTCTCGATCACGGCGATTTTCTGGCCGTGCGCTTCGGTCAGCACGCGCTTGAGCAGCGTGGTCTTGCCGGAACCAAGGAAGCCAGTGAGGATGGTGGCGGGAATAAGACTCATGGATAAAACCTGCAAATGCGGCCGGTGGCCAACGAAGGAATGGGAGTGTAGCGGCGCGGAAAAAGACCTGCAGCCAACGGCCTGACCGGCGGAAGACCTGGCCAGACGCACATGAAAACTACCTTTTCAATAGCAAAGTATGGCCATAGTACGCTGGGTTTATGACATTTCGACCAAGAAAATCAGTTCACTCCGGCTTTTTGACCACCACCAGGCCCTTGAGATATTCACCTTCAGGGAAATGGATGGTCATGGGGTGGTCGGGCGCGCCCTGCAGCCGCTCGCTGATACAGCCTTCCACACCGGCATCCATCCCGGCCGAGGCCACGATCTTGTGGAACAGGTCGGCGCTGATGCCGCCCGAACACGAGTAGGTGAACAGTTCGCCGCCGGGCACCAGCAGCTTGAAGGCCAACCGGTTGATGTCCTTGTAAGCGCGCGCGGCGCGGTCGGCATGGGCAGCGGTGGGCGCGAACTTCGGCGGGTCGAGGATGATGGCGTCAAAGGTCTGGCCGGCTTCGATGAAGCCACGCAGCGAGGCGTTCACGTCGGCGTCCAGAAAGGTGGTGCGCGCCGCATCGAACCCGTTGAGTGCCACGTTGGCACGCGCCCGCTCCAGCGCCGGACCGGACGAGTCGATGGAGGTCACATGCCCGGCCCCGCCAGCCAGCGCGGCCACCGTGAAGCCGCCGGTGTAGCAGAAGCAGTTCAGCACGTGCTGGAACTTGCGGTGACGGGTGTGGGTGGCAAAACGCTGGCGGCTGTCGCGCTGGTCGAGGTAAAAGCCGGTCTTGTGGCCGGTGGCAATGTCCAGCGTCAGGCGCCAGTCGTGCTCGCGGATGGTGAGTTCGGTCGGCGGCGCGGACGCATCGCCAGCCGGCCCGCCACGCAGCCAGCCGGTGGCTTCCGGCAGGCCTTCGAGCCCGCGCACGCTGGCGTCCGAGCGCTCGTACAGGCCGGTCAGGCCGGTCTCACGCAACAGGGCGTCGGCAATCACGTCTTTCCAGCGCTCGACGCCGCAGGAGGTGAACTGCGCCACCAGTGTGTCGGCGTAGCGGTCCACGATCAGGCCCGGCAGGCCGTCGGACTCGCCGTGGATCAGCCGCAGGCCGTCGCTCTGGATGTCAAAACAGGCCCGCGTCCGGATGGCGCGCCCGATCAGGGTGGTCAGAAACGCGGCATCGATGCGCTGCACCTCGTCAAAACTCCACACCCGCGCCCGGATGCGGGAACTGGGGCTGAACGCGGCCCACGCCAGGAAGGCACCGCTGTGGGACTCGACCCGCACGGTTTCGCCGGCGTCCGCGCCGCCGCGCGCAATGGCCGAGTCAAAGATCCAGGGGTGGCGGCGCAGCAGGGAGCGCTCTTTGCCCTCCCGAAGTCGAATGGTTTTCATACGGCCTATTGTCGGCGCTGCCAGACACGCCCATGAATCACCTGGACCTGCGGAGAAATCAGGAACTCGAACCGCCGCCCCGGATCTTGGCGCGCGGGTGGGCCGCGTCATAGGCGTGGGCCAGGTGCTGGAAGTCCAGCCGCGTGTAGACCTGTGTGCTGGTGATGCTGGCGTGCCCCAGCAGCTCCTGCACGGCGCGCAGGTCGCTGCTGGACTGCAGCAGGTGGCTGGCAAAGGAGTGGCGCAGCATGTGCGGATGCACCGGTGTGGCCAGCCCGGCCTGCTGGCTGCGCCGGCGCAGGCGCTGCCAGACGGACTGCGCGGTCAGCCGGGTGCCGTAACGCCCCGGGAAGAGTGCCGCACTGTCGTCGCGACCAAACACGGCACCCGCTGGCGCCGGGATGCCGCGCAAGGCCAGCCAGCGCGCCAGTGCGGCCAGTGCCGCGCGCCCCAGGGGCACGGTGCGGCGCTTGCGGCCCTTGCCCAGCACATGCACTTCTGCGGCCTGCAGGTCGATCCAGCCCCGGCCCTGTTTTTCGGCCGCCGCGCTGGCGACCACGTCCAGGCCGATCAGCTCGCCGACGCGCAGGCCGCAGCCGTAGAGCAGCTCGACCATGGCGGCATCCCGTGCCTGCAGCCAGGGATCTTCATCGTCCTGACGGTGGTCGGCCAGCTGCACGGCATCGTCCACGCCCAGGGCCTTGGGCAGCAGGCGTGCCGCGCGCGGGGCGCGGACATCCTGCACCGGGTTGCTGGCCACCAGGCCTTCCCGGCCCAGCCAGGCATAAAAACCGCGCCAGCCCGACAGGATCAATGCAATGCCGCGCCCGCTGCGCCCGCCACTGTGCATCTGCGCCACCCAGCTGCGAATGTGGTGGCTCTGCACGTCCGGCAGGGCCACGCCGGCCGCCGCGGCAAAGCCGGAGAGCTTGATCAGGTCCAGCTGGTACAGCGTGACGGTGCGATCCGCCAGGCGCTTTTCGACGCGCACATGCTCCAGGTAACGCTCGACCAGGGGGGACAGCGGAACCAGCGCCGCAACGGACTCCTCCGGCTGACCGGGCACTGAACGCATGGGAAACTCGAATCAGAAGGCAAGCGGGCGGGTTCAGCGCAGCCGCGAGAGCGCCGCGCTGCCCAGCTCGGCCAGGCGCTCCAGGAAGTCAGTGCCCATGCCCGCATGGAAACGCTGCGAGTCCGGCGACGCCAGCACGATCAGGCCAAACGCCTGCGGCGACGTGCTGGTGCGCAGCGCAATCAGCGCCACAGAAGCCACCACGGAAGGGTCCGGCAGCCAGCCCACGGCCTCGAACCCGGCGTTGACACCGCAATAGGGAGCCATCAGCGAGGAGGCCAGGATCTTCACGTCTTCGCTGACGCCCTGCGTGAACGGCGCATCGGCAAACGCGGCATCCACGCCCCACACACGGATGGCCACCTGGGGCACCATGAACTGGGCCTGCAGCTCATCGACCATCGCCTGGGGCAGGTCGGCCGGCGCCGCGGTCAGGAACAGGCTGCGGGCCCAGCGTTGCAGCCGGTCGGCAATGACCATGTTCTCGTTGCCGTGGCGGATCATGTCCATGATGCGCAGCTCCAGCGTCTTGATCTTCTCGCGCAGCATCTCGGCCTGGCGCTCCTGCAGGCTCACGGCGCGGTTTCCATGCGGGCTGGCGATCTGCACCGTGGAGAGCAGTTCGGCATGGCGCACAAAAAAGTCGGGGGTGTTCAGCAGAAACCCGGCGATGTCGTCCTCGGTAATGGGGTTCAGGGCACTGGTATTCATCGGTGTGTTCATAGGAGGTCCGGAAGATCAATCTCGCCGTCAAAAACAGTCGTGGCCGGGCCGGTCATGCGCACCGGCGCGGCCAGGTTGCCGTCCGCACCGGCCCATTCAATCGTCAGCTGGCCGCCGCGGGTGTCCACATCCACCCGCGCATCGAGCAGCCCCAGCCGGATGCCGGCCACCACGGCAGCGCAGGCGCCCGTGCCACAGGCCAGCGTTTCACCCGTTCCGCGCTCGAACACGCGCAGCCGGATGTGTGAGCGGCTCACGACCTGCATAAAGCCGGCGTTCACGCGCCGGGGAAACGCGCCGTGCCGTTCGATCAGCGGCCCCTGGCTGTGCACCGGCGCGGTGTCCACATCGTCCACCAGCTGCACCGCATGCGGGTTGCCCATGGACAGGACAGATACAAAAACAGGAGCAGACAATGACCCATCCACGCTGGGTTGCGCCTTTTTTTGATCAAAAACCAGCGGCCAGACCTGCCACAGGCCCCTGGACTGGGGCGTGAGGCCCTCGGGGTCGAACGGAATGCGGGGCAAATCGAAAACGGGCGCGCCCATGTCCACGGTGACGCGGCCATCGGGGTTCAGCCGCAGCTCGATCGTGCCGCCGACCACCTTGACCCTGACCGCGTCCTTGGTGGTCAGCCCCTTGTCACGCACGTAGCGCACGAAGCAGCGCGCGCCATTGCCGCAGTGCTCCACCTCGCCACCGTCTGCGTTGTGGATCACGTACTCGAAATCTACGCCTTGCGCGGCACCGCCCTGCGGGGCGGGACGCACGGTCAGGATCTGGTCGGCGCCCACGCCGAAGTGCCGGTCGGCGAGAAAACGGTAATGGGCAGGCGAGAGGTTCAGGCGGCCCCGGGTTTCGTCCAGCACGACAAAGTCATTGCCGGCGCCCTGCATTTTGGTGAAGCGGATCTTCATGGCGGAATTATCCCCTTATCCTCAGGCTTCCCATCGATGGCACCGACACCGGCAAGGAGACTTCCCCCATGCGTATTCCAGACTGGACCCCCGAGCAGAAACCGCAGCCCCAGGACCTCGTCGATGCCATTCTGGTGCGCCGCGGCGGCACGCTCATCAACCTGGACAAAGCCCTGCTATGGAGCGAGCCGCTGGCGCGCGGCTGGAACACCTACCTGAAGGCGGTGCGCAGCGAACTGCCCACCAGCTGGAAGCTGCGCGAACTGGGCATTTGCACCGTGGCGCTGCTGACGGGAGCTGCCTACGAGTACCACCACCACGCCCCGGACTTCCTGAAGGCCGGCGGCACCCAGGCCGAGCTGGACGCGCTGAACCAGCATGTCCAGCGCCAGCCGCGCGATCTGCCCGCCAGCGACGCCCTCGGCGAGGTGGAAAAACGCGTGATCCAGTACGCCGCGCAGATGACGCTGGACGTGAAGGTCCAGGACGAGGTCTTCGCGGCCCTGCAACAGCACTTCGACACCACCCAGATCGTGGAACTCACCAGCGCGATCGCCACCTACAACATGGTGGCGCGCTTTCTGGTGGCGCTGGGCGTGTCGCCGGAACACTGAGCGGCGGCGCAGCTGGGGCCACAGCAGAGGGCCGGGCTCAATCGGCCTTGATGCCGTTGTCCTTGACCACCTTGGCCCAGACATCCATCTGGCGTTCGATGAACACCCGGGCGGCCTCCGGTGTGCCGCCCACCACGTCGATCCCCTGGGCGTCGAGCTTTTTGGCGATATCCGGGCTGCGGAGGACCTTGTTGAGTTCCTCGTTCATGCGTTTGAGGATGTCTGGCGGCGTTTTGGCCGGCGCCAGGATCGCCCACCAGGCCGGGGCCTCAAAGCCGGCAAAACCGCTCTCCGCAATGGTGGGCACGTCCGGCAGGTCCGGTGCGCGCTTGCTGGTGGTCACGGCCAGCGGTCGCATCCGCTTGCTGTCGATGTGCGGCTTGGTCACAAAGACCGAGGCAATGGACAGCGGCACATGGCCTGCCACTGCATCGGTCATCAGCGGGCCGCCGCCCTTGTAGGGAATATGCTGCCAGTCAATCTGGCCACTTTTCCCAAGCAATGACATCGCCAGATGCCCCAGACTGCCCGAGCCGATGGTGCCGTAGCCCACGCTTTTCTTTGCCTTGGCTGCCGCCACCACATCGGCAAAAGTCTTGTATTCCGAGCCGACATGGGTGGCCAGCACCATGGGCGAGGTGCCAACGAGCACCACCGGTGCGAGGTCTTTGCGGGAATCGTAGGGAATGCCCGGAATCAGCGCGGGGTTGACGCCGAAGGTGTCGAACACCACCGCAAAGGTGTAGCCGTCCGCAGGTGCCGAAGCCACCGCCGCCGTGCCGATCGAGCCCGAGGCACCGCCCTTGTTTTCCACGATGATGTTGGCGCCCAGTTGCGCCGCCAGCGGCTGCGCCAGGATGCGGGCCACCTGGTCCACCGAACCGCCCGGCGGAAAGACCGCCACCAATTTGATCGGCTGCCGGGTGGGCCAGGCCTGGGCAAAGGCTGCCGGCAAGGCCAGCAGGCCCACTGTGGCGATAAGGGCTGCAAGGGCCGCGCGTTTTCCTGAAGGCATGCTGAAACTCCTGATAAGACAGGGCCCAGTGTCCCGAGAGCAACGCGCCACGCCAACGCGGGAAACCCGTAGAAGCCTGCGTTGAAGCGTCACCTTTGGCGTTGAAATGGTGGCGGAGTCGCCCTCTTGTCCGGCACTTTGGCAATGCTGCAGATAATGGCCCCCATGGTCAGACCTACCCAACTCCTTCACACGCAGCGCGAACCCGCGCCCCTGCGCCCTGCAGCGACCGTGCTGCTGCTGCGCGACACCCCCCAGGGCATCGAAGTGCTCATGACGCGCCGCTCCATGACGGCCAGTTTCGCACCGGGCGCCTATGTCTTTCCGGGCGGCGGAGTGGACGCGCATGACGCTGCCGCGCACCAGCAAGCCACTCGCCGCCCGACCCAAAGTGACCTGCACCTCACGCAGGCGATCGCGGCCATCCGCGAAAGCTTCGAGGAACTCGGCATCCTGCTGGCCCGGCGGGCCGATGGGACCATGGCCAGCGCCACCGACATTGCCACACTGGACCGCAAGGCGCCCTTCACCGCCCAGTGCGCCGCGCGCGGCCTGACGCTGGCCGCCAGCGAGGTCTTCGTGCTCGCGCACTGGATCACCGACCGCGACCTGCCACGCCGCTTCGACGTGCCTTTCCTGGTCGCCCGCATGCCGGAGCATCAGGACCCCGTGGCCGACGAGGCCGAGCAGTTCGAGCCCGTGTGGGTGCGTCCCGCCGACGCGCTGGCGCGCCACCAGGCCGGCCTGTTCTTCATCATCTTCCCCACCATCCGCACGCTGGAGCGCCTGCAGGCCTTCGCCACCGTGAACGACGTGCTGCTGGCCTGCGCCGCCAACGAACAGCCGCTGTGGACCAGTTGCCCGCGCGCCGGCCTGCTGGCGGGCAAGGAAGCCCGCTACATGGAGCATGAATCGCCGTTTGGCGAGCTGGCACTGGTCTGCCCCGACGGGCAGATCGTGCACGCGCTGGACTGGCAAAGTGAGCAACCCGTGCCGCTGCTGAAAAACGTGCTGCGGCTGACCGCACCGAACCCCGGCGTCATGACCGGCCCCGGCACCAACAGCTATCTGGTGGGCGACCCGCGCACGGGCTATATCGCGATCGACCCGGGTCCGGCCGATGCCGAACACATTGAGCGGCTGTGGCGTGCGGCGGGCGGGCAGATCCGCATGATCGTCTGCACCCACTCCCACGCGGACCACTCGCCCGGCGCCAAACCCCTGCAGGCGCTGTGCGATCCCCAGCCGCCGATTCTGGGGCTGCCTTCGGCCCCCACCGCCCGCAAGGCCAGCGAATTCACGCCGGACCGGGCACTGCACGATGGCGAAATCCTGCTGCTACAGGGCAGAACGCCGGAGGAAGGCACGACGCACACGCTGCAGGTCATCCACACGCCTGGCCACGCCGCCAACCACCTGTGCCTGGTGCTGATCGAAGACGGCCTGCTGTTCAGCGGCGACCACATCCTCAACGGCAGCACCACGGTG
>ERZ1034365.283-NODE-283-length-28410-cov-3.754174_pt1 | contig 28410 bp, 33 predicted proteins | sample MGYA00520615_ERZ1034365 | MGnify/ENA primary metagenome ERZ1034365 (study PRJEB33736, sample SAMEA104284505) | Azolla filiculoides | biome: Urban; feature: Water surface; material: Ditch water | place: Netherlands | collected 2015-10-28 | depth 0-0.1 m ...
TGGAATCCTGCTGGTAAATCTGCACCAATAGTTTGTTTGATAACTCTTTGTCCTGCAAATCCAATTAATGCACCTGGTTCTGCCATAATAATATCACCTAAAAAGGCAAAAGAAGCAGAAACACCACCAAAAGAGCGTAACGATGAGGGTTTACAAGCTGCATTTAATGCCGCTAATAGTGCTATAACAATGATTCAAAACCCACAAACATCCAATTATGTTTTGTCGTTGACTGATGCTGGTAAATATTTGTATTATACACAGGCTGCAAATGTAACATTGTATATTCCAAATTCAAGTTCTGTCGCATTTTCTAATGGTACCACGATTACTATTATTTCTAAAACAACATCTAGTGCAAATATTACAATTTCACCAAACACCGGTGTTTCTTTATATTTTGCTGCTAACTCAACGTCATCTTCACGTAATGTCATAACTTACGGAACAGCTACAATTTTAATGGCATCATCCAATACATGGTACGTTAATGGTTTTGGAGTTTCTTAATTAAATATTAATTTACTATATAATACCAATCGTTTACGGAATAAAATAATGTCTAAAATTGATGAGAATTTAAGTGAAATGTTAAACATACCAACAACATCTACGGTGATTGACCAACCGACTGATGTTGTTGCTAAAGATAAAAAAGAAGAAATATTAGAAACAGATTTAATGAAAGATTACGAAGAATCTCGTAAACAATTAAAAGAAATCGTTTCTAAAGGCGCTGGCGCCATTGATGATATACTTGCTATTGCTAGGGAATCTGAACATCCTAGAGCTTTTGAAGTAGCGGCTACCATGATTAAAACAGTAGCTGATGCTAATGAAAAACTTTTAGCAATGCAAAAACAAATGAAAGAAATAACTGGCACCAAGACTCAAAACTTAAATGTAGGTAAAGCTGCAATATTCGTTGGCTCAACTTCTGAATTGTCCAAAATGATTAAAAATGAGATTAAAACTATAGATGGCAGTTAATGAAAATTTAGGTTATAGAGATAATCCACTTCTAAAAAAAGTAGGTGTACCTCACGAATATACTCAAGAAGAAATTGAAGAATACATCAAGTGTTCTAAAGACCCGGTTTACTTTATTAAGACATACATTAAGATTGTAAACGTTGACGAGGGTTTGATTCCTTTTGGTATGTGGGATTTCCAAAAGAAAATGGTTGAAACTTTTAAAGACAACCGTTTTGTTATTATGAAGATGCCTCGGCAGGTTGGTAAAACAACTACATCTGTTGGTTATATTCTTTGGCATTCCATATTTCAAGATGCTCAAAACATTGCTATTCTAGCGAACAAAGGTTCACTAGCTCGTGATATTTTAGCCAAGTATCAATTAGCTTATGAGAATCTACCTACTTGGTTACAACAAGGTATCATTACTTGGAACAAAGGTAACGTTGAACTTGAAAATGGTTCTAAAGTTATATCAGCCTCAACCACATCAAGTGCTATCCGAGGCGGTTCATTTAACTTAGTATTCTTAGATGAGTTTGCTTTCGTACCTAATAATATTGCATTAGAATTCTTTAATTCAGTTTATCCTGTAATTTCATCTGGTAAAACTTCTAAGATTATTATTGTTTCAACTCCAAATGGTATGAATCTATTCTACAAAATGTGGATGGATGCCATTGAAGGACGAAGTACCTACAAGGCTTTGGAAATTCATTGGTCTATGGTGCCTGGTCGTGACCAAAAATGGAAAGAAGAAACAATTAAGAACACCAGTGAAGAACAGTTCAGACAAGAGTTTGAAACTGAGTTCTTAGGTTCTTCAAATACGTTAATTTCTGGTCAAAAACTCCAGATGATGCATTATAAAGACCCAATACTTCGTCAAATGGATATTGATATATTTGAACATCCAATTAAAGACAATGATGAAGGTACGGTAAAAGAACATCTATATGCTATCTCTGTTGATGTAGCAGAAGGCAAAAACTTAGATTACTCTACGTTCTCCGTAATAGATATTTCATCTACCCCGTATATACAAGTTGCTAGATATAGAAACAATTCAATATCTCCAATATTATTCCCAACCGTAATATACAATGCGGCACGCTATTATAATAATGCCTATATATTGGTTGAGATTAATAATAATCCACAAATTGCAGAAACACTACATACAGATTTAGAATATGAGAATGTAATTAAGGTGATAACAGGAAACAAAAAAGCACAGCAAATCAGCGCTGGCTTTGGTAGAGGTGTACAAATGGGTGTTCGTATGACACCACTTGTTAAGAGAGTTGGATGTTCAAATTTAAAAACCTTGATTGAATCTGACAAGTTAATAATTAATGATTTCGATACAATAGCTGAATTAACTACTTTTGTTGCTGGTCGAAGTACTTTTGAAGCCGATGATGGTGCAAATGATGACATGGTTATGACCTTAGTCCTTTTTGCCTGGATGACCACTCAAAAATATTTCAAAGAAATTGTATCACATGACATACGAAAACAATTACAATTACAACAATTCTCACAAGTTGATGAAGAAATATTACCTGTGGGAGAACTAAGTGATGGTTTAGATGTGCCTTTTGTTGTTGAAGACGGAGATGTTTGGGTATCAGGTCAAGGTGACACATACTCAGATTATTTCAAAAGCTTAACAAAGGGTTTATAAAATAAGGTAATGATAAATAGAATGTATAGTAATATATGTTTCTCTACTATCATTATAAAAATACAAGGAGATAAAAATGGCGTTTCAACTTTCTCCTGGCGTAAATGTTTCTGAGATTGACTTAACCACAGTCGTTCCTTCAGTTTCAACTACAGCCGGTGCAATTGTTGGGGACTTTCAATGGGGTCCAGTAAACAAAAGAATTTTGGTTGACAGTGAAATAACACTCGTTGACCGTTTTGGTAAACCAAATAGTAATACTTTCGTTTCTTTCTTTAGTGCAGCTAACTTTCTAGCTTATGGTAATAATTTACGTGTAGTTCGTGTTGTTGATACAACAACAGCATTACATGCTAATAATGCTACCTCGGTTGGTACAGGTGTTCTAATTGAAAACGAAGATGATTATGAATTAAATCATGCAGCTAATACATCCACTTCATTTGGTGCGTTTTATGCTAGATGTGCTGGTTCATTAGGTAATAATCTACAAGTTGTAGCTTGTGCTAACACCTCTTCATTTACTGGTTGGGAATTTAGTTCCACATTCAGTTCAGCTCCAGGTACATCTGATTTTGCAAATAGTGTTGGTGGTTCCAATGATGAACTACACATAGCTGTTGTGGATATCACAGGAGCTATCTCGGGTACAGCTGGTACTATTTTAGAAAAATATGAAAATGTATCTAAAGCTTCTGATGCTAAATTGGATGATGGTACACCTAATTATTATGTAACACAAATATCAAACAAATCTAAATGGATTTATGTGGCATCTCATATGGATTCAGGTTGGGGTGTTTCTGCTGTTGGTAGAAATTTTGGTACAACCACTCCTGTTTATGATGAAACATTAGCTGGCGGCATTGACGTTGCTGCAGCACAATCTGATTATTTAACGGGTTGGGATTTATTTGCTAATTCGGAAGAAGTTGACGTTTCGTTACTTGTAGCTGGTAATGCTTCAGAAATTGGAGATGGCACAACTGTTCCAGAATATATACATCAAATTGCGGATACCAGAAAAGATTGTTTAGCATTCTTGTCTCCTAACTTTGATAGTGCTGTATCTACACCTTCAGCTTCAGCTGTCGTTTCATATAGAGATACATTGAACATTGGTACGTCTTACTCAGTGATGGATTCTGCTTGGAAATATCAATTTGACAAATACAATAACGTTTACAGGTATGTTCCATTGAACGGAGATATTGCAGGCCTATGTGTTTATACGGACAATGTTCGTGACCCATGGTGGTCTCCTGCCGGTCTAAACCGTGGTCGTATTAAGAATGTAGTTAAATTGTCTTGGAATCCAAACAAAACAGATAGAGATATATTGTATCCATCAAATGTCAACCCAGTGGTAGCATTCCCTGGCGAAGGTGTTGTATTGTATGGTGATAAAACCATGCAATCTAAACCATCAGCATTTGACCGTATCAACGTTCGCAGATTGTTTATTGTATTAGAAAAAGCAATCGCAGTTGCTGCTAAGTATTCATTGTTTGAATTCAATGATGAATTTACCAGAGCACAGTTTGTTGCATTGGTAGAACCATTCTTACGTGACGTTAAAGGTCGCCGTGGTATCTATGACTACCGTGTAGTTTGCGATTCAACAAATAATACTGCTCAAGTTATTGATTCCAACCAATTCGTTGGTGATATCTACATCAAACCAGCACGTTCAATCAACTTTATTCAACTGAATTTTGTTGCTGTTAGAACTGGTGTAGACTTCACAGAAATCGTTGGGAAGTTTTAATAAATAAAGACAGTATAGGAGAAAAACATGGCATTTAATGTAACAGAATTTAGAGCCAATCTCTTAGGAGATGGCGCTCGTCCTAATCTGTTCCAAGTATCGTTAACCTTCCCAACGGTGGCAAATTCACCAGTGGCTGGCCAAAGACTTTCGTTTTTGGCCAAGACCGCACAGTTGCCAGGTTCAACAGTCGGAACAGTCCCAATGTATTACTTCGGTCGTGAAATGAAGTTTGCAGGTAATAGAACCTTTCCAGATTGGTCTATTACGATTATCAATGATGAAGATTTCAATGTACGTAACGCTTTTGAGAAATGGTCTGATGCAATTAACAGTCACTCTCTAAACGTAAGAAATCCAGCAGCATATAATCAACTACTATATACCACTGATGCAACAGTAACTCAGTTTAGTAAAGCTGGTTTACCAATTAAATCTTATAAATTTGTTGGTTTATTCCCAACCGATGTTTCTCCAATCGAATTAGATTGGGGCTCTAACGACAGTATTGAAGAATTTGGCGTAACTTTAGCCTATCAATTCTGGGAATCAGATACAACATCTTAATGATGCTATATGGAAGAGGGGAGAAATCCCCTCTTATTATGTTATTTTGAATATTGAATAAAGGAAATTAAATTGGCTTTTTCACTTTTTGGGTTCCAAATATCTCGTCAGCAAGAAGACGAAGAACAACAGAATTCTACACAATCTTTTACACCGCCATCAAATGATGACGGCGCTCTAACCATCACGCAGGCCGCGTATTACGGTACGTATGTCGATTTAGATGGTACAGCAAAGAATGAGGTAGAGCTTATTGGTCGTTATCGTGAAATGGCGATGCAACCTGAAATTGAATCTGCTATTGATGATATTTGTAATGAAGCTATCGTACAAAATGACGATGGTGAAAATATTAAATTAATTACAGATAAACTAAACGTATCACCCAAGATTAAAAAAGCAATTGAAAATGAATTTAATGTCATTCTCAAATTGCTTAACTACAACAATATGGCGCCTGATATATTCAGACGCTTTTACATTGATGGTCGGTTGTTCTATCATATTTTAATTGATAGAGATAATCCAACACAAGGTATTAAAGAATTAAGATACATTGACCCACGCAAAATACGTAAAGTGCGTGAAGTTAAGAAAGATAAAGACCCTAGAACTGGCGTTGAAATGGTAGTCGTGGTTAACGAATACTATATTTTCAATGACAAGTCTATTAATGGGTCATCGTCTAATTATGGTCCTGTTGGGGTTAGAATTGCCAAAGATTCAATAATCAATGTAAACTCAGGCCTAATGGATTCCAGAAGGGCATCGGTATTATCATACCTACACAAGGCAATCAAACCATTAAATCAGTTGAGAATGATTGAAGATGCAACGGTTATCTATCGTATATCACGTGCACCTGAACGTAGAATTTTCTACATTGATGTAGGTAATTTACCTAAGATGAAAGCGGAACAATATCTCCGTGACATCATGGTTAAGTATAAAAACAAAATCGTTTACGATGCTCAAACTGGTGAAGTTAGAGATGAACGTAAACACATGTCTATGATGGAAGACTTTTGGTTACCTCGCCGTGAAGGTGGTAAAGGTACTGAAATTCAAACTTTACCTGGTGGTCAAAACCTAGGTGAATTAGAAGATGTTAAGTATTTTGAAAAGAAATTATACAAATGCTTAAACGTTCCAGTTTCACGTATGGAATCAGCAACTTCATTTACCATTGGACGAGCAACAGAGATTTCACGTGATGAAGTTAAGTTTGCTAAGTTTGTTAATAAATTACGTAATCGCTTTACAGAATTATTTGATGAAGCTTTAAAAATACAATGCGTTCTCAAAGGTGTTTGTACCGAAGATGAATGGAATGTGTTTAAAGAAGGCATCTATTACGATTTCATTCGTGATAATAACTTTGCTGAATTAAAAGACGCTGAAATCTTAAGAGAGCGTTTAAGTTTGTTGAGTCAAATTGACTTATACACCGGCCGTTATTATTCTATGGATTGGATTCGTAGAAATGTTCTCAGATTTTCTGACGATGATATTAAAACTATCGACAAAGAAATTGAAGATGAACGTAGTAGAGGTGTTCCAATGCCTGCAGATTTACAGTATATTGGAATGAGTCCTGGTGGCGGTGAATCACCACAAACGCCAACGTTAGAACAAGACCCAATGATTCAACCAGGCGGTCAGGACGCAAGTCCTCAAGGTGCTCCGGCACCAGTGAAAGCACCACAACAAACCAAACCATCTAATGGTGGTGGCGGTGGTGACTTAAACCTTAAACAATAGTATTATAAATATACCATAATGAATTTGGAGAATAACATGAACGCAAGACAAATTATAGATTTCGCAGCTGATGATAACGCAAAAGAGATGCGTGAGGCTTTGTATGCTTCTATTCACGACAGAGTATCTGCTGCAATCGAAGCAAAAAAACAAGAAGTTGGTGCTTCAATGTTAGGCATGTCTATTTCAACTGAAGATGTTCAATTGGAAGAAAAAGAAGAAGGCCACGAAGACGAAGCTGAAGATAAAGCCATGTGTAAAGATGTTGCCAAAAAAGAAGTTAAAGGCCACGAAAAACGCATGCATAAAGGCGACAAAGAAGACTAATGAAATCTTTAAAAGATTACATTGAAAGTATTCCAGTACAGGAGGATATTGAGGAGTTAGAAGAAGTTTCTTCTAAACAAAATCCTAAGGATCCTCCTGCTATTATGGTAATGCGTAGAAAGTCCATTAGACAATTCCCTAATGGCCAAAGAGTTGCTTTATATTATGTTGATAGCATTAAAAAATATGTTAGTATTCCGTTTGACGATAAAGGCATTTCATTGTTGTCGGTTGAAGAGTTTGAAGAACCGGAAACACAAGATGTGATACATCAATTGCAAGAAATAGTATCAGAAGAAACCACTAGACGTATTGTATTTGAAGATAATACTACTTTGGTTGTAGATAGATTAATTGCAAATGCTGTATTAAAGATGTATGAAGCATTAACAGATAACAATAAACAAAAAGTTTTAGAAATGGCACAAAAAAGCAAACACCAGTTTAAAGAAATTGTTGAGTTTGCTAAGAAACATGTAAATTAAAGGATAAAAAATGGCAAACCAATTTACTTATCAAGTCTTAAAAGACACAAACACCCATTCTGTGATTAAGTTAACAGGGTTTTTTGATGGGGCATCTGGAGATGAGTCTAACACCAAAAGAATTACTGCTAATTCACTTTTTGGGGCTTTAGATAGTTCTAGAGCAAACTTATTGATATCGACATCTAATACAGGACCAGTTAATTTTTATGGCTTGGCTGTAAATAGACTTTGGTATAATTGCTCTACATCTAATACAGGTCATGTTCGTTTATATTGGACAGCTGACACTAAACAAACTATTATGGGTTTTGGTGCTGGTCAAGGTGTGTATAATGACAATGGTAACTGGATTACTATTTCAAATCCAACCTTAGGTTCCGCAAACGCAAACGGCAATATTGGTATTGAAACATACGGCATGGGTTCTTTAGCCAACTCTGTATATAATATTGTTATTGAGTTACGTAAAGACAACAACACATACAGTCGTGGTCAAGATAGAGACCCAGCCGCATTCAATTACGGTGATTATGGAATGACACCATAAGGATAAAAAATGAAACTAATTAAAGAAGTCAACGAGTCTGTAAGTTACATCACCGAAGAAGTTGAAGGTGGTAAAAGAAACCTGTTCATTACAGGTCCATTTTTACAAACAGAACAAAAAAACAGAAATGGTCGTATCTATATGCGTGAAGTAATGGAAAAAGAAGTATCTAGATATACTGACCAATATATTAATAAAAACCGTGCCTTTGGTGAATTGGGTCATCCTGATACGCCTTCAATCAATCTTGACCGTGTATCTCACATGATTGTGGATTTACATCAAGAAGGGAATGATTGGATAGGCAAAGCAAAAATTCTTGACACACCTATGGGTAACATTGCTAGGAATCTAATTGAAGGTGGCGGCCAATTGGGCGTCTCTTCACGTGGTATGGGTTCCATCAAACAACAAAATGGTGTTAACGTTGTTCAAGATGACTTCTATCTAGCCACAGCGGCAGATATTGTGGCAGACCCTTCTGCACCTGATGCTTTTGTAAGAGGCATTATGGAAAACAAAGAATGGATGTTAGTTAATGGAGTTTGGACAGAAATGGACCACGACATAGCAAAACAAGCAATTAGAAAAGCTAGTCGTAGAGAAATTGAAGCTGTTGCAGCTCAGATATTTGAAAACTTCATCAAAAAATTATAATATTATAAATAAACAATACAAGTCCAAGGAGATTTTTAAAATGACTACAAAACTTAATCTTTCCGAAGCAGCCGCTGAAATTCTAGGTGGTAACGTTTCGTCAAAAAGAGGCGGACAAGATTCTTTCGGTTTAGGTAAATCTTTAAACGCAGCGGGTGTAGCAACTAGTGTCGTAGACCTAGGCGCAGCACTTACTAAAACAACAGATGCAACACCAGACGGCACTAAAGGTGCTCCAACGGCAGTTGCTCCAGGTAAAACTGGTGTAGGTAAACAAACTGACGGTGTTGGTGTTTCTAAAGCTAATGGTCCTGCTGATTCAGAAGGCCGTGGTGATTTAGATTCAGTTGAGCAAGATGCTGATTCTAACGATACTATTCGTGACCGTAAAGCAGGTAAAAAACCAACTCAAACTATGGCTAAAAATCCAGGTGCTACATTCCAATCTTATGGTGAAGAAACTGAAGCTAATGATAGTATGATTTCAGAAGAAGATTTCGATTACGATTCTTCAGAAGATGTTGATGCTCTTTTAGCTGGCGAAAACTTATCAGAAGATTTCAAATCTAAAGCACAAACAATTTTCGAAGCTGCCGTTACTGCTCGTGTAATGACCATTGCTGAAAAAATTGAAGAAAAAATGAATGTTCAATTTGAAGAAGCTGTTGACCAAGTTAAAGAAGAATTAGCTGCTAAAGTTGATGACTATTTGAACTATATGGTTGAAGAGTGGATGACAGAGAATCAAATCGCTATTGAAAAAGGTCTACGTGCTGAAATGGTAGAGAATTTCATTGGTGGTCTTAAAGATTTATTCTTAGAGCATTACATTGATATCCCTCAAGAAAAAGTTGATATCGTTGAAGAGTTAGCTGAAAAAGTTACTTCATTAGAAGACGAATTAAATGAACAAATCAATAAAACTGTTGAGTTGAATAAAGAACTTAACGAACATAGAAAAGTAGAGGCTATTTACGCAGTATGTGAAGGCCTGACTCAAACCCAAGTAGAAAAAATTGCTGCACTTGCAGAAGGTGTTGATTTCACTACTGAAGAAGATTTTACTGGTAAATTGGAAATGATTAAAGAATCATACTTCCCTTCTACTATTAAAGTTGCAGACCAACAAGAATTTTTAGATGAGAGCGTTCATTTCGATGACGAACCAGAAACAGCGAAAATTGCTGATGCTGAGATGTCAATCTATGCACAAACAATTTCTAAAACCTTGAAAAAATAATAATTAAAAAAGAAAACTAAGGAGCTATAATGTATCTTTCAGAAGAATTACAATCCAAATGGCAACCAGTTTTGGAGCATCCAGAACTAGACGCTATTAAAGACCCATATAAAAAGGCTGTGACCGCAATGGTTCTTGAGAACCAACAAAAGGCCATCCTTCAAGAGCGTCAACAACTAAACGAAACCGACAACGGTCCTACAAACTTAACCGGTGGTGTAAAAAACTACGACCCAATCTTAATCTCATTGGTTCGCCGTGCTTTACCTAACTTGATTGCTTATGATGTTGCTGGTGTACAACCAATGACAGGCCCTACTGGTCTTATCTTCGCAATGCGTGCCCGTTACGACAGTCAATCTGGCGACGAAGCATTCTTTAACGAAGCTAACACAGTATTCTCAGGTAACGTATCTACATCTAACCCATACGGTTTTGGTGGTACAGTTGCAACTGATGCTAATACTAACCCAGCTGCTTACGGTAACATCAACCAATCAGTGAACGGTTCTAACACATTCACTTCTGGTATCGGTTTAACTACTGGTGCTGCAGAAACATTGGGTGCTGATACAGGTATTCCTTTCCAACAAATGGCATTCTCAATTGAGAAAGTTTCAGTTACAGCTCAAAGCCGTGCTTTGAAAGCTGAATACTCACTAGAACTTGCTCAAGATTTGAAAGCTATCCATGGTTTGGATGCTGAAACAGAGTTGTCAAACATCTTGTCAACAGAAATCTTGGCAGAAATCAACCGTGAAGTTATTCGTACTATCTACGCAGTTGCTAAAGCAGGTGCTCAATACGGTACACAAACTGCTGGTGTATTCAACTTAGATACAGACTCTAACGGTCGTTGGTCAGTTGAACGTTTCAAAGGTTTGATTTTCCAAATCGAACGTGATGCTAACGTTATTGCTAAACAAACTCGTAGAGGTAAAGGTAACGTTCTTATCGTTTCTTCTGACGTAGCTTCAGCTCTTGCTATGGCTGGTGTGTTACAATACACTCCTGCTTTATCTGCTGATTTACAAGTTGACGATACAGGCAACACATATGCTGGTCTATTACACGGTCGTATCAAAGTGTATATCGATCCATACTTCGGTGGTTACACAAGCAACAACGAATTAGTTACTGTAGGTTACAAAGGTTCATCACCTTATGACGCAGGTATTTTCTACTGCCCATACGTACCTCTACAAATGGTTCGTGCAGTTGACCAATTCACATTCCAACCAAAAATCGGTTTCAAAACTCGTTACGGTATGGTTGCTAACCCATTTGCAGAAGGTGTTTACTCAGCTTCTACAGGTAATGGTCGTTTAGTTACTCGTAGCAATGTTTACTACCGCATTTTCCAAGTTGCGAACTTGATGTAGTCGAACTAAGTCACCAATAAGAGTGATACTAAAAGAGGGACTTCGGTCCCTCTTTTTTTATGCGTATAAATAGTGGATACAAGGAGATTTAACATGGCCGCACCAAATGTATTAACCAGACAACCACAGAATACTAGTTTATTACAATCTACAAAATATATTTTTGTAATGCCTCGTATTAATAATGTTCAGTATTTCTGTCAGTCGGTTAACTTACCTGGCGTATCATTACCTGAAATGCCTAGACCAACATCTGTTGTTGATTTGTATGTACCAGGTAATAAAATGGTTTACAACAGATTAGATGTTACATTTTTGATAGACGCTGAATTAAAAGCATGGACAGATATTCATGATTGGATGAGAGATTTAACTACACCAGTTAAGAATGAAGAATATGCCAATCTATGGCGTAGAGAAACTATTATCAATTCTAAACAAATGGCACAGTATGCTGATGGAATATTAACGGTTATGTCTAGCCTAAATAATCCTAAGTTCAGAATTAAATATCAAAACATGTTCCCGGTTTCATTATCTGATATTGAATTTAAAGCTACTAATTCAGTTGAAGATACATTAACTGCATCGGTTTCATTCAGATATGATTTCTTTGAAATTGAAAAATTGGACGCTTGACACCTTAGTAAGTATTTGTTATAATTAGATAATTTGTTTTTGGAAGTAAATAATGCAAACTCTTGACGAAATAATTCAATTATGGAAAAAAGATTCTGAGATTGATATCACAGAACCATCCAAAGAAATATTGAACATACCTAAAATTCATAGTAGATTCTTAACTATTATGACAGACCATAGAGTGGCCTCTAAAAAGGCCATCTTCAAATATAATAAACTCAAACGTAAGAAATGGGAATATTATACCGGCAAAATGTCCCAAGAAGAACTAGATGCAGAAGGTTGGGAACCATTCAGATACACACTGAAATCTGATGTTACCACCTATTTGGAATCTGATAAAGAATTGGTTGATTTGTTGATGAGCAAATCTTACCATGATGAATGTGTTTCGTTATGTGAATCCGTTCTAAAAGAACTCAACAATAGAACATGGCAATTGAGAGAACACATGACTCATGAAAGGTTCATACAAGGTGCCAGATAAAATTATTGTAACAAAAAAAGATGAAGTTTACGCTAAGATTATCTGTGAGAAACATGTAGCTAAAGAATTATCGGAATACTTCACGTTTATGGTGCCAGGTCACCAGTTTACTCCTGCGTTCAGAAACAGAATTTGGGATGGTAAAATAAGACTGTTTAATTTGTCAACTTCACAAATTTACTTGGGATTAATGTCTTATTTACAAAATTTCTGTAATGAACGTGAGTATGAATTTGAATGTGAAGTAAATTTAACTGATGATTATCCAGTATATCATGCTAAGAAATTCATTGAAGAATTGCAATTACAATCCCGTGGCCAGGATATTGAGGTTAGGGATTATCAAATAGATGCGTTTGTCCATGGTATGAGAAACCATCGGAATATGTTGTTGTCTCCCACCGCTTCAGGTAAATCATTAATCATTTATCTGTTTGTTCGCCAATTAATACAATACAAACAACTTCGTGGCCTTATTATTGTTCCTACTACTTCTTTGGTGGAACAGTTATATTCAGATTTTGTGGATTATTCTTCCAAAAATAATTGGGATGTAGAAGAAAATGTTCATCGTGTGTATCAAGGTAAAGATAAACAAACAAATAAAAATGTTGTTATATCCACGTGGCAATCACTTTACACTTTACCCAAAGAATATTTTGAACAATATGATTTCATAATTGGTGATGAGGCTCATTTATTTAAAGCCCAATCACTCACAACGATTATGACAAGTTTAATCAATACTCAATATAGAATTGGTTTAACTGGTACATTAGATGGTACAAAAACACATAAACTTGTGTTAGAAGGATTATTTGGTCCTGTTCGTAAGGTTGTTTCAACTAAAGAGTTGATGGATTCTGGTCAAGTCGCTGACCTAGAAATTAAATGTTTAGTTTTAAAACACGATGATGACATCTGTAAACTGATGAAAAAATCTAAGTATCCAGAAGAATTGGAATATCTAATTTTTAATGTGGCAAGAAACAAATTCATTCGGAACCTGACACTATCATTAGACGGTAACTCATTGATTCTATATCAATTTGTTGACAAACACGGTAAAATACTGTATAATATGTTACAAGAAGCTGAGAAATTAGGAGACCGTAAAGTCTTCTTTATTCACGGTAAAGTAGATGCAGATGCACGTGAAGAAGTTAGACGTATTATGGAAACGGAAACTGATGCCATTGTGGTTGCATCTTACGGCACATTTAGTACTGGCATTAACATTAGAAATTTACATAATGTTATATTTGCATCTCCAAGTAAAAGCCGTGTTAGAAACTTACAATCGATTGGCCGTGGATTACGACAATCTGAAGGTAAGACAGTTGCAACATTGTATGACATTGCGGATGATTTAAGACACGGTGAATATACCAATTTTACTCTTAAACATTTTACGGAAAGAGTAAAAATATATAATGAAGAACGTTTCAAATATAAAATTTATAAGATTGCTTTAAAACGATGAATATTGAAGATATTAAATTAGTTAGATTTAAAACAGGTGAAGACATCATTGGATATGTTTCAGATATTAATGATGATAAGATTAACATTAGATTTCCAATGTTAGTTGTTACCGATGATGTTAACGGCCAAAAAGCCTATGTAATGGCACCTTGGTTGCCACATCAGTTATATAAATTTAATGAAACCAGTATATGGTCAAATGACATTATGTTTGTTGCTGACGCAACAGAAGTGTTCATTGATTATTATAAAGAAATGGTAACTAAATTAGAGAAATACATTACCGTTTCTGAGATTATGGAAAACATGGAAGATGAAGAAGAGATGATTGATGCACTTATTGAGAAAGGTTCTAGTGTTGTTCACTAGGTCTTGGTGTAAATCATATCATACGGAACATAGTGAATTATACATACTGTCAAGCGCTTTGTCAAGCGTAATATGGAGAAATTATGGCAATTAAAGCAAAAACACCTAGAGCAAAGAAGAATTACATTAATAATGGAGACTTTTTAAACGCTTTGGTTGAATACAAGAAACGAAAAGATACAAATCCAAATGAGCCAATACCAAATTATATTGGTGAATGCTTTATGAAGATAGCTGAAGGATTGTCCCATAAACCAAATTTCATCAACTATACTTACAGAGAAGAAATGATTGGTGACGGTATTGAAAACTGTTTAATGTATTTTGAAAACTTCAATCCAGATAAATCAAAGAATCCGTTTGCTTATTTTACACAGATTATTTACTTTGCTTTCTTACGTAGGATTGCTAAAGAGAAGAAACAAACTTACATTAAGTATAAAGCAACAGAACAATTTGGCATACTAGATGAATTTGAATTGATGGAGATGGAAGATGGAACAACCAGACAGTTTGCATTATATGATAACTTATCTGAATTTATTGAGAATTTTGAATTAACTCAACAAACCAAAAAGAAAAAAGTAGCAGTAAAGAAAAAGGGGCTTGAACATTTCATTGAAGAGTGATATAATGTTGTTTAATAATTATATATTAGGAGTAACAAATGGCTAAAGAAGTAAAATTTGGAATTGATGTACGTCAGAAAATGGTAAATGGCGTAAACATATTGGCGGATGCCGTCAAGGTAACCTTAGGTCCTAAAGGACGCAATGTTGTTTTAGATAGACCTTTTGGTTCACCTCACATCACAAAAGATGGTGTGACTGTTGCTAAAGAGATTGAACTTAAAGACCGATTTGAAAACATGGGTGCTCAATTGGTTAAAGAGGTGGCTTCCAAAACGGCTGACGTGGCCGGTGACGGAACAACTACCGCTACTGTCCTTGCGCAAGCAATCATTCGTGAAGGTATGAAGTCAGTTGCCGCAGGTTGGAATCCTATGGATTTAAAACGTGGTATTGACCAAGCTGTTGCAGTTGCAATCGAATCGTTAGCTGAACAATCCAAACCATGTACTACATCTAAAGAAATTGCACAAGTTGGTTCTATTTCTGCTAACTCAGATAAAGACATTGGACAAATCATTGCTGATGCCATGGACAAAGTAGGTAAAGAAGGTGTTATTACGGTTGAAGACGGTTCTGGCTTTCAAAACGAACTAGCTGTAGTTGAAGGTATGCAGTTTGACCGTGGTTATCTATCACCTCACTTTATTACCAATCCAGCCAATCAAACAACAACATTTGATAATCCATACATTTTGTTGTATGACCGTAGGATTTCTGCTATTCGTGACTTGTTACCTATTTTAGAACAAGTTGCCAAGGCATCTGGTTCATTGGTTATTATTGCTGATGAAGTAGATGGTGAGGCTTTAGCTACATTAGTTGTTAATAAACTACGTGGTATATTGAAAGTGGTTGCTGTTAAATCTCCAGGTTTCGGTGACAGACGTAAAGCTTTATTAGAAGATATTGCCGCTTTAACTGGTGGTGCAGTAATTTCTGAAGAATTGAATATGAAATTAGAAGATACCAAACTTGCTCAACTAGGTCAAGCTAAACGTGTTGAAATCGCTAAAGAGAATACTATCATCATTGATGGTCTTGGTACTCCTGAGGCTATGAAGTCACGTGTTGATTTGATTAAATCACAAGCTGATGCAGCTACATCTGATTATGACCGTGAGAAATTCCAAGAACGTTTAGCTAAACTGTCTGGTGGTGTTGCGGTAATTAAAGTTGGTGCTTCTACCGAAGTGGAAATGAAAGAGAAGAAAGACCGAGTTGAGGATGCCTTACACGCTACACGTGCTGCGGTTGAAGAAGGTATCGTTCCTGGTGGTGGTGTGGCATTAATTAGAACACGAGCTGCAATTCAAACTTTACAAGGTTTGGTAACAAATCGTGACCAACTTGTGGGGATTTCTATTGTTTTATCTGCAATCGAAGAACCATTAATTCAAATTGCTAAGAACGCAAATGCTCAATATCAAGTTGTAATTAATAATATTTTATCCAATGAGGGTACTTATGGTTACAATGCCGCTACTGAAGAATATGGCGATATGTTAGAAATGGGTGTTATTGACCCAACTAAGGTTACTCGTACCGCCTTGCAAAATGCAGCTTCAGTTGCTGGTTTAATGTTGACTACCGAATGTATGATTGCTGAAGAGATGTCAGACGAACCTGGCATGCCTCCGATGGCAAGTATGAACGGAATGATGTAATATGAAAATAGGATTCCAGTGCAGTACGTTTGATTTGTTTCACGCTGGACATGTCACAATGCTTAAAGAAGAAAAGAGGCATTGTGACTACCTAATCGTGGCAATTCAAACGGATCCTACAATTGACCGTCCTGGTAAGAAAAATAAACCAGTACAGTCGATGTATGAAAGATATGCTCAAGTTACGGCTTGTAAATATGTAGATGAAGTATTGGTTTATTCCACAGAAGAAGATTTGTTGAATTTAATCAAAACTCAACATATAGACATTCGGTTCTTAGGTGATGAATATAAAACTAAAGATTTCACGGGCAAACAATGGTGTCTTGACAATGGAGTGGAATTACATTACCATTTGCGAGGGCATCCGTATAGCAGCTCAGGTTTACGATATAAAACATACTTAGCAGAACAGGAAAGAATTGATGGAGTTTACAAAAGCCAACTTGACGCTAGTGTCAAATTTGATATTAACCAATCTGACACCGGAACTATTGCCAAAGAAATGGATAGTCCGAAATAGTACCAATCCAACATTCGGCCATTGTCACACGGTGGCCGGTGTTTTATATAAGATATTTGGCAGTAAGCAAGTTAAGATGTACAGAGGTTTTGATGGAGAAATTTATCATTGGTGGGTGCAAGACATTGAAGGTAATATCATTGATTTAACATCTGACCAATACACATCAATAGGCAAAACACCGCCTTATGATAAAGGTGAAAAAGCCGGTATGTTGGGGTTTGATTACAAAAAACGTGTTATAAAATTATTTGAAAAAGTGAATTCTTTATTATGAAAGTAGCAATTATTACAGACCAGCATTTCGGCGCACGGAATGACTCGTTACACTTCATCAATTTCTTTGAGAAGTTCTACAATGATACCTTTTTTCCTAAACTACAGGAAGAAGGTATCAAAACCGTTTTAATCCTAGGTGATACATTTGACCGTAGAAAGTACGTCAACTTCTATTCACTAAAGAAAACTAAAGAAATGTTTTTTGATAAGTTGCACGACATGGGCATAAATGTCCATATGTTGGCAGGTAACCATGACACTTATTTTAAAAACACCAATGATGTAAACTCCGTGGATTTATTGTTACGTGAATATCCTAATGTTCAGGTTATTGACCATCCAACAACCATTTCCGTTGATGACACACCTATCTGTATGATGCCTTGGATTTGTCCAGAGAATTATGAAGATAGCATGAATATGATAAAGGACACAAATGCTCAAATCTGTATGGGACACTTTGAAATTGAAGGTTTTGCTATGTTTCGTGGAATGGAATCCCATGAAGGTCTTTCTAGGGCTATCTTTAATAAGTTTGATTTGGTTTTCTCCGGCCATTATCATCATAAATCTTCTAATGGGAATATACATTATCTCGGAAATCCGTACGAATTAACTTGGTCTGATTACCAAGACCCTCGTGGATTCCACATTTTTGATACGAACACCAGGGAATTTGACTTCGTACAAAATCCAAATTCAATCTTCCATAAAATTACCTATGATGATACTGTAGCAAATGCTATCTTTGAAATCTCAAATATGGATTTGGCAAAATATAAGGATACCTTTGTTAAGGTTATTGTATTAAACAAAACCAATCCTTATTTGTTTGACTTGTTTATGAGTAATTTGTATAAAGTCAATCCAATTGATGTTTCTATTGTTGAAGATAATATTGACTTGACAGAAGGACTAGAATCAGATATAATCTCTGATGCTGAAGACACATTAACTATTTTAAATAAGTATGTTGATAATCTCCAAGTGCAAGATTTGGACAGTGGTAAGTTGAAGTCCATTCTCAAAGAACTTTATGTTGAAGCCTTAAATTTAGAAACTATATGATTACATTTGAAAAGTTACGCTGGAAGAATTTCCTTAGTACTGGAAATTTCAATACAGAAATCCAATTAAACCGCTCTAATAATACACTTGTTATTGGCACCAATGGCGCAGGTAAATCCACCATGTTGGATGCCTTGTGCTTTGTGTTGTTTGGTAAACCATTTCGTAAAATTAATAAACCACAACTAGTCAACTCCATCAATGAAAAAGATTGTATTGTGGAAATTGAATTCTCTATTGGTGAAAAGAAGTATAAAGTTATTCGTGGTATCAAGCCAAACGTTTTTGAAATTTATTGTAATGATAAAATGGTTAACCAAGATGCCAAGGTTAAAGATTACCAAGAGCACCTAGAAAAGTTAATTCTTAAACTAAACTTTAAAACATTTACTCAAGTGGTTATCTTGGGTTCTGCTTCTTTTGTGCCGTTCATGCAATTATCTCCATCAGACCGCAGAACAATTATTGAAGACTTGTTGGATATTGAAATCTTTTCCACAATGAATGTGTTACTGAAACAACGATTGTCTGTTAATAAGGATAATATCACAACCAGTAAAACTGGTATGGAATTATTAGCTGAAAAAATCAAGTTACAAAAAGAGAACATTGAAATCCACAAGAAGAACAATGAAGATGAAATCACCAAGAAAAAACAAGAAATAACAGACAACGAATTGTTGGTTGTGGACATATCTAACAAAATTTCAACTTGTAATGATAAAATTAAAGAATTACAAGGTCAAATTCAAAACGAAGATGTTATTCAGAAGAAAAGTGCTAAACTAGCTCACTTAGAATCCCAAATGGAATCACGGGTAAGAAAACTAGATAAAGACATTTCTTTTTACCATGATAATGATAATTGTCCAATCTGTAAACAGAATATCAACCATGACTTTAAAACAGAAGAAATGGAAAACCTTAATAAAACCAAAACAGAAATTGAGAATGGGTTGGTTGCTATTGACAAACAAATCAATGATGTCAATGATGAATTACAGTTAATAAACAATGTTAATGCTAGTATTACCAATTTAAATTTAGAAGTAACAAAACATCAGGTTACTGTGGAATCAATCCACAAATATGTTCGTAAATTAAACAATGAAATTAATGAGTTGGCAGTAAAGGGTGATGACATTGAGAATAACAACGAACATCTTAAAGAATTAAAAACGCAATTAGGCAAAGCAGTAGAACTACAAAAAGAATTAATATCCGAGAAACATTATTTTGATTTTGCCAGTGGCATGCTGAAAGATTCGGGTATTAAAACCAGAATCATTAAACAATACTTACCAATCATGAATAAATTGATTAATAAGTATTTAACCTCAATGAACTTTTTTGTCAACTTCAACATTGATGAAAACTTTGAAGAAACTATCAAGTCCAGATATCGTGATGCTTTTAGTTATTACAACTTCTCGGAAGGTGAAAAGTTTCGTATAGATGTGGCTTTGTTATTAACATGGCGCCAAATCGCTAGATTAAAGAATTCGGTTAATACAAATTTATTAATTTTAGATGAGGTATTTGATAGTAGTTTAGACATCGGCGGCACAGATGAATTTATGAAGTTGATATATGAGTTAGGACATGATACCAATGTATTTGTTATCAGTCACAAAGGTGACCAATTATTCGACAAGTTTCGTAGTGTAATTCGGTTTGAAAAGAAAAACAATTTTAGTCAGGTGGCAAAATGAGTGATAATGATTTGATTAGTTTCAATACTAAAGAATTGGCCAAGGTAGAACCAACAGCCAGAAAAATTGAGGTGCCGGTATTTAATTTAGTACCCGAGAATTCACACGTATTATTTGAACCATTACCTTGGTTTGATTTTGAAAATCCTCCAGTTAATCCTAATACATTTGCCAGTTCATTGGTTGAAACTTGTATTAAAAATCGTGGATTAGGACTTTCTGCCAATCAATGTGGATTTAAATACCGTGTGTTTGTAGCGGGCGCAGGTGAAGATTATGTTGCATATTTCAATCCAAAAATAATTAAAATGTCAACTGAAGAAACCATTGGTGTGGAAGGTTGTTTGTCATATCCTCATTTATTTTTAAATGTTCTACGTCCAACATCAGTTGAAGTTGAATATCAAGATTTTAATGGGGATAAACATACAACTAAATTTGAAGGTTTAACCGCTCGGGTGTTCTTACATGAATATGACCATATGCAAGGTGTTACGTTTACAAGTAGAACTAAACCGCTTGCCTTAAAATCAGGTTTAGACAAACGTAAAAAATTGTTTCATAAAATGGAACAAGCTCAAAAACAATTAAGTAAAATGGCTAAAGGCGGTAGATAATGGCAACACCAATTGAATATGTGGAAAAGCAATGGGACGAATGGCAACTGGCCAATCCACCAGTTGCACCAGAAGATAGACTTTCAGAAGAAAAGTTAAAAGAACAACTAATATCTGATTTGACATATGCTTCTGGTATGGATGTTAAAGAATATACATTATATCAAAAGTGGTTAGAAGTTAAAGAACGATATCCAACCGAAACAGTTTCAACTTTATTTGGTGAAGAAGAACAGATGGTCAATAAAGACCATGAGAAACTTATCAAACAAGTTAAAAAGAATTTCTGGATGCCAGAAGGTCCTGATGATTATGAAAAGTTAAAACCTAAGTTAGTTTTATCTAACGGAGATTTAGCGGAAACTTGGAATGCCATCCGTACATTCTCATCAACAATGATTAATAATTCAAACATTGGTCGTAATTTGTTTTATACCATTATCGATGAAGTGACAGGTAAATATCTAGGTGTAATCTGTATTTCATCGGACTTCTTAGATTTAACTCCACGTGATAATGCTATTGGTTGGTCACGTGATGTTAAGACACAACAAGGCATGATTAATCATACAGCAATTGGTTCAACAATTGTTCCATTACAACCACTTGGTTACAATTACATGGGTGGTAAACTACTTGCTTTATTATGTTTAGCTGACCAAGTACAAGACGATTGGCACAACCGCTACGGTGACCCTCTAGTTGCTGTTACCACGACATCCTTGTATGGCAAAACAAAAGCCAATGGATTATCACAGTATGATGGATTAACTCATTGGAATAAAATGGGTTTCTCTTCGGGTTCAGTTGCTTTCCAACCAATGAGACCAACTCGTAATCTTGTGTTTCAATGGATTAAAGAAAACTATCCACGTAAATACTTTGAATGGTGGGAAGCAAAGAACACTCAAGGCTTGCCTTTGAAACGTGACCACAAGAATCGTTCACTTGGTTTTGCTTATTCTAAATTAAAAATTGATAAAGATTTAACACGAACAGAACACCAACGTGGTATTTACTTCGCCCCATTATATAATGACGCATATGAATTTTTACGTAAAGAAAAACCATTCAGAGATTTAACAAAGAGTTTTGATACTAGTGCTGAGGCTTTAACTAATATTTGGAAAAAAGATTATGCCAAAGGCCGTATTTCTATGTTAAAGAAAAAGAATACAGTTTCATATGAAAATTTGTTCTATGATGATTTGATATATCTCACATGGGAACAAACAAAGGAAAAATATTTACCTCAAGTTGGTCGTTAAATGTCTTGACAGGTGAGTAAATTTGTAGTATTATAATAAAACTATCAATAAGGATATATTATGGAAATTAAAATTTCAAAAGAAGATTTACAAAAGAAAAGCCTGTTCATCGCCACTCCAATGTATGGCGGTATGAACCACGGTCTTTATATGAAAGCTTGTTTAGATTTACAAGGTCTTTTATTTCAATATGGAGTGACTGCTAAGTTTTCATTCCTATTCAATGAGTCATTAATTACACGTGCTAGAAACTATTTGGTGGATGAATTTGTTCATCGTTCTGATTGTACTCACATGTTGTTCTTGGATTCTGACGTCCATTTTAATCCACAAGATGTGATTGCTATGTTGGCATTGGACCGTGATGTTATCGGTGGTCCATATCCTAAGAAAGCCATTAAATGGAAAAATATATTAACTGCTCTGAAAAAGAATCCAGATATTTCTGTTGGTGAACTAGAAAAACTAGTTGGTGATTTTGTATTCAATCCGGTTAAAGGCACTTCACAATTCTCAATTTCCGACCCATTAGAAGTGTTAGAAATTGGCACTGGTTTTATGATGGTTAAACGTGAAGTGTTTGATAGCATGGCAAAAGAATATCCACAAATTCACTACAAACCAGACCATGTGGGCCAGGCAAACTTTGATGGCACTCGATACATCCACGCATTCTTTGATACAGTTATTGATACAAAAGATTCAATTACTGGTGGTGGTTCTGACCGTTATCTTTCAGAAGATTATATGTTCTGTCAAATGTGGCGTAAAATGGGTGGTAAGATTTGGTTATGTCCTTGGATGAGAACTGCTCATATCGGTACATATCATTTCTTAGGTGACATGCCAGCAATTGCGAATTACGTAGGTGAAATGTAATATTTTACTTATAAATAAAACGTTAATCATATAATCTCTAGTGAGTGTTGTATGATTAACAATTTTTTTAGTAAAAAATAAGGAGTTTTATATGTTGGAATTAAGTAATATTTCGTCTGTGGATGTTCAAAAGGTAGCTCTACCTGACATTTCACATCTATACGGTGCCAAAGTTATTGGTAATGTTCTAATTAATTTATCCGAAATCTATTATGATGATGAAGGTAATAATGTACGAGAACACGGCCAAACCTCTGCTCATGTCGAATCTTTAAAGATGTCATTTGCGGAAGGTGTAGACATCTCAGTGCCGCCTCCGGCCGTCATTGTTCGACAAGGTCCTTCTGGTAAAAAATACGAATTACTATATGGTTTTCATCGATGGGCTGCATTGATGGAATTGGGTGTGAAAACATATATATTCACTTTAATAGAATGTATTAATGAATCGGTTGAACGTGATGTTAAAATTTGGGAAAATGAAGATTTCCCTAAAGCCAAAAATTCAGAATTTTATATCAAATCGACACTAATTTGGAAAATCACAAAAGGTTATATTAAAAATGCTGAAGAATCCATTCGTAAAGAAATCAAACGAATTTGTCCTTACCGTAAAAAAGAATCTATTGACCGCATAATTCAAATGGTATTTCATGATGCTAATACTCCTCAGAAATTTTCATTTTATAGTCCAGCTAAAGCGCAAAGTTGGCTTGACAATCACTCAACAATAGATTATACTATTGGTTCGTTAGATGAAACACGTGATATGTATGGATACTTAGTTAAAGAAGGTTACCATTATAGATTTGTAATGAATGCTATTCGTAATTATGCAAAAACCGGTAAAAAATCATATTGTATCGTACATGTAGGTTCACCCACTGGCAATTCAACAATCGATAAAAAACGTAGGCAGTTCGTAGATGAATTGAAAGAAATTACAGAAAACTTCCTGGCGATATCAAATGATGGATTTGTTGCTTGGGAAATTATGGGTTTTCTTCCACAAATTCGTGAAGTTGAAAACTGGAAAAGTTTAATTGAGGTTAAATAATGATTATTGGTTTAGTTGGATTTATCGGCTCAGGCAAAGGAACTGTTGGTGAACTCCTTCGCTTGCACGGATATAAACAAGCTAGTTTTGCTGGCGCATTAAAAGATACAGCCTCGGTTCTATTTGGTTGGGACCGAGCGCTACTTGAAGGTGACACAGATATGTCACGTTTATTTCGTGAGCAAAAAGATGAATTTTGGTCTTCTCGCTTCGGATATGATTTCTCTCCTCGTTTAGCACTTCAATTGCTAGGCACCGAAGCCGGCCGTGATGTATTTCACCCATCTGTTTGGATTTATGCTTTAGAAAATCGTATCAAACAATTACCAAATGTGGTTATTACTGATACTCGTTTTCCTAATGAAATAGAATTCATTCGTTCTAAAGGTGGTGTGATTGTAGAAGTAAAGCGTGGTGAAAGACCTGAATGGTATGATGATGCACACCATACAAATTTCTTTCAACAAGCTGATGGTGGTAATTTGATGGAAGTTAAATGGCCAAACATTCACGTTTCTGAATGGGCTTGGATTGGCCAAAAGATTGATTATACCATTGAAAATGATGGTACATTGACTGATTTGAAAAGAATGGTTTTTGATGTATTGACAGAAATTGAAAACCGTGATACTATTAATATGTTACATAATGACTTAAGGAGTAAGTAATGAAGTTTTCACCTAAAACAGTGGAAGTATTGAAGAATTTCTCTTCTATCAATCCAGGTTTGTATTTTAAACAAGGGAATGTAATTTCCACAATGTCACCACAAAAGAATATCTTATGTGAAGCTGTTGTGGCTGATGAGTTTCCACAAGATTTTGGTGTACATGATTTGAATAATTTCTTATCAGTATTAACCTTGAACAAGGATCCTGAAATTGATTTTGATGGCAAAAATGCTGTTATTAAATTTTTAGGTGGTCGTTCTAAAATTAAATATCGTTTTGCTGAAGCGTCTATGATTATTTCTCCACCAGAGAAGAAGATTACACTTCCATCTGTTGATGTGTCATTTGATTTCACCGAAGATGATTTGGCATGGATTCAAAAAACGGCCGCAATCTTACGTTCACCAAATGTTGCTGTAGAAGGTGATAAAGAAAATGTTTCATTAGAGTGTTTTGATAGTGCTGACAATTCAGCTCCAACCAATTCACTAGATATCAGTTTGAAAACAGATAAGAAATTTAAATTAATTTTTAAAACAGAAAATCTTAAAATGATTCCTGGTGCTTATGCTGTAGAAATCTCATCTAAAGGTATTGCTCATTTCACCAATACAAAAGACAATATTCAATATTGGATTGCAACAGAAGCTGGTTCGACATTCGAGGAATAAAATGAGTTTAAAATTTTTCACAAAAAAATATTCAAAATCATCGATTGCTGTAAATCCAGATAAAGTCATTTGTGTAACACAACACGCAGATGGCCATGCTTTGATTTACAGTGAAGGTGTTGATTGGGAAGTTACAGAACCATATCTTGATGTTGTTGCTAGATTGAATGAGAGGGATTAGATTATGAGTACACAGGTAAATACAATTTTTGGAGATTTTAGAGAAGATGATTTAAAAATCATCCGAGATGCAATTGAGGAAATTGCAATTCATTTTACTAAAATTGAATCGGAAAATCAAGCAGTTAAAGATATAGTTGATTCGATTTATGACCAATATAAACTTCCTAAAAAGATTACTAAACGTTTGGCTAAAGTACATTATAAAAATACATTTAGTCAACAAGTAGTTGAAGATAAAGAATTTGAAGCTTTATATGTTGGTGTGACAGAAGTAAAATAGTTACTGAGCGGTAACATTTTGATTAAATCCGCTCAGTTAATAGTAAAATATTACTGAGCGGTAACTTTATTATGGAGTAGTTTATGAGTGAACAAATTCTTTGGACCGAGAAGTATCGTCCTAAAAAAGTGGAAGATTGTATTCTTCCCGATGCAACAAAAGCAACATTTCAAGAGTACGTCAATCGCAAAGAAATCCCCAATCTATTATTATCAGGCTCTGCCGGTGTTGGCAAAACCACAATCGCAAAAGCTTTGTGTAATGAAGTTGGTTGTGACTTCATTGTTATCAATGGGTCTGACGAGTCTGGAATCGATGTCCTTCGCAATAAAATTAAGAATTACGCATCTTCTGTGTCTCTTTCTGGTGGACGCAAGGTAATCATTATTGATGAGGCTGATTACTTAAATCCAAACTCAACACAACCAGCCCTTCGTGGTGCAATTGAAGAGTTTGCTGGTAATTGTTCTTTCATATTTACCTGTAATTACAAAAATCGTATTATCGACCCAATTCATTCCCGTTGCACTGTAATTGATTTCAAAGCTAATGGTAGTAAAGCTAAATTAGCAACACAATTTTTTAAACGTGTGGAATGGATTCTTGAGCAGGAAAATGTCACGTACGATAAAGATGTTGTGGCCGCAGTCATCACCAAACACTTTCCAGACAACCGTAGAGTGTTAAATGAACTACAACGATATGCCGTTTCTGGTGTCATAGATAAAGGTATTCTAGCTAATGTTTCTGAAATATCATTGACCGGATTATTGGCAAATCTAAAAGAAAAAGATTTCACGGCCATGCGCAAATGGGTTACACAGAATTTGGATAATGACCCAGTTCGTATCTATCGTAAAATCTATGATTCCATGTATGAGAGTTTAAAACCCGAGTCTATTCCTCAAGCTGTTGTTACGCTAGCACGATATCAATATCAGGCAGCGTTTGTTGCTGACCAAGAGATTAATTTAGTTGCTTGTCTAACTGAGTTTATGGTGGACTTGGAGTTTAAATAATGGCTGATTTATTTAAAGAAGTTATACCTGCCATATTACAAACAAAGAAGAATGTATTACAAGATGAACAAGATGTAAAGAAATACGATGCCTTTATTGTAAACAAAGCACTATCATTTCATATGGATTGCATTTATTATGCCAATGAAATGAATATGTTCAATGGATTGGATAATGATTTACAATTCCAATACTACATAAATAACGTAAGGTCTATGAAACGAAAGTATCAACCGTGGCAGAAAGCTGAAGTTAATAAAGATTTAGAACCCATCAAAGAATATTTTGGATTCTCAAATGAGAAAGCCAAACAAGCTTTGCGAGTTTTAAGCGATGAACATATCACTTTAATAAAAGAAAAAACAAATAAAGGTGGAGTGACCAAATAATGATTCGTATAGAAGATATGGTTGAAGTGACCTTGAATGAGAAAGATGACTTTCTTAAGGTCAAAGAAACCCTAACCCGTATTGGATTGGCATCAAAGAAGGATAATACACTTTATCAATCTTGTCATATTTTACATAAACAAGGCAAATATTACATTGTTCATTTCAAAGAACTATTTGCTTTAGATGGAAAGCCATCAGACATAACAGAGAATGACCTAGCTCGTAGAAATACCATTGCTAATCTGTTAGAAGAATGGGATTTGATTGATATTGTTAGGCCAGAACAAACAGAAGAATTAACTGTATCCTTATCACAAGTTAAAATTATTCCTTATAAAGAAAAGAATGATTGGAACTTGGTGACTAAGTATAATATAGGCAAGAAACCAATTACTAAGAATTACGCAGACTAAGTTAATGATTTTCTCTATGACATTCCTATTGACGGAGTGTAAATAAAGGTGTAGGATATAATTTCTTTCAATCGATTTGGAAGAATATTTTGAAACCACTTATAGGAGAAACATCATGTGGACAACACCAGCTGCTACTGAAATGCGTTTTGGGTTTGAAGTGACCATGTATGTAATGAACAAGTAATTGTATTAGTTACATATCAAGGGAACTTCGGTTCCCTTTTTTTTATGGAAAAATATGAAGAGAATTGTAGTAAATGGCACTTTTGATATTTTACATCCGGCACATATTGATTTATTAAACACAGCTAAAAGTTTAGGTAATTATTTACTGGTTTGTATAGATACCGATTCCAGAGTAAAACAACTCAAAGGTAAAAATAGACCAATATATAACCAAGATGAACGTAAGTTGATGTTATTAAATTTAAAATCAGTGGATGAGGTACAATTATTTGATACTGATGAAGAACTTGAAACAATTCTAAAACAATATAAACCGGATATAATGGTAAAAGGTGATGATTGGATGGGCAAAGATATAGTTGCCTCAAAATATTGTAAAGAAATATATTGGTATGTAAGAAATGATGATTATTCCACAACAAAAACAATTCAAAATATTATTAATAGGTGATGATTGTTTGGACGTGTATCAATACGGTACAGTTGACCGCATTAATCCAGAAGCCCAAGT